>k87-330180_pt1 | contig 14868 bp, 13 predicted proteins | sample MGYA00084031_6733416 | MGnify analysis MGYA00084031
CGCAGGCTCGCATCACGCGTGTACAACGCCCCGACCGGCAACACGGGCCGCTTCCCCAGCCCGGCCAGGATGATCACCCGGCCGCCGCGGGCGAGCAGCGGAACCGCCTGCTCCAGGTCGTGCACACCAGCGTTGTCCCACCACACGTCCACGCCGTCCGGAGCCAGTTCGGCGATCTTCCGGTACACGTCGGGATCGCGGTAGTCCACGACCTCCTCGGCCCCGCAGGAGCGGCACCAATCGGCGTCCTCCTCGCGCGCGGTGGCGATCACCCTCGCCCCGGCGGCGGCGGCGAGCTGAACGGTGGCGGTGCCGACACCGCCCGCGGCCCCGCACACGACCACGACCTCACCGACCCGCAGCCCGGCCTCCCGGAACAGCCCGAGGTAGGCGGTGGCGGCGGGGTGCGCGGACGCGACCGCGGTCTCCGGGTCCGCACCCGCGGGCAGGTGGTAGAGCCGGTCCACGGGAACGGCGGCGTACTCGGCGAAAGAGCCCTGGCGCCCGTCGTAGCCGAGGCTGTTGCACCACACGCGGTCCCCCGGTGCGAAGCCGGGCGCCGGCGTCACCACCGTGCCGACCAGGTCGCGGCCGATGACGAAGGGGAACGACATGCGCGTGCGGTAGGCACCGGAGCGGATGAAGGTGTCCACGCCGTTCACGGCGAGCGCCTCGACCTTCACCAGCACCTCGGAAGGCGCCGGGGCGGGCACGGGCAGCCGGCCGACCCGGATGGCGTCCGCCGGGCCGAGCTCGGTGATGTACGCCGCCGTCATGCTCTCCGGAATCCCGTCCATCGCTCTCCCGACGTCTCCGCGCCCGTCCTCGCCCGGCGGGCGCCCCCTTTCTTCTTGCTCTCCGTCCGTTTCCGCTCCCGGCGGCCGGATGCCGGACGGGACGGTGTCGGACGGCACGCGCAGGCGTCTGTCCCGGACCGGCGGACCGAACGCGTTCTGCTATGCGAGCGTCGGCGTGCTCCTCGTCACCGTGCGGCGAGGCCGGGCGCGGACGGGCCGACGCGGTGCCCTCTCCGCCTCGAGCGGCCGGGTCGCCGTCCGGGCGACCCGGCGGCGGATCCGCTCACCGCCCGCCGGACAGGCGGGACAGGAGGGTGCGCAGGATCTCCCCGGCGTGCGTCCACAGCAAAGAGCCGCCCGCCTCGGAGAGAAGATGCCTGCGGGCGCCCGGGATGCGGGTCGTCATCGTCGCGCCGTGGTCGGGCGAGTGGACGATGCTCACGTCGTGCCCGCCGTACCACAGGTCGACCGGGACGGAGATGGACTCCACGGTGAACGGCCACGGGCTGAGGGCCAGCGCGAGGTCACGGGCGTAGCCCGCCGCCCCCTGGCGGAACCCTTCCTCCAGGCTCTCCCGGTAGGCCGCCGCGAACGCCTCGTCCCGGTAGACAGCCTGGTCCACCGGTGAGGACGCATCTATCGCGATCTTCCACAGCAGCTCCGGACCCGCGCTCTGGGCGAACGACGTCTCGAAGGCGGCCTGGTCCGCCGTAACCGCGTCCAGCATCCCCGCCACGTCGGAGGCGAGCGCACCCGCGAAGCCGGGATGGCGCAGGTCGTCCTGCCCCGACACCACCGCCACCGCGCCGGGCAGTCCGGCGGCGGCGCAGGCCAGCGCGAACGGCGCCCCCTGGGAGAATCCGACGACCCCGAACGGCGGCAGCTCCAGGGCCCGGGTGAGAGCGGCGACATCCGACGGCCAGTCGGCGAGCGTGCGGTCGGGCCGAGGGTCGGACGCGCCCAGCCCCGGCCGATCCACCGCGATCAGCCGCACCCGTGCTTCGTCGAGAAGGTGGGTGCCGAATCCCAGCCGGCTTCCCATGGCCGCACCGGAGAAGAACAGCACGGGCGTCCCGTCACGTGGCCCCCATTCGGCATAACCCAACGCCCGTCCGTCAGACAGCTTCACTTCTCCGCGCCGTTCCGGCGCGGACACCCCCAGTTCCATGGGCGGTAGCGTACCGATCTCCGCTTCGCCTCCCAAACGGCTTTTCTCCGCGCTGTAGTGGAATGCGGCGAGACACCCTGGTACGTGATCGCGGCTCCACCGCGCTGAACGGATGACTCATCCAGACCCGCGTTTTCCTCGGAATGGAGAAATCGACGGCCGCAGACTCGACGCGCACCAGAAGAGCCCTTGATTCCGTTGCGAAGAAACTGGAATATCCGGCTTCACCCGTTAGAAGGGTGGCTTTTCCCGGCTGTTTCCCGTCCTGCGGAGCCTCCGGGACGGGGTGCCGTCACGACCGCGGCGCGCCCGGCGGGGGCGGGTGGCCGCCGGGCGCGCGTCCCGTTCACCGTTGATCCTTCTAGTGCTCGTGCGGGGTCGGGGGCGAGGCCGACCTGGCGTGGGCCACGACCGGGACGGAGGACCGCAGCGTACCGGAGCCGTAGATCACCTGACCGTTGTCGTCCTTCCAGAACTCCAGATGGTGCGTCCCCGGCGGGACGCCCGTCCACTTGTAGTACTGCCACGAGTTGCAGGCGAATCGCACCACCTCGCCCCCGGGACGCAGGGCCACCCAGTATCCGGTGGTGCCTTGCGGGCAGATGTTGCGCCACCACAGCTCGATGTCGCCCTCGAGCGTCTGCGTCCACCGCCGGGAGAAGATGCGGATCTTCATCCGATCGATGCGCATGGGGAAGCCGAACTCCGGGTTCGACACGGAGGGCGAGCCGGTCGGAGAGGCCACGGGCTCGGGAGGAGAGTCCACGGGCTCGGGAGGAGAGTCCACAGGCTCGGGAGCCGAGGGCTTGGCGGGGATCTGACCGAGCATCGAGAGATAACCGCCCGGAGTCCGAAGGAGCAGGATGAACGCGATGGCCGCGAGCACGGCGAAGGCTCCGACGACGGTCACCGCGATCCGCTTCCTCCGCCGTCGGACGGTGCCGCGCGTCTTCGGCTCGGCGCCGTCGCCTGCGCCCGCATCGGGGAGGCCGTGCGCCGCTGATCCGACGCCGTCACGTCTTTCCGAGTCCGGGGTATCGCGCGCCTCGCCCGCGACCGGCTCTCCGCCCGTTTCACGCGGCCCGGCCGTAAGGGATTGTTCGATCCGCCGGTGGCGTTCGAGCCACGGTTCCGGGTCGGCGTCGCACGCCGCCACATAGGAGGCGATGAATTCCCGCGGCGGGAGTTCCCGAGGATTGAGGCGCCGGGAGAGCGTGCTGGAGTGATAGCCCATTCTGCGGCCGATCTCCTCCAGGGACAGCGCGCCACGCAGCCGGCGCAGATCGTCCACGAATTCCGCGACCGGTCCCTGCGCTCGGTCGATGGGGCGGTCCTTGCGCCCACTCCGTGCCATGTGTCCCTCCGTCAGGGGTCACCGCCATCGCGTCAAAGGTCATTGCCATTGTTGCTGACTTTATTGCGCACCTTGCAGAGGTGGCGGGCAGCCGAGGCGGGGTGGCACTTTCGGTTACGGCGAAATCATCGCCATAACCGAACGACCTCCACCTTTCATCCGATCATCCGAGTCCCCACTGAGAAAGGAGAGAGCCTTGCGCAAAACATCAGCTTTCGCCCGTATGGCAGGCGTAGCGCTTCTCACCATTGCGCTGCAGCTGATCGGCCTTTCCCCCGCCCTTCCGCCTGCCGAGGCCGTCGCCGCCTCCTCGAACGCGGACATGGCGGTCCGGCTGCGCGCCAAGAGCACGATTCTCTTCAGCAATTCACCCGACGGGACGACCAGAATCACCAAGAAGGTTTGGGTTCCTAACGGCGGACAGGTCGGCGTTTACGGCCAGAACAACAACAGGTGGGGATTCGCCACCCTTGACTTCAACGTCCTCCGCGACGGCAGGGACATCACCGGCCAGTTCTGGAAGATGTGGGGTCCCACCGGCGAATACCCCCTCCGGGACAACCAGATCGTCAACAAGCGCGTCACGAACCGGACCGGTTCGGGGCACTACTACTGGATCATCGCCAGGTGCGACATCCGCACCGTCGGCGACTGCGACGGCACGTTCACCATCAGCAGCTGGTACTGATCTGCTCCAGCGAGCGCATACCGATGACCCGGACCGCCGTATCTCGCGTACGGCGGTCCGCCCCGTCCTCGGCGGACGGTAAGGCGAAGACGGGACGAATGCCACTATGGTCCTCTATCGATAAGGTGGAGATCGTCTTCGGTAGTCTGAGCCGCGGCCCAAACGGCTTCTACCACGAGAAGGGACGGGCTCGTAGTGGACAGCGGCCTGCAGGCGCTCCGTGAGGCGGCACGGCTGTCTCCGGACAACCTCCCCCTACGACGGCACCTGGCCCAGCAGCTTCTGGCTCACGGATACCTCGCCGACGCCGAGGCGGAGTTCCGCGCCGTGCTGATGCTCGCGCCCCGCGACGTCGAGGCGACGGCCGGGCTGGCCGAGGTGTTCGTCCGGCAGAGCGCGTACGGCGAAGCGCTGGCCGCGCTCGAACCGCTCCTGGCCGCGCCCGACAGCCCGCCGCGGCTCGGGGTGCTCGCCGCCCGGGCGCTGCTCGGCGAGGGCGACATCATGGGCGCGGCGGAACGCTACCGCAATGCGGTCACCCGCGACCCGTCCGTCGCCGACCCGGATCTGGCCGCCCGGCTGACCCCTCCCGCGAGCCCGACCGGCCCGGAGCCCTCCGCCGCTCCTCCCGGCGTCTCCCCTCCGCAGCACGGCACGCCCACCGCGGGAACCTCCACCCCGCCGTACGGCGCACCCGCCACCGGAACACCCGCCCCGGCATACGGCGCATCCGCCGTGGCAACCTCCACCTCGCCGTACGGCGCATCCGCCGTGGCAACCTCCGCCCCGCCGTACGGCGCACCCGCCGCGGGTACCCCCGCCCCGCCGTACGGCACGTCCACGCCTCCGCCGTCGAGCGCATACCCCGGTCCGCCGTCGTCGGGCGGGCCCGCATACGCCGAGCGGGGCAGCGCCGAGGTCGAACGGTCGCAGATCACCTTCGCCGACGTGGCCGGGATGGACGCGGTCAAGGAGTCGCTGCGGATGAAGCTGCTGATGCCGGTCCTGCAGCCGCAGCTGTTCGCCGCGTTCGGCAAGCGCTCCGGCGGCGGCGTGCTGCTGTACGGCCCGCCTGGTGCGGGCAAGACCCACCTGGCCAGGGCCGCCGCCGGAGAGCTCGGCGCGGCGTTCGTGAGCGTGGGGCTGGCCGACATCCTCGACATGTACGTCGGCTCCAGCGAGCGCAACCTGCGCGCCGTCTTCGACCTGGCCCGCCGCAACCGGCCGTGTGTGCTGTTCTTCGACGAGGTGGACGCGCTCGCCGCCCGCCGCTCCGACATGCGCAACACACACAACCGGCAGATCGTCAACCAGTTCCTGTCCGAACTGGACGGCGTGGAGCAGGACGCCAACGAGGGCGTGCTGGTGCTGGCCGCGACCAACGCCCCCTGGTACATCGATGTCGCCTTCCGGCGTCCGGGCCGGTTCGACCAGATGGTGTTCGTGCCGCCGCCGGACGCTCAGGCGCGCGCGGCCATCCTGCGCATCCTGTGCCGGGACAAGCCGCTGGCCGAGATGGACTTCAACGCGGTCGCGGCCGCCACCGAGGACTTCACCGGAGCGGACCTGAAAGGCGTGGTGGACCGCGCGGTGGAGATCAAGCTGCATGAGTCGATGCGGGCGGGCCGCCCCGTCCCGTTGACAACGGCCGACCTGATGGCCGTCGTCCGGACGGTGCAGCCCACGGCGGTGCGGGAGTGGCTGGCCACCGCGCGCAACTACGTGATGCACGCCAACGACTCCGGCGCCTGGGACGAGCTGATGCCCTGGATCAGGAAACGGCGGTGAACAGCGTCGCCCAGTCGTTCGAGCGGGCCAAGACGCTGCTGGAGATGCAGCGTCCGGCCGACGCCGAACGCGAACTGCGCGGCCTGCTCGCCCAGGATCCGCAGAACGCCCTGGCCCACTCCCTCCTCGCGCTCGCCCTGATCTCCCAGGGCGACGTCACGGGTGCGGTCGACGCGGCGCGTGAGGGCGTCCGGCTGGCGCCCGACCATTGGTTCCCGCACTACGCGGCGGGACAGGTGTACCACCGGGTGCGTCAGGGCGACCCCGCCCTGGCCGCGGCCCGCACGGCGCTGTCCCTGGCCCCCGAACAGGCGTCGGTCTGGGAGCTGGTGGTCCGCATCCACCTGCTGCGGTGCGAATGGGCGTACGCGGCCGACGCGGCGCGGCGGGGACTGGCCCTGGCCCCCGAGGACTCCGATCTGATGAGCCTGCTCGCCCGGGCCCTGAACATGCTGGGAGAGGCCGATCAGGCGCGGGAGGCCGCCGCGCGGGCCGTGTCGCTGGACCCGGAGAGCGCCACCGCGCACCTGATGTACGGCTGGGTGATGCTGACGCGTGGCGATCCCCGCCAGGCCGCCGACGCCTTCCGCGAGGTGCTCCGCCTCGATCCGAACCTCGGCGAGGCCCGCGACCTGCTGGTGGCGGCGTTGAAGGAGCGCAACCCGCTGAACCGGTTCCTGAACCGGCTGCGCCTCCGCTACCGCGGCGGTTGGTGGATGGTGTTCCTGCTGCCCGCGGTCCCGCCCGTCGTCGCGCTCTTCGTGCTCATCGCGCTGCTGCACTGGGCGGCGTGGGTCGCCGAGTCGTGGACCGTACTGCGGCTGGCCCGTTCCCGGGCCACGAGCCTGCTCTTCGAGGGGGCGGAGGCGCGCACGGCCCTGATCTGCTGCGGCCTCGCCGTGGCGGGAGTGGCGCTGCTCGCGCTGGGGGTGGGGCTCGGGCTGGACACCGTGGGCACCGCGGGCGCGACCGTCATGGCGCTGGTCACCCCGGTGCAGGAGGCCGTGCACACCGGCGCGCCCGCCGGCCGCCGCGTCCTGTACGGCTGGGCCGTGCTGCTCGCCCTGACCGCCGTCGCCTCCGTGCTCTCAGGCACGTTCGTGCCCGCCCTGCTCGCCGCCTACGCCGCACTGGCCACCGTGTGGATCGCCACGGGCGTCCGCCGCCTGTTCCGCTCGGGCGACGTCCTCCCCTGATCGGTGGTCGGGGCGGCGCCCGCCGGACCGGGTGGACCGATCATCAAGGAAGGCCGGACCGGCGGGCGCCGCGGTCTGGGAGGTCAGGCGCCTTTGGCGGCGTGGTAACGGGCGATGACATCGTTCCAGTTGATCAGATCCCAGAGTTTCTCCACATAGTCCGGGCGCACGTTGCGGTACTGCAGGTAATAGGCGTGCTCCCAGGCGTCGAAGACGAGCAGTGGCGTGGTGTTCATACCGACGTTGCCGTGGTGGTCGTAGACCTGCTCGACAACCAGGCGCCGGCCGACCGGCTCCCAGGCCAGCACGCCCCAGCCGGACCCCTGCACGGTCGTCGTGGCGGTCGTCAGCTGCTTCTTGAACGCCTCGAAGGAGCCGAAGTGCTCGTCGATGGCGTCAGCGAACTCGCCGTCGGGGCGGTCGCCGCCGTCGGGGGACAGATTCTGCCAGAAGATCGAATGCAGCACGTGGCCGGACAGGTTGAACGCGAAGGTCTTCTCCAGGCCGACCAGGTTGCTGAAGTCGCCCTTCTCCCGCGCCTCGGCCAGGCGTTCCAGGGTGTCGTTGGCGCCTTTGACGTAGGCGGCGTGGTGCTTGGCGTGGTGCAGCTCCAGGATCTCCCCGCTGATCGCGGGCTCCAGCGCCGCGTAGTCGTAGGGCATGTCCGGGAGGGTGTACCGGCTCACAGACTCCTCCTATTGCAAATAATTCGCAACTAATATAGCTATGCATCTGTGATCGGTCACGGGCGACACGGGACCGAGCCGCGGCGGTGGTGAGCCGGGAAGCGCTGATCGGGCCGGCGCGAGGACGGCCGAGCCGCACCGAGGTGACGGGGTGCGCGGGCAGGGGCCGTACGCGGAGGAGATACTGCCCACGATGGTGGGGACGGTGACCGTGGCCGAGCTCGAGGTGATCGAGCGCGGGCGGATGATGATGCGCGGTACGCCGCCTCGGGGCGCCGCGGCGGCGCCGCGCGGCCGGGCCGAGCGCCGGGTGGCGGTGCCCACGCTCATGGCCGCCGGCGCCGACGACGGCCTCACCCCTGTCGGCGACGCCCGGCTGTTCCGAGGGCCGATCCCCGGCGCCGAGCCGCGGATCATCGACGACACCGGCCACCTGCCCGACCTGGAGCGGCCGTTCGACGCGGCGCTCACGGAGTTTCTCGACCGGGTGCCCGCCGCCGAGGCGGCGGGCGGGAGGTGATCGGATTGGCATCGCGCGTTGTTCTCGTGACCGGAGCGAGCACCGGATTCGGTGCCGCCATCGCCCGCCGCTTCGTGGCCGGCGGCGACCGCGTCATCGCCGCCGCCCGACGCGGCGGCTTGCTCGACGACCTGCACAAGGAGCTGGGCCCCGACCTGCTGCCCCTCCAGCTCGACGTGAGCGACCGCGCCGCCGTGGAACGGGCCGTCGCCACGCTCCCCGACGGCTTCCGCGACATCGACGTCCTGGTCAACAACGCCGGGCTGGCCAAAGGGCTGGACCCCGCCCACGAGGCCGACACCGACGACTGGGAGCTGATGGTCGACGTCAACTGCAAAGGGCTCATGTACTGCACGCGCGCCGTCCTGCCCGGCATGGTGGAGCGCGGACGCGGCCACGTGATCAACATGGGGTCGATCGCGGGCACCTACCCCTACCCCGGTGGCAACGTCTACGGCGCCACCAAGGCGTTCGTCCACCAGTTCAGCCTGAACCTACGCAGCGACCTGCACGGCACCGGTGTGAAGGTGACCTGCGTGGAGCCGGGCCTGTGCGGGGGGACGGAGTTCTCCCTCGTACGGTTCGACGGCGACCGTGCACGGGCCGACGCCGTCTACGCCGGCACCCAGCCGCTCACCGCCGACGACATCGCCGAGTCGGTGCACTGGATCGCCTCGCTCCCCCCGCACGTCAACGTGAACACCATCGAGCTGATGCCCGTCGCCCAGAGCTTCTCCGCGCTCCAGGTCCACCGCTCCGGCGGCTGAGCGCGGCGGGGCCGCTCCCGGCGGGGCGTCCGGTGCGGCCCGTCACGCCGCCGGCGAACACGTCGAGGGGCCCGGCTCGGTGCGCACCGCCCGGCCGGGCGCGCCGGGCCCGGCGCCGCGGACCGTACGGACCTCCCCCGGCGGTCCGGTCCGGCCGGCTCAGTCCACCTCGACCCAGTCGAACGTGCGGGTCACCGCCTTACGCCAGTCGGCGTAGCCGCGTTCACGCTGCTCCTCGGTCCACTGCGGTTCCCAACGCCGGTCCTCGTTCCAGTTGCGCACCAGGTCCTCGGTGGACTTCCAGAAACCGACGGCGAGGCCGGCGGCGTACGCGGCGCCGAGCGCGGTGGTCTCCGCGACGACGGGCCGGGACACCGGGACGCCGAGGATGTCGGCCTGCAGCTGCATGCACAGCTCGTTGGCGGTCACCCCGCCGTCGACCCGCAGCACGTCGAGGGCGACACCGGAGTCCTGACGCATCGCCTCGACGACGTCCCTGGTCTGGTAGCAGATCGATTCGAGGGTGGCGCGGGCGATGTGGGCGGCGGTGTTGTAGCGGGACAGGCCGACGATGGCGCCGCGGGCGTCGGAGCGCCAGTACGGCGCGAACAGGCCGGAGAACGCGGGCACGAAGTACACCCCGCCGTTGTCCTCGACCTGCCTGGCCAGCATCTCGCTCTCGGGAGCGGAGGAGATGATGCGCAGCTGGTCCCGCAGCCACTGCACGGCCGAGCCGGTGACCGCGATCGAGCCTTCCAGCGCGAACACCGGAGCGGAGTTGCCGAACTGGTAGCACACGGTGGTGAGCAGGCCGTGCTGGGAGCGCACCAGCTCGGTGCCGGTGTTCAGCAGCAGGAAGTTGCCGGTGCCGTAGGTGTTCTTCGCCTCGCCGACCTCGAAGCAGACCTGGCCCACGGTGGCGGCCTGCTGGTCGCCGAGGTCTCCGGCCAGCGGCACCTCACCCCGCAGCGGCCCGTCGCGCCGGGTCACGCCGTACAGATCGGGGTTGGAGGACGGTTTGATCTCCGGGAGCATGGCGCGGGGGATGCCGAAGAACGACAGCAGCTCATCGTCCCAGTCGAGCGTCTCCAGGTTCATGAGCATGGTGCGGCTGGCGTTGGTGGGGTCGGTGACGTGCACACCGCCGTCGGTGCCCCCGGTGAGGTTCCACAGCAGCCAGGTGTCGGTGTTACCGAAGATCGCGTCACCGCGCTCGGCCGCCTCCCGCACGCCGTCGACGTTCTCCAGGATCCACTGGATCTTCCCGCCGGAGAAGTAGGTGGCCGGCGGCAGTCCGGCCTTGCGCCGGATCACCTCGCCCTTGCCTTCGCGCTCCAGGGCGGCGGCGATGCGGTCGGTGCGGGTGTCCTGCCAGACGATCGCGTTGTAGTACGGCCGGCCCGTGCGGCGATCCCAGATCACGGCGGTCTCCCGCTGGTTGGTGATGCCGAGCGCGGCCAGGTCGCCGGCCTGGAGGTTGGCCCGGATGAGCGCGGTTTCGATGACCGCGCGGGTGCGCTCCCAGATCTCGGTCGGGTTGTGCTCGACCCAGCCGGCCCGGGGCAGGATCTGCTCGTGTTCGAGCTGGTGGCGGGCGATCTCGTTGCCGCCGTGGTCGAAGATCATGAAACGGGTGCTCGTCGTTCCCTGGTCGAGCGCTCCAACGAAATCGGCCATCGTGTTCGCCTCTCGTGTGGGTGGTGACGGTCGGGGCGCGGCTCGGCGTGCGGCCCTGGACGGCCGCCCGCCGCCGGACCGCTCAGCCGCCGCGTTCCTCGGCCCGCTCGGTGTCCTGCGGGGAGCGACCGGGCGGCGGCTCTTCAGCGATGGGCAGGAAGCGGCCGACGAGGAGCTGGTAGAGGCCGGCGCCGATGACCCCTCCGATCAGCGGCCCGAGGATGGGCACCCAGAAGTAGAGCGCACCGTATTGATCTCGCCATGCCGTCTCGTAGCCGGTCAGCCAGGAGGCGAGGCGCGGCCCGAAGTCACGGGCGGGGTTGATCGCGTAACCCGCGTTCGTCCCCCACGCCATGCCGATCGCCACCACGATCAGGCCGATGATGAACGGCGCGAGGTTGGCCAGCGGCGCGGTGTTCTGCAGGTCGGTCACGGCCAGGACGAGGAAGAGCAGGATCGCCGTGCCGATGATCTGGTCGCGGAAGGCGCCCCACGTCTCCACCGGCAGCGTGCCGTTGCCGGGCAGGGTGGAGAAGACGAACTGCGTCTTGATCGTGAGCCCCGGGTCCGCGGCGTGCAGCACCTCGGTGTAGTTCCAGCGCACGAGGAGCGCGGCCACGAACGCACCGGCGACCTGCGCCAGCGAGTAGGGGATCACCTTGCGCCACGGGAAGCCCTTGAAGACCGCCAGTGCCACGGTGACGGCGGGGTTGATGTGCGCGCCACTGATCCGGGCGGCGGTGTAGACGCCGAACACCACGCCGAGCCCCCACGCCCAGGCGATGCTGTCGTGGTCGCCGAGACTCGCCCCGCCCGCGACGACCTGGGCGACGACACCGACTCCGAAGAGGATGAGGATCAGGGTCCCAGCGAACTCGGCAGACAGTTCGGCGAGCATTCCTCGGGATTTCAACCGTTCCGCCATGGCTCCTCCTGGAGAACGTGCCGTGCGGGAGCTGGTTGTGCGGGAGACCCGTCACTTTAGGCGGGACGCTAAACCGCCAAATACCCCTCGTCAATGAACAAATGTCGACATTGTCGAAATCTGGTTACCGCGCAATGCTCGTATTAGGCTTCACAATGTGACACAGACCACTCCTACGCCCGTTCGGCACGTCTGGCCGACACCCGTTTACGGGCGAACCAGGAGACGCATACGTCACAGTCATAACAAATGTCGACATTGTCGAACGACTGTCGGCAGCGATACGATCCGTCGCGTGCCCGGCTCCATCCAGTCGATCGAGCGGGCCGCGGCCATCCTGCGCCTGCTCGCCCAGGGAACGGGCCGGCTCGGCCTCAACGACATCGCCGACTCGCTGGGACTGGCCCGCAGCACGACCCACGGCATCCTGCGCACCCTCCAGCTCGTCGGCTTCGTCGAGCAGGACGCCTCGACCGGCAAGTACCAGCTCGGCGCGGCCCTGCTCCACCTGGGCACCAGCTACCTCGACGTGAACGAGCTGCGGTCCCGGGCGATCAACTGGGCCGACGCGCTGGCCGCGCGCAGCGGCGAGGCCGTACGGATCGGCACCCTGCTGCAGGGAGAGGTGCTCGTGGTGCACCACGTCTTCCGGCCCGACGACACCCTTCAGACGCTCGACGTCGGCATGCTGCTGCCCCTGCACGCCACCGCCCTGGGCAAGGTGCTCCTCGCCTTCGACCCCAACGCCGCGGCGCTCGTACGCGAGCGCGACCTGCCCCGCTACAGCCGACGCACGGTCTGCGAGCACAAGGAACTGGCCCGGGTTCTGAACGGCGTGCGCGAGATCGGCTGGGCCGCCGAGGTCGAGGAGATGACGCCGGGCGAGGCGGGCATCGCCGCGCCGATCCGCGGATACGGCGGACTCGTCATCGGCGCGATAGGCATCTCCGGTCCCGTGGAGCGGCTGTGCGACACCAAGGGCCGGCCGCGGCCCGAGCTGGTGACCTACGTGTGCGACGCCGCCCGTGCCGTCTCCCGCGATCTCGGCACCTCCCGCCGATAGAGGCTCCCACCCCCGGTCAGATCCGCAGGGAGGACACCGTGGTTGAGCGCTATGTCATGTCAATAGATCAAGGCACCACCTCCACCCGCTGCATCGTGTTCGACCACGCGGGCAGGCTGGTGTCGGTCGCCCAGCGCGAACACCGCCAGCTCTTCCCCCGGCCGGGATGGGTGGAGCATGACGCCGTCGAGATCTGGCGCAACCTGCAACGCATCGCCCCCCAGGCGCTGGCCCAGGCGGGCGTGGGTCCGGAGCAGATCGCCGCCGTCGGCATCGCCAACCAGCGGGAGACCACCGTGATGTGGGACCGGCATACGGGCGTGCCGGTCGCGCCCGCCATCGTGTGGCAGGACACCCGCACCGACACGCTCGTGGACGAGCTCGCCCGGCGGCCCGACGCGCACGTGGTGAAGCAGCGGTGCGGGTTACCGCTGGCGACGTACTTCTCCGCCCCCACCATCTGCTGGATGCTGACGCACATCCCCGGCCTGCGCGAGCGCGCCGAACGCGGCGACGTGCTGTTCGGCACGATGGAGAGCTGGCTCATCTGGAACCTCACCGGCGGTCCCGACGGCGGCGTCCACGTCACCGACGTCACCAACGCCAGCCGCACGCTGCTGATGAACATCCACACGCTGGAATGGGACGACACCCTGCTGGAGTTCTTCGGCGTGCCCCGGGCGATGCTCCCGCGGATCCGGCCCTCCGTTCAGACGTACGGCGTGGCCCGCCGCGTCGTTCCCGGCGTGCGGATCGCCGCCGCCCTGGGCGACCAGCAGGCCGCGCTGTTCGGGCAGACCTGCTTCTCCCGCGGCGAGGCCAAGTGCACCTACGGCACGGGCGGCTTCCTGCTGCTGAACACCGGAACCGAGCCGATCGGCTCCACCCACGGCCTGCTGACCACCGTGGGATACAAGGTGGACGACGAACCGGCCGTCTACGCGCTGGAGGGGTCGATCGCCATCACCGGCGCGCTCGTGCAGTGGTTCCGCGACCGTCTCGGTCTGATCAACAGCGCCCCCGAGATCGAGACGCTGGCCCGCACGGTCGAGGACAACGGCGGGTGCTACATCGTGCCCGCCTTCTCCGGGCTGTTCGCGCCGCACTGGCGCAGCGACGCGCGCGGGGTCATCGTCGGCCTCACCTCCTACATCACCAAGGGGCACCTGGCCCGCGCGGTGCTGGAGGCCACCGGGTGGCAGACCCGCGAGGTGGTGGACGCGATGAACGCCGACTCGGGGCTGACGCTGAAGACGCTGAAGGTGGACGGCGGCATGACCGCCGACAACCTGCTCATGCAGTTCATCGCCGACGTGCTGAACGTGCCGGTCGTGCGGCCCATGGTGGCCGAGACGGTCTCCCTGGGCGCGGCGTACGCGGCCGGGCTCGCCGTCGGCTACTGGCCCGACCTGGAGGGCCTGCGCCGCAACTGGCACCGTGCCGGTCAGTGGCTGCCCGACATGGACGCCGGACGACGGGAGCAGGAGTACGACAACTGGAAGCGCGCGGTGGAGCGCACCCTCGACTGGATCAGGCCCGCCAAGGATTGATCAGCACGGCGCAGACGGTCTCATCGGTCCGGCTGCTCGAAAGACTCGAGCACCTCACCGAACTGCTTTTCGAGGGTGGTGATGTGCGCCATGTCGTCGCCCACCATGTCACACAGCGCGTCGTTCACCAGTTGGCGGCTCTTCTGCTCGGCGTCCTGCTGGGCGCGCCGTATGGCCAGCAGGATCTCCTCGGCCAGGGCATGGCTTCCCACCCGCATGGCGCGCGGCGTGATGACGATCTCGCGGACGCGGCCGTACGCCGTCACGGTGGCCTTGACCCGGCCGCCCGCCGTCTCGCCGCAGCCGACGACGGCCTCCAGTTCACGCTGGCCGCTCTCCAGCCACTTCTCGATCTCCGCGGCCCGCTCGATATCCCGCTCCAGGTTCTCTTCGCGCGGGTCGAAGCCGTGCACCGATCGTTCCTTCCTCAACGTGGTCGTCCCATCAGACCGGCGGTCTATTCGAGCTCCTGAGCGACCTGGTCGAACCGGTAGCGGACGAACGTCTCGTCAAGCGCTTCCGGCAGCCTGGCGGGCCCGGACCGCGCCGCGCCGAGCAGCTTCTCAGCCTGCTCCGCCGCGGCGTCCTGCGCGCCTTGGACGGCCTTCGTCACCTCCCTGCTCAGGGCCTCCGCGCTGAGCCGCATGGTCCGGGGATTCAAGGTGATCCCGGTGATCCGGCCGCGGCCG
>k87-146112_pt1 | contig 14844 bp, 20 predicted proteins | sample MGYA00084031_6733416 | MGnify analysis MGYA00084031
ATCGTCCAACAGACGGACATTCGGGAATTGATCACGCTGCAATACAACCGACAAGGGGAAATTCAAAGCGCGGTGTTCAATTACTCGGAATACGCCCGCATTCAGACGGAAACGACCAAAGGGGTCTTGGAGGCGTTGCACGCGCTGGAGGAGGCCGAGATTACCATTCCTTTGGGGCAAGCGTCAAAAAGCACACTCTTGGCCCACTTGGGCCCGCGGTTGCCCATCCGGCTTCGTCCGATGGGTTCGGCGACGGTCGACTTGTCCTTTGACATGCAGACTGCCGGCATCAACATGGTCATGATTACGGTATATGCGGTCATCAAAGCCCATGTGGCCATCGTCATGCCGTTTTCCGTCGATTCGGGGGAAGTGTCGCTCCGGGTTCCCCTCTCCAACGCCGTCATTGTCGGCCAAGTACCGGACTTTTATTACTCGGGAGGCGGACGCACGGGAAGCGGCCCAACCCAAGCAACCCCGTCGGAGGATGGAAGGGAGTCGCCTTCCGGTGAAGGGTTGCTCCCGGTCGTGCCCGTCATTCCCCCCGTCGAATTTTAACGGCGGCGGTCGGCCCGTTCCCACACTTTCAAGGAAGGATACGGATTAAAGGCCCATTGCTGGCGGCCGTCAAACTTGTACATGCCGTAATGCAGATGGGGCGGAAATTTGCCTTGCGTACCCGGTTTGCCGTAACCGGAGTTGCCCACATAGCCGATGACTTGACCGGGTTTGACCACCACTCCTGGCCGGATGGATTTCTCAAATCCCGACAAGTGGGCGTAATAGTGATAGACGTTTTTCAGATCCCGGATGCCTACGCGCCAACCGCCGTATTTGTTCCAGCCGACGACTTCCACATAGCCGTAACTGACGCTGCGGACCGGCGTCCCATAGGCGGCAAAAATGTCCGTGCCTTCGTGCATGCGGCGGCCGCCCCAACCGCGGGAGTGCCCCCACGTGTTGTGATACGTATAGTTGTATCCCCACGGGATCGGAAACGTGTATTCGTCCAAATCCAGCCGCCGAAACGTCCCGTAAATGGCTGAAAACGCGCGAATGTGTTGCACGGCGTAGTCCGTCCCGTAATATTCCCACAAGCCGTGCATGAAATCTTCTTCCGAACCGGTATAGGGAGCGAAATAACTTAAAAACGTGACCATGACATCGTCGTCGTTCGCCGGGTCGGCCTTGCCGTCGCCGTTGCCGTCTTGGCCGATGCCGCCGAAAAACCGAATCGTGTCCGGGTTTGTGTCTTGGGGATTCGGGTTCAGCCAACCGGCCCACAAAGACGGCGGGATGGTGATGGCCAAAACCCGACCCGGTGCCTTCTCTTTCCGAAAGGCTTGAATCGAGCGTTCAAATTGGTCGACGGCCGCAAACCAATTCCACGGCAGCCGGGTCCATCCGGCCATTTGGACGTAATACGCCATTCGGCGGCTGTATAAGAGCTGCTTGTCCTCTTCCGGTGAAGCGGCAGCCGTCGAATGCGGAGAATGGGCGGCCGATGCTGGGGCGGCTAACGCGCCCGGCTGTGGCAGTCCGGTTCCGGCCAGCATCCATGCGGCTGCCAGGATGAAGACCAAACGAGCAGCAAGTGAGCGGCGCATCGTTTCTTCACCTCAAGCCGAAACTCAAAAAAGCGTCATCCTTCATTGTTTGCTTTGCCAGCGAATCTTTGCACGCCAATTGTTGGGATGAACCGATGTGTGAGGGCTGATACGAGATAGTGTTTTTGCCGCAGGAAAACGGTATAATGGGATCAATCGGGGAGCATTCCACGGTTACGATGAACCGGGGCGGAGGTGTGTACATGCCCGTCTACGATCTCGAGCGAAAACCAGAATGGCTCAAAATCCGGCTGCAAACCGGTGGCCATTACGCGGAACTGAAACAATTGATGCGCCACCAGACGTTGCACACCGTCTGTGAAGAGGCGCGTTGCCCCAATATTTATGAATGTTGGTCCCATCGGACCGCGACGTTTATGATCTTGGGAGATATATGTACCCGGGCTTGCCGTTTTTGTGCGGTGAAAACCGGCCAGCCCACGGAATTGGACTGGGCCGAGCCGGAACGGGTGGCCGATGCGGTGGAAGCCATGGGCCTCCGATACGTGGTCATCACATCCGTGGCCCGGGATGATTTGCACGATGGCGGTGCATCCATCTTTGCGGCCACCATTCGGGCCATCCGTCAACGGATGCCCGACTGCCAGGTGGAAGTGTTGATTCCCGATTTTCGCGGCAATTGGGATGCCCTGCGGGTGGTGATGGATGCCGAGCCGGATGTGCTCAATCACAATGTGGAGACCGTGCGCCGTTTGTCCAATGCGTTGCGCCGGACGGCCAAATACGATCGGTCGTTGGAATTGTTGCGGCGGGCCAAAGAGATGCGGCCGCACATTCCGACCAAATCCGGCATCATGGTCGGCGTCGGCGAGACGTGGGAAGAAATTTTGCAGACGATGGACGATTTGCGGTCCGTGGGCTGTGATATATTGACCATCGGGCAGTACTTGCAGCCGACGAAGGAGCATTATCCGCTGGTGGCGTACTACACCCCCGAAGAGTTTGCCCAATTGAAAGAGGAAGGATTGAAGCGGGGGTTTCGCCACGTGGAATCGGGCCCCCTCGTTCGCAGTTCGTATCATGCCCATGAACAAGCTCAAAACGCGCAAAGATTGGTGCAGACAACCCAGTGATGAAGATGGAGAATCAGGTCATCGTCGTTCAAGGTCAACAGTATGAAGTGGTGGAAAATTACCGCAACGGTTGGCAAGCAGAGGCGTTTCGCCAGCGCTACGTCGACATCTTGGCGCGATACGACTACATTGTCGGCGATTGGGGTTACGGACAATTGCGATTGCGGGGATTTTACGAAAACAACCGCCCCAAAGTCAACTTTGACCAAAAGATCGCCAGTTTAGGCGAGTATTTGCAGGAGTATTGCAATTTCGGGTGTCCGTACTTTGTTTTGAAAAAAATCACCCCCGACAAGGGGACGAACCGGGAAGGGCGAAACAAAAAAAGAAACGAAGAGGTGTAGCCGCGTACAGGCTACACCTCTTCTGTTTCCGAATGCGTCGGATGGGAGTCGGGATGATCCCGTTCCAATCCTGCGTGGAACGTCCGGTTTTCGTATGTGAATGGCGACACGGCATGCATGCCTGGTTCCCATGGCGTCGATTTTCCCAACGGTCCGTCAAACGGCGCCCCATACGCTCCTTCCGGAAACTCTTCGGGGATGATTTCTCTGCGCTGGGAAATGACGGTTTCCAACTCACGGTATCTGTTCTTGCGTCGGAACAAGGGGCAAACCTCCTTTTCTTGAAGGTTGCCCCTGTTTTGTTGCCGTTATGTGCCATTCAGATGGCCAAATATAAGAACTCGGTCAATTCTTCCGCCTCTTCGTCGCTCAAGTCGAAGGCGTAAGCGATGTAACCTTCCTCTTCCAAATCGTCCTGTCCGACAATGGCGCAGCGGCCATTTTGCAGAGAGATGACCAATGATTTACCATAAAACCGGTCGGTCCGGACAATGGCCAAGTCGAACCGGTGGTGCTTGCCGACGAAACTGACAAAGCGGGTCCGCGTCTGTTCCGTCTCATCGTAGAGATAAAACGTTTGATCGTCCATCGTTCCCATCCCGTCCTGTTCGTTTTTCGTTTGCTTCACACATCGTCTCAACTTAACATTATATACGAGCCGATGTCTTTTGACAGCACACGGACATCAAAGGAGATGGGGTATGTCCATGGACTGGGGACAACAAGTGGCGGCCTTGCGCCAACAAGTGCGGAAACAAGTGCCGCTCATTCATCATATGACCAACGTGGTGGTCACCAACTTTACCGCCAACGGCACGTTGGCCATTGGGGCTTCGCCGGTCATGGCGTATGCCCGGGAAGAAGTGGCGGAAATGGTCGGTCATGCCCATGCCCTTGTGTTGAACATCGGCACGTTGACCGCCGAAGAATTGGCGTCCATGATCGTGGCGGGTCAGGAAGCCAATCGCCGGGGTATTCCGGTCTTGTTGGACCCGGTAGGGGGCGGGGCCACCGAGTTTCGATTGGAAGCGGCAAAACGCATCTTGCGCGAAGTCAACGTGACGACCGTACGGGGGAACGCTTCCGAAGTGGCGGCCCTCATCGGATGGCGTTGGCAGAGCCGGGGCGTCGATTCGGTCGGGGAAGCCGGCGACCGAATTCAGCTGGCCAAGTCGGCGGCGGCTTCGTTAGGCGTGACGGTGGCAGTGACGGGGCCGGTGGACGTGGTGGTCGGTCCCAACGGCGGATTTGCGGTAGAAAACGGCCATCCGATGCTCGGACTGGTAACCGGCACCGGTTGTTTGGCGACCGGTGTCGTGGCGGCATTTACCGCAGTGGCAACCGACCCTGCATGGGCTGCCGCTGCAGCATTGGCCTTCTACGGAGTGGCGGCGGAGCAGGCGATGGCCGATGCTCGGGGCCCCGGCAGTTTTCAAGCGGCTTTTTTGGACGAACTGTATCGGTTGCCCGATGCGGTGTTGTCCGAGCGCGTCCGCATCAAGAGCTTGGACTAGGGGGGAGAGATGTGCTTTATCCGCTGGACGAAAAAAAAGTGGAAGAGGTGCTGCAGTTTATCGAGGGGCATGTGCCGACGCTGTTGCAGATGGCCGAAGCGGGCGCGGCCCCGATGGAACAAGACGTCGTTCATCGGCTGGCGGTGGAGCGGCTGATTCAACTGCTGACGGAGGCCATGACCGACGTCTGTGCGCTCATCATCGACGGGCTCATGTTGCGGGATCCGGGGAGTTACCAGGATTTGGTCGAAATTGTGACCCAAGAAGGCGCTTTTCCTGCCGAATACGGGGAACGGCTGAAGGAACTGGTCGCTTTTCGCACCCGCCTGATGCGGGAATACTTGTCCGTCACGGTTCCTGAATTGAGCGACACGCTGCGCTTGGCCGGCGAACTGCTGCCCTCTTTCACCGGATATGTCCGCAAATTTTTGGCAGATGAACTATTTAAGGAGAATTTCTAACTAAATACTGGCGTAAGTTTACTTCCTCTCGGGATTACAGTAGAATATACAGTAACGATCTACGGTAGAGGGTGATCCCCGTGGCGGTAAGCGTCGGCAATACACGCGAGGAAATCCTGACCTTGTTGAAACAGACCCCGAATTTGTCCGTCGGTGAAATTGCCCAAAAGTTAGGCATCACCGAAATGGCGGTGCGCCGTCATTTGAACAATTTGGAACGGGATCAGCTGCTGTCTTCCCACTTGGTCCGTCAGTCCATGGGCCGTCCGAGCCGGGTGTACCATTTGACCGAGAAAGCGGACGACTATTTCCCGAAAGCGTACATGACGTTTGCCATTGAACTCATGGAAGACTTGGGACACCTCCAGGGTCCCGAAGTGGTCAATCGGCTGTTCCAGCGGCGGGCGGAGCGGTTGTATGGGCAATACAAGGAAGAAGTGAACGGAGCGACGTTGGAGGAAAAAATCCAGCAGCTGGTGCGGGTGCAAAATCGCAAAGGGTATATGGTGGAGCTGGAAAAACAGGGTGAGCAATTCACGTTGAAAGAGTACAATTGCCCCATCGCACAAGTGGCTAAACAGTTTCCGCAAGCCTGTGACGGGGAAATCCAATTGTTTCAACGGCTGCTCGGATGTCGGGTGGAACAAATTCAGTGTATGGCCAAAGGAGCGCCTCATTGCGCCTTCGTCTTTACGGAAGATGAGCCGAAAAGTTAAATGGCTGGAGGAAATCGTATGAGTGTGCTCCAATTTCCTGCAGCCGGCGGAGGCGTCATCCGACTGACGTTTGACTTGGAGCATGCCGATGTGGAAGCCGCGAAGCACGTGCTGATCTTTCCCAATTACAATCATCGGTTGCTGATGGTGCACCATCAGACGAGAGGATGGGAACTGCCGGGCGGAAAAGTGGAGAAAGGCGAGCATCCGATGGCCGCAGCGGTCCGGGAAGTGTACGAAGAATCGGGAGCGGTGCTCAAAGGGTTGCAGTGGATTGGCCAATATTCATTGCGGAGCAAGCGGTATCAGTTGACGAAAAACATTTATTACGGGGAAGTGTTGCGGCTTGATCCGTTGCCGAAAGGTTTCGAAACCGATCAAATCCGTCTGTTCGAGAAGCCGCCCTACCCGGTGAACGGCGAACAGTTCAGTTACATCTTGCAAGATCGTGTGTATCCATTGAGTTTGCAATACATTGCCCAGCATTTTGAATCCCGTTGGTTGCCGGAAAAAGGCGTCGCTCATCTGGATTAAAAAAACCCGTCCCAGAGCTTTCGGGACGGGTTTTTGGCTTAATTGGATTAAAGCACTTGTTCCACTTCGACGACGCCCGGGACTTCTTCAATGAGCGCCCGTTCCACGCCGGCTTTCAACGTGATGGTCGATGCGGGGCAACTGCCGCAAGCACCCATCAACCGCACTTTGACGACGCCGTTTTCCACACCCACCAACTCGATGTCACCGCCGTCCCGTTGGATGAAGGGACGCAGTTTATCGAGCACTTCTTGCACTTGTTCTTCAATGGTCGGGTTATGGGCTTGCTCCATGTTTCCCAACTCCTTTCACCATTTATTATAATTATAAACCAAGATTGTCGAGAATCCAATTGTTGATTGTGCTGTACTCTTGCCAGCCGGTAGGGATGGTCGTATACTGTATATTATAACGTAACCGAAAGGAGGGGGCCTCATGTTGACATTGACGGAACCGGCCTGCGAAAAAATTAAAGAAATGATGGAAAAGGACGGCAATCCGAACCTTTATTTGCGGATTGGCGTTCATCCGGGCGGTTGCAGCGGTTTTTCGTACGGCATGGGGTTTGACGATCAGAAACATGAGGACGATATGGAATTGGAGCAACACGGCGTGCGCATTTTGGTCGATGCGAAAAGCGCTCCGTTTTTGCAAGGCGTCGAGATTGATTACAAGGAAACCTTGATGGGGGGCGGATTTACGATCCACAACCCCAACGCCATCAGCACGTGTGGTTGCGGTCATTCGTTCCGGACGAAAGACGCGGCCGGCCAACCGGAACAGTGCTGAGACCGTGCTGAGGATGACGGGCTGTCCAACCGAGAGGGAGGACAGCCCGTTCGTTTTTGTTGATTACAGGTTCAGGCTGCTGCTGTGGCCCGGCTGCAACCGTGCACTTGGATCGATGTACAGTTTGGCGTTGCTGACGGCCATCGGCGCCTCGCCGAAGCCAGTGGCGATGAGTTTGATTTTGCCCGGATACGTTGCGATGTCCCCCGCGGCGAAAATGCCCGGAATGTTGGTCTCCATATGGGAGTTGACCTTGATGGAACCGCCCTCAATTTCCAAACCCCAGTCTTTGATGGGCCCGAGGGAAGATACGAAACCAAAATTGACGATGACGGCATCCACGTCTACCGTGGTTTGTTCTTTCGTCTTGTTGTCCTGCAAAATGACTTGGCGAATCTCCGTGTCGCCTTCCAAGGCGATGATTTCCTTGGGGGTCATAATGCGGACCGATGATTTTTTCAAGTTTTCGACACTGTGTTCATGGGCCCGGAACGTATCCCGCCGGTGCACCAAAGTAACTTCTTTTGCCACCGGTTCCAGCATCAATGCCCAATCCACCGCCGAGTCTCCGCCGCCGGCGATGAGCACTCTTTTGCCTTTGAATAAATTCATATCGCGCACGAAATAATACAAATTGGTTTTCTCAAAGTGCTCAATGTTGTCTAAAGGCAGTTTGCGCGGTTCAAAGGCACCGACGCCGGCGGTGATGATGACCGCTTTGCTGTAATGCACCCCTTTGTTCGTGGTGAGCCGGAAGGAACGTTCTTCCAGCTTTTCGACCTTGAGGACTTGCTCTTCCAAGCAGACGGTCGGGTTAAACAAGTTCATTTGTTCGATGAGCTGATCCACGAGTTTCTGCGCCCGTACTTTCGGGAAGCCGGCGACGTCGTAAATGTATTTTTCCGGGTACAGTGCGGCCAATTGTCCTCCCAATTGGGGCAAGCTTTCGATGAGCTTGACGCTGCAGTTGCGAATACCGGCGTAAAAGGTCGCAAACAGCCCTGCGGGACCACCGCCGATGACCGTGATGTCATATACTCGTTTATCCACATGTCCTGCAGGATTTTCTGACATTTTCATTTACACCCCCGATAAATCATGAAAAGACCACATTTCGCGTACATTATAAGCCGAATCGGCTATTTTATAAACCCCATGATTGGACAAAAACATATGTCTGAAAAATTGGTGTAATTGCCTCTTTTGGACATTTCGACGTTTGAATGGCCGATTTCTGTCTTGAAAATTGACGGGGAAAAGCATATCATGGAAAAAGATTCATGGACTGCGGGCGGACTGGACAGAGAAAGAAAGGATGTATGCCGTGGCAAAAAAGATATTGATTCTTGGTGGCGGATATGGCGGAATGATGACGGCCGTCACGTTGCAGAAAAAACTGCATTACAACGAAGCGGAAGTCACCTTGGTCAATGAAAACAGCTACCATTACTTCACGACCGAGTTGCACATGCCGGCTGCCGGCACGGCCCATCACGACCGTTTTCGGGTGCCGATTTCCTCGTTGTTGAACGAGAAAAAAATCCGGTTTCTCCAAGGACGGGTCACGGCCATCGATGTTTCAGCCCAGCAAGTGGAATTGGCCGAAGGGGACAAGCTGGATTACGATTATTTGGTCATCGCTTTAGGCAGCGCGCCGGAGACGTTCGGCATTCCGGGCTTGGGCGAATACGCTTTCGGCATCCGGAATATTAATACAGTGCGGATGATTCGCCAACACATTGAATACATGTTCGCCAAATTCGCCAATGATCATCGGCCGGAACTGTTGACCATCGTCGTCGGCGGCGCCGGCTTTACCGGCATCGAGTTTGTCGGTGAACTGGCCGATCGGGTGCCGGAATTGTGCCGGGAATACGACGTGGACCGGAATTTGGTGAAAATTTACGTCGTCGAAGCCGCGCCGCAGGCGTTGCCCGGGTTTGACCCGGAATTGGTGGAATACGCCGTTCGCGTATTGGAAAACAAAGGAGTCACGTTTTTGATCAATACGCCCATCAAAGAATGCACGCCCGAAGGCGTCATCTTGGGCGACGGCCAGGAGATCAAGGCGGGCACCGTCGTCTGGACCGGCGGTGTGCGGGGCAATCCCGTCGTGGAAAACAGCGGCATCGAGACGATGCGGGGCCGGGTGAAAGTGGACGAATATCTCCGGGCGCCCGGGTTGGAAAACGTCTTTGTCATCGGCGACTGTTCGTTGGTGTTCAACGAAGAAGGCCGGCCCTATCCACCGACAGCCCAGATGGCGACGCAACAAGGTAAGGCTTTGGGCGCCAATTTGGTCGCCTTGTTGCGGGGCGGTTCCATGACGCCGTTCCGTTACATTCACCGCGGGACTGTGGCTTCTTTGGGCAAAGGCGAAGGCATCGGCATGGTTGGCCGCCGGAAGCTGTTTGGTGGCCAGGCCGCGTTCATGAAAAAAATCGTCGACAACCGGGCGTTGTATTTGATTGGCGGCTTGCCGCTGGTCTTGAAAAAAGGAAAGTTTTAAGCCAGGGGTGAGCCCATGAACATCGCCCAGTTGATCATCTCCATCCTGCTGTTCTTGGTCTTGGCCTTTGGCATCGGATTCATCCTCAACATGCTGGCCAAAACGACCTGGTTGCCCATTTTGTTGTACGTGTTGTTAGTGGCGTATTTGTTTTTCTTCAAAACGCAACGGCAGTTTGCCTGGGTCGATTGGCTCGTGTTGTCGGCGGGTTTGGCCGGATGTATTCTCAGCGGTGTCGTCATTCGGTCGTTGCGACAGAAAGGTTTTCGCATGTTTTAGATGGGGCCGGTAGCACGATTGACCCGTTTTTTCGCTTGTGTTACAATGGCAGGCAAAAGCGAATTGCATAACGGTAGCAACATCGATGAACAGGACAGTAGCAGACGGATGTGCTTTTCAGAGAGCCGGTGGCGGTGGGAATCCGGTAAGCAGCCGTTTGCGAAGATCACCTGGGAGATGGGAGCTGAACGTCACGGACCTGGCGGTTCGTGATCAGTAAGTGTCTCCGGGTTTTCCCGTTACAGAAGCGAGGCGTGGATGGCGCCTCCATGAGTGCCGGCGACAGGCCGGAAGAAGGGTGGTAACACGGGAACCTCTCGTCCCTTAGGGCGAGAGGTTTTTTGATATTGGCGGAATCCGTGAACGAACAAAGAGGTGATGCGAGATGGGGATTGGGTACAATACAGCGATGTGGTGGACGCATTAAATATCGTCAGTACCGTCGTACACCGGACGCCCTTTTTGTACTCAAAAACGTTCAGTCGCTGGAGCGGCTGCGAGGTGTATTTGAAACTGGAAAACTTGCAGCGCACCGGGGCGTTTAAAATCCGGGGCGCCTACAATATGATTGCCCATTTATCGCCGGAAGAACGGCAAAAAGGGGTCGTTTGCGCCTCGGCGGGCAATCACGCCCAAGGGGTGGCCCTTTCGGCGTCATTGTTCGGCATTCCGGCGACGGTCGTCATGCCGGAACAAGCCCCCCAAGCCAAAATCGAGGCGACGGAAGGGTATGGGGCGAAAGTGTTGCTTCGAGGCAATACGTACAACGATGCCTATGAATACGCCATGCAGTTTTGCCGCTTGACCGGCGCCACCTTTGTTCACGCCTTCGATCATCCGCATGTCATCGCCGGTCAGGGGACAGTGGCCCTGGAAATGTTACAAGATCGCTTAGATCTGGATGCCATTTTAGTGCCGATTGGCGGCGGCGGTCTCATCGCCGGGGTCGGCGTGGCGGTCAAAGCCGTTCAGCCGCAAATTCAAGTCATCGGCATCGAACCGGCCGGGTCGCCGTCCATGCTCCTCTCCTTGCAGAACGGCCGGCGGACGACGTTGTCTTCCATCCAGACCATCGCCGACGGTTTGGCGGTTAAAACACCCGGGGAATTGACGTTTTCCATCGTCCAAAAAGTGGTGGACGATGTCATTACGGTGACGGAAGAGGAAATCAGCGAGGCCATGTGGCTCTTGCTGGAACGGAACAAAAGCTTGGTGGAAGGGGCAGGGGCCGTGGGGGTGGCGGCGCTGTTGTCCGGTCGGTACCCATGGCTGAAAGGGAAAAAGGTGGCGGTCATTGTCAGCGGCGGCAACGTGGATATGAATCGGCTGTTGGCATTGCCGCGGAAAGAACAGAACACGTCCTTTTCCCGGGAAGCCCGGAAACCGAAAAAACTGTTGGCCCATGCCTCCAGCCGTTGAGATCGGCATTCAGAACAAGACATCCATCACATTAAAAAGAGCTTCCACAAAAAGAGCCTTTACCCGCGTATGGCGAAAAAGAGCCTCCACCCGCGTATGGCGGTGTGGAGGCTCGGCTTTCTTACAGTCATGCCGAGGGGGCCGCACTTCCCCAAGGCAGTCCGGTGGTGGGACTGGAAGGAGAAGCGGTCATTTTTTTCGGGATGCGGCCGGCCAAATACCCTTTTCGGCCGGCGATAATCGCGTCCCGCATGGCTTCGGCCATCAATACCGGGTCCTTGGCCTGCGAGACGGCCGTGTTCAGCAAAATGGCGTCGGCCCCCAACTCCATGGCCAGACACGCGTCGGCCGGCGAGCCGATGCCGGCGTCGACGATGACCGGCACCCGGGCCTGTTCCACAATGATTTGCAAATAATACGGATTGAGGAGACCAAGTCCGCTGCCGATGGGGGCAGCCCCCGGCATGACAGCGGCGGCGCCGGCTTCTTCCAGTTTTTTGGCCAGCACCGGATCGTCGGAACAGTAGGGCAAGACGATGAATCCTTCTTTGACCAATTGCTTGGTGGCTTCCAACGTGGCGACCGGATCGGGCAGCAAATATTTCGGATCGCCGATGACTTCGACTTTGACCATGTCGCACAAACCGGACGCCCGGGCCAGGCGGGCGATGTGCACCGCTTCTTCCGCTGTTCTGGCTCCGGCCGTGTTGGGCAACAGTTTAAACTTGCTCAAATCCAGCGTTTCCAAAAAGTTCGGTTCGTTCGGTTGGTCCAAGTTCAGACGACGGACGGCAAAGGTGAGAATTTCGGCTTGAGAGGCTTCCACAGCTTTGCTTTGAATGTCCAGCGATGAGAATTTGCCGGTTCCCAACAGCAGACGGGAACGAAACGTATACGGGCCGATGTTCCAAGTATCCATGAAGCGGTCCTCCTTCAATGAAAGGTCAGTGTTCGGCGGCGTTTCATCCGCCACCGACAAAATGGATTAATTCGATGCGATCGCCTTCCCGCAGAATGGCACTGGCATAGTTTTCGGGCGATACGATCTGGTCGTTGTGCTGGATGATGAGGATTTTCCGTTGAATGTTCAAATGCCGCAGCAGTTTTTCAATGTTGTCTACTTCCTGTGGGACGTGACGGTTTTCGCCGTTGATGGTGAGCAGCATGTTGGCTCCTCCTTTCTCGGTTCGATCGGTTTGCCCGTCATGGGGAACAGGCGGCATGGAGACGTTGGCGGATGGTCTGGGCCGCTGCCAGCGGATTGGGCGCTCCCAGAACGGCCGAAATGACGGCAATTCCTGCACAACCGGTTTCCATGACGGCGGCGACGTTGTCGGCATGAATGCCGCCGATGGCCAAGACCGGAATCGAAAGCCGGACCACCAATTCCTTTAAGGATGGGAGGCCCCGGGCGGGCAAGCCGGGTTTGGACGGCGTGGGGAAAATGTGCCCAAAAAGGACGTAATCGGCCCCTTCGTCGGCGGCTTGGAGGGCTTCGTCCAAGGAGTGGACCGAGACGCCGACTTTCATCGGAGGAGTGACGCACGCTCGGGCGGCGGCCACCGGAAGGCTGTGGCCCGCCAAGTGTACGCCGCCGGCAGAAAGGGCCAAGGCGACGTCAAGGCGGTCATTGATCCACAGTTTTTCCGGGGGAAAACCGGCCTCTAAGAGCGCCTTACCCCACTCCCACATTTGCCGCGCCGTCCACTGTTTTTCGCGCAACATGAAACCGTCAATGACGGGCGCCAGTGTCATTGCCGTCTGCAGCAGGCGCTCTGCATTTCCTTTCCCGTCACTGATGACGAACAAGGCAGGTCGTTGCAAATCGGTTCCTCCTTGGCCATGGGTTGATCAAAAAACGCCGCTGAACCAGCGGCGTACCGATTGTTTTTCCATCACCGTGGTGCGATGGCCGGCTACACTCCCTACGCTGGCATGACCCAGAACAGGTTCAGACGGTCGATGCTTCAGGCAGCATCCTCTCAGTCGGACCATGGATACCGACTCCCGCGAGCCTGGCGTGATGCACTTTTCTCATGTCCAGTCTATCAAATCTCCTCCGCCATTAAAAGAGATCGTGGGGCGAACGGTGCCTTGTATGTTTTTCGGCAAACGGGGAACGCTATGTTTCGGTTTCGCTACCTATCACTTTCCTTGCATGGCGGAGGTGGGGGCTTGTGCCCCATTTGGTCAAGCGAAAACGGTGGTTGTTGGTCTTGAGCGGTTTCGTTTGGTTACAGCTGTTTGCGATGGAAACCGGATGGCTGTTGCCGATAGCCAACGAACAGACCGCATCGGCCCGTTCGGCCATGTCGACCGCCGATGAAGCGGAGCAACCGGAGCGTTCCAAACAACCGTTGCCCGCACGTCAACAGTCGGTTTCAGCCTGGAGCTTGGAGACGGTCAAACAAATCCATAATGTCCGGGAATATTTGCGCGGTTTGCCGACAGTGAAAGTCATCGCCACCGGATATACGGCCGGAGTGGAGTCGACGGGAAAAACGCCGGATCATCCGGCTTATGGCATTACGGCCTCCGGAGTTCGGGTCCGTCGGGACGTGTATTCCACCATTGCCGCCGACCCGAACGTATTTCCCATGGGGACCATCCTTTACATTCCCGGTTACGGCTACGGGGTGGTGGCGGACACCGGTTCAGCCATTCGAGGTTACATGATTGACTTGTACTATGAAACGGTGGAACAAATATATGACGAATGGGGCAAAAAAGAAGTGACCGTGTACGTTGTCAAAAAAGGAGACGGCACTGTTACCGAACATATGCTGGACGAGTTGAACCGGCAGCCGGCCATTCCGGTGAACGCCGATCAGCCGACGGAATAAGCGTCAAAAAGGCGACCATGCGTTGACGGCCAGGGCGGTGAAAAATCCGAGCCAACCGCCGGCGAAGACTTCCGTCGGCTTGTGCCCCAGCAGTTCTTTCAGTTTTTCTTGACCTTTTTCCGGATGGCTCCAATCGATTTGGCTGATGTTTTTCAACTCTTCCAAAAGTTGGTTGAGGACAACGGCATGTTCACCGGCGTGGCGCCGGATGCCCGCCGCATCGAACATGGTAATCATGCTGAAAATGACGCTGATGGCAAAAAGGGGCGATTGCAGCCCTTCTTGGATGCCGATGCCGGTGGTCAATGCGGCAACGGCGGCCGAGTGGGAACTCGGCATGCCGCCGGTGCTGACCAGCAAATTCCAGTTCCATTCCCGCAGAGCTAACCAGTGCAAGATCACTTTAATGCTTTGGGCCAAAACGATGGCGGCCAGGGCCGCCCAAAGTGGATAATTATACAATAAGTCCATGGTAACCGTCCTTTCTGCCAACTCTATTGTATCGGTTGTCGTGGAAGCCGTCTATGGTTTTTGATGCCGGTTGGGAGGGAGAAGCGGTGGAGAAAAAATACCCGGAACTTTATTATCAATTTTTTGAACAGTTCAACCAAGGTGAGTATTACGCCTGTCACGATTTGCTGGAAGAGTTGTGGATGGAAGACCGGACGAACACCTTTTTAAAGGGGCTTTTGCAGATGTCGGTGGCCATTTACCACTACCAAAACGGCAATTGTG
>k87-874574_pt1 | contig 14839 bp, 11 predicted proteins | sample MGYA00084031_6733416 | MGnify analysis MGYA00084031
CAAAGAACAAAGAACAAAGAACAAAGAACAGTGAACTATAAGCGAACAAACTACAAACTATAAGGCGTTAACGATCAACTCTAAACTATGAACAGGATTGGAGGAGGATTCAACATGACATTCAAAAGGAAAAAAATCGCTGTGATCGGCAGCGGTTTTACCGGGGCCACGACCGCGTTTATTTTGGCGCAAAAGGAACTCGGTGATATCGTATTGGTCGACATCCCTCAGTTGGAAAACCCGACAAAGGGAAAAGCGCTGGATATGATGGAATCTTCCCCTGTGCTAGGCTTTGATGCCGCGATTACCGGAACCTCCGACTACAAGGATATCGCCGGAGCGGATCTGGTCATCGTCACAGCGGGTATCGCCCGCAAACCGGGCATGTCCCGTGACGATCTGGTCAACACCAATGCGGCCATCATGCGCTCTGTAGCGGAACAAGTAAAGCAGCACGCGCCGCATTCGACCGTGATCATTTTGTCCAACCCGGTAGATGCGATGACCTATACCTTCTACAAAACATCCGGTTTCCCGAAAAACCGCGTTATCGGCCAGTCTGGCGTCCTTGATACCGCCCGCTTCCGCACCTTCGTGGCGATGGAGCTGAACGTGTCCGTAGAAGACGTCAGCGGATTCGTGCTTGGCGGACACGGAGACGATATGGTTCCGCTGCTCCGTTATTCCTACGCTGGCGGCATTCCACTCGACAAGCTGATCCCGGCCGACCGTCTGGAAGCTATCGTGGAAAGAACCCGCAAAGGCGGCGGCGAGATCGTCGCTCTGCTCGGCAACGGTTCGGCCTACTACGCTCCGGCTGCATCTATCGTCCAAATGGCGGAGGCGATTTTGAAAGACAAGAAGCGCATTCTCCCGTCGATTGCATATCTAGAGGGCGAATACGGCTACCATGACCTGTATCTCGGCGTGCCTACCCTGCTCGGCGGCAACGGCATTGAAAAAGTCATCGAGCTTGACCTGACAGCCGATGAAAAAGCGGCACTGGACAAGTCGGTTGCTTCCGTCCGCAATGTGATGGCTGCGCTGAATTAAAGCGAAGGGCTTGGACTTGGAGATTCTAAAGCGACTGCATGGTTAGTCGGTCTGCCCGTAAAGCGGCTGCAGTGGAGAGAAGCCTGTTTCCATTCTGCGCTCCGGTCTGCGTCCTGCAAGGGAGAGTGGACTGTCCGCTCCGCAATGATCCCGAGGGAATCGCAAAACGGCGCGCAGCTCCGAAGCGTAATCATAGGTTGCGATTCTGTTTCCTCGGGATCATCGCTCCGCTGGGCCGGACTCCGCTAGTCGCTCCGAATGGAAACAGGCTTCTCTGGCGAGCAGAACGGCTTCGACGGGCTTTGAAAAGCAGTGTCCCACCGAACCTGCAGCCGTTTTCTCCTTTTTCATCTCCTCCACCAAAGCCCGTCCAACCGAAACAAACAAAATAACGTTCTTCCGAACGAGACAAACAAAAAAGCGGGAACCATGCATGCAGCCAATAGCATGCATGCATAGCCCCGCATTCCAGAAATGCCTTAATCCGCCAGCAGTTGCGCTTCCTTTTTCCCCAGCTTGACCGTAGACTCCGAAGGAATCCACATGCCTGTATTTTCATCCCGCCCCTGCAGAACAAATGCCGGATTGTTCTTGCCCATTTGCGACGCAGCCTTGGCGGCAGCTTGTCCGATCGTTCCCCCCTTGACCCGGTTCACGACCAGCACCAGCTTCACGCTGTCAAGCTCCGTCATCATTTCATAGTCCCCGATGCTGTCACCCGCGATAAAGATCGGACCATGACCGTATTTTTTGACCAGCACCGATTCGATCACTTCTGTTTTCCCATGATGAACGGTGAAAGGATAGTTTTTCTCGTACACGGGCTTGATCTTCCCGTTCTCTACCTGCAGACGCATGCCAATGACGTTTTCGGCAGGCAGGTTGTATCCGTATTTGGGCAGGGTGGCAAATACCCGCACGACCTCTTCCAGAGAAGCGGAGACGACGTACACATCGATTCCGTTGGAGCGGAAGGTGTTCATCAAATTGGCGACCTCAGAAGTCAAACGCAGTCCGGTCGTATGCGACACCGTGATCACTCCCGCTTTTTCTGAAAGCGCTTTCGGACTTGTCCACGAAACTTTCTCGATCGCCATCCCAAGGCTGGCATCGTTCGACGCTTCGGCCAATGCATGCACTTCGTCGATTGTCATGTTGGCAAACAGGTAGAGGACCCACGGATAGCCGATACTGCTGCCGTGCGTGCCATTGATCGCTTCATAGAGGAAATAGAGCTTGGCGCGAAAATCGGCAAACTGCTCGGTCGCTTTGACCTCATCGAGGGATTTGGTTCCCTTCATGCCTTTATACTGATTGTAGAGGAAGGTATAGTCCGCTGCCAGATCGGCGGCGATGTCATCGAGTGTAACCGGCTGGCCGTCGTCGTTTTTGTAATCGTCGGAGAAAGGACCTGCGGGTACACCGGTACGGATGACGCCGGCAAACTCCTCCGGGGTCATTTTAAATGCGAGATGATTGATTTGATAGACAAACAAAGCCTCTTCGGTATCGTGCATGATGCTGGTGTTGTCCCAGTCAAACACGGCGTAAGGCTTTTTTGCCGGATTATAGGAAGGGCTTTTCACCCCGTGCTTATCAATTAAATCTTGCACAGCCTGGTACGTTCCCGGCGCCCATTTCCCCTTGTCGAGCACCTGCAGCTGTTGGAGCGGTTCTGCGGCCCACGCCGGGGCTTGTACGCTCACCAGGGCCAAACAGAGAAACAGTGCAAAGAAGCCCCATTTCATGCTTTTTGTGTGTTTGATCGACATTCGTCCTCATCCTCTCTCTGCTCACGTTCTCAAATGTCACGAAATGCAATACGGCAGTTTCCCTTGTCTCTCCACCTCCTCAAAAAAATAAGCCGCCTACCCGTGGACGGATTCTTCCACAGGTAAACGACTATCATCGTCTGAAAATATTGACTTTTATAAAAAATACATAATTATTCGTTTGATTTCAATGGCATTCTTTATTCTCATTTGACTTTTTTCATCGTGCTCCAAAAAGGGTATCATGATAGCAAGAGCGTAAAAAGGGAGCAAAAGCGTGTGGCAAAAGATCCGTTTACCGTAGAACAGTTGATGCAGCTGCCTGCTTTTCAAGGGGCAAAAATCATGGCGGGCATAGAAGGCCTGAAAAATGAAATCTATTATGTGGACAGCATGGAAATTCCCGATCTGACCGGCTGGCTGCGGCCAAACGAGCTGATTATTTCAACCGGTTATGCCCTGCGGAACGAACCGTACCGGCTGAGCCGTCTGCTGGAAGAGATGCACCGGGTGGGAGGCGCGGCTGTCGCGATCAAGACCAAACGGTTTTTGCAGGAAATTCCGGAAGAAGCATTGCGAAAAAGTGATTTGTATCGCATCCCTTTGATTGATGTCCCGGCGGAAACTCCTTATATAGACCTGACGCACTCGGTCATGGAGAATATTTTAAACCGCCAAGTCGTCGTCATGAGAGGAATGCAGGAGGTCAATCAGCAGTTCACGCAGTTGGTGCTGAACAGGCGGACGCCCGAGCTGGTGGTGATGGTCGGGCAATTGCTTCATTGCGACGTAGCTGTGCTGAACCAGCAGGGAGAGGTTGAAAGCAGCACCGTCCATTTTACGAAAGAGCTTATCGCGGAAAAGCGGAGCATCCTGGTCAGCAACAGAGTCGTCGGCTACCTGGCGATTACAAAAAAAATCGAGGAAGACGATCGCTTTGGGCAGCAGTGTCTGGATCAGGCCGTTACCGTTCTGGCGATCGAATTTACGATCCGGCAGTCTCTGCAGATTCAGCGGGAGCGGGAACAGGAGTCGTTTCTGATAGAGCTGTTGTCAGGTACAGCCGGTGAGGAAGAATTGCTGCGCCACCGGGCCAAGCAGGTAGGAATATCGCATAGCGGTCATCTGTACGTGATGGTTCTCAAGCCGAGTGAAACAGGGAAAGCGAACCCCAGGAAGGAAGAAGCTTTGCTCCGGCTTTTGCAGGAAATGAATCAAGGCGACCCACATGCCAGAAAAGGCGTCCTGATCAATGATCAAATCGCAGTGATTTGTTATACCGACAAGCAGGAGATTTCCAAACAGCGAGAGGAAGCGGTACACTATCTCCAGGAATTGGCCGGCTGGGGAGCCGGGAAGGAGGAGCGAGGCGGCTGGATTTGCGGCATCGGCTGTATCCGCGAGCACATGAAGGATCTTCGCTACAGCTACCGCGAAGCAAAACGGGCCATGCGAATCGGCCGCCTTGTCCGTCCGGGACAATCGGTGATCCACTTCGAGGACATTTTGGTCGAGGACCTGCTCAAAGATGCAGCGGGCCATCCGTCGCTGACTGCTCTGTCGGGCATGTTTATCGAGCCGCTTGCCAAATACGACGCCGAATACGGGACCGAGCTGCTGTCTACGCTCGATTCCTTTTTGCGAACAGGCGGACAAACGAAAAAGGTAGGAGAAGAGATGTTTATCCACCGGAATTCTGTCTTGTATCGATTAGAGAGAATACAGGAAATTTTGGGGGTGGATTTGCACGATGCGGAAACGCGGTTCCGTCTCGATCTGGTAATGAGGGTTTGGAAAATGAGAGATTTGCCAGCGAATCCTGAGGATTTGTGAGGCTGCCAAAAAATAAACGCATTCTTTTGGGTCGTTTCCCATAGGGGGAAAAGACCCATTTTTGTTATAGTTGCAATTAACGCAATAATAAAAAATTGTTTGACAACGGGGGTGGAAAATCTTCAGTGATCGGAACGTCAGCAATCTTGCTCCCTGCGTTTTTTTTCGGACTATGAGAGAACCAGTGGTTCGCTATTAGAAACAAAAAGGTCGTCACCGTTTTCTCCTCTTGGGAAAACAAAGTGCTGACCGCAAACGGTTGCATTCCATTTTATGAAAACCTTGAGACGATAGGTGGCCAAGCATGCTAAAAACACTGGATAACGCTCTGGATTTACTCAAACACTTTACCCGGGAAAAACCGCAATGGGGAGTTCGTGAACTGGCCAAGGAAATGAATATTAGCCACACTGTTGTGTATCGGATGCTGGCTACGTTTGAACGATACGGATTTGTCAAACAGGAACCTAAAACAAAGAAGTACGAACTGGGGTTTAGCTTTTTGGAGTACGCATCCACTGTCAAGGACAATCTGGACATAACCGAGCTGATTTACCCGGTCATGAAACGGGTTGCCGAAGCAACAAATGAATCCGTTTTCTTGACTTGGCTGGATGGCTTGGAGGGCATTTGTCTGGAGATCGCCGAAAGCAGGCAGCAAGTGAAGTACGCGATGTCTATCGGCAGCAGGACGCTTTTGTACGCTGGGGCCTCCAACAAAGTGATTATGGCTTACTTGCCGGCCAGCACCCAATCAGCCATCATCGAAAAGGGGCTGCGGCCAAGAACAGAACATACGATTCATGACAAGGAGAAGCTGTTGCAGGACCTGGCACGGATCAGAGAAGACGGATGGGCTTACTCCGTAGGTGAATACACCGATACGGTGTTTGGCATCGCGGTGCCGCTGTTTTCCGGGGACAGGCAGGTCGTGGCATCGCTGACCATTGCCGGGCCGGACTATCGCATGCCGGAGCAAAAAGTACCGGAAGCCTTGAGGGAGCTGCGGACTGCACAGCAAGAAGTACAGGCCATACTGCAACGCATTTTCTAGCACAAAGGAGGGGACTTGCATGAACAACATAAACAACGGAAAGAGTGAAAAGGAAAAACACCCTTCCATTTTTGAACCTTTTGCGTTGATTCTGAATATTGTTACCGCTGTTATCGGGGCGGTCATCGGGATGCAGCTGGTGGCCTCGCTCGGAATTACTCCAAATACGGCCATTATCGGTGCGCTTATCGCCATGCTGATCGCGCGTCTGCCGATCACCATCTTTTCCAAGTACAAGTCGGTCCATCGCCAAAATCTGGTGCAAACCTCGATTTCTTCCGCGACATTCGGGGCGGCCAACAGCTTGCTGATTCCGATCGGCATTCCGTTTGTGATGGGAAAACCAGAATTGATCATGCCGATGCTGATCGGTGCGGCTCTGGCGATGTTTGTCGATGCTGCTCTTCTTTATAAATTGTTTGACTCTCGCGTCTTCCCTGCGTCCGGTACATGGCCGGCAGGTGTAGCTACTGCGGAAGCCATTATCGCCGGGGACAAAGGGGGCAAACGTGCCGCTCTGCTCGGTGTCGGTGCGGCGGGCGGTTTGCTCGGCTCCTGGCTCGGCATTTCGATGTCGGCGTTTGGTGTTGCTTTCATCGGAAACATTTGGGCGCTGTCCATGTTCGGGATCGGGCTCTTGCTTCGCCAGTATTCGATACCAATGTTTGGAATGGATGTAAACCAGATGTTCATCCCGCACGGCTTCATGATCGGTGCCGGTGTTGTGGCGCTGATCCAGGTCACGATGATTATTTTGAAGCGCAAGAAGACAGATACTGGAAATGGCAGTGAAGCAGCTGCGGAAACGTACACGCGCAGCGACAAGCAGACGACACGTGTACTCGGAATCGGATTTGTGGCCTATTTGATCATTTCTCTGGTCCTCGCGATTTTGGGTGGACTGATGACAGAAATGTCGACAGGCATGTTTATCGGCTTTCTGATCTTCGCCGCTTTTGCCGCTTATTTGCACGAGCTGATTGTAGGGATTGCCGCGATGCACTCCGGTTGGTTCCCGGCGTTTGCGGTGGCGTTGATCACCTTGATCATCGGGCTGCTGGCAGGGTTTCCGCCGGTAGCGCTTGCCCTGCTGGTCGGCTTTAGTGCAGCGACCGGTCCTGCCTTTGCCGATATGGGGTACGACCTCAAGACAGGCTATATTCTTCGCGGCAACGGACAGGACAAGGAATTTGAACTTCACGGCCGCAAGCAGCAGTACATCACGGGCATGATTGCATTCGGCGTTGCTTTGATCACGGTCATGTTCACCTATAAAGGCTTCTTTGCCAGTGGGCTTGTCCCGCCAGTGGACGCCGTCTATGTGAAGACGATCGAAGCGGGAGCGTCCGCTGAAGTCGCGAAACAACTGCTTCTCTGGGCCATTCCGGGCGCCATCCTGCAGTTTATAGGCGGTCCGAGCCGTCAGCTTGGCGTCTTGTTTGCAACAGGTTTGCTTATCCTGAATCCGGGTGCCGGTTGGGCGGTTCTGGTCGGGATTCTGATCCGTGTCATCGTGCTCAAGCTGAAAGGCAAAGAGGCAGAAAGCTCGATGAGCATTCTTGCAGCCGGCTTTATCGCCGGTGACGCGATCTACAGCTTCTTTAGTTCCATTTTCAAATTCAGTCAAAAATAGGAGGGTGTACAATGACGAAGATCCTGCTCAACGAACGCATGATGGAAGCAGCCGTGTACGGTGGAGCCGTACTCGGCGGAGGTGGTGGAGGCTGGATCGAGGAGGGGCTGCAAATCGGGCGGCTTGCTCTGGAGGTAGGCCAACCGGTGCTGGTTTCCGACGACGAAATGGCGGACGACGATTTGCTCGTCACCGTTTCGCTGGTCGGAGCTCCGGCAGCAAAGGATAAATTCCTCAAGCCGATCCACTATGTTCGGGCACTGGAGCTTTTGTCGGAGAAGGTAAAAACACCGCTCAGAGGGATTCATACGAACGAAAACGGAGCAGGGACAAGCGTAAACGGCTGGTTCCAGGCGGCAGTCACCGGTCTTCCAATCGTCGATTTGCCTTGCAACGGTCGGGCGCATCCGACAGGAACGATGGGGTCGCTGAATCTGCATGAGCTGCCGGATTACGTTTCCCATCAGGCTGCTGCTGGCGGAAAGGGAGACCGTTATGTGGAAATGAGCATTTCTTCTTCTATTGAAAAAGCGGCGTCCATGATCAGAAAGGTGTCCGTGGAAGCAGGCGGCCTGGTGGCTGTTGCCCGGAATCCGGTAACCGTTGCGTATGCCAGAGCAAACGGCGCGCCCGGCGGCATCTCCCAGGCGATCAAGGTAGGCGAGGCGCTTCTCGGGAGCAAAGGAGAAGCGGCGATTGAAGCGGTATGCGCCGCACTTGGCGGCCGTGTCGTCATCGAAGGGGAAGTGAGCGAGTTCTCGCTGGAGACAACAGGCGGCTTTGACGTTGGCCGGGTCACCGTTGGCAGTACGGAGATGACGTTCTGGAATGAGTACATGACGCTGGAGCAAGACGGCAAGCGCCTGGCGACGTTCCCCGACCTGATCATGACCTTGGATGCCCGGACTGCACGCCCGATTGTCACGGCGGCGATGGAAAAAGGGCAGCATGTAGCGGTGATTCACGTGCCTGCCGAAAAGTTGATCCTGAGCACTACAATGCGCAATGAGGGGCTGCTCAAGCCGATTGAAGGCGTGATCGGCAAAGAAATCGTGTCCTACCTGTAAACAAAACGCTCACCAACAACCAAGACGGAGGGATCTTTCATGTCGTTGAAACAAACCATTACTGTATTTGAAGCTATGGACAGTGCCTATGTAAGTGGAGAAACGATCAAAAACCTGTTTGCCAATTATTCCGATGTGCAAGTAACCGTTGAGACCGTTACCGGGCAAAAGGGCAGCACAGACTTCGTGAAGATCGTCATTCCCGGCAAGGAAGGGAAATCCAAGGGCGGGATGGCGCCAACCTTTGGAATCATCGGACGACTTGGCGGTATCGGCGCGCGCCCGAGCCGTATCGGTCTCGTATCCGATGCCGATGGTGCCATTGCAGCCGTAGCGAGTGCGCTCAAGTTGGCGGAAATGCAAAAACAAGGGGATGTGCTGAAAGGCGACGTGGTGATCACCACTCATATTTGCCCAAATGCACCTACCCGTCCGCATGAGCCGGTCGATTTCATGGATTCGCCAGTCGACATTTTGACCATGAACAAGTATGAGGTTACACCTGAGATGGAAGCGATCCTGTCCATTGACACGACCAAAGGAAACAAAGTGATCAATCACAGAGGGATTGCGATCTCGGCAACCGTAAAAGAAGGCTACATCCTGCGCATCAGCGACGACCTGCTGCGGATTATGGAAATGACGACTGGTCAGCTTCCGGTTACCTTCCCGATCACGATGCAAGACATTACTCCATACGGAAACGATCTCTACCATATCAACAGCATCCTGCAGCCATGCGTAGCGACCGATGCCCCTGTAGTCGGGGTGGCGGTGACGGCTCAGTCCGCTGTCCCAGGCTGCGGAACCGGCGCCAGCCACGAGGTGGACATCGCACTCGCAGTGAAATACGCTGTCGAGGTGGCAAAAGAATACACCAATGGTACTTGCCGTTTTTACGACACCGATGAATTTGCCCGAATCACATCGCTGTACGGCTCCATGAAAGTGCTGCAAACATTGGGCAAATAAGCAAGGCGAGGGGAGCTTTCCCCTTGCTTTTTTTCACACGCGAAAAGAAGGAGAGGATGACCGTGAAACGCATTGGGATGATTACGATCGGGCAAGCGCCACGGCCGGATGTCGCGCCAATCGTAGAGAAGTATCTCGCAGGAAGAGCCGAGCTCGTCCAGGCAGGAGTATTGGACGGAATGACGAAGCAAGAAGTGGAAGAACGCCTGTCTCCCGGACCGGGCGAATACGTGCTGACGTCCCGGATGGTTAACGGAGATGCGGCGGTCATGTCGCGTGAGAAAATCCAGCCGATCCTGCAGCGGAAGATCGAGGATATGGAGAATAGCGGCATCCAGACGATCCTACTCCTGTGTACAGGTGTTTTCCCGGGGTTGTCCGCCAAAAAAGCGTTCCTGATCGAACCGGATCACGTCATTCCTCCGACGGTGGCCGCGATGGTCAAGGGAAGCCGTCTCGGGGTGCTCGTACCGCTCGTGGAGCAAAAGGAAGCACTGAAGGACAAATATCATCCGCACGGATTGTTCCCCGTCTTTGCCGCGGCATCGCCGTATAAAAATGATGTGGAAAGCTTCCGGGAGGCTTGCGCGGAATTAAAGGAAAAAGCGGACATCGTACTGCTGGACTGTATGGGATACACAGAGGAAGCCCGCGAGCTGGTCTCCGACTTGACTGGATTGCCGGTCATCCTGTCCAATGCGATGATGGCGAAACTGGTGTCTGAAATGATTTAGGAAGGGTTGAACAAAGATGAAGCTGATCGAAATCAGTAAAGGAATTTTGACCAATTGCATGGCACTGAAAGCCGGGGAGTCCTTTTTGGTGGTAGCCGACGACGCCAAGCGGGAGCTGGGCGAAGCGCTGTGGGAAGCAGGCCGTCAGCTCGGCGCCGAAGCGATGTTCGTCGTCATGAATCAACGCGAAAAATCCGGCCAGGAGCCGCCGGCAGCCATCAGCGAAGCGATGAAACGCTCCCATGTGGTCGTCTGCGTGACCCAGCATTCGCTGACCCATACCAAAGCGCGCAAGGAAGCAGCCGCAAACGGCACACGGCTTGCCACCATGCCTGCCATCACCGAGGACATGTTCCTGGAGGGAGCGATCACTGCCGACTACTCCCAGGTAAAAGCATTGACTGAAAAGGTGACCGAGCTGTTGACCAGGGCAAACACGATCCGCATCGAAAAGGAAGGAAAAGCGTTGACCTTCTCGATCAACGGACGCAACGGCGTACCGAGCACAGGCGTTTACGTCAATCCGGGTGAATCGGGCAACCTGCCATCCGGCGAAGCATATATCGCCCCAGTGGAAGGAACAGCCGAGGGCCAGATCGTCGTAGACGGCTCGATCGCCGGAATCGGCAAGATCGACAGTCCGCTGCTCCTGACTGTAAAAGACGGGCGCATTGTCGAGGCAGAGGGGGCCGAGGCTGACCGGTTGTTGAAAACGCTTGGCGACGGAGACGGTCGCTTGCTGGGCGAATTCGGGATCGGCACGAATGACAAAGCGCGGATCACTGGCGTGGTGCTGGAGGACGAAAAAGTGTACGGTACGATCCACGTCGCCTTTGGCAGCAACAACACCTTCGGCGGAACCATTGCAGCGGGGGTTCATATCGATTTGGTCGTCAAAGCGCCGGATGTGTACGCTGACGATGAGTTGATCATGAAGGACGGCAAGCTTTTGGTATAAGCGGCTATCGAAGCGATTTTCAGTATGTCAAATTACGATAACAGTAGTGGAGAGGAAAAAGGATCGAACAGCGTTGCAATGCTGCTCGATCCTTTTTTGCGAATGAGGGTTAGCGCTTCTGTACGGAAGATTTTCGGCAGCAACAACCTTTCTTCTTTAAAAAACCTTAAGAAAGTTCGACAAACACAAAAGCTGTAGAGATGAAACAGAAGTAAAATGCGAAGGCCTTTTGGACACCTCCCAGGCGGAATGGTAAAAGCGGGACACGCTTTTAGCGTCCAACCTCTGAGATGCTTTCCACGAGTCATCGATTTTTAGACGGAGTCCCGCTTTTGGAATGGCAGCTGGACAGTAAAGCCCCCAAGCAGTGTCCCACCGAGCCTGGAGGACTAAATAGTAAATATTTACCAATTGCGGTGTGGGTGATATCATAAAATCACCCGCATTCTACTTTTTTACAGGTAAGTGGTACCGCCAACATTTTGACAAAAACGTACGCTTAGCATTAGAGGAGATGATTTTCAGCCCATCTCAGCTACATTAGCGGTCATCAAACGTGTATGTGGTCATGTCTTAGCGATCGCCGAACCTATGATTTTCAATGGTTTGAGTCATTTAGCGTACGAAGTAAGGAGGGCTCAGAATGAGAAGAATTCTGCTCACAGTCAAGTTGATCCTTTCCGTTTTACTACTTTCATCATGTGCTAACAACTCCCTATCCACAGATACACAAAAAACAACAAATGAAATCGCAAGCTGGCCGTACCCTTATGTGAAAGTTGAAAACCGTGTTTATGTAATTGAGAGCGATGAAAACAAAGTCGAACTTGTAGAGAAAGAAAATATCGGAGAACAAATTGGAACAGTAGAAGAGAAATACGATTTTGAAGGGAACGAACAAACATCGCAAGCAACTATTGCCTCTAATTATCTGGAGAAAGGGACTAAGCTTTTCACGATCAAGGACGTTGATCCGAGTGATCATATTGCATTTGAAAAAAGCGAGGGTGTATTCGTCAAGGTTACAGAGGAAAGTGCAGTTGCAAAAAAGCCAACTGATAAAACGAACTAAAGGCCATGGGGATACGCTTTTATTATGACTTTTTGCAAAATAAAATGGGACTTCGTGAAGAGTCCCCTTTTTTCATCTCCGCCATTAAAGCCCGAACTTCAGCAAACAAAAGATCGGCCAGATCCCCATCTAGCCGACCTCACAAACCTCTATAGCTATCTCGAGCGTATGCTTCTACGCAGTCCCCAATGTCACGCCCAACTCCTGCAAATACTGCCGATACGCGATACTGACCCGGTCGCATTTCAGGGACAGCTCCATCTGCAAATCGAGCGGCAAATCCTCCGGCTTTTGATTTTCCACAATCGGCTTGTCCTGGGCAAAAATCATGTTTTGGAATTCGACGATTTCCTCGTCGGTGGTACCAGTCTCGTAGTTAAAAGAAAGGACACCGTAGGCGACTGTTTTCCCTTCCTCCGTCGGTGCGACTGTCAGGAGAATGGACATCAGATGACCCGTTTCCCGGTCGCGTTTCGTAAACTTTACAGACAGCGGACGCAGAATTTCATATGTGTAGTAGACGTGCTTGGCTTGTCCGCTCCCGTCCGGGTCAGGCTGAAAGACAGCGATCTCGTCCGAGTAGATGGATGTTTCCGTCCGGTGAACGCGGTAATCGCCGATCTCCCTGTGCTCGGCCACGCCCAGGTAGCCTTCATGAACGACAGCCAAATGCCCGACATCGAGGAAATTCTCTACGACGCGCGGCGGTTTTGCATGGACGCTCTGGGGGCCCCAGATGACGTTGCGAAAACCGGGCTCGCCAAACTCCGGGAGCGGGAACATCTCGGGCTGATTGTTCCCCAGGTTGACCCAAATAAAGCCGTAGCGCTCCGTACAGCCGTAGGACAGGGCACGCGCTTTTCCGGGGATGGCTTGATCCTCGGGAAGCTGAGGAATCTTGACGCAGGCCCCTGTGGACTCGTACTCCCAGCCGTGATAAGGACAGACGAGCTTGCCGTCCCGGACACAGCCGAGGGAAAGGGCCGCACCGCGGTGGATGCACAAATCCTTGAAGGCATGAACACCTTCATCGTTTCGAAATAGGACGATTCGCTCGCCCATGATCACGATCTGCTTCGGCTGATCCTGCAAATCGGTGGAGCGGCAAGCGACGATCCAGTCATTTTTCAGTACAGTATCTTGAACCATTGTCAGGGACACCCTTCCTTCTCAACTTCCGTGCAACGTTTATTTGCGGACATTTTCTTCATATTTTAGCCCCTGTAGATAAAGAGAGTCAACAAAAACACGAACAATATTTTTAGTTAGGAGAAAGTCATTCGATTTTTGTGTACAAAACAATTCGATTATCCTATAATCTGGCGTATAACATTCGTTAATAGCTGAGAAAACATAGGGAGGCATAAGGGTGGAACAACAGCGGGATGACGTTCGCCTTGTCGTGGGCGTCGATGACAAGATTAGTGTGGGAAAGGCTTTTTTGCTCGGTTTGCAGCATGTATTGGCCATGGACTTGTACATTGCCCCGATTATCATTGCAGGACTTTTGACATTGGATACTTCCAGTACGTCCTTCTTTATTCAAATGTGCTTTTTGGCTACCGGTATCGGCACATTGATCCAGACTGGCTTCGGAATTCGACTGCCGGTTGTGCAGGGCCCCTCTTACGTTCCGATTGGCGCTTTGGCAGCGATCGGCAGCAAACTGGGTATGGCAGCGATGATCGGAAGCATCATCCCCGGCGCATTGCTGATGGCTTTTGTCGGCTATCCGCTGAAGTGGTTTGCGAAAGCCGTACGCAGGTTCATTCCCCCGTTGGTAGGCGGGACGGTCATTGTCATCGTCGGGATTGCACTGATGCCTACGGCGATGGCCAATATTTACAATTCGCCGGGAAGCATCGGGACAAACAGCCTGATTGCAGCCGTTTCGGCGGCAGTATTGGTCGCTTGTATGCTGCTGGGACAAAAGGCAGGGAAAGCAGGAACGTTTTTCCGCCTCGTATCCGTGTTGATCGCGATCTTCGTCGGAACGGTGACGGCAGCGTTCTTTGGAGGAGTTGACTTCAGCTCGGTCAAAAGCGCCGCCTGGCTTTCTTTGCCCAAGTTTTTCCCGTACGGTGCCCCCGTGTTCGACATCAGCGCGATTCTCACCATGGTGTTCGTTTATTTGATCATCATGATCGAAACGACGGGTACATGGTTTGTCGTTTCCTCTGTCACGGGCAAGGAGCTGACGGAAGAGAGGCTGAACCGCGCTTCTTTGGGCGAAGGTCTCGGCTGCTTTGTAGGCGCGTTGTTTGGCGGAACGCCGATGACCGGGTATTCCTCCAATGCCGGGCTGCTCGCGGTAACCGGAGTAGCCAGCCGAATGGCAATCATGGCCGGAGGCATCATCCTCATCGCGCTGGGCCTGGTGCCAAAGCTGTCCGCAGCGATTACCTGCATCCCCGAGCCCGTAATCAACGGCATTTTCGGCATCGTCTGCGTAGCGATTGTGACCAACGGATTAAAAGTCATTCAGCATATCACCATCGACGAGCGCAACATGATGGTCATCGGCCTGCCCATTTTGCTGACCATCGCTGTCACAGTGCTGCCAAAGGACGCACTCCAGGGCGCCCCTGACTTCGTCAATTACATCCTGTCCTCCAACATTACCGTAGGCGCATTGGCAACCTTGATCCTAAACCAAGTCATCCCGGACAAAAAAAGCTGGGCCAAGCAAGG
>k87-19198_pt1 | contig 14831 bp, 10 predicted proteins | sample MGYA00084031_6733416 | MGnify analysis MGYA00084031
ATCCCCAGGCGGGTCTCGACCAGGTATTTCCCGTAGAGCGTCGCGTGGTCGGAGGTGCCGCGCGCGACGAAATACGCGAAGCGCGGCCGCCGAGCCCGGATCTCTCGCGCGACCGCCTCGATCTCCGGCCGTCCCGCGCTCTGGATCCGCGCCAGCACCTCCGGCTGCTCGCGAATCTCCGCCGCCATCAGCTCACCGCCCACCGCGCTCTTCCTCCTTCCGTTGATAGACGACGCGCCCGCCGACGATCGTCGCGACGACGCGCAGCTCTCGGTCGAAGAGTGTCAAGTCGGCTTCCGCACCGGCCGCGATTCGGCCGAGGTCGCTCATGCCGAGCAGCCGGGCCGGGATCTCGGTCGCCATCCGCAGGGCCTCGGCCGGTGTCGCCTCCGTCCAGCGGATGATGTTCCGGATCGCCGCGTCCATGGTCAGCACCGCTCCCGCCAGGGTGCCGTTTGGCAAGCGGGCGGCGACGCCGTCGGTGATGACCTCCTGCCCGCCGAGCGTGTACCGGCCAGGGGGCATCCCCGCCGCGGCCATCATGTCGGTGACGAGGGCGATGCGCTCCGGTCCCTTGGCGCGGACCGCGAGCTGGAGGCTCGCCGGGTGGGAATGTACCCCGTCGGCGATCAGGCCGATCGTGATGCGGTCGTCAACCAGCGCCGCGCCGATCGCGCCGGGCGCGCGGTGACCGAACGGAGACATCGCGTTGTAGAGGTGCGTCGCCATCGCGGCGCCGGCATCCACGCCCGCGACGAACGTCTCCAGATCGGCGTCAGTGTGGCCGAGGCTGGCGAGGATGCCGCGCTCGCGCAGCTGGCGGATGCGCTCCAATCCACCAGGGCGCTCCGGCGCGAGGGTCATCAGGCGCACCGATGGCTCGGCGATCAGGGTGGCGAAGAGGTCGTCGCTGGCCGCTTCGATGCAGGCGAGCGGGTGCGCGCCTTTCCGCGCCGGCGCGAGGAATGGCCCCTCCAGGTGCAGCCCCAGCATGCGTGCGCCGGACGCGTCCTGCGCGGCGGCGAAGGCGGCGAAGACGCGCGGGTAATGCTCAGCCGGGGAGGAGATGATCGTCGGCAGGAATGCGGTGACGCCGGTCTCCGGCAGGTGAGCGGCCAGCTGGCGCAGCGCCTCCGGATCCTCTCCGACATCCACGCCGAAGCCGCCGTTGACCTGGAGGTCGATCAGGCCCGGCGAGACGATCTCTGCCTTCAGGACGTCGCTCGGCAGAGATTCGGGGCGGGGATCGCGGAGCACCTCGGCGATGCGGCCGTCGCGCACGATCGCCGCGCCCGGCACGAGGCTACTGCCGAGCAGCAGGTCGCCAACGACGGCGAAAGTCTCCCCCGGCATCTCACGCGCCTCCCGAGCCGCTGATGCGGAGGACGGCAGGTTGGAGACGCGCATCGAGCCCCGTCCCCGTCCCTTGCGCCGCGATGCGGGCCAGAGCGCGGGCGGCGCTGAGCGCGGGATCCGTCACGACCTCGACCTGCCCAACCGTCGTCCGGCGGCGGAGGCGTCGCACGACCATCGCGCGGTAGCCCGGCTCGCCGGTCAGCAGTCCGCCGGAGAGGGCGATCGGCAGCGCGCCGCCGGGGAAGCTCAGGCGGCTGCCGGCGGCGATGGCGGTCTCGGCCAGGCCGTCCGCGCCGTCGCGCAGGATGCGGCGGGCGACCGCGTCACCGGCGCGCGCGGCGGCGAAGACGAGCCCCGCTAGCTCGGCGACGGCCGGTTTCGTGTCGTCGCGGTGCTCGACATAGACCTTGCCGATGATGTCGAGCGGATCGGTGATGCCCCAGCGCTCGAGGATGGCGGGGAGGAGCGTCGTCTCCGGGCCGCGTCCGTCGGCGGCGCGGGCGGCCGCTCGCAGCGCGCGCTGGCCCAGGTCCCAGCCGCTCCCTTCGTCACCGAAGAGGTGGCCCCAACCGCCGGCGCGCGCGGTGCCGCCGTCTGGATCGCGGCCGAGCGCGATCGAGCCGGTCCCCGCGATCAATGCGATGCCGACGGCACCGTCGAGCGCGGTCAGCAGCAGCTCGGCGTCATTGGTGATGCGGACCTCGCGCGCGAGATTAGTCAGGTGCGGCAGGAGCGCATCGCGCGCGCCGGGTCGGTCAATGCCCGCCAACCCGAGCCACATCGCGTCGAGCGGGGTGGGGCTGCCGGCCTCGCGCGCGGCGGCTTCGATTGCCTGGCGCAGGTTCGCGACGGCCGGGTCGAAGCCGACGGCGGTCGTGTTCGAGCTGCCGGCGGACGCCCGGCCAAGCTCGCGGCCCGTCGCGTCGACCACGACGGCGATGGTCTTGCTGCCGCCGCCGTCAACCCCCGCGAAGCATCTCAGTTCGGACATGGAGCCGCCTCGCCGAGCGCCGCCCGCACCGAGCCGCCGGCCGCGCTCAATCGTTGCCGCGCTTCCTCTGGCGAGACGCCAGCGAGGACCGCGACGATCGCTGTCTTGACTTCGCCGCCTGCCAGGGAGAGCGCCGCCGCCGCTTCGTCATGGTCCAATCCAGTCGCCGCCTGGACGATCCGGACGGCCCGCGCGCGCAGCTTCGAGTTCGTCGCTTGCAGGTCGACCATCAGGTTGCCGAATGTCTTGCCGAGCCGGACCATCGCGCCGGTGCTGAGCATGTTGAGGACCATCTTCTGTGCCGTCCCGGCCTTGAGCCGCGTCGAGCCGGCGATGACCTCCGGGCCGACGACCGGCGCGATCATGATCTCGACGAGCTTCTCCAGCGGTGTCCCCGTGTTGCAGGCGATGCCAATCGTGAGCGCCCCGATCGCGGCGGCGTGTCGCATCGCGCCGAGGACGTAGGGCGTGCGGCCGCTGGCGGCAATCCCGACGACGGCATCGGCCTCGCTGACCCCGAGACGAAGGAGGTCAACGCGGCCCGCTTCGTCGTCGTCTTCCGCGCCTTCGACCGGCTCGGTCAGCGCCGCCGGACCGCCCGCGATCAGGGCGACGACCGTTCCCGGCGGGACGCTGAAGGTGGGGATGCACTCGGCGGCGTCCAACGCACCGAGCCGCCCGGAGGTGCCAGCCCCGACGTAGATGAGGCGTCCGCCCGCGCGCAGCCGCTCCGCGATCGCCTCGACCGCTTCCGCGATGCGCGGGAGCTCGTTCCGGACCGCCTCGGCGACGCGGGCATCCTCCGCGTTCATCGCGGTCACGATGCCGAGCGCATCGAGGCAATCGAGATCCCTTGTGGCGGGATTGATCGCCTCGGTCGTCAGGTTGGCGGAGGTGTCGCTGGTACGATCCATGTAGCCCTTTCCAGCAAGGGGTGCCCGGCGATGGGCGGATAGACTGTCGAACGATCCCATTCTACCGGCGCCGGGCGGAGGGGGCGGACTGACAGGAAACTGATGGCGCTAGGGGCGGTGACAAGGCTCTTTGTCCATAGTTCTTTGTACTCGTGTACTGCAAATTGAGGACAAGGACGTGTCAGCCGTCTATGACAATCGAGGAATGGTAGTGAAGGAGACCGGTGTGGGTGAGTGGAGCGCCGATGGGCGGTTCCATGGCGTGGATGAGCCGCGCGGCTTGGGCGCGGTGGCACGCTCGGCACTCTATGACGGCTTCTTCGGCCGGATGTTTCGCCATCTCCCGCCGTTGGAGCCGAGCGACGAGCAGCTGGAGCGCCTAGCCGAAACGATGGTCGATACCGGCGATACAGCCGGTGACTCGCGGATTCCGGCGGGCTATACCTACCTCGGCCAGTTCATCGATCACGACCTGACCTTCGATCCGACCTCGAGTTTGCAGCGGCGCAACGACCCCGATGCGCTGCACAACTTCCGCACGCCGCGCTTCGATCTCGACTCCCTCTACGGCGGCGGTCCGATTGACGAGCCCTTTCTCTACGAAGCGGACGGCGTCCGCTTTCGCGTGCAGCCGATCTACGATGGGGATCTCGATCTGCCGCGCGTCCCGGACCCCGACCCGGCGCGGCGTCGCGCGCTGATCGGCGATCCGCGTAACGACGAGAATGTCATCGTCTCGCAGCTCCACCTCGCGTTCCTCCGCTTCCACAACACCGTCGCCGAGACGATCGACGGTCCGCCAGCGGAGCGCTTCGCGCGTGCCCAGCGGATCGTCCGCTGGCATTACCAGTGGCTCGTGGTGCACGACTTCCTAGCGCGGGTGGTGGGAGAGGATGTGGTCCACGACATCCTCCGCGAGGAGCGATTCATCGTCTCGACCAGCAGCGAGCCAGCGCGGGCGGTCACGCGACTCTCGCCGCACCTCTGCTTCTTCGGGTGGCGCAACCAGCCGTTCATGCCGGTCGAGTTTGCCGGCGCCGCGTTTCGCTTCGGCCACAGCATGGTCCGCCCGGCCTATGTCCTCAACGGCCAGCTCCTCCAGCTCATGGGCAGACCGGTCCCGGTCTTCGCGCCGGACGACGGGACAGGTGGGGAAGCCCTCGACCTGCGCGGGTTCCGTGAGCGCCCGCCCGGCTGGACGATCGAGTGGGAGCGCTTCTTCGAGATCGGCGTAGCCGACTCGGCGCGGCCGCTCCAGTGGGCGCGCCGCATTGACCCGACGCTGGCGGAGGGGCTGAGCCATTTGCCGACGGTCGAGGCGGATAGTCCACGATCGCTGGCGGAGCGAAACCTGAAGCGGGGGAGGGCGCTCGGCCTGCCGTCGGGGCAGGCGGTCGCGCGGGCGATGGGCCTCCCGCGCGATCTCATCCTCGATGCAGACGCGATGGGGCTGACTGGCGAGCTGGCGGACTGGTTCGGCGCGGAGACGCCCCTCTGGTACTACGTCCTGGCCGAAGCCAAAGTCCATCAGCAGGGGGAGCGATTGGGGCCGGTCGGTGGCCGGATCGTGGCGGAGGTGCTCCTTGGGTTGCTGGCGGCCGATCCACATTCGTACCTGCGCCTCGCGCCCGGGTGGACGCCGGAGCCCGGCTGCTACGGGGCAGAGCAAGAAGGAGGGCACCCCGTCTTCGGGATGCCCCAGCTGTTGCGGTTTGCCGGCGTGATAGAGTCACCATGGGGTGGCGGAATGAGTGCAAGCTCATCTGGAAATGGGCAAAATTCGTGGTCCCTCGCGGATTGGCAGGGTGAACGAAGGGAGTCTGCAGTGAGCGCCTCGACGTATCAGCAGAACAAGATCGCCAACTTCGCGTTCCCGCCGGAGGTCTGGAAGAGTTTCACTGAGATCGGCGGTGAGCACAAGACGAAGTACATCTTCCTTGAGCGACGCCTTATCAATGCGACCAACATCATCGAGATGCGGAAGCGCGAGGGAGCCATGCTCTACATCGTCGATCACCCGACCGGAGGTGCGCGCGTCAATCTCGATTTCGAGCGCAAGGAAGGCGGCTATTGCACGATCTACCGGGCCAGCACGAATCAGGAGCAAGATCTCAGCAACGACGAACTCAAGCCGGATGAGACCTTCTACCTCTATCCGGGCGATGTCCTCTTCGTCTGCAACTTGGAGTACCGGCTGGGCTGCGGCGATCCGCAGGGAATCACGGTGCTGATGTCCGGTATCGACCTGGGCGGCGACTGCATCGGGCGCCCCTGTCCATAAGACTGCGGCGCTCGGACTGCCGCTCTCACCCCAAGGAAGGCGGCGGGCAGAGCCGGTGGGCCGTGGCGTAGGCGGCCGCGGCGGCGCGGTTCTGCCCGTGATTGACCAGCTTGTTGAGGATGTGCCCGACGATCGTGGTGACGGTGCGCACGGAGATGCCGAGCTCGGCCGCGATCTCGCGGTCCTTGAGCCCGCTGGCGATCAGGCAAAGGACCTCGCGCTCGCGTGGCGACAGCCGCCGCAGATCCTCGGGCAAGGTCGTCGGCTCAGCGGCCTTCTGCTCCGCCGGCGGGGCGACAACGATCGAGAAGGCGATGGCGATGGCATCGTCGAGCGATAGCGTCTCGCCGATTAGCCAGTGGCTGTTGAACGCTTCCTCTCCCACGCTGCGCTTCGCGCTCTCGAGGATGCCTTGAATCTGTTGCTGGTCGGCCTCGGTCGCGACGATCCGCGTGCTCTGCCGCCAGGCCGTCGCCGCCGCGATGAGGCGGATGGCAGAGGCGGCGTCTCCCTCCAGGCAGGCGACGTGGGCGATCCCTTCGATCGCCGCGGCGGTGAAGTAGTCCTGGAACCCACCCTGGCGGAGGAGTCGCAGTGCCTCGATGAAGTGACTCAGCGCCCCGGCGCGGTCGTTGCTGAGCAGCGCGATCTGCCCGAGCTCGAGAACAATGTAGCCGGCCACTTCCTTGCTGCCGACTGTCGCGTTCTCTTCTTGGGCTCGCTCGAGGAGCACCTGCGCCGGCTTGAGATGGCCTTGCATCCGCCCGATCCGAGCGAGGTCAATGAGTGCGAAGATTGCACTGTCCCCCCGGCCGAGCGCGCGCCACTGGCTGAGCGCCGCGCCAATGCGCTTCGCCGCCGTCGCCAGCTCGCCCTGCTTCATCGCGACGAAGCCGAGGTAGTGCTCGACGAGCGCGATTCCGGCCGAGTCGTTCAGCGATTCAAAGAGCTCCCGCGCGGCTCGGAGAGACTCTAGCGCTTGCTCGTGCGCGCCCATGTCGCTGGAGGCGATGCCCAGGCCGGAGAGCGCCCGCGCCTCGCCACGCCGGTCGCCGAGCAGCCGGTAGAGCTCCAGGCCTCGTTCGTAATGCCGCTGCGCCTCGATGGGGTTCCCCTGCAAGAGTATGTGGCCATAGAGGAGCAGCATTTCCGCCAGGAGCGCGGGGTTCGTGTCGCAGCCGAGCGCGATCAATCGTTGGAGCCGGTCGCGGTGCTCGACCCACGCGCCCGACGCCTTCCAATAGTTCCACGCCCCCTTGCAGATCCGCAGCGCCATCTCGCAGCCGATCGCGCCTTGTTCGAGGCACCAGATCAGCGCGGCGCGGATGTTTGCGGCCTCGGCATCGAGGAGCGGCATCCAGGTGGAGAAGCGACCGGCCGCTAGGTCCGGCTCCGCCCGCTCGACCAGGGAGAGGACGTAGCGGGCCTGCGCCCATCTCGCGGCGGCCTCTTCGCCGTGCTGCTGGAGCTGCTCCTGGCAGAACTGCCGGATGGTCTCGAGCATCCCGAATCGTGGCTCGTCGTCCGGCCCGCTCACGATGCGAATGAGGTGCTTGTCCAGGAGCGAGGTGAGCATGTCCAGCACGCTCGGGAAGGGTGGGGCGGAGCCGTTGCGCACCTCGTCTCGCGGCCTCGCCACGGCCTCGGCGGCTTCCAGACTGAAACTGCCTGCGAAGACCGAGAGGCGGCAAAGCAGGAACTGCTCGTCTGGCGTGAGCTGTGTGTAGCTCCACGCGATGGTGCCGTCAATCGTCTGGTGACGCTCGGGGAGACCGTGGCCGCCCACGCGCAGCAGGTCTCGCGTGCCCGGAGTAGCCGCGGCGAGGCGAGCCCGGAGCGCCTTCGGGGAGAGGACGGCGGACCGCGCCGCGGCCAGCTCGATTGCCAGCGGGAGGCCGTCCAGCAACGCGCAGACCGCGGCAACATCGCCGGCGTTCGCTTCCGAGAGGGCGAATGTCGGCCGGACCGCGCGCGCCCGCTCGACGAAGAGGCGAACGGCCGGGCTGCTGCCAATCTGTTCAACGGTGAGCGGCCCCGTCAGATCCGGCAGGAGCAGCGGCTCTACCGGGAAGAGCTGCTCGCCGTAAAGTCCCAGCCGCTCCCGGCTCGTGGCCAAGACGACGAGGGTCGGGCAGGAGACGAGCAGGAAGGAGACGAACGGAGCGGCTGGCAAGAGGTGCTCGAAGTTGTCGAGCACGAGGAGCAAGTGCTGCGGCGCGATCTCGTCAATCAGACTGTCAATGAGCGGCCGGTGAGGGTCGATCTCACAGTCGAGCGCCTGGGCAACCGCGGCCGCAATCGAGGCAGGGTCATTGACCGGGGAAAGATCGACGAAACAGACCCCGTCATCGAAATGTCTTTCCGCCATTGAGGCGGCGCGAAGCGCGAGTCGAGTCTTGCCGACGCCTCCAGGTCCGACTAACGTCAACAGTCGTACAGCCGGGTCCGCCAGGAGGCGTGCGAGTTCTGCCAGCTCGGGCTCGCGTCCGATGAGGCTCGTGATCGGCTCCGGCAGGCCGGTCACTCGCGTAGCGCCCATCGTCAAATGCCCCCCGCCGGGCGCTGAGTCGCAGTTCCGTCACGGCGGTCCAGCTCACGTGACCCGGAGCAGTGTAGGAGGATCGTCCAGCCCGTGCAATAGGCCAAATGGGCCGAGAAAGGTTACGCGGAGTTGGGCGCGGCGCCTGAGGACAATGTGGCGCCAGCCGTGACAGAATTAGCTCATCCTTGCTTGTGAGTTTACAGTTCGCCGGATACCGCCCTTGCCGCAACGAATCCCGGTTAGAGGTGCCGCAAGAACGCGTCCGGATGGTTGAGAAACTCGCGCGTGACGGTAACGTGCTCGACGGCGTCGTAGGGGATCTCGCGTGGGGCGCCGTCGTCGAAGCCGAGGATGGTTGCACCGGGGAGAGACATCAGGATCGGTGAGTGGGTGGCGATGATGAACTGCGCGCCCTGCTCCTCGGCCATGGTCTTCAGGAGCGACAGTAGCGTCAGCTGGCGGGTAGGAGAGAGCGGCGCCTCCGGCTCGTCGAGCAGGTAGAGCCCGTTAGGCTGAAAGCGGGCGCGGAAGAGCTCCAAGAAGCTCTCGCCGTGCGACCGCGCGTCAAGCCCTTCGCCGTAGCGCTCGCGCATGGCGGCAAGCTCGCGGGCGTAGGGCATCTGACCGAGGCTGCGGGCGAGAGCGGACCGCGACGTATCTTCCGCGATCGCGCGGGCGTCCGCCTCTAACTCCTCGCGCAATCGCTCCATCCGCGTTGCATATCCGAAGAAATCCTCCGCTCGCAGGTAGAAGCCGCGTCGAGTCCTGCGCGACCAGGTGAGGCGCATGGCGCGGGCGAGCGCCTGCCCGGCCGCCAGCGTGCGGTCGCGCTCGGCGTCCACCGTCCCAACCGTGATCGCGCGTGCGGCGCAGGCAATCCCCTCGAGGAGCGTAGATTTACCGGAGCCGTTCTCCCCGACGAGGAAAGTCACAGGAGTGCGGAATTCGAGCCGCTGACCGATGAGGGAGGCGATGACCGGCACGCTGAAGGGGAAGCGCTCGGCCAGCGCGGGCGGCGCCTCCCGGAATTCCACGGCTTCTAAATGGATCATGCATCGTCCCTCTCGGCAGGAGGCATCGCTTGGAGGCGTGTTCCTCTCGCCCATCGGCCGCCAACCGTACCACGCCGGCACCGTACAATGAGCGGCCAAGAGGCTGCCGATCGTTGAAGCAAGGAGTGAGTCGACACCGTGTTGACTGAACGTGCCCGCGCGCTGCTGCACGAGTGGGTGGAGAGCGAGAGCCTGCGCAAGCACTGCGAGGCGGTTTCCGCCTGCATGCGTCACTTTGCACGGCGAGCGGGAGAGGATGAGGATCTTTGGGGCGCTGTCGGGTTGCTGCATGACCTCGACTACGAGAAGCATCCCAATCTGGAGCTAAGCGAGGATGGCCATCCATTCGTCGGGGTCGCATATCTGCGCGAGCATGGCTGGAGCGAGGAGATCTGCCGGGCGATTCTCAGCCACGCGGACTACAGCGGCGTCGAGCCGGTATCCCTGATGGAGAAGACGCTGCGCGCCGTAGACGAGCTGAGCGGATTCGTGACCGCGGTTGCGCTCGTCCGGCCAGACAAGAGCATCCACAGCGTTCAGGTCTCCTCCGTCCGGAAGAAGATGAAGGACAAGGCGTTTGCCGCGAAGGTGAGCCGGGAGGAGATCGTCCACGGGGCGGAGTTGCTCGGCATGCCGCTGGAGGAGGTGATCGCTGAGGTCATCGCGGCGCTGCAAGCGGAAGCGGACCGGCTCGGGCTCGCCGGTGTCACCGAGCAGGCGGCGACAAGCGGCGCCTAGGGACTGAGCGCGATGACGGTCGGGCCTGGGAGCGCGGGCGGCATGCACGGAATATCGGAAGAGGCGGAGGCGTTAGCCCGGCGGATGCTGGACGTGGTGCTGGAGATGCGGCGCGAGCGCCGGTTAGGCGCTCCCCGCCCGTCCGATGAGCTGGAGCGCGCGGCCGGTCAGCCGATCACGCCCGACGGCCTGGGCTGGGAGCGCGCGCTCCACCTTTGGCTGGACGTGCTTGCTCCGGCGAACATCGCGGTCGATCACCCGCGGTATCTTGCCTTCGTGGGTCAGGCGCCAACCGAGGCGTCCATCTTCTTTGATCTCCTGGTCAGCGCGTCAGCGGTCTATGGTGGAGCGTGGCTGGAGGCAGCCGGCGCGATCCACGCCGAAAATCAGGCGCTGCGCTGGCTGGCCGATCTCGCCGGGTTCCCGTCCGGCGCGGGCGGCACTTTCGTCCCCAGCGGCACTCTCGGGAACCTCGCGGCGCTGCATGCTGCTCGCGACGCCGCGCAGCGACGGCGCGACGGCGCTCGTCCGCCTCGCTGGCGCATGATCACATCGGCCGCGGCGCATTCGTCAGTCCACGCCGCCGCTCGTGTCCTCGATGTCGAAGTGCTCGTCGCGCCCGTGGACGATCGCGACCGCTTGACGGCGGAGGGGATTCGCCGGGTGGTTGGAGATGAGGGCGATGACGCGATCTTCGCCGTCGTCGCCTCGGCCGGAGCGACGAATGCCGGCGCGATCGATGATCTCGCGGGGATCGCGGAGCTCTGTCAGGAGCGTGGGTGGTGGCTCCATGTGGACGGAGCCTATGGGTTGGCCGCGCTCGCCGCGCCGAGCCGGCGCGCCGCCTTCGCCGGGATCGAGCGGGCGGACAGCTTCATCGTCGATCCGCACAAGTGGTTCTACGGGCCGTACGACTGCTGCGCCTTGCTCTACCGAGAGCCGGCGATCGCGGCGGCCGCCCATTCCCAGCACGCGGCGTATCTGGAAGCGGTCAGCGAGCGGGACGAATGGAACCCCGCGGACTATGCCGTGCACCTATCACGGCGGCCGCGTGGGCTGCCGTTCTGGTTCTCGCTGGTGGCGCACGGGACGCGAGCGTACACGGAAGCGATCGAGGCGACGCTGGAGACGACCCGAAAGGCGGCGGCGGCGATACGTTCTCGACCCTACCTCGAGCTGCTGCTGGAGCCGGAGCTGACGGTGCTGTTGTTCCGTCGCCTCGGCTGGGGTGAGGCAGACTACGAAGCGTGGTCTGACCGGTTGCTGCGCGAGCAGATCGCGTTCGTGGTCCCAACCCGCTTCCATGAGGAGCCGGTAGCGCGGCTCTGCATCGTCAATCCCCGCACGACGATCGCCGATATCGAGCACGTGCTTGACACCATGGCATAGGCAAGAGCCGCCCTTTTGGCAACGCGGATCTCCGGGCAGTCCGGCAACAAGCGGACAGCGCCGTTACCCGCGCTGCAACGTAGTACTAATTGACGCGCTGGCGGCACGCGACATGCGACGTCTTACTGGCGTAAACTCAGTGTGAAAAATCTTGACGCCCCGGGATTTTGAGACAGTTACTGGGGAAAACGATACGTAAGGATATGGTGAATGGCACCTCTGTATATGGCGCTGCTCGACATAGTGAGAGAGTATTCCTCGATGCCGTGGTGATCACTGGGGCTGTGCCGTCTTGGCAGAAGTATGGGCGGTCGCGAGGGCCGGAGGAATAGCATGACGCGGCGCTGGTCACTGCGCACCCGGTTCGTCGCCGCCGCGTCGGCGTGTCTGTTGCCGTTGCTGGCCGTCATTCTGTTCATCCTCGATCAGAGCCTCGAGAACAGCCGCGACCAGATCTTCGATACCGAGGTGGCAGTGAGTGGGGTGGTCTCCACCCTGCTCTCGCAGACACTTGAAGAGAACCACGCGGTCTTGCAGGATCTCGCGAAGCGGGAGGAGATCCAGCAGCTCAATGAGTCCGCGGCGCAGCCCGTGCTCAACCAGACGTTGACGCTGCGCCCGAGCTTGAAGGGGCTCTTCCTGATCGGACCGGACGGAAAGACTGTCACGTACTTCGGCATCGAGCCAAGCGCCTCTCTCCTCAGCACCATCAAGCCCCTGACGGACAATGCATTGCGGGCTGGAGCCCCCGGCGTCTCGGGCAAGATCGGCTTGCCAGGAACCGACGGCGCCGCGGTCGTCGCGCTGGTTGCGCCGGTGCTGCCGAGCGCGGAAGAAACCTCCGACAACCAGCCGGTCGAGGGGAAGCCGATGGCGGCCATCGGTGCGTTCCTCGATGCCGAGCGCCTGAACCGGGCGTTGGCCGCGGCGACCGAGTTCGGCGGGCAAACGATGATCGCCGTCGTCGCGGAGGGCGGTCAGATCGTCGTGAACCAGCCGGGTGTCGAGATTATCGGGCGCGATCTGAACGAGAAGCTGGCAGCGAAGATCAATGAGGCGATCGCCGGTAAGCGGACGACGCAGACGTATCGCGATGCCGAGGGGGTGGAGCGCCTGGCGGTCCTCTCTCCAGTCTCCTACGAGGGCGCAAAGTGGGCCGTCGTGGTCAGCAGCCCCTCGCCGACGGCGTATTCGCCGAATCAGGATCTGCTCGAGCGTGGACTGATTGCGCTCGCCGGTGCGGTGACGCTGACCCTGATCCTGGCGGTCATTTTCGGTGAGCTGACGGCTCGCCCGCTGCGCCAGCTGACGGAGCAGGCGCACGCCGTCGCCGAAGGCGAGCTCGACCGGCCGCTGCAATCGGTCGGGCGTGGCGAGGTCGCTGCTCTCAGCTCCGCGATCCAAGACATGGCAGCGCGCCTCACGCGGCAAGTGCGCGATACGGAAGCGACGCGCGAAGAGGTGGTGCATCAGGCGGAGCTGCTTCGGGAGTTGCTGCGCCGCACGGTTCGCTTGCAGGAGGACGAGCGCCGGCGCATCGCGAGCGACATCCACGATGCGGTCTCTCCCCTAATCACCGGTGCGCTCTATCAGGTGCGCGCTCTGTCGCTGACGAGTCACGGGCAAAATGGCGGGAACGGCAACGGGAATGGCGCACACGCCGACGACGGGCTCGCCACGGTCAGTGACCTCCTGGAGCGGGCGATGGCGGAGCTGCACGACGTCGTCTTCGCCTTGCGGCCGCCCGACCTCGACGACTTGGGCGTCGTTGCCGCGATCGAGCGCTACGTCCAACAGATCAACCGCAGCGGTCTGCCTTGCCAATTGGAAGTCATTGGGGAGCCGGAGCGGCTGTCGCCGGAGGCCCGGCTCGGCGTCTACCGCATCGTGCAGGAGGCGCTGCACAACGCCCTGCGCCACGCGCACGCGGACGAGGCCGTAGTCAAGATGGAGTGGCTGGAGGATCGGCTCCGCGTCACGATCCGCGACAACGGATCGGGCTTCGATCCGGAGCAGGCCGCGCAGCCGACCTCGCTGGGCTTGCTGAGCATGCGTGAGCGCGCGGCGGCGATCGGCGCGACGCTAGAGATTGCCTCTCGGCCGGGCTCGGGGACCGCGATCATCCTCGAGCAGCCGCTGGCCGAAGAGTTGGTACCGGAGGACGCTGCCACTGCCGATGGGCAGGCCGAGGATCAGGCGTCCGTGAACGAAACGACGACCGTGGTGACCGTCGTCGAGCCGGGCCCAGCCAGTACCCCACGATAGGACTGCATAGGAGTACAATGTTTTTCACAGGAACGGTCCTGAGCGGAGATCAGGAAGGCTCCGTCGTTTCCCATCCACCACACGGGGACGATTGCGCTCTGGGTGGGGAGTCGATTAGCGGTGATCTCGGTTCTTCTCGTTGATGATCATCCAGTCGTTATCGAAGGTCTGCGCAAGGTGCTGGCGACCGCGGGCGATATCACCATCGCCGGCGAAGCCCACGATGCCGCCGGCGCGATTGAGCAGGCAAAGGCACTGAAGCCGGATGTGATTCTGCTCGACCTGCGCATGCCGGGCGCCAGCGGCGTGCAGGCGACGCGCCGGCTGCGCGAGCAGGACATCCGCTCGGCGGTCATCATCCTCACGTCGTACGGCGATCAGGCGTACGTCCGGCAGGCGCTCGAGGCGGGGGCAGATAGCTATCTGCTGAAGACCACGCCGCCGGACCAACTGATCACCGCGATCCGCAATGCGGCGCGCGGGCGGCGACAGCTCAGCCCTGAGCTGCTCGATGGCGTGCTGGCCGATTTCAGCGGGCTGGCGCGCGAGCAGACGCGGCGGGAATCCGACCTCTCCGAAGAGGATCGCGAGATTCTGCGTCGCGCGGCGGAGGGAGCGACGAATCGGGAGATCGGCCTCGCGCTTGGCCGGAGCGAGATCGCCATCAAGAAGCGACTGCAAGTCATCTTCTCCAAGCTGGGCGCCGTCGATCGTGCCCACGCGGTCGCCGAGGCGATCCGCCGCGGGCTGATCTAACGACCAGTACTCCCCTGTGGATGCTGTAGCGCCTGTGACACCGAGTCGGCTCCAACGTACCGCGTTTGCTATCCGTTCGGCACGACACAGGGGCCCTAGCGGGGTTCTATCATCCAATTAGAGTTCGGTGAGCTTCCCGCAGCGAGAAGCCGCCGAACCAGCTCCCTCTAACGGAGCACCTACTGGGCGATGCCAGCCACATCGCTCAGTTGTACCCCTTCCCTCCCTCGGGTAGTCGGCCGCGCGGGCCCAGCCACTCGCGCGGCCGATCCTCCTTTAATCCCGCCATCTTCGCGGAGCGCCTCACGGACCATTCGGCATGGCCACGTCCGATCCGCACGTGATCGAAGCGACTTGTGACGCGCCGGCGACATGGCGCGCGGCACGTGGTGTGCGATTATCAGGACGATTCTGTGGGGATCGCGATGGCCGACCGCGACCGGATGCCTGAGCGATGAGGCGGCGCGCGCGCCGAGTGCAACACTCTAGGAGGCAACCATGAAACAATCACGATGGCTCATTGCCGTTGCATTCGTGCTCGGAACAC
>k87-179731_pt1 | contig 14829 bp, 14 predicted proteins | sample MGYA00084031_6733416 | MGnify analysis MGYA00084031
AACTACCCTTTTAAAAGGAATGAAACGATGGAAAGCGTAGTTCAGCAAACAGAGATCAGCAGCTATATTGGGAAAATCCTTCGGGACAACTTTGGGAAGGGACCGGAATCCATTTTTGTATCGATCGGACATACTTTTATTACCGTCTATATCAAAAACTTCTTGTCTCCTATCGAACAGGTGTTGTTGGAACAAGGCCAGGAAACCACAGTTAACAGTATCAGAGACTCACTCATGCAAAAGCTGTTGCCGGAAATCAAAACGTACATAAATAAAATAACAGAAAGAGAGATTACCGAGTTTTATTACGACTGGAATTTCCATCGAAAGTCGGGGCTTTTTTTGGGGATTGCTTCCACGCCTTTTTCATACAATCCTTCCTTTTCAGAGCTTTATGAAGGAAAGGAAGCTTTGCATCGCGAGATATACCTGCACCATGAGCAAGTGCAGAGAAAACCGGAGAACCTCGTTTCCTACCAATTGCATGCGAGATTGATTCTGCTTATACAGCAGGGTGTATTTGTCCAGATCGAAAAAGAATTGATCCGGCTTGGACACGAAGGCATTGTCCTTTTGGCGAAGAAAAATGTGGAGAAGCAGTTTCTAGGCAAAAACAGCCATATTGAAAGTGTTCTGAACAGAAGGGTCATCGAATTGTTCGTTGCATCCAATGCAAGGATGGACAAGAGTATTATCGTGTTTATGCTGAGTGCTCCGTAAAGCGAAAGAGAGGAAGATGCAGCGGCTGGCCATCATGAAAACTCCGGGCAAATCAGAGGAAGGTTCTCGCAAATTGCTTGTCACAATCGAGATTTGGAAGGAGCGATATTCGTTGAAGTTTGGTGCTGATGTGGAGAACAAATCACTGTTTTTACAGACATTTACATATTCTTCGATTGGAATGGCTTTGGTCTCCTTGGATGGGCAATGGATGAAAGTAAATCAATCCTTCTGCGACCTGATCGGCTATACAGAGGAAGAGCTCTTGTCCCGAACCTTCCAGGATATTACCCATCCCGACGATCTCGCGGCAGACCTTGATTACATGCAACAGCTGCTGGAAAGGAAGATCGAATCCTATCAGATGAGAAAGCGCTACGTTTTGAAACAGGGTCGCGTGGTTTGGGTGCTGCTGAACGTCTCCATGGTCCGGGACGACTGCGGGCGCCCGCTCTATTTTCTCACACAAGTGCAGGATATTACCGCTTTGAAAAGATCGGAGGGTCTTTTGCTTGAAAACGAGCGAAAATTGACCGAGGAGCTTTTGCGAAATTCGGAAAAGCTGACGATAGCCGGCCAGCTAGCGGCGGGCATTGCACATGAAATCCGCAATCCATTGACATCGCTGAAAGGATTTTTACAGCTCATCAAAAAGGGACCAGACTATAAAACAGAGTATCTGGACATTATGGAAGCGGAGCTGGACCGGATCGAAGTCATTGTCAACGAGCTTTTGCTGCTGGCCAAGCCAACAGATCGAAAGTTTGAGGAGAAAGATGTTAAATCAATGCTGCAAAACGTCATTACATTATTGGAAACGCAGGCTCTTATCCATAATGTACAGATACTGACCGCGTTTACCCCCGGCGTCACCATTTACTGCGATGAAAATCAGATGAAGCAAGTGTTCATCAATCTGATGAAAAATGCGATTGAAGCAATGCCGGGCGGCGGGAAGCTCCTGATCCAGGTCAAGAAAAAACAGGAGCTTGCCGTTATCCGCTTTATCGACCAAGGGTGCGGGATTCCTAAAGAAAAGCTGAAGCAAATCGGTTCTCCGTTTTATTCCACCAAAGAGGACGGAAACGGACTCGGCCTGATGGTCAGCTATAACATTATCGAAAACCACCACGGGAAAATCCATATTGAAAGCGAGATCGGGGTAGGATCGACGTTCACCGTCAGTCTTCCTATCTATACGCCGTCGCGGCTCCATCCTGCGTTCCATTAAACTCGACTCTGTTTGCCTTTTCGGCGCTTCTTGAAACTCCCGCCCTTTTTTGCCTATAGCACAGAGCTATTTAACGTAGAGGCTGCCCTTCCCTAGAAATATCTACGGATAGGTCGGCCTCTTTCTTATGATGCCAATCATTGAAATGTATGGCTGAATCAAATCAACGAAAAGGACAGCAGTTCAACCTTCAAGTCGATCGGCATGGGATGGATTTAGACAACACCAATTTTCCAGTAACTCGCTGCAACTGTTCTGTAATGAGAAATCATCCTAGAAGGAATGTCTATCATGTAGCGGTTATTGATAATGTTTGTTACATAAAGCATAATATAGCAATAGTTGTTCGAGATGGAGAGAGATTTCAGAATTGTACGACAAACAATATACACCCTCAATTTCAAAGAGTGTTGAGTCAAATGGAAAAAGTACGAGCTTCTCGGCATTGACCAAGAAAGATGGCAAAGTGAACGCCCAAAACGATTTCTTCCGTTTACGGGGGCAAATTCGAATCCAATCTTTTGGCGGAAAAGGAGCTGGAAAACATGCAAGCATTGTTCCACTATAATTGGATGGTCAGAGATGAATGGCTGGAGCTGTTGAAGCAACTGCCCCGCGAAGAATTGCTGCGCAGCCGTGTGGGCGGAGCCGGCAGCATTCTGTACACGCTGTTTCACATCGTGGATGTGGAGTATAGCTGGATCATCTTCGGGATCCAAGGCAAACCGGACACTGAGCCGAATTTTGGCGACTACCAGTCACTTGATCGGGTGAAAGATTTTTCCGATTCATGCCGCAGTGAAATCGCATCCTTTCTGGAATCGTGGTCTGGTGAAAATGAACGAGAGAAAGTGACCGTTTCCTGGTCCGAAACAGCGTACACACAAGGAGAAATAGTAAGGCATGTGATCGCGCACGAGATCCACCATATGGGACAGCTGTCCATCTGGGCGAGAGAGCTTGGTCTGCAGCCGGTATCCGCCAATTTTATCGGCAGAGGATTATTGTAAAAGCACTCTGTTTTCCATAACCTTTTTTCCCATAACGAAAAGTGCTATACTTAATGTCGCAAGGGAAATATCCCCTTCGCCAGATTTGTTACGGGAGAGGTTACCAACATGATCATCCAATTCATTCGTTTACGGTAATGTAAGGTACAGATTATGTAATCTCAGTCAAAATGGCTGGGTTTATTTATCTGTGCCTTTTTCATTCACCGAAATACGAATGAATGGGGTGCTTTTTTGTGTCCAATAACAGCAAGAAGATCAAGTCTGCGGGTCTTATTTCAGCGAATAATGGCTTGTTTCGTTGTCCGCTTTGTTCAGGGGCCATGGAGCTGATTCTTGAGAAAAGCCTGCAATGTACGAATCATCATACCTTTGACCTTTCCAGACAGGGGTACGTGAATGTTCTGTCCCACGGCCTCAAAACGAAATACGATAAACAAATGTTCGAATCGAGAAGGAGTCTTTACAAGAGCGGAGTGTTTCAGCCGCTGGTCGATCAGATTGGCGGCAGGATCATCCGTGAGCACGAGTCGACACGCGAGCCGCTGAGGATATTGGATGCAGGATGTGGAGAAGGCTCGCATTTATTTGCTATCCGAGAAAAGATCGTGCAAAGCTCGCCTCACGAGTTGTTGGCAGTGGGGGCTGATATTGCCAAGGAGGGGATCTATCTCGCCTCCAGAGACTATCCGGATATGATCTGGTGTGTCGCCGATATTGCCAATTGCCCATTTGCCAGCCAGCAATTTCATTTCATTCTGGCGATCTTGTCGCCTTCGAATTACGCAGAGTGCCAACGTATGCTCAAAGACGATGGAATGGTGATCAAGGTAATCCCGGAAAGCGGATATCTCCAGGAGCTGCGGGCAATTTTCTATGAGCAAAGCGACAAGCAGTTGTACGCAAACGACAATACGGTCGCGAGATTTACAGAAGCGTTTGAGCTTGTAGAAAGTGAGCGGCTGAAATATAGTTGGAAGCTTGAAAAAGCGCTGGTCGAACCTTTGATTCGGATGACACCGTTATCGTGGGGATGCACGGAAGAGGACTTGCAGAAGGCAAAAGATATGGATATTTCCGAGATCACGATTGATCTGCGGATATTGTATGGGAAGAAAAAATAGTTTTGATCCCGCGGACCGCGGATTGACGCCTGAAAAGGTTGGTTCATGCGACCCGTGTGCGGGAAGTGACCTTGTTGCCATTCGTATATCCAAACATTACAAGCATTCCCGACAGTACTGTCTTTGTCGGTAAGCAATACGCTTGGCAAGGTGCCAATACACGTAAAGACGCTTTTTCAAGCGTCTTTTTTTCGTTCTTGTTTTTTCAGCTGTTCATTTTGCTTGTTCCAAAAATCTGGCGGCACATATTCAATGAGCGAATAATCTATTTCGTCCCCGCTTGTGGTCGCCAACTGGACGAGCAGTGGCTCCGCTTTGTTTGCAGGCTCTAGATCCCCCGTTTTGATGGTGATCGCGACTGCTCCCGTCCTTTTCGGTTTTCCTACCACAACGACTTGATTTCCTTTTGTATAAACTTGGGTCACTTCTGTTTGAAAGGCAACGATGTACAAGTCCAGTGATTTTTCATTCTGAAACATGGGGATGGAAAGACCCATATTGTGCTCAAAATCGTACCAGCTGGAAAGTCCGATATCGTATGCAGTAAACAACCGATGGAGGGCATAGTGGATTCGGTTCGGCATATAACTCCAGCGCCCGACAGTGCTGTGCCAATGTTCCTCGTATGCAGGGCGCTGATAGGAGGGAAGGCTTACGATCGTTCGATAAGGGAGTTTTTTTCCTGTTTGCACGATCTCATTGATGGGCAGAACGACTGACGGAAAAGCTCCTTCAGGCAAAAAGGGAGGGTCTTGGAGTTTTACCGGTTCGGGTGGCTCCAGCCGTCTTAGGCGCTCTTTGCATGCATTCGCTCGTTGAGCTTCTTCGAGCTTTTTGTCAAACATCTTGATGTACCCTTCGCCGGATTCATTGGCGCTGGATGCAGTGGCAAAAGATATGCTTGCCAGGGACAGGCAAAACAGAAGACAAGTACATCTGCTTTTCATCGACATTGGCTCACCTCAAGCATAGTTTTGCCAATGAAGGAGAGAACACGGACATGTATTTTTTCAGCAAGCTTGTATGTTCCGTTATCTTACCAATGTCATAGCGTGTCTGGTGTCGCTTGCTACGGAATACAAATCGGTTAGTTTATTTTGTTTGCCATTGTTTATAAATTCCTTTACTCATTTCATCCCGATCTTCTCGGCAACATGAGCAGAAGCGGTATGGACGGTCGCCATATTTGTGCAAAGTCTTGGCAACTGGGGGTCATTGAATGCAAACGCTTTGCAGGCGGCAACCCCTTCTGTGAAACGCATGGTGACGGAGTCGGATAGGATTCTATGCAGGGGCGGAATGGCAGATAGTTCATACAGTTGTTAAACCAGTCTGTTTGTTTCAATCATGCGGACCACCTTTTTTCGTTTTCAGGTGTATTTTTTTGGGGGAGAAAAATGGTAACATATTTTGGATATATTTCACAGAAAACCAATACTATCCATGTTATTGCCTGGTTGTAAAAGCACAGTCTGCTAAAGCCTGGAAAAAGATTTCAACCTGGGAGAAAGCAAAGTCCAAGTAATGGAACTTGCTTTTGCGGAAGTGGTCAATGTCTTGAGGCGGACGGTCAGAGAGGGAGGAGAGACGTTTTGGATTTGTTAATCTTCTTGGGATTGTGTGTGGTTGTACTCTATATCGCCTATTTGCTCATTAAAACAGCCGTAAGAAATGGAATTGATGAGTCAACGAAAGTAGATAAACTTGAGAAGCTTTTAGCCGAAGTTCGAAATGAGCTTCGGAAGAAAGAAACCGAACAGAAGCAAGAACAAGAGCAGAAGCAAGAACAAGAGCAGGAGCAAATGAATCAGCGGTTAAAACAATATGGCTCATAAACGCGCAGGCGACCGAAGCGGGGAGAATTTCTCACTGCTACTGGAAAATAAAAGGGAGGATACATAAACAAGATCAAAGGTCGACAAACTTACATACAAGAGTGCTGCCATATAAAAAACGACGGAACCGTTGGACGATAGTTGGGATAAATCTCGGCCATTTTCACGATAGGGCATTGTTGACACGAAACCAAAAGGTTTTATATAATCAAAAGCGAAACCAATTGGTTTCATAAACCGGCAGAACAAAGGAGAACACATAATGGACTCGAATCAAAAAAACACCGTACCGGATATCAACAAGACGGTTGTGCTTAATGCCCCGATTCAAAAAGTATGGAATACAGTATCCACTGCAGAAGGCATTGCAGCCTGGTTTATGCCCAATGACTTTCAGCCAGTCGTGGGGCACGAGTTCCACCTGCAATCACCTTTTGGTCCCTCGCCGTGCAAAGTCCTGGAAATCGACGAGCCTCACCGCCTTTCTTTTTCATGGGATAAAGATGGTTGGGTCGTTTCTTTTACGTTAAAAGAGTTGGGCAACAAGACGGAATTTACCCTGGTTCACAGCGGATGGAAGCAGCCGGACGCAACTGTGCCGAAGGCCAACGAGGAAGCGGCAGTCATTCGCGACCGCATGAACAACGGATGGGAGTCCATTGTTCATGACAGATTGCGCCAAGCGGTTGAGGGTTAATGTCAGCCGTACAAAAACATGACGTATTTCAGGCGATTGCTGACCCGACTCGCAGAGAGATCTTAAAATTGCTTTCAGAAAAAGAACTGCCTATTTCTGAAATCACCTCCCACTTTCCGATGAGTCGAACAGCAGTTGCGAAACACCTGCAAATACTCTCGGAGGCCGAATTGGTTTGCGGACGCAAGGTAGGGAGGGAAAAGCGTTTCCGCCTTCATCCCGGACCGTTAAGCGAATTGAAAGAGTGGCTCTCTTATTACGAACAGTTTTGGACGAACAAATTGTCGATCCTTACACATGTGGTCGAGTCTCAGCCGGAGAGCGGAGACTGAATGGACGCCAGCGTAGCGCTGGTGTCTTTTTTTCGCTGGATGTTCGAAAACGTGAATCGGCCATGCCTTTCAGAGAATGGTTTTGTCAATTGACGGTCCAAGGCGGCTACCGGCAAAAATTAAAAAAATCCGTTTTACCGCATAAATGAATCCTTATCGAGGTAGCAGCTGTTCTGTTTTTCTCTTACCATCGAAACAAACATGCTGAGTAGAGGCTGTTTGCGGAAGGAGAAGGATGTTCAAATGTTGCGAATTCGATTCGGCATTTTCTTTAGCGTTTTTGTCGCGATGGTCGGCTTGATGATCATCGCCCCCGTCATGCCTCCGTTGATACGCGGGCTGGGGTTGAGCGAGACTCACTCAGGCTTGATCATTTCGCTGGGATCTATCGCGATGGCGGCAATGGCTCCGGTATGGGGAAACTGGAGCGATGTAAAAGGCAGAAAGCCCGTTATATTAATCGGCTTTCTCGGGATGCTGGCAAGCTATGTACTGTTCACAGCGACGATGTATGTCGGTCTGGCCGGGCTCGTCAGCGGCGGTTTTTTGGTTGTGATGCTGATCGTGGCACGAGGTCTGGTCGGGATGTTTATTCCTGCTGTTCCGTCGTCGGCGCAAGCGTATATGGCTGATATCACGGATGAAAAAGGCCGTTCGGCGGGAATGGCCGTAATCGGGGCAGCTAATGGAATGGGACTGGTACTTGGTCCGGCGATTGCCGGTGCTTTTGCACTCATCGATCTGATCTGGCCGCTCTATATCGGTTCGCTGTTGCCTTTGGTGGCATTTGGCGTGGTCCTGCTGATGATCCCGGCTCAAAAACCGGTGATTCGGGAAAAGCCGAAGAAGGTGAAACCGTTTCAAAAAGGCGTCCGCCTGTATTTGTTTGCCGGATTGGCTACGATGCTCAGCATTATCACCTTGCAAGTCGTCGGCGGCTTTTATTTCCAGGATCAATTATCCCTGTCTACCCGGGAAACCGCACGAATGATCTCCATGGGACTGATGCTCAGCGGTGTTGCGATGATTGTTACGCAAGGCTTACAAATGAAAAACCCGAAATGGCAGCCCAAGCCGCTGATCCTGGCTGGCTCGCTGCTTCTGGTGAGCAGCATGGCGCTTTTTTTGTTCGTCATCAGCATGGCAGGTTATTACGCAGCGTTTTTCCTGTTCGGGATTGGGGCCGGGCTGATGATGCCGGGATTTATGACGGGAGCATCGCTTGCAGTTTCCCACGAGCAGCAGGGGGGAGTAGCAGGGCTTGTGGGAGCAGTTCAGGGCATATCTGCTGTGATCGCCCCTATTCTCAGCACGAGCCTTTACCAGCTAGACAAACATCTGCCTTTCGTCTTTGTGGCCCTATTCGTCATCATTATGGCTGTTACGCTGCTTGCTGTCCGAACGCAGACAGGGGCGGCAATCGAGACTACTGCTGCCCATCAGGACGTAAGCAAATAGCATCGAGTCTTTTTGCTTTGCGGTTTGAGCGGACATCCTGACAGCAAAAATCGATACTCAGCCACCATGTTTCCTTTTGGTGGCTTTTTTGTGTTCGGTGAATACCTAATAATTGGTAATAGGTCCTCTAGGATTGAACCAAAAATACAGGAGAAACACTTTCTATCGATGTTTTGCCAGTACCCGAATGATTGCACCCGATTGATAGATTCCCATCTTCAAATCTTCTAACGGCGCAAAGGCGTAAGTCAGGCGAAGATAATGGTTGGATTCTTGCCATAAATATTTGGAAGGTACGATACACTGCAAAGGTCGCTGCAGCCGCTTTTTACAATCTTTGTTGACAATGATTTTCATTATTATTTAAACTGTGAATAATAAGTTTGCTTGTTTCCCGTGGAAACTTCTTCTCCTCCAAGGTGGAACCGCTCGTATGGTCATTTTATCAAACAGGGGAGGGAGGGAGCTGGTTTGAAGCTTCAACTGGATACCCATGACTTGGGGTGCATGATCGAGGAGCTAAGCGATGTCACCGTCTCTCCTCAGCCTGAACAGCACTTTCAATCCATTCCGATATTGGGAGGGGCTGCTCAATTGCAGCGGATTTTGCTCCGAACAGGCATGGAGATCAATTTGTATGAGGGAAGCATTCACGAGCCTGTGACGTTGGACGTCGGGGTCCGTTATCCTCACCTGGAAATCGGTTATACGCTTTCAGGTCAAGGTTTCTGGGAAACGGCTGGCTCATCCCGGGGGTATTGTTTGGCACCTGGCGTTTCCCATCTCATCTATATTCAAGATTCGAAGCTGCGTTTCGAACTGCTTCCCGTGGAGAGGTCCGTGCATCTGGAACTTCGGGTCGACGTTCGGTATTTCCGGGAACTGCTGCCCGAACTTTCCCGGATATCGGAGAAACCATCCTTTTGCAGGCAAACCGCCGGCTCGCCCCATCTTTCGCTTATCGCCGAGCAAATCAAACAGTGCTCTTATTCCGGCAAGCTCCAAAGGATGTTCCTCGAAGGAAAAGCGTATGAGCTCCTGGTCCATCATTTGGATGCGGCGGAAAAAGTGGAAAAACGGGTTCGTGCGGAATCCAAGCTGAATGCAGGTGATATCCAGTGCCTTCATTATGCGAGAGAGATTTTGACACGCACGTGGAGAGAGCCTCCCGGTTTGCTTGAGCTGGCCAGACTCGTCGGCCTTAACGACTACAAGCTCAAGCTCGGCTTTAAGCAATTGTTCGGCACAACGGTCTTCGGCTATGTCCGAGGCCTGCGAATGAGTGAAGCCCGTAAATTGCTGGAGCAAGGAAAGGCCAATGTCAGCGAGGCAGCTGTGATGGTCGGTTATCACAATATAAGCCATTTTGCTTCCCTGTTCCGCAAAACGTTCGGTTATAACCCAAGCGAAATCGCAAGAGCAAAGGAGTCGGGCCAAGGATGAAACACAACGTCACGATAGGGGAGGCAGAGATCTCCTCGGAGGAAAAGCTGGAGGTGTTCGTTGAGTCTGCATACGACGCTGGCGGGGAAGTGCTGCCTTCCGCTTTTCTGGCAAGCATCGTGTATGAAACAAAGAGCTAGTATTTCCGAAAAACAGTGAACGCTCAAAAAGATTGTTTCTTCGAACAAGAAAACGGGAATGCGGTGCTCCCCTCACTGAAGAAATGATCCGTACACTGAATCCGGAGAGAAATGTGAAAGAGGCAATGGAGGAAATACGTAACTGTGCTATTGACTGATGAAGGCCAAGTACGTTCCAACACGCCAAGACGGGCTTACCGCTCGGTATACGTGCACAAGAGTGCTCTATAAGGGCCGCTGCGTATGTCAAGATATCAAAGGCTCGGTAGGCCACGCTCCCGATTCGGGCCTGGTTTCAATATAAAGGGCAATCTGCTTCAGAAGCTCCTGTTTTTTGGTCTCATCGATATGTGTGAGGATAGAGTGAACTACTTCGCCTTCCTGTACCTGAAATTTGCGAATCCGGGGGCAGGTGAGCGATGGGAGCCATTTGCGGTCGGCGAAAGGAATTCCGGTGCGATATCTGTCACGCTGACTCTGCCATTGCTATATTCCAAGAAGGCGTAATTATGAATCCCAACCTGTGGGGGAGTGCGTTTCACGATGTCTTCAGGTACGATAGAGATCAAACTGAGAGATGTGGTGATGCAAGCATGAGAATCAAGCAAATCGAATGGGAACCTGCTGACCGGATTCCTTATGTAACGGCAATGCCGGGGAACCAGGGTATTTGCTTGCGCTGAACCAGATTTTACGGAAAAAGCCCGATGTGCTGTTGCTTCACCAGGGGCCCGAAGGAGTGAACTCCGGCCAGTTGGGACATGCCGGTATACGGACGGTATTGGAGGCTGGAGAGAGCACGCTGGTGTTCTGCGGGCATGTGCACTGGGAACAGCCTTATGCTGAGCTGCCGAATGGGACGCAAATATGCAACGCGGATGGCAAAGCGTTTATATTCTCAAGGTAGAACTCATCAACTACTATCGCTGCATATGTCAGAAACGCGGCTTTACGATCCGGATCTATGAACGGGTTTTTAGGATAAACATGTACATAATAGTAGTGCACGCATAGGTGAACAGACATTCTCTGTCGATTTTTCGCTAGGAAGGTCCACTTAACCAGAAAAGAGAGCTGATGCGAGGTATGAACAACCTGACAAAATTCAAGATAGAAAAACCGGCTAAAGAAGTGTTTGAGGCATTCGTAGACCCTTTGAAAATCGGGAATTTCTGGTTTTCGTCAAGCTCTGAAAGATGGGAACAAGGCAAGACGATCACACTGAAATACGATCTTTATGATGCAACAGCGGAGATTCACGTAACCGAAGTGGAGGTCGATAAAAAAATCGTGTTCAAATGGGGGCCCCCCGAAGAGGAACACGTGGTTGCCATTACCCTGACAGAGTTGGATCATTCCAGTACGATTATTGAAGTAAACGAAGAAGGCTTTAATGAGAATGATGAAGAGCTGATAAGCAAATTGGTGGACAACAAAGAAGGGTGGGTATTTATGCTGACCTGTCTGAAAGGGTATTTGGAGTTTGGTGTTCGCAATTTGAGAGGAGGATTAGTAAAGGAATAGAAAATGAGTCGGCGACAGGCGGAGTGAAACCCCATGGATTGCGGGTTTCACTCCATTTTTCTGGAGCCATTGCTGCCCTGTTTTCAAACCACCAGTTTCCGGCAAGCTTCCGCTTCTGCCAAAACGCTTGTCATGCCGCTTTCACAGGACAATCCTTATGTCCTCAATCAGCCGTGATTAACGATCTGCTTCGGTGTACCCCTGCCTTCCAGCATAATAAGGTTCTCCCGGATCGATATCGATAACGACGCGATGTGGGGCCGCGAGCGCATATTGGTGCTCGCAGCGCCAACGCATATCTTCGCTGAAACCGACAGTTTCCCCGTCAGCGATCACGTCTCCCTGGTGAAACAAATAATAGCCAATATTCATTAAATGATCGGCAACCTCAGAAGGGTCGAGATCATAAAAATGGCACTGAACATCGGGAATGCCAAGTGCAGCGAGACCGATCGAGTCCATCAGGCCTTCCGCCCGACCGCTTCCCGTCCCTTGCACGTTATAAAAGCGTATATTCATAGCTCCATATAAGATGGCACCTTCTTCGATGGCAGCCAAATAAGCCTGGGGCTCTACAAGCTTGTCGCTCGCCCGAAAGTAGATCGCATCGCAAGGAGCTGCTTCCAGTACCGCTCGAAGGGCGCCGGTGAAAAGCTGCAATCTTGCTTGAGGCTCCAGCCCGGATGCCATCATATCGACCAAAAGGAGTGAATAGTTGCATTCGTTTAGCGTTTGAGCTGCTTCTTGCCAATGCCAGGACTGCTGAATCGCGGTCTCGTATTCTGCCGCAGGCCGGCTCTCGAAATTCAGTAAGCTGGTCTGAGCGGGCATTTCTCCTTCCGCGTACTGTACCATGTAGTTTAAATGGAAGAAGTGCATCAGCAGCTCCTTATCGGCTTCGTTGGCTTCCCAAACAGCAAGGGCAGGGTCATCTGTTTTTTCCCGGTCCGGCTGTTCGATTTTGCCCGTGTAGAGATTCATTTTTTCATAGAGGAGCGCCCGATCCAGTTTTGGCTGCTGCCTGTATTTCAGTTCAACCCCATAAACCCGTGCAAACCCAAAGTCTTTCTCCTGATCCAGAATATCCTTCTTTTCCATTTTTTCCTCCTTGGCCGAAGCGTTGATTGTAACCCGGTTCCGCGTTGTTTCTTTTGCCCTCAGCTTGCATACAGGGAGTATGTACGGTCGAAGCGTCCTTTCAGCAAATCCTGCTCCGGATAAAAAATGAGAGCTCGCTCGCCGTAATAGTCCTATTATATAAGGTGCTTCCATCTGCTTCCATCATATTTTTCACCTGAAACCGGATGCACACCAAACATAGACTGGAATCCAGCTAAGTATTGCGAGATTCCACATCGTTCAGGAGGGATCATTCCACTATGAGAGTAACGCCATATTAATAGCGGAAGGAGCTTTTTTGCGAAACGAGGAGGTTTAAGTAACGCTCGTCTCCAAACAGGCTATTTGATCAATGAGAGGGTAACCTCTACGGCATGATTGATAAAGGAGCGGTCCGGGCGAGATTTCATCATGACGGTGAGCCCGATGACCGACACGACAAGCGTTTGCGCAAGAGCTTTTGCATTCTTGACTGTCTTCAGTTCTCCCGTTTGTATCCCTCGTTCAAGCGTTTCCTGAAAAATCGCCGAAAGATACATCTGATGCTCCCTCGTAAGAACTTCAAACTTCTCATCGTGTGGTGCAAGCTCGACCATTGTGTTGATGCAGAAGCATCCCCGGGCCGGATTTTGGTCATAGTCCTCAGCGGTCAAGCTTTCAAAAAAAGACCGAAACGCGTCTTTCACAGACGGATGTTTTTGGAGTGCCGCCCGGACACGGGAAGCGTGGAATCGTGTATATTTCCTCAGCGCTGCTTCGAACAACTCTTTTTTGTCCCCGAAAGCTGAATAGATGCTTGGCCGTTGGATGCCCATTTCAGCCGTCAAATCGCTGAGTGAAGTCGCTTCGTATCCCTTTTTCCAAAATACATGCATGGCTGCGTCCAATGCTTTTTCCACATCGAATTCTCGTGAGCGAGCCATCACAACAACCCCTTTTTATATCGAACGGTATGATATGATTTTATATTTCTGCCAGCATTGTGTCAAATCGAGAAGGGAATTTTGTTGACATATGAAGTTCGCGAGCTGTATAAATGGGAAAGGGTAATTATGTACCGATCAGTATAAAATTTTGCTTCGCTATGAAACTGGAGGGTTGTAGCTTGAGTGGAGAGGGGCTTTCCCAAAAAACAGAAGTCGTTGTCGATCAAAAGGACGGAGCCATTGCGGACAGGGGGCAACCGGAGTCCGCTACTGCCTCTTGTATACCGGTCACATCGATGTCTCGCTCTGTTGCACTGCTGTTCGCGGCCGCCTGCGGGATGGCTGTAGCCAGTATCTATTTCGCTCAACCGCTGCTCGACTCTTTGGCTCGGGAGTTCGGACTTCGTCATTCATCGATTGGCATTGTGATTACCGTTACCCAACTTTGTTATGCATTGGGGCTTTTTTTACTGGTGCCGCTTGGAGACTTGTTGAACAGACGCCGACTGATTCTGTGCCACATGCTTTTGTCCGTACTTGCGCTAACCGTAGTAGGTACTGCTCCTGCCGCTTCGATCCTGTTGGCAGGCATGGCTGTAATCGGCTTTTTGGCCGTTGTGACCCAGACGCTTGTCGCATATGCTTCAATTTTGGCTGCCCCATCCGAACGGGGGCGAATTGTCGGCCTGGTGACGAGCGGGGTGGTCATTGGCATATTGCTGGCGAGAACATTTGCAGGCATTTTGACCGACATTGCCGGCTGGCGCTCTGTCTATCTCGTCTCTGCAGCAATGATGCTGCTCATGGTCGCCGCTTTGGTCATAGTGCTGCCTCGCGAAGAACGCGAAAAAACGTCGATGACATACTCGCAGCTGCTGCGCTCCGTCATTGACCTATTCGTCCAGGAAAGAATTCTGCGGATTCGCGCTGCATTTGCCTTGTTGATTTTTGCTGCATTCAGCATATTATGGACTTCACTCGTCTTGCCGCTTAGCTCGCCGCCGCTTTCGCTATCCCATACCGCCATCGGGGCCTTCGGCTTTGCCGGCGTTGCTGGAGCATTGGCAGCAGCCAGAGCAGGCCGGCTCGCGGATCGAGGGTTCGGAGAGTGGACCACCGGTATCGCGCTCACATTGCTGATCGTGTCCTGGCTCCCGATCTCCTATGCTGAAAACTCGCTGCCTGTTTTGATTGTTGGCGTGGTTATCCTGGATTTGGCGGTGCAGGCCGTCCATGTGACCAATCAGAGCATTCTCTTTACCGTACGCCC
>k87-63732_pt1 | contig 14812 bp, 15 predicted proteins | sample MGYA00084031_6733416 | MGnify analysis MGYA00084031
CCCTTCCCCAGTCTCTTCTCGTCATGGACAGTTGGCGTACGACGGGGCTGTCCCAGGGGGCGCTACGTGCAAAGAGAGCCGAGTTGCTTGGACTCGGCTCCTCACATTCGCACCGGTCGTTCAGATCCGCCTTCCCGCCCGCCTCGCCGCCTTCAAGGCGCCGGAGCGAGCGGTCTCATGTCCTACAGGAAAGGCGCATCCGCCGCACGTACACGCCAAAAACTACGATTCATTCTACCTCTCGCCAAGAAGTGTTGTCAAGGAGAGCCGCCCCTCCCAAGGGGTCGAGTCCCTCTACGGGAAAAGCCGGCCCATCACCCTGGAGATCACCCGGGGCGCGAACCCTCGCCGCTCCAACAGGCCGTAGATGCGCCGCATCGCCTTTTCCCGCGGCAGGTGACCGAGCCGCGCAAGCCGCTCATTCGCCAGGGCGAAAGCCCACTCGGTCTCCTGCGCCTCGGTGACGCCGCCGGCGGCCTCGTCGGCGATGGCCGGGGGAACGCCTTGGCGGCGAAGCTCCAGCGCGAGCCGCCGGGCCCCCATCGGCCGGTGTTCGACCCGAGAGCGCACCCACTGCCGGGCAAACGCCTCGTCGTCCAGGTACCCCAGGGACCGGAGCCACGCGACGGCGGCGCCTGCGATCTCCGGGTCAAAGCCCAGCTGCAGCAGGCGCTCCTTCACCTGCGCCTCGGTGCGGGCCCGCGCCGCGAGCATGCGGAGCGCCCTGGCCTTGGCCCGGCTCAGCGCCACGTGGGCGCGCACACGGGCCACCTGCTCTTCGTCGAAGAGATCGCCCTCCCGCAGCGGGAGCCGGAGATACGCTTCCTCGTCCAGGTCCGCCGCGTGCTCGCCGTCGACGTAGATGGCGTACTCCCCTTTTCCGGGCCGCTTGTGGACCGCGGTGACGATCCGGGGCAACGGGTTCATCTCCCGGCGCCTCAGTTATCCTGCGGCTCCGCCGAGCCGTTCGGGACATTGCCCTCGCCGGGCACCGGCAGGCCGGCGGCCTTCCGCACCAGCGCCTCGATCTCGTCAGCCAAATCCGGGTTCTCCTTGAGGAATTCCCGTGCGTTCTCCCGGCCCTGCCCCAGCCGGATGTCGCCGTAGGAGTACCATGCGCCGCTCTTGGTGACGATGTCCAGCTCGCTGGCGAGATCCAGGATGTTGCCCTCCCGGGAGATGCCCTCGCCGTAAAGGATGTCAAATTCGGCTTCCCGGAACGGCGGCGCGACCTTGTTCTTGATCACCTTCACCCGGGTGCGGCTGCCCACGGTCTCGTTCCCCTGTTTGAGCGTCTCGACCCGCCGGATGTCCATGCGGATCGAGGCGTAGAATTTGAGAGCTCGCCCGCCCGGCGTCACTTCGGGCGAGCCGAACATGACGCCGACCTTTTCCCGGATCTGGTTGGTGAAGATGACGGCCGTGCGGGAACGGCTGATGGCTCCGGTCAGCTTCCTGAGGGCCTGCGACATCAGCCGGGCCTGCAGGCCTACGTGCTGGTCGCCCATCTCGCCTTCGATCTCCGCCCGGGGCACCAGGGCGGCCACCGAGTCGATGACGATCACGTCCACCGCGCCGCTTCGCACCAGCGCTTCGGCGATCTCCAGCGCGCTCTCGGCGTTGTCGGGCTGGGAAATCAGGAGGCTGTCGACGTCGACGCCTACTTTTGCGGCGTAAGTCGGGTCGAGAGCGTGCTCCACGTCGATCACCGCCGCGATGCCGCCCCGCTTTTGCGCCTCGGCGATGACGTGCAAGCACAGCGTGGTCTTGCCCGAAGACTCCGGCCCGTACACTTCCACCACGCGGCCCCTGGGGATGCCGCCGACGCCCAAGGCGATGTCCAGGGACAAGGCCCCGGTGGGAATCACCTCCACCTGCAGCTTGGCCGTGGCCTCGCCCAGCCTCATGATGGAACCCTTGCCGTGCTGCTTTTCGATCTGGAGCAGCGCCAGCTCCAGCGCCTTTTCCTTCTCGCTCAGGCTCATCCTGCGCGTCTCCTTCCTCTCACTCTCCCGGCTCAACTTCCGGTAGCGGCAGCGAGTACCGTTCCGTGTAGACGGGTCCCGCCGGGGTGAGCCGGCTCTCGTATACGACGACCCGCCCCACCCGCTCCAGCCCCGCCGCGAACGCCGCGGCACCGGGCGGGCCCGCCGGACCGGCGGAAAGTTCGCTCCATTGCGGGATGCGTCCCAGTGTCACGTGGGGCGTGAACGGGCGCGCTTCCCCGGGAAACCCCCGGCGGGCCAGAGCCTCTTCGATCCGGGCAGCCAGGACCGAAAGCTCCTCGCGCCCGGCGGCCACCCCCGCCCAGAGCACCCGGGGCCGGTGCCAACCGGGAAAGGCCCCGATGCCCTCGAACGACAGGGTGAACGGCCCGAGTCCCTGAATCGCGGCTCCGGTGGCTTCCGCGACGCCCGGCAGCGCTTCCCGGGGGATCTCCCCCAAGAACTTCAGGGTGATGTGAAACTGCGCAGGGCGGGTCCATCGCGCCGCGATCCCTCCCGCCTTCAGCAGCTCCTGCGCGGCCTCAAGCGAAGCTGCCGTCCCGGCGGAGAGGGGCACGGCGATGAACACCCGGAGCGTGGACGACGTCATACGGAAAGGTTCGACTCTTGACCGCGGGTTTCCTTGTGCCGCCCGACCAGATGTTCGCCCTTGCGAGCGCTACGGAGCGGGGGCCAGGTGCCGTTCGAGGACGAACCCCTCGGCGATGGGCGAAAGGCGGATCACATCCACGGCCAAGGGCCGCACCCCGCCGTCCAGCGAGAGGTAGATCACCGCGAGGCTGATGCGCACCGGCTCCTCCCCTTGGAAGCCTCGCACGCCCGCTCCTCCCGTGGTGCCGGCGTTGACGTAGGCGGTTCCCCCGCGGAACGAGACGCCCGGCGCGTGGCTGTGGCCGAAAAGGACCAAAGGCACCAGTCCGGGGCGGATCGCGGACGCCACCCGGTGGTTGTGGAGCGCGAGGATGTCCGGGCGCTCCGTCATACCGGCCAGGGCCCCGTTGATCTCCTCTGCCAGCATCTTGGCCTCGGCGGGGGTCAGGGCGGACGCACTGGGCCCCGCGGCCGCGGGATCGCCGATGCCCAGGATCCTGACGCCCGACGCCTCCACCATCTGCCCGTCGATGAGACGGACCGGCTCGATCAGGGACAGCGCGGCAGCCACCTCGGGCGTCTCGTGGTTTCCCGTGACAAAAAGGTGCGGGACGGGAAACTCGCGCAGCCCTCTGAGGAGCTCGGCTTCAAGGCGCGTGCCCAGGTCGGTGAGATCGCCGGTGTTGACGGCGAAGTCCACAGAAAACGCGCGCGCGATCTCCCGGGCCACGTCCATGGCGGCCGGATGGTTGTGGATGTCGGTGATGTGCAGGATGGTGACGTCGGCCTCCTCCAGCGCCAGGGGCGGGGGGAGCGCTTCGATGCGCTGGTACATCTGGTACACGCTGCGAGCCAGCGTGCGAAGGCGCTCTCCCACTTCTTCCACCTGGCCCACCGCCTGTTGGACCGCGTCGACCACCCAGGGGAGCGATGCGAGGGCCCCGCGGTACGTCGGCGACCGGAAGGCCGAGGGATCGAACGTAGCCCACGCCCAGGCGGCCAAAAGCCCCAAGGCCAGGGCGCCCGACAAGCCCGCAAGCCCCGCGGCGCGCGCCACGGCCGCGAGGCGGGGCTTGAGCAAAGCCAGCAGCACGGCCCCTCCTGCCGCGCCGCCGGCAAGCCCCAGCCCGATGAGGCGCAGGGCGAAGGCGCGCGCCCGGCGAGCCGCCTCAAACGCCATGCCGCGGAACGCCTCGACCGTGCCGTCCCCGGCCGGCTGGGCCAGGATGTCCGCCAGGGCGTCGAAGTCGATTTCCTCCAGCGAGACCACCAGCCGCCCCGGACCCCTGTGGGTCGCGGCGGCAGCCGCCCCCAACGGGGGAAAGCGAAGCTCCGTGGTCCCGGAAAGAGACGGGCTCCAGCGGGCCCGCACTCCAAAAGGTCCAATCCGGTACGGCTGCTCTCCGAGGAGGCCTGCCGCGGCGACGCCCGCCCCGATCCCTACCACTACCAGCAGCGCGGCCAGCCGCAGGCCCCGGCCGCTCCGGGGGAAGCGCCCCTCCCGCCGGCCGTCATGCCACGCCATGGAGATCATCTCCCACGGTGTGAGGGTGTCCGCGCTGCAGGAGTGCCACACGCGCCCTAGGGCGTTTCCCTCTCCTCCAGAAGGGCGAGCCGGACGAGGTTCAGCGCTTCGCTGGCACTGCGCCACTTGATCTCTTCCCGGCTGCCCGCGAAGCGCGCCGTCCACGTGCGGGTTCCCCCGGGGGTGGCCAAGGCAAAACAGACGGTGCCGACCGGCTTCTCTTCCGTTCCGCCTCCCGGGCCTGCGATTCCGGTGACGGCCACCGCCAGGTCCGCTCCGGACCGCTGAAGGGCGCCTTGGGCCATCTCAGCCGCCACCGGCTCGCTCACGGCACCGTGGCGAGCCAGCGTCTCGGGACGTACGCCCAGCTGCTCCACTTTAGCCTCGTTCGAATAGACTACCCAGCCCTGGCGCAGATAGTCAGAGCTTCCCGGCACGTTGGTGATCCGGTGCGTGATGAGCCCGCCGGTGCACGATTCCGCAACCGCCAGCTTCTTGCCCCGCTCCCGCAGGAGCCGGCCCGCCACCCGCTCCAGGGTGTCGTCGCCTTCGCCGTAGAGAAACCGGCCGGCCCGGGAGCGGATCTCCCGCTCCACCGGCTCGATGATCCGGGCCGCTTCCCCGGGGCTGTCCGCTTTGGCCGTGATGCGAAGCCGTACCTCCCCGACGCTGGCGTACGGCGCTACGGTGGGATTTTCCCCGTGCAGCAGGTCCTTGACTCGTTCCTCCAGGGCCGATTCGCCGATGCCGTAGAAGCGGAGGGTCTTGGAAAGGATCACCGAAGGGCCGCCGGCCAGCCGGGAAAGCCGCGGCGCGACCTCCTCCTTCCACATGGCTCGCATTTCGCCGGGCACTCCCGGAAGGCAGAAGACGTGGGCGCCGTGGACCTTGAGGTACACCCCGGGCGCCGTGCCCACCCGGTTGGGAAGGATCTCGGCCCCCTCGGGAATCATGGCCTGGCGCAAGTTGTTCTCAGGCATCTCCCGCCCGAGGCGCTCGAAGTACCCGCGCACCTGGGCCAGTGCTTCCGGGTGAAGCTGCAGCCGCTTTCCGGCCACGGCCGCCAGGGCCTCTTTCGTCAGGTCGTCCTCGGTGGGGCCCAGGCCGCCCGTGACGATGACCACGTCTGAACGGACCAGGGCTTGGCCGAGCACGGCAGCCAGCCGGAGCGGGTTGTCTCCCACGTGGGTCTGGAAGTAGCAGTCGATGCCCAGTTCCGCGAGGCCTTGCGCGATTTCGGCGGAGTTGGTGTCCACCACCTGGCCCAAGAGCAGCTCGGTCCCGACGGCGACGATCTCCGCTTTCACGTTGGTCCACACCCTTTCCCAGCGGCCGCTCTCGCGAGACGGGCGAGAGGCCGCGCAGACTGAAAAGGAAAAGCGGCGCCCGGGGACGAACTCCCCGGCGGCTTGGCAAGGCTACGCCGATTTCAACTGCGAGGGGCGACACCGTGACCGCCGATTCCGTCGGCCGGCAAAAGGTGAGAATGGGCGCGGCCGGGGTAGGCGTCAGCCTCGTCCTCTTCGGCCTCAAGACGTGGGCCGCAGTCCGCACGGCCAGCGCCGCCGTCCTCTCCGACGCCCTCAACGCCTTTCTCGACGTGCTCACCTATTCCGTGGCCTACGTGAGCATCCGGGTGCACGACCGCCAGCCCGACGAGGATCACCCCTTCGGCCACCGCCGGGCCGAACCGCTGGCGGGCATGCTCTTTGCCGTGTTCGCTTCAGCCCTGGGCGCCACGGTGGTGCGGGACGCCGTCGGCAGCGTGTTCCAGCCCGCCGAGCTCCGCCAGGATCCTCTTTCCGCAGGGCTGCTCGTCCTCGGCATCGCCCTGAAAAGCGCCATGGCCGCCTGGTACCGCCGGGGAGCGAGAAGCACCGGAAGCCCCATCCTCAGGGCCAGCTTCGTCGACTCCCGCAACGACGTGCTGGCCAGCGTGGTGGCCTTGGCCGGCTTCGGCCTGGGAGGCTATTGGGACGCCGCCGCCGCCCTGGCCATCGGGTGTTGGATCGTGGGCTCCGGCGTCCGGGTCGGCCTGGAAAACGCGGGGTATCTCATGGGCAAGGCCCCGTCCAAAGACGTTCAGGCCGCGATTCTCGCCGCCGCGAAGGCCGTCCCGGGCGTGCGGGGCCTGCACGACTTGCGGGCCCATTACGTGGGCGACCGAGTGCACGTGGAGCTCCACGTCGAACTGGACAAGAACCTCTCTCTGGCCGAGGCCCACGCGATCGGCGACCGCGTCCGGCGCACCCTGGAGGAAATGGAGCTGGTCCAGGAAGCCTTTATCCACATCGACCCTGTGTGACGACCGGCCGGCCCTGTACGGGGCAGCCTTGGCCACCTATTCCTCCAGCAGCTCCGCCTTCTCCAGGCGCACGTTCCCCGCCTTCAAGATCTCGATAGAGTTGGGATCGGGATAGTCCGTCAGGTAGACCACGCGCTCCACTCCCGCCTGGACCATGGCTTTGGCGCAGGCGACGCAAGGAAAGTCGGTGCAGTACATGGTGGAGCCCCGGGACGAGACCCCGTTGATCGCGCACTGGAGGATGGCGTTCAGCTCGGCGTGAACGGTGCGCTCGCAGGATTCCCGCCCGTCCCGCACGACGATGAGGCAGCCCACGTCGTCGCAGTGGGGTGCGCCCTTTACAGAGCCGTTGTACCCCGTGGCCAGCACCCGCTGGTCGCGCACCAGGACGGCGCCCACCCGCCTCCGGGGGCACGTGGCCCGCGTGGCCGCCAGTTTGGCCATTCTCAGGAAGTACTGGTCCCAGTCGGGCCGCTGGTGGGTTCGCACCGTCACGTTTCGTCCCTCATTTCCCGGGGGCCGCGGGGTAGCGGGCCGCGTTGTGGTCGATCTTCAGGTCGATGGCCCGGGCCAGGTCGAAGCCCAGGACGTTGGCGAGGCTCATGCAGTAGATCACCACGTCGGCCACCTCCTGCTGCAGGTGGTGCAGGCGCTCCGGGGATTCGAGGCAGTAGGCCGCCGCCTGGTCCGACTCCACCCACTGCAGGATCTCCATCAGCTCCGCAGCCTCGATGCTGATGGACATGGCCAGGTTCTTGGGAGAATGGAAGGCCTGCCACCCGCGCTCCTGGACAAAGCGGCCGACGGCCTCTTTCACCTCCCGGAAGGTGGTCGCATCATCCCGCCATCCTCTCGGCATCCCCATCGCTCCCTCGTCTCTCAATCCGCCGCGCGAAAGGCGAAGCGCACGTCCAGCGAATCGAAGACCCACACGTCGCGGGCCGCCACGGCCTGTACGATCACGTTCCCGTCGTGCTGGGCGATGCGCTCCACCACCTCGTAGGCCTCCGCGACGCTGACGCTGCCGTAGTCGCCGTCCGGGGGAAGGAGACTGGCCCGGGCCACGCCGCTGATCTCCACCTCGAGAAACGTCCAGAGCTGCTCGTAAAGCTCCGCCTTGGGAAGGGATGGATCAAAGACGGCTTCGCCCAAGACGTCGCCTTCCCGAAAAACCCTCTCGTTGACGACGAAGCGGAAGTTTCCGAACACCGGGTCGCCCTCGCGGGCGTTGGTGGCCGCGATCACCTGCACGATGACGCTCTGGTAGCCCTGCGCCGCACCTTCCAAGAGGCTTTGCACGGCGGCCGTCACGATCTCCTCGGCAGTGAACGTGATCATTTGGCCCTCCACCAGTTCGATCACCCGGTCGAGGCGGAGGACATCCCCGGTCTCCGGATCTCCCAGTCCTCGTTCCACAAGGCGCCGCGCCGTCTCCTCCAACCCCTCGCGCAGCGCCTCCAGGGTGGCCGCGCGACCTTGGGTGACGTCCACCAGGAACGTGTGGAGCACGTCACCCTTGTGCACGACGAAGTGGGCGTCGAAGAGGTTGGCCGCCACGTTGAAGAACTGCTCGCCCAAGAACCGGAGGACTTCCAGGTTTTGCTCCAGCGCTCTCAGCTCCTCGCGGGCCAGCGACAGCTGCTCCCGGGTGGAGTTCAGCGCGCTCTGGAGCGAGGCCAGCTCGCCGGCGAGCTCGGCGCGCTCTTGCTCCAGCCGGGCCCGCTCCGCCTCCAGCGCTTGGTTGGTGGTCTCCAGCTCCAAGTTTCTCCCTTCGAGCTCCAGGCGCTTGAGCTCGAAGGCGGCCACTTCGGTCGAGAGCTGCTCGACGCTGGCCTGGAGCTCTTCAATGCCGAACAGCGCGGTGCGCACGCTGTTGGAGACGATCAACAGCGTCGTGAGGGTGAACAAGACGATGAGGACGCCGGTGGCGACCGCGACCACCCGGGACGTGTACTTGGGCCGCAGGCCAAAGACGGAGAGGCGCTTTTTCCCCACGGCCTGGCCCACCCGGTCGCCCCAGTAGGCCGCGACACCCCCGGCGAGCATCAGCAGGAAAATGAAGCCGATCCCAAAGGGCACGCGCGCGCCGACCTCCTCCAGCACTGGCCAGCGGCGGCCAATGCGGCACGCGGTACCTATTCTATCCTGGGACGGGGCATCCTCCAGAATTAGGGGAACCCGTCAGACTTATCCTGCCAGGCAGTCCCTGGAAAAACCGCCGGCCTTACGCCCCGAGGTGGGACGATTCGTTGAGGGCGATGGCCCGCCATCCCGCTTGCGTGTGGGCCACCGTGGTCAGGCTGCAGTTCATCAGAGGTGTCCTCGGGCTCTCCGGGTCCACCGCGCCGCTGGCGCGCAGGAAGGCGTTGATGAAGGCGCCGTGGGAGATGACGATGATGGCCTTCCCCCGGTGCGCCCGCGCGAGGCGCTCCACCGCCTGCACGGCCCGGGCCCTCAGCGCCTCGGCGTCTTCCAGGCCGGGGATCAGGTGCGGGCGCTGCCACCACTGGGGATAGGCCTTTTCCGCCTCTTCGCGGGTGAGGCCCTCAAGGACGCCGAAAGCCCGCTCGATCAAGCCGGGGTCGACGTGGGGCGTCAGGCCGACCCAGCGGCCCACCGCCCAGGCCGTCTCCATCGCCCGCTGAAGCGGGCTGGAGTAGAGCGCGTCCCAGCGGGCATGCCCCAGCTCCGCGATCTTGCGGGCCAGGGCTTGGCCGGCCTTCTCCGCCTGGAGCGCCCCTTCCGGGCTCAAGGGGATGTCGCTGCGCCCTTGGAGGCGCCCCGCGGCGTTCCAGGAGGTGGCGCCGTGGCGGACCAGGCAGACGATGCTCTCCTCCCGGCTCATGACGGCGTTCTCACGGCCTCACATGGCCTCCGGCGCCTCGATGCCCAGGAGGTAAAGCCCGTTCTTGATCACCTGCTTCACGGCGGCCACCAGGGCGAGCCTGGCCCGGGCGTTGGGGCTGCCCACGATGCGGTGCGCATGGTAAAAGCTGTTGAAGTCGCGGCACAAATCCAGGAGATAGCGGGCGATTTCCGAGGGCTCCCGCTCCTCGGCCGCTCTTTGGACCGCGTCGGGGTACTGGGCCAGCGCCTTGGCCAGCTGGAATTCCTCTTCGCCGGCGAGATCGCCCCGGCCGACGGAAAACGCTCCCGCCGGTGCGACGCCCTCCTCGACGCCGCGCCGGAGCACGCTGGCCGCCCGGGCGTGAGTGTACTGGACGTACGGCCCGGTGTCTCCTTCGAAGTTGAGCGCGGTCTCCCAGTCGAAGACCACGTCTTTGATGCGGTTGTGAGCCAGGTCGTTAAAGATGACGGCACCGACGCCCACCGCCTCGGCGACGCGATCCTTCTCCTCCAGCTCCGGGTTGCGCTCCTCGATGATGGCCCGCACCCTGGCCACGGCCTGGTCCAGGAGCTCCTCCAGAAAAATCACGTTCCCCTTCCGGGTGGAGAACGCCTCGTCGCCGAAGCGCACGTGCCCGAAGGCGATGTGCTCGCACGCCTCGACCCACGGGTAGCCCATCCGCTTCAGCACGCCGAAGACCTGCGCGAAGTGAAGCTGCTGCGGGGCTCCCACCACGTAGAACATGTGGTCAAAGCGGTAGGTCTCATACCGGTGGACGGCGGCCGCGAGGTCCCGGGTGGCATAGAGCGTCGCCCCGTCCTTCTTCTTGATGAGGCACGGCGGCATGCCTTCCAGCTCCACCACCAGCGCGCCCTCGCTCTCTTTGAGCAGTCCCTTAGCCTCCAGCTCGGCGACGGTCCGCTCAATCGCTTCATTATAGGCGCTCTCGCCCAGGTAGCTGTCGAAGTGAACGCCCAGGCGGCGGTACGTCCGTTCAAATTCCTCCAGGGAAAGGTCGCGAAACTCCTGCCAGAGGCGGGTCTCCTCCACGCCCCCGTCCTCCAGCGCCTTGAACGCCGCCCGCGCCTCGTCCTCCAGGGACGGGTCGTTCTCGGCCTCCTGGTGAAAGCGCACGTAGAGGTCGAGCAGCTCCCGGATGGGCTCGGCCTCAAGGCGCGCCCGGTCGCCCCAGCGGCGGTACGCCACGATCAGCTTGCCGAACTGGGTGCCCCAGTCGCCGAGGTGGTTGATCCGCACCGTCTTGAACCCCAGGCTTTCGAAGATCCGGGCCAGGGAGTGGCCGATGATGGTCGAGCGCAAGTGCCCCACGTGGAACGGCTTGGCGATGTTGGGCGACGAGAAATCCAGGACCACTGTCTTGCCGTTTCCGACGTCCGACTTGCCGTAGTCGTCGCCGCGAGCCAGGACCGCTTCCACCACCCGCCGGCTGCTCTCGTCGCGGTTCAAGAAGATGTTGACGTAGGCCTTCACCACCTCGACCCGCTCGATCAGCTCCGTCGGGCCGATGCGCTGGCCCAGCTCCTCCGCGATGCGGTCGGGCGCCTTCCGGAGGACCCGCGCCAGCTGGAAGCAGGGGAAAGCGTAGTCTCCCAGCTCCCTGCCGGGCGGGATCTCGATCACCTCCCGCACGTCAAAGCCTTGGACTCCCAGCGCGGCGAGAGCCTCTTCTACCTTGGCTGCCACGTGGTCGAGAAGGACGTTTGCCATGTCGATGAACCACCTTTCCTGCAGAAAAAGCGCCCGCCCCCCGGGCGTGGGAGCACGTGCAGACGGTTCTCAGCCGGCCACCCACGCCTGCCGGTCGGCGGGATACAGGGCGATAGAGCTTCGCCCGCAGCCGTCGCCGCAGAAGCGGACGACGACGCCCCCGTCCTCGTGGACGATTCCCTCGACGTGCCGCATGTGGATGATGATGCGCACGCCGTTGGCGAAGAGCAGTCCCACCTGCTGCGGCACCACGCCGAAGCGCCTGGCCGCGTCGGCGTTGCATGCCTTGGGGCGGTCCACCTGTACCAGCCGCGAGCGGAAGCGGACAAAGGCGCCCCTGCACTCCAGGTCGACGCTGGCCTCGCTGCCCTCCCTCTGCTCGAGGTCCGTCAGGAATTCGGGCCAGGCCAGCTGCACACGCCATCCCCCTTTGTACACCCACATGGCTACACCGCCTCCGATTCCGAAACCGACTGGCGCAAAGGCATGAGGATGGTGCGAAACGCGACGCTCTCGTCGGCCGGAGCCAGCGCGACCGGGGCCAAAGGCTCGGAGAGGTAGAGCGCTACCTGCTCCACAGGCTGGGCCCGCAGCGCGCTGGTGAGCCTCTTGGCATCCAGCCAGACCCTCCTTCGGGGATGATAGGCCGAGAGCGGGATGACGGTCTGCGCCTCTCCTAGCTCTTGCTCGGCGGTGAAAAGGTGCAGGCGGTCGCCGTCCACCGTCAGGCAGAGACTCCTGCGGGACGCGTCATCCGCGATGCTGGAGACCTGGCGGACCGCTTCCAGCAGCCGGTCCCGGTCCACCTCCACCCTCACCCCGGAAAGAGGGCCCGTAAAGCGGGAAAGATCAGGGTATTGGATGTCGAGCCGGCGGATGGCCCACGCCACGTCGCCGGACGCGATATGCACCGCCCTCGGGCCCCAGGAGACCGCTGCCCGGTCGCCCCCGAACGCCTGGAGCGCCTTGGCGCACGTGTTCAGCGCCGACGTGGGCAGGACCGCCTGGAGCGCGGCGCCCTCCGGCGCGCCCTCGACCCGGTCCGCGGGCAGGCGGTAGTGCGCCAGTTGGTAGCTGTCGGTGGCCGCCATCTCCAGCCCGCCTGCGCCCGCCGCCACCAGCACCCCCGCGAAGGGCGAAAGCTCTTCCGAGTCCACGGCGCAGAAGGTCGTGCGCCCGATGAGGTCGATGAGGTGCCCGGCTTCCACGTGGAGATCGGCCCGCCCGGGAGGCGCCAGCCGGGGAAAGTCGCCGGCGTCCAGGGTCTGCAGGCGGAAGGCCGACGGGCCCGACGTCAGGCGGAGCGATTCGCCCGTGCCGCTGCTGGAGAGGACGACGTCCCCGCCGGGCAGCGTCGAGACGATGCTGGCCAACGTCCGCGCGGCGACCGCGACGGTGCCCGCGGCGTGCACCTGGGCCGGGAGCACGATCTCCGCCGTGCTTTGGAGATCCGTCGCGCGCAGCGTGACGCGGCCCGGTTCCGCCTCGACGACGACGGCGCTGACGATCGGCGCCACCGGCCGGCGGGGCGCCACGCGGCCGACGATCTGAAGCGCCTTGGCCAACCGGTGCTGGTCGATCAGTAGCTGCACGGACCCTGGGCTCCTTTCTCCCTTGCCATTCATCATATCACAGGCCTCTTGGGCCGCGCCACACCGGGGTTGCCCGTCCCTCGCCCCGGAGCCTGCACCGGGCCGCCGTTGTACGGGGGCCTGCCGCTGTGGTACGCTTTTCTTGCACCTGGGCGAGCGGCGCCTTGCGAGATCCGCAGGCGGCGGCATCGCGCTGGTGCTCAGGGGAGGGTTTGGCGTGATGCAGTCCATCGCCCAGTATCTGCGAGACCGGCTCGATCCCGGGCAGTACCAGCTGCTGCAAAAGGTGAGCCGCGGCTTTACCCGGCCGCTGTTCGCCCTGGATCCTGAGACCGGCCGGTTCGAGTGCGCCGCCGAGCTGGACGACGAGGAGGTGGAGGATCCCTCCGTCCTCGACGCCCTCTGTGTCGCCTGCGAGCTGCTGGAGGCGTCCGGCGTCTCCTTCGACCCGCAGGACCCGGCGCTGGAGCCGTCGGCATCCTCCGGGACGGTGGAGCTCACTTTCGACTTTCCCGATGAGGATGAAGACGCGCTCGTGCGGTTCAAGGCGATGCTGGCCGAAAACGCCTCGGCCGATGCAGGCATTCATGCGGATTACCAGAAATATCCCGGGGGCGTCCAGGCCCGGATCCGCCTGGCCTACTCCAGCGACTTCGACTACCAGAGGAAAAAAGATCTCATCGATTTTGTGCTCCAGGTCGCAAAGCGGCGGGCCAAAGACGATCCCCTCTCCGGCAGCCGGTTGTAGTGAGTTCTTGAACCAGAAAGCGGTGGAGTCATGGAAGCGGGACACGCGCCGGTGATCCTGACGGCTCTTCTCGTCCTCATCGTGATCAACGCCGCCTTCGTCGCCGCGAAAGCAGGCGGGGCGCTCCGGCGGGACAAACACCTGGAGGAGCTGGTCGCGCGGGGCCTGTCGAGAGCCGAGGCCGCGCTGGCCGCGGCCCGGGAGGTCCAGCGGCTCCACGAGGCGGCAAACCTCGTGACGACGCTGGTCCTGGCACTGGTGGGCTGGTGGGGCGTTCCCCTTCTCTACCGGAGCTTCTCCGGCCTTTTTGACCCGCTGCTGCCCGCTCCCGCCCGGGCGGCGGCGGCGGGAGCCCTCGCGGTGCTGGTCGCCGCCGGGGTTCACCTGGTCTTCGTCCAGATTCTCCCGGAACGGTGGGCGGCGCGCTTTGGGCCGGCTCCATTCCTTAGAGGCGCGGTGTCCGTCGTTCACAAGCTGGCCCAGCCCTTCCTTTGGCTGGTCTACCGGACGGCGGCCGGCATCGGCCGGCTCACCGGCGCCCGCCGCCCAGGCGGCGAAGGCCTAGAGATGCCCCCAGGGTCCCCGGGGATGATCGCCTTGGCCAGCCGCGGCCGCGGTTCGCTGGGAGCCACGCAGCGGGAGATCCTCCAAGCGTACTTCGACTACCGTGAGCGGCCCGTGGAAGAGGTGATGATTCCCCTAAAGGACGTGGCGTCCGTCGCGTCCACGATGAGAATCCGGGAAGTGCGGGATGCGGTGCGCCACTTCGGGTTCACCCGCTACCCGGTGTACGACGCCGAGCCGGACCGGATCATCGGCTTCGTCCACTTCCGGGAGCTGGTGGAAGCGGCGGAGGTGACGCCGCGGGCGCCGGTGACCGACGTGATGCACTCCACCGTCACCGTCTCCTCGCGAGCGCCCGTCTCCGAGGCGCTGCAGGCGATGCAGTCCCGGGGTTGCCCGCTGGCCGTGGTGGCGGACGAGCGCGGCGCGACTCTGGGCATCGTCACCGTCGAGGATCTCTTGATCGAGCTGCTGGCGGGGGACGGCCGGCCCCCGGGCCAGCTTCCCCCCAGCGTGGAGGTGGCCGCGGGAGTCTACGAAGTGGACGCCGCGCTGCCCGTCGAGGAAGTGGAAGATCTCTTGGATGTCGACCTCGATCACGTGGGCTTTGAGACCCTCGGCGGCTTCGTTTCGCAGCGTCTGGGAAGAAAGCCCAAGATCGGCGACGCCGTCCGGGTGAGCGGGTTGGTCTTTGAGGTGATCGGGGTGCGCGGAGCCCGGGTCACCCGGATCCGGGTGCAGCGGACCCGGCAGGCCCCGCGCCCCTGGCTCGCGGCGCGCCGGCCGGCGGGCGATCAGAGCTGAAGACCCATCCGTTCCCGCACCTCACGCATGGTCTCCTGCGCGATGCGGCGCGCGCACCGGGCACCCTCGTTCAGCAGTTCCCGCAGCTGCTCCCGGCGGGC
>k87-599710_pt1 | contig 14802 bp, 13 predicted proteins | sample MGYA00084031_6733416 | MGnify analysis MGYA00084031
CCCGGTTAATAAAAAAGTCAACGAAGCTTTGAGAAATCACGGTTTTGAAGTCATCGAAGTCGATATAACAGAAATCATTAAATCAGGCGGCTCATTCCGGTGCTGTACATTGCCGATTGAGAGAACTGAGCCCAATTAAAAAAACATGTAGTCCCCGAAACAAAGGAGGACTATCTATTTTTTTAAAAAAACCAAAAATATATTGACAATATATAATTCACCAAATAAAATAAAAACTGAGAGGTGATTCACATGTCAGAAAATAATATTGGAAAAACTGTACATCTAACTAGAAAAACAATGGAAACAAGAGAGAAATTATTAAATGCAGCAGAAAAGGTATTTGGAAAAAAAGGATATTTTGAAACGTCAGTTGTGAACATAACTCAGGAAGCTGGTGTGGGTCAAGGGACATTTTACAATTATTTTCTGTCAAAAAAGGAAATTTTTGATGCACTAATTCATGAATACAGTCGTCAGCTTAGAAAAACGATTAAGGAAGAAATGAAAAATTCTGCAACACATGAAGAGGCACAAAAAAAAGGATTCCTTTCATTCTTTAATTGGGTAAAAAAACATCCAGACCTATATAGTATTGTTCAGCAAGCAGTTGTTGTTGATCAAGAATTATATCGGTGGTATTATGGAAAGCTTGCTTCCGGCTTTTTGAAGAGTTTGTCGGCTGGAGTTGAAGACGGGGAATTTAAAAATACTCACTTAGAGACTGTTGCCTATTGTTTAATGTCGATTGGGCAATTTTTAGGAATGCGTTGGGTATTTTGGGAAGGCAAGGATGTACCTGATGATGTGTTTAATGCTGCAATGGAATTGATTTTTAACGGGATAAAAAATGTATAAAGGAAGGGGTTTACTATGAAAGGAATTGCCTATTGGATTGAAAAGCGGGAAATCATCACCCCGGATCGGATTGCAGTCATTACAGAAAAAGAGCAGCTGACTTATAAAGAACTAAGTAAAAAAATTAGGAATGCAGCACTATATCTAAAAAATGAGTATAACCTTAATAAAGGTGACCGTGTAGCCATACTATCACAAAACAGAGTTGAGTATATTATTTTATTATTTGCAATTGCAAAACTCGAATGTGTAGCTGTCCCCTTAAATATTCGTCTGAATGTAAATGAACTTATATTTCAATTAAAAGACAGTGGAACATCGATATTAGTTGCTGAACAAGTTTTTTATGAAATGGCAAACAGTATTTCTCAAGAAATTAGTGTGAACCTAGTTCCAATTGAGCATTTTAATCTGATCAATATTAAAAGTGAATTACAAATGATTGAGAATGTTAATGAACATGCACCGTACATTATTTGCTATACATCAGGAACAACTGGTAAGCCTAAAGGAGCAGTATTAACGCAAAACAATATGTATTGGAATGCAATTAATAATATTCTGGCCATCGACCTCACTTCACAGGATCGATCTATCGTTATATTACCGCTTTTTCATATTGGCGGGATTGGCTTGTTTGCTTTTCCGACTCTCATGGTAGGTGGTACGATCGTTATTCCGGGTAAGTTCGAACCATGCAAAACAATTGAAATGATCGAAAAATATCAAGTGACAGTAGTGATGGGAGTTCCTTCTATTCATCAAGCAATCTATCATTGTCCCAAATTTAAAAAAGCCAATTTCCAATCAGTACGTTGGTTCTACAGTGGTGGAGCACCTTGTTCACGTGAGCTGATTCAAGCTTTTATTAATACAGGGTATTTATTTGGACAGGGATTTGGGTTAACCGAAACGTCACCAACTGTTTTCATGCTAAGCCGTGAAGATGCTATACGAAAGATGGGTTCAATTGGGAAACCTGTTCTCTTTTGTGAATATATGCTTGTCGATGAATCTGGAAAAAAAGTCAGGCCAGGGGAAGTCGGTTGATTGCTTGTTCGTGGACCAAATATTATGAAAGAATATTGGAATCGCCCAGATGCAACGAAGGAAGTAATTCAAAATGGTTGGTTTGATACTGGAGATTTGGCTAGGACTGATGAAGAAGGTTTTGTATACATTGTGGGAAGGAAAAAAGAGATGATCATTTCAGGTGGTGAAAATATTTATCCGTTAGAGGTGGAGCAAGTTATTTCCCGGATTCCAGATGTAACTGAAGTAGCTGTTATAGGTATACCTGATCAACAGTGGGGGGAAGTTCCAATCGCCTTTATTTCTAAAAATAATAGTTCTCACGTTTCAGAGGAGGATGTAAAAAGGTATTGTAGACAATATTTGGCAAAATATAAAATACCAAAAGAAATATTCTTTGTTGATGAATTGCCAAAGAACGCAACTGGGAAAATTCAAAAATACCATTTACAAAAACTACGAGAGCAGGTGAAACAACAATGACTCATTTTTTAATTGGACAGTCAGCTTCATGGAGTAAAACGATTACAGAAACAGATGTTGTTTTATATGCAGGCTTGAGCGGTGATTTCAATCCGATTCATCTTGATAAGGAATATGCAAAAAATACAAGGTTTAAACAAAGAATTGCTCACGGCTTATTAACAACAAGTTTGCTTTCTCAACTATTAGGGATGTATCTACCAGGTAAAGGTTCCGTTTATATGGAGCAAACAATTCGATTTACCGCCCCTGTCTACATCGGCGACACAATTACTGCAACAGTGACTGTTCAAGAATTTCTTGAAGAAAGACATATTTTAAAACTGTTGACTGAATGCAAAAATCAAAATAACCAAGTTGTTCTAACCGGGACTGCAACGATGCTTGTTCCAAAGGAGGGGAAAATGGTATGAATAATAGAATTGGAATAGAAGAAACCGGTGTGTTTTTTCCGAATCATGTCGAGACCGCTGGAACATTGGCCGAGAAATCAGGTATTCCGGAACAAATTTTGAAAGAAAAATTCGGAATATTAAGTAAACATGTCGCAGATTCATCTTTACAAGCCTCTGACTTGGCAATTGAAGCAGGAAAGCAAGTTTTACAAAAAGTTGACCCCCTTTCTATTGATGTTGTTATTTACTTTGGAAGCCCGCACAAAGATTATTATGTATGGTCAAGTGCACCGAAAATCAGTTATGAGCTTGGGACAAAAAATGCTTATGCTTTTGAAATTATGAATGTCAGTTCTTGTTTTCCGATTGCCTTAAAAGTTGCTAAGGATATGCTTAAATCTGATCAAACAATTAATAATATTTTACTTGTTGGTGGATGTAAAGAGTCACAAATACTTGATTATCAAAATAAGCGAGCCCGTTTTATGTTTAATTTTGCAGATGGTGGAGCAGCCGCATTAGTAAAGCGTGGTACAAGAAAAAGTGAGATTTTAGAAAGCGCTATCATAACAGACGGTTCATTTCATGATGATGTTCGTGTACCTGCAGGTGGATCGGTTAGTTTTGCAAGTTATGAAACAGTTGAAAATCGCCTTCATTATATTGATGTAACTGATCCGTTAAGTATGAAAGAGAGGCTTGATTCAGTATCAATTCCAAATTTCCACAAAGTAATACGAAAATCTTTAGAAAATAGCGGACTAACTGAAAAGGATATTGATTTGTTGTTACCATTGCATACAAAACGATCTATGTTTAATCAATTATTGAAAGGATTACATGTAGATGAAGAAAATGCAATTTATTTAGAACAACATGGGCATATGTCAGCCCTCGATCCTTGTGTAGGACTTCATTTTGCACAAGAACGTGGGAAGCTGAGAGAAGGTGATATAGCAGTGGTCGTTAGTGCCGGTACCGGGTACACTTGGGCTTCGACCGTGATTAGATGGTTAGGGGGATGATAATGAAAAGGTTATTAAGTAAGTTATTAGTATTGGGTTTTATATATTTAGTTTTTTCTAGTAAAGCTTCAGCAGAAATGATATTTGAAAGGGCTTGGGGTAATGATGAAGATGATCAAAATCTATTTCGGACACCTGTTGCCTTAGCAAAAGATGAAAGTGGAAACATTTACATGGCGGATATGGGTAATCATAGAATTGTAAAACTAAATTCAAGTGGAAATGTTTTAGCTACATTTGGAAAATTGGGGGATAAACCTGGTGAGTTTAATATGCCTTTTGGAGTTGCAATTGATAATGAAGGAAATATTTTAGTTGCAGATACAGGAAATTACCGAATACAAAAGTTTAATTCTAACTTTCAATTTATTAAAAGCTGGGGCTCAAAAGGTATACGAGAAGGACAATTTGGGTTTCCAAGAGAAATTGCAATTGATCGGGACAACAATTATTACATTACAGATGAATTTAATCACAAAATTCAAAAGTATAACTCAAACGGGGAATTTCTACTAACATTTGGAGAGTACGGAAAAGGGAATGGTCAGTTAGCATTGCCCCAGGGGATTGCAATAAGTAATAATAACGAAATTTATATTGCAGACACTTATAATAACCGGATACAAATTTTTGATGTAAACGGAAATTTTAAAAGAAAAATTGGAGATTTACAACAAGGAATAGGGCCGTATCAATTTTATCATCCAAGAGGAATAAACTTTGATAAAAAATCAGGTTCGTTTTATGTAGCGGATACTTACAATAATAGAATTATGAAATTTAATAATTATGATCAATTTTTGTATGCAACAGGTGGTTTTCCTGCATTGGTTTATCCAAACCAAGTTTTACGTAGTGAAAATGGGGATTTATTTATTAGTGACACAGGAAATAACAGATTAGTTATATATTCCGAAATGGGTCTTTCAGCTACTTATTTAAAATCAATCGGTAATAGCCGTTCTGGTAATTCACAGTATGCAGGACCATACGATGTTGAGAGTGATGGAAACGGAAATATATTTGTCTCAGATTCTTTTAATCACAGAATTTTAAAGTATAACAAAAATGGAGATTTAATTAGCAAATGGGGTAGTATGTTTGGAATTGGTGGTCCACTTGGATATGGTATTTACCCTGGTCAGTTTTTTGTTCCAAGGCAAATAGCAATAGACAAATACAATAACGTATATATAGCTGATTCTGTTAATCACAGAATTCAAAAGTTTAACAATTCTGGTGTATTTTTGGGGACGATAGGGGGGTTTGGAACGTTATTCGGTTACTTTCAATTCCCATCTGGTATAGCTATAGATAGTAGAGGAAATATATTTGTTGCAGACTCTGAAAACCATCGTATTCAAAAGTTTAATTCATATTTCATTTTCCAAAAAAGTTGGGGTAATAAAGGAACTGGAAATGGTCAATTTTTCCAACCAATGCAACTGGCGATAGATTCAAAAGATAATGTGTATGTAGTTGATAGAATAAATAACAGAATCCAAAAGTTTGATAATAATGGTAAATTCCTCACAAAATGGGGAACAAATAATGGAAGTGGTCATTTAGATCCTCTTGAAAATTGGGGAGAGGATTCGGGAGATATATTTTTACCAACAGGTATATCAATTGATCAAAATGACTTAGTCTATGTAACTGATACCTCTAATAATAGAGTAAATGTATACGACGAGAATGGTAGATTTTTAGAACAATTTGGTAGCTTTAGCGGTTTAGAGGGAAATTTCTTCTCTCCACAAGGAATTGAAATAACAGATACAGGTGAAATAGTTGTTGTCGATGGTTTGCTTCATCGGATCCAATTTTTTAGAAGATAAAATGAATAGGGGGATTGGGGAAATGAAAAACGGATTGCTGTTTCGGAAACTTTCTAAGGTAGCTATTATTGGTTTGCTGTTAACTACTACAGCTTGTTCTAATGAAGGAACTAGTGGAGAAAAAGACTCCAAACAAAGTGGAACAATCAAAATTGGCTTATTAGCTTCATTAACAGGGCCGTTGGAAGCATATGGAAAACAAACCGTTCGAGGATTTGAACTTGGGTTGGACTTTGCTACAGAAGGAACAATGGAAGTGGCAGAAAAGAAAATTGAGTTTATTGTTGAGGATACCGAAACAAAACCGGATATTGCAGTGAAACAAGCTACAAAATTATTGGAAGAGGATGAAGTGGATTTTTTAGTCGGTTCATCCAGTTCTAGTGATACCCTTGCTGTATTACCATTGGCAGAAGAATATGAAACGATTATGGTGGTAGAACCTGCAGCTGCTGATAGTATTACTGGTGAAAATTTTAACCCTTATATATTCAGAACCGGAAGAAATTCATCTCAAGATGCTGTTGCTGGGGCAGAGGCAATTAGTGGTGAAGGTGTAAAAATTGCAACTTTTGCACAAGATAATGCTTATGGACGTGATGGGGTCGCAGCCTTTATTGAAGCAGCAAAAGAACGTGGTGCTGAAATCGTAAGTGAATTATATGCCGATCCAAATGCAACCGATTTCACAGCGAATATTCAAAGTGCAATTAGTCAAAATCCAGACTATTTATATATTGTGTGGGCTGGTTCTAATGCACCGTGGAAACAATTAAAAGATATGAAAGTTGAAGAACAAGGAATTAAAATTTCCACAGCTGTACAAGATATCGCTTCATTAAAAACAATGGATGCATTGATTGGAATGGAAGGCTATTCAATATATTATCATACACTTCCAAATAACGAAATTAACAATTGGCTTGTTGAAGAACATAAAAAGAGATTTGATGGTGAAATTCCTGATTTGTTTACAGCAGGGGGAATGACTGCCGCTATATCAATTGTAGAGGCATTGAAAAAAGCAGAGGGTCATACAGATGCTGATTTACTGATTGAAACGATGGAAGGTATGGAATTTCAAACACCAAAGGGATTGATGAAGTTCCGGAAAGAAGACCATCAAGCACTACAAAGTTTATATGCAATCAAACTTGAAAAACAAGATGGCATAGATTATCCGGTACCAGCATTGATTCGTGAATTAGATTTAAATGAAACGGAGCCACCAATTAGAAATTGAACCTAAAAGAAAGTTTCAAAAAAAGGGAAGTACCAAAAAGAGTAATTGGAAAAGATTTTTGGTACTTCCCAATAAAACTTGGGAATGTGGGAGTGATAATATGGAAACTTTATTAGAGACTCGTAATCTTTCAATTACATTTGGTGAACATCAAATACTTCAAGATCTTAATATAAAAATACCAAAAGGTAAATTTATCTCAATAATCGGGCCGAATGGAGCAGGTAAAACTACGTTATTTAATTTGTTAAGTGGTCAAAATAAACCAACAAAAGGCGAGATCCTTTTTAAGGGTAAAAACATTACAAAACTTCCAATTGCTTCTCGAGCTCGTCTAGGAATTGGCAGGTCTTTTCAGTTAACAAATATCTTTCCTGAATTAACAGCCTTAGAAAATGTTCGAATTTCAGTACAGTCAACCAAAAAAGATTTATATAACATGTTTCCAAACATTCGAAATTATCGAGGACAATTGGATGAAGCAAGAAAGCTTCTTGAGATAGTATTTTTACAAGAAAAGGAAGAAGTGTTAGCTAAAAATTTGTCACATGGTGATAAAAGAAAGCTGGAGATCGCAATGTTACTTGCTTTAAAGCCCCAATTATTATTACTTGATGAGCCGACCGCAGGTATATCAATTGAAGAAGTGCCGGCAATCTTGGAAGTGATAAAAAAAATAAAAAGTAATCCGAAGCATACCATTATATTGATAGAACATAAGATGGACATGGTTCTTCATTTATCGGATGAATTAATTGTCCTCTTTAATGGGGAGTTATTGGCAAAAGGGGAACCGCAAATGATCATGAAGGATGAGCGGGTACAAAGTGCCTATTTGGGAGGTAAGTCCCATGTTAAAAGTTAAAAATCTTGAAACATATATTGAACAGTTTCATATTTTGCAAGGTATTTCTTTTGATGTGAAACAAGGTACAATTACTGTTTTATTTGGAAGAAATGGTGCAGGGAAAACAACAACTCTTCGAACTATTATGGGTTTTTATCCAATATCAGACGGGAATGTCATATATAAAAGTGAACAAATAGGCGGCTTACCAACTTATTTAATCGCACGGAAGGGAATAGGCTATGTTCCGGAGGATCAAGGAATTTTTCACCATTTAACCGTTGGGGAAACTTTGTTACTTGCACAAAGAACTAAAAATGAGGAAAAACATGAAAAATTGGAATGGATGCTGGAGATTTTTCCGGATCTAAAAAAGTATTGGCAAAAAAGAAGTGGACTTCTAAGTGGGGGACAAAAGCAAATGCTCGCTATTGCTAGAGCATATATCAATAGTAATGGTCTACTTTTAATTGATGAACCGAGCAAGGGACTTTCTCCCTTAATGGTGGGGAAATTGATGGATTCTATTTTACAAATGAAAGAAAAATCAACAATACTACTGGTCGAACAAAACTTTTTTATGGCAAGTAATATTGGGGATTATTTTTATATTATGGACGATGGAAAGACTGTTCATGATGGTTATATGAATGAACTGAAGGAGGATAAAGAAACATTGAAGAAATATTTAGGTGTTTCATAATTTTTAGGGGGGATTAAAGTGAATGTGGTACTTAACCTTATTATTAACGGGCTTTCTACAGGGATGCTTATATTCTTATTGGCATCTGGTCTTACGTTAATATTTGGGCTAATGAGTGTATTGAATTTTGCACACGGTGGATTATTTGTTTGGGGAGCATTTGTAGCAGTGTGGCTCTTTGATTTTACTAAAAGTTTTATACTTTCAATGATAGGATCTATTATTATTGGTATGTTGATAGGTTGGTTAATTGAACGCTTTTTGATTCGTCCGGTCTATGGAAATCATATTAGACAATTACTTGTGACACTTGGTGGTATGCTTGTATTAGTGGAATTAATAAGGATAATTTGGGGCTCCAATCCGATACGTTCCAACTTACCCGGTTGGTTGGAAGGCAGTTTTCAAATTGGTGGGGTTATCCTGATAAAATACCGCCTATTTGTTATATTTTTTGGATTAATTGGGTATCTTCTATTGATACTGCTTCTTAAGAAAACTAAAATTGGTACCACTATTCGTGCCGGAGTTGATAATAAAGAAATGGTGCAAGCACTAGGTATCAATATAAAGAATATATTTTCCTTTGTGTTTTTGATAGGGGCCGGTATGGCTGCTTTAGGTGGAATGCTATTGGCACCGTATTCAGGAATAATCTTTGCTGATATGGGAATGCAATATGCAATCCTTGCCTTCATTGTTGTGATAGTAGGTGGTTTAGGAAGTATTCAAGGTGCAATTGTTGCATCAATTATTGTCGGATTGGCTGGAGCATTTACCGCATATTATTTCCCTGACTTCTCCCTGGCAGTCAATATGTTATTGCTGATTATTGTTTTACTGTTAAGACCAAAAGGACTTTATGGTGAGGGGTGAGGAAAAATGATATTAAAGGAAAAGGTAAATCGTCCTAATTTGTACTTAAGAATTATTATTATTGCTGGCTTACTAATTTTCCCTTTCTTTAATGACTCACGTAGTATGCTTATCTTACTAACGCAAATAATCATATTTGCAATTTTTGCCATGAGTTATGACATCCTTTTAGGTTACACCGGAATTGTGTCCTTTGGTCATTGCCTATTCTTTGGAATAGGTGCTTATAGCACAGCAATTATGTTAAGTACTTATGATAATACAACAGAAATTTTCCTTCTAAGTATTGGGGTATCCTCAATTTTAGCTATTGTTGTAAGTTATTTTATCGGTATGCTGTCCTTACGCCTACAAAGTCATTTTTATGCAATGCTAACACTTGGATTTTCTGAGTTGTTTTTTATTGTGGCTGAGAAGTGGAGATCATTTACACAAGGTGGTGATGGCTTTACATTTCGGGTACCGGATATTCTTAGAGATCGTTTCACATTTTACTTTTTTGTATTGATTAGTCTGTTTATTATTTTTCTCATACTTCGACTGTTTACATCATCTTCAACTGGTAAAGTATTGAAGGCCATTTCTCAAAATGAATATCGAGTAGAAGCACTCGGATTTCATGTTCTCCATTATAAGATTATTGCGAGTATTGTAGCAGGCGTTATCGCTGCCTATAGTGGATTGCTATATGCTGTTTCTCTCAGATTTGTTGACCCATCGTTTTTTTCAATTGAGGTAACATTGGATGCATTGCTAATGACAATGATTGGTGGGGTTGGTACCTTGATTGGACCAATATTAGGTAGCGGGATAGTTGAGTTATTCCAACATTATTTATCTGAGCTGGGAACTCGTTTTCCAATCTTTGAGCGTTGGACATTATTCTTAGGCCTATTGTATATTGTTGTAATATTGGTATTTCCAAAGGGAATTATAGGAACTATTAAGGTTGGAAGGCAAAAAATAAAGAAAAAAAGAGTGGAAACACAATTGAAACAATCAATAGAAAATTAGCAGACACTTTAAAAACAGGACCTCTCAAATAATGAAAAAGTCCTGTTTTTATCTTATTATTCCTCTCTCCATTATTTATTTTGTTTTCACAGCTTTGTTTAATACTTATTTCAACTTCTTTTTTATTTTATCTTTTACTCTAATCCAAAAATAGCCAATTACTATTAAAATTAGAAAGGTTATTCCCCAAGTGACTACCTTGGTAATGATATATTCCAATGTTATTCACTCTCCCTTCAATAATAGTTTGGGGTTCTAATCCACTATGGAAATAATTAATAGGTATGAAAAAGTTAAAGAATAAAATCTTTACTGCTTAATTAAAAATCACTTCACTAAAATACTGGAAGCTTAAGTAGAAGGAAAGCATAAATAGATGGAAATATCCTGTATAACTACAACCTCCCTCAGTGGAAATAAAACCCACTAAGGGAAGTTCACTTAATTATTTTTCCAAAAGCTTTTTTGTTCCAAGAAGGAGGATACCTTTATTTACGTTGATTGCATTTTTCCGCTCCAAGATAAGTATGTCCCCATTCTCATTAGTTTTTCAAATGGTCCCATTTTCCATCTTTTTAAATAATAGTAGCTGATAATCGCTTGACAGCTGTATATAATAATTGCAAGAAAGAAACCATTCAAGACGCCGAGTTTTCCAAAAAGACCCAGACCATAGCCGTAAAAAATGCTCGTACAAATAATGGTTTGAAACAGATAATTTGTCATCGACAGGCGCCCGATTCCCTCAAAAAAGGAAAGATATTTTTGCCCGGATCCACTATAGAAATAACTAAAGGTAAAAATATAACCCATAGCCAGAATTGGACCACCAACTGCGTAAGTAACATTTCCAAATATAGGACCCGTGTACACATATTGGACACTTTTTAGAAGTAGTCCACCAATTACAAAAATCAGTGCCATTTCTCCGTATTTCATTCGATTCGGTCCGGGATTTGTAAACCAACCACTTTTTGCTGCATACATTCCAAACAAAAGCATCGGACAAGTAATGAAAGGAGTTAACATAATGAGAACCGGATAGAAATAGTCCGATAATTCATACGGGTCTTCACCGCTGTTTCGAAATTCAAAAATTTCATGATAAGTTCCTGTTGCGTAGATATCATTTGCCTTTTGGATATAGGAACTGATATTTTCGGTTTCTTTATTTGTTATTTCTTCTTCAGGTACTAAATTTGTGAGTGATGTTATTAAAAAAATACCAATCGCCCAGTAAAGAATCGTGTTCCTTTTTCTGTTAACAAATATAAGCATCACGATACCTGTTAAACCATAACTAAATAAAATATCTCCTTCCCATAGAAACACAGTATGTAACAATCCAAAAATTACGAGCAAAAGAAAGCGTCGAAATAAGTGCCATTTGACTCTTTTTCCGTATTTGTCAAGTTTATTTTTTAACATAATTGCCGAATAACCGAACAAAAATAGGAAAATTGGCATAAAGCTGCTTTCAACAAAAATTTTTATCCAAACATACATGAATTCATCCCAGGGGCGTAAATGAAAATACGCTATTTCATCCTTACCAAAGATTCCATATTGAAAAATTAACATGTTGGCAATCAATATTCCAAGTAAACTAAATCCACGTAAACTATCAATTAAACGAATCCTTTTATTCATACCTTTTTTCGTCCTTCCAATTTGATTTATAATAAAAATAGCATGATAAGGTTTCAAAAAATGAAACAAATTCTTACGGGAATATTAATTATATTTAATTTGTTAAACTGTTCGTAAAGAAAAAGTGGTAAAACAAATATTGGAAGAAAGGTTAGAAAGGAGAATAAGATGGAGACGGCAAGTATCTTGATTGTTGATGACGAAAATGCAATCGTGAAAATGTTAGAGCTGATGCTCAAAAAAGAAGGCTTCCAAAAAATATTTATTGCACACACTGCACATGATGCCTTATCGGTTATAGAAAAGCAAAAAATTGATATTATCATTCTGGATGTAATGTTACCGGATGGGAGCGGATTTGATTTGTGTCCCAAAATTCGCCAGATAAGCAGTGCCTATATAATATTTTTAACTGCAAAAGTATCGGACTTGGATGTGCTTACTGGTTTTGCGACCGGAGGAGATGATTATGTAACCAAACCATTTAATCCACTGGAAATTGGGGCTCGAATAAAAGCTTATTTACGGAGGAAATCCAGTGGAGCAGTGGAGTTGACTAACTTTCATACGAAACGATATGACTTTGGCCGTTTTATCGTCGATGAGGGTGCAGGTGAACTGATTGTAAATGACGAAGTGATTGCGTGTCCGACACAGGTTTTTCTTTTACTGCTTTACTTTTGCAAACATCCGAATATGGTACATTCAAAGGCAAAATTGTTGGATGCCGTTTGGGGGTTTGACCATTTTGTTGATGAAAACACGGTTTCGGTTCATATAAGAAGAATTCGCGAACGGATTGAAAAAGATCCAAGTCATCCGGAGTTTTTGCTTACCGTTCGCGGTCTTGGCTATAAACTGGTAAAAGGAAATGAGCGATGAAAAAATTAAGGTGGCGTCTTTTTGCAAATTTTGCTGTTCAATTTTTTTCTGTTGCCATTTTAATGATTATCACCATTCTCCTCACTTTGTTTATCGCTATTTATAATGTGATGGAAGATGAATCCGAGCATAATTATTTCGAATCGAAACTGGAAAATATTGCAATGGATACAAGTGGCTCCTTAACTAATTTTCAAATGAGAAAAGGATGGTCAGATGGTTTTGAAAAGGAAGGTATCTGGGTACAAGTTATAAATGAAGACGGATTAGTCATTGATTCAGGAAATGTCCCTAAGGGTATACCGAATACTTATAGTAAAAATCAATTGGAGGAAATAAAGCAAACAAAGGAGTTAAATGGCTATTCTCTTTATTTTTATCTAGAAACATTCTATCGTACTCCTTACTTATTTATTTTGGGTTATAGGGATCAAGCAAATAGTGCATTGAAAAATATTGTGCTACACTACAACCAAAACGGCACAATCAAAAAAGAGGGAGAAGAAGAGGTAGAAAAAATTCTTGAAGAGGTGGATGGTTCTTTAGAAATATATAATGGTGATGATTTGATAGCAAAATTGGGTAAGGACAACATTAGTAAAGAAGAAAAACCATTGGATGTCTTTCTAAGAGATCATTCACCAAATTTGTATTCAACGAAACGATTGACTTATCATGATTCAGATACAGGGAATTTATGGGTCTTATATGCACCAAATAAACATACAAAAGTGGCTCAGCTTGACAGTATACGGGAGCTTATTTTTGTTCTTGTTGTAACAGGAGCGGTTGTTCTTTTAATAACTATCTTAATTTCAGTATGGAATGGGTTTCGTTATGGAAATCCGTTGTTCATTTTTACTAATTGGTTAAGTCGGATGGGAAATGAGCAGTATGATGAAGTATTGACACTAAAGGAAAAGAAACATTTTTATCGCAGGAATGGAAAAATCAAAAGAAGATACAGATTGTATGAAGAAGTATTTCTTGCTTTTTATTCTATGGCTGAAAAGCTTGATGCTTCAAGGAAAGAACGAGAGCAACTGGAAAAAACAAGGCAGGAATGGATGTCGGGCATTTCCCATGATTTGCGTACACCATTATCAACTATGCAAGGGTACGGAAATTTATTGGAAAGTGGACAATACGAATGGTCTGTACAAGAATTAAAGGAGATCGGACAGACAATCCGTGAAAAAAGTGATTATATGCTCCACTTAATTGAAGATTTTTCATTGAACTTCCAATTAAAAAATGCACCAAATGAAATTGTTTTTGAAAAAGTTGAGGTAAATCAATTTTTTGCAGAAATAGTAGGAAAGTTTATTCGAGACATGACTTTATCAGAATATCCAATTACCTTTCAACCGTTAGACCAACCGGAATTCTTACCTTTAAATAAACGTCTTTTTGAAAGAATGATTGATAATCTCATATTTAATGCCATTAAGCACAATCCAGCGGGTACGAACATTTCGGTTGTCATTGAAAAAGATAAAGATCAAATGTTGACAATATGTGTTCAAGATAATGGCATTGGCATAGATCAAGAGACTTTGAAACATCTGTTTTCACGCTACTATCGTGGAACAAATACAGATGAAAGAAGCGATGGTACCGGCCTTGGGATGAGTATTGCCAAACAAATTGCTGAATTGCATAAAGGTACCATTTCCGTGGAATCCGAGAAAAATAAAGGAACGACGGTAATGATTCAATTTTTTCTTGAGTAATTTTCTAGAGTACTGCGCGCAAATATGAACAGCTAGAATGATTGACACTTAGAACGTAGCTTTTTCATAAATAAAATAAATGTATTGCCATAAATAGTGATAAAATTTTATAATAATTGTTACATTATCAAAATTCGAAATGAAGGGGGAATGACAATGCCGATTAATATACCAAAAGATTTGCCTGCGGGAGAGTTGTTAAGAAAAGAGAAGATATTTGTCA
>k87-795450_pt1 | contig 14786 bp, 14 predicted proteins | sample MGYA00084031_6733416 | MGnify analysis MGYA00084031
AAGTGGAGATGTAGATGGCACACCAATGGCAATGAACTGGCCGACTACATGTTTAAGTTTGATATCGGTGTTTCTCATGTAACACAATATACTCTAAAAAAAGTGGATTTAGATTTTTTTGAAGACTAAATGTGCTCATTTTATCAAAATACATATTGTAAGCTGTGAAAGGGTCAAAGAAAATCAAGATTGTTAAATCGTTTTAGAGTAAAAAGGGGGATGACCCCCCCATTTTTTATTAACCATTTCCATTTCCAATCAAAGCATTAGCCATAAAATCTAATACAACTCAATCACTTCCTTTGACCGTTTGAAGTCCGCTTCCGAAACATTTAATATAAAACTTCCGACGACGCAGATGAGGACGTTCAGCAATAACCCCCACGTCCCGCTGTGTATCCCGAAAGGGCTGACGCCGACGATAGCCATCGTCGATGCAGTCAGAGCGCCGGCAAGCATCCCGGCAAAAACCGCCGCTCTGTGCAAGCGTGGCCAATAAAGGCCGAGAATAAAGGCGGGTGCTATTTGAATCAGCAGTTCAAACTTCAATACGAAGATTTGATAGAGGGTTCCGGGCGGGTTCCAGGCAATGATTAATAAAAGTCCTACAGCCACGATTCCGGCCAATTTTCCGACCAGAATTTTCTTCTTTTCGGGTGCATGTTTGTGAATGAATCTGCCGTACAGGTCTTTTGAAATAATCGAGGAAAAGGCAAGCAGTGCGGAGTCAGCGGTCGAAATGATGGCCGCAATAATACCGCCGAACAAAATGACCATTGCCCAATAAAAAATCACATGTTCACCTGCAATCGTACTGGCCATCATTCCGACTAATTGTTCCGAATCTGCTGTGTCCAGGTTCGGAAATGCACTAATGCCGATAATCCCCACCAAAAACACGAGGCCGGATGTGATAAACGGGACCCAGGCCATTTGCATGAGCGATCTTTTTAGTGTCCGTTCACTCTTTGCCGAAAAAATTCTTTGAATCGCGTGAGGGTAGACTGCAGCACCTATTCCGACTAGTAATAAGAAACTAAACCAATTCATAATGCCGGCTCCGTCCGGGACCCCCAGCTTTTTCGGCGAATACGTTTCCATGTATGCAGCGGAAGAAGGAAGTCCTCCAAAATAGACAATGGATCCGATCAGCAAGATAAACACCCCGGCCAGGAGGGCGATTCCCTGCATCACGTCCGTATAAGCGACAGATCTCATGCCGCCCAGCCAGCTGTAGATGAGCATAATGACAATGAAAAACACGACGGCGACCTGATAAGGGATTGTTCCGCCTGTCAGTCCGGCGACACCGTGCCCGATGGCCACGAGCTGTTCTAATAAATAGTTGCCTAACCCGTAAATCATGAGGACGACCGCTAGAATGGTAACGGCTTTAGACCGAAAACGCTGTTCCAACCAGTCGGCAGGTGTCACGAATTTAAATTTTTTGCTCAATACGTACAATCTGGGGGCGAAAAGCAAGTACCCCGCAATAATGAGGATGAAAAATGTGATGGACTGAATCCACGCGTATCCTAACCGGTAAGCGTTCGGTGCATAGCCGATAATCGTATTCCCGCTGTATTGGGTGGCATAAAAGGTGAAAAACAGCACCATGATCCCAAGCCCCCGGCCGCCGAGGTAATATTCGTCAAGGCTTTGGTGGATACCCTTGTTTCGGAAGTATGTGAGAAACCCGATCCCGAGCATGATCAACCCGTAGATGGCCATGATGAGTATTCCCGACCACCCCGAGAACGTCAAGTTCATATTCTACTCATCCTCCTTCACGTGGGAGGCTTCTTCTTCCATGTGCCATTCGTACTTTAGAACGTAAGTTAAAAAAGCCGATAAAGCGATGGATACCGCTATAATAAAAAGGGCCCAGTAAGGGATGCCGAAAATTAAAGGCTGATACGAACCTTGGGGAAAGTACCACGGAACACTTAAAAGAAATATCAGGCCGAGTACCATCCATATTTTTACATTTTTGATCGGCTCTTTAATTGGTTTGTTCATTTAGATACCTCCTGTCTGTTCTGGATTAATAATTCGACGTCAAAACGCAATGGCCTTCTTTTGGGAGGTAAATTTTTCGCTTCTCTTTATAGACTAATTCTTGCTGGGCACTGTTCGTCAACGGCGATTTTTTTATATAATCAGAATAGAGATGCGGCGGTGAGAGAAAAAGGAAGGAGTTGAAGCATCCGTGAAGTACCGAAAACTGGGAAGATCCGGGTTGAAGGTGAGTGAAATCAGTCTGGGGAGCTGGTTGACGTACGGAAAGTCAGTCGAGGACGACACAGCGGAACAGATCATACACAGGGCGTATGAGCTAGGCATTAACTTTTTTGATTCGGCAAACGTGTATGAACGGGGCGAAGGCGAACGGGTCATGGCAGAAACGCTGAAAAAATACCCCCGGGAATCGTACGTGATCACAACGAAAGCGTTCTTTCCGGTAGGAGAGGGGCCAAACGACAGAGGATTGTCGCGGAAACACATTTTTGAGCAAGTACATAAAAGTTTGAAAAACATGAAACTGGACTATATCGACATTTTTTACTGCCATCGCTACGATCCGGATACTCCTGTCGAGGAAACGTTGCGCGCGATCGATGACCTGATCCGTCAGGGAAAAATTTTGTACGCTGGCGTAAGCGAGTGGACTGCAGCCCAACTGGAAGAGGCCGCTCGCGTAGCCGACAAGTTCTTGCTGGATCGCATTGTTGTTCATCAGCCGCAGTACAATCTGTTAAACCGGCGGATCGAAAAAGAAGTCATTCCGGTGAGTGAAAAGCTGGGCATTTCGCAAGTGGTCTTCTCTCCTTTGGCACAGGGTGTGTTAACCGGCAAATATGCCGGCGGAAAAATCCCGTCCGACAGCCGCGCCGCCAATGAGGAGATCAATGTATTCATGAAGAACGTAATCAGCGAAGACCATTTGAGCAAGGTCGACAAACTGCGTGCATTAGCCGAGGCAAACGGGCTCACTTTACCGGAGCTTGCACTGGCGTGGGTGTTGCGCCAGCCGAATGTGGCCAGTGCGCTCGTCGGCGCCAGCCGAGTGGAGCAGATTGAAGCCAATGTCCGTGCGGTCGATGTCAAACTCCGTGACGATATGTTGGAAAAGATTGACGAGATTCTTGAAGGATGACATATGCCGCTTGGGGAAAATCATTTGTCGACAGACTCGTGTCTGCGAATGAACCGAGTCTCCCGGAGAGACGGCGGTAACCATGCCCTCCTGCAACAGCAGGGGGGCTTTATGTAGGAGGCATGGAGCTGCCGTTTTCGACCTCCTGTGGCTGCAGGAGGATTTTTGTTTAAAAATCTATTCCCTTCTGCCGTTAATATAAATAGAATTTTTTACTTGTATGGACGACTGAACGTATGTTACTTTTGATATTAATAAACCGTTTTCTTAACTGAATTAGTTCGATTTAAAAGAGAGGTTGGATGAAATGCTTAATAAACATGATGTTGTCCCGCTGTATGCACAACTGGAACGCATTTTGAGAGAAAAAATTTTGACAGGTGAATTCAAAGATGGGGAACCGATTCCGTCAGAAGCGGAACTGACGAAAACATACAATATTACCCGTACAACCGTGAGAAAAGCCATTGGTAATCTCGTACAGGAAGGGCTCCTCTATCAAGCTCATGGCAAGGGGACATTTGTAAGGTTACAGGAAATAAAATACAGTATTTGGAATTTTGAAGGTTTTACCGACTATTTGCGGAAAAAAGGAGAACATCCGGTCTCTCGCGTTTTGGAACAAAAGGGAGTCCGTTTGGATAGTGGGGATTACTGGAAATTAAAAAGAGCGCGTGGTGTTCAAAAAAATGAAAAGGTGTTGTTCTTAACCATTGATACATCTTATATTCCTTTGCGCAAGTTTGCGGGTATTGACCGTTACGATTTCTCACGTGAATCGTTGTATGACGTAATGCGCAAGGAATACCATGTCTACCCGCGAAACTCTGAGGTCGTCATCCAACCTGTCACAAGTGATGACACGATGAAAGAAATATTTGATCTGGATAACGTTAGATCTTTACTTAAAGCGAAAGGTATTGTAACAGATGAAAGGGGTGATGAGCTTGAAAAAGTAGAAATTGTCTACGGTCCGAATATTGAATTTAAATTAATGACGAAAATGAGATGAAACGATGATTGGAGGGTAATCATGAGATCGAAAAAAAGGTGGACGTTTTTATTTATGGTGTGGAGTGTAACTGTGTTGGTCGGATTGACAGGATGCGGAGGTGACGGCGCAGGGACCGACTTGGAGAACGGTGAAAACGAAAGCGAAAGCGCGTCTTCGGCGCGGTTGTATGTCGTCAACTGGAAAGATTACGGTTCCGACGACCCTAAAGCTGTTGAGGAGTTTCAAGAAATGTGCAACTGTGAAGTCATTCATCAATACATGGCTTCCGAAGAAGAACTTTTGACAAAATTAAGGACAATAGGCTCTTCAGAAATGGATGTTGTCTTGCCAAACGCGTCTATTTTACCGGCGGCGATTGAAGAAGGGTTGCTGGAGGAGATTGACACCTCCCAACTTGAAAATTACGAAGCCCTTGATCCATCTTTGACGGAACTGCCCGAGGTTTCGCATAACGGAAAAACATACGCTGTTCCGTGGGTATGGGGTTCGACGTCGATTGCTTACAATACGGAAGAAGTCGATGAAGACATTAACTCCATTAACGTGTTGTTTGATGAACGGTACGCCGACAAACTATCTATACGCGATGACTACAACGATGCCGTTATGGCGGCGGCTATCGCACTTGGACAAGACCCGAACAACCCTTCAGATTTGGAAGCGGTGAAAGAAAAGTTAAAAGAGCAAAAACAGTTGAACAAAACATACTGGAAAACGGGTGAAGAATTTACCAATCTGTTTTCTAACAATTTGGTCTCTGTCGCCATGGCTTGGAGTGGGCAAGTGGCACAAATGAAGCAGGAAGGTCTGCCGATTGAATACGTGATCCCTGAAGAAGGGGCGATTGGCTGGGTGGACAACTGGGCGATCGTAAAAGATACACCGAAAAAAGAATTGGCGATGCAGTTCATTGATTTTATGATCAGTAAAGAGTTTCAGGAGAATTGGGCGAAAAAAGGAGGACCCGCTCCGGCTAACACGGAAGCGATTAACAACCTTGACCCCGATTATGTTGCAGAGATAGGGATGGATGAAGAAAGTCTAGAAAAGCTTCACTTCATTTCATACCGTTCAGACGAACAGAAAAATGCTTGGAATGATCTGTGGCAAGAAGTCAAAGCCGAGTGAGTAAAGGCAGGTCATCCTGCCTTTACTTTTACGATGGGAGAGCAGGGGTAAGATGAACAAAAAAAATTTACTGATGATGCCTTCTTTGGTTGTTCTTATATGTTTTGCCATTGTACCATTGTGTATCATGTTTTACTTTAGTTTCGTCAGTGAAGACGAAACGGCCGTGTTGACGTTGGAACATTACAACAAATTTTTTAATAAAGGGTTTTACTTGGATTTAACATGGAAAACGATTCGCATGAGTTTGACAGTGACAGCCGTTTGCATCCTCATCGGCTATCCGCTGGCATATCTTCTGGCGAAGGTGGTTCATAAAGGAAAAAACGTTTTGCTGATTCTGCTTGTCATTCCCCTTTGGACCAGTCAGCTCGTGCGCGCCTACTCATGGCTCAATTTGCTGCGCGAAGACGGTATCATTCAACAAGTTACGGGAATGAGCAGTCTAAACATTTTGTATACAGAAGCAGCTGTTATGATAGCGTTGGTTCATATCTTTCTACCTTTTATGGTCATCTCTGTGTTTATGTCTTTGGAGAGGCTGGACGACTCGATAGTTGAAGCGTCGAAAAGTCTCGGGGCAACAAGATTTGAAACGTTCAGGCGCGTGGTGTTGCCATTAAGCAGACCTGGCATTATTTCTGGTTCAATTCTCGTATTTGTCCCCTGTTTGGGGGTGTTTGTTGAGCCGCGCATACTTGGCGGTGTCAACGGCTCCGTCATTGGGACTGTGATTGAAGACCAGTTTTTCGAAATATACGGTTGGCATTTTGGGGCGGCCATTGCGGTTATTTTGTTAGGTATCGTGCTCGTGTCTATAGGTGTTTTGTCCAGATTCAGTAAGGAAGAGGTATGAAGCGATGATGAAAAAGACGTTGGCATGGGTTTATATCCTGGCAGTATTCACATTCATCTATACACCGATACTCGTATTGACTGCCATGTCCTTTAATGAATCCGAGTACAGGACGTTTCCCTTTAAGTTTAGTTTAAAATGGTACGAGTTGCTTTCCAACAATACGAAATTGATTGAAGGAGCACTGAACAGTGTGTATATTGCCACTTTGACTGCGGTAATTTGCGTGGTGTTGGCTATAACGTATATGTTGTCATACGTACAAGCAGGAAAACGCGTCAGAAAGTGGCTCAACACCTTGACGATTCTCCCCCTGACCATACCGTGGATTATCTTTGGATTGGCTTTGTTGCTGTTACTCAATGCACTCGGATTTAACCGTAACATGTTTGTTCTTTTAATGGGGCATGTCGTGATTTCGTTCCCATATGCTGCGCTGGTGGTTAAGGCGCGTATGCAAGAAATGGACCTGTCCGTATTGGAAGCGTCCTACACCCTGGGAGCCAACGAGTGGACCACTTTTTTACGCGTGATGTTTCCGATGATTTTTCCCGCTGTGCTAGCTGGAGCTTTTCTCGCTTTTATGATTTCAGTCGATAATTACATTATTTCGTATTTCTTAATTCCGCCGGGAATATCAGTGTTACCGGTCGAAATATACTCTTCGATTAAGTTTGGCTTTACACCGGAAATTAACGCCGTTTCCACGATTATCGTCGCTGTGACGTTGGTCATCATTCTCCTCATTATCAGTATTATGCGATCTTCTTTAAAAAATTTAATCAAGTAGAGAGGTTAGAAGTATGCCATATTTATCGATTCGTCATTTAACAAAGGCGTATGATGGGAATACCGTGTTGAGAGATATTCATTTAGAAGTGGAAAAGGGAATGTTTCTGTCTTTGCTGGGGCCCTCAGGTTGCGGAAAGACGACGATATTGCGAATTCTGGCCGGATTAACTGAGGCCGACTCGGGTACGATTGAGTTGGACGGCAGAGTGATCAATGGCTTGCCTGCCCACAAGCGAAATATGGGCATTGTCTTCCAAAGTTACGCCCTCTTTCCACATATGACGGTCGCTCAGAATGTTGCGTACGGTTTAGAACAGCGGAAGATGGACAAAAAGGAGATTCGGCGGAAGGTCGCGGATGCTATTGACATGGTGCAATTGACCGGTTATGAAAACCGGAAGCCGAAGCAGCTGTCGGGAGGGCAACAACAGCGTGTCGCTTTGGCCAGAGCATTAGTCATTGAGCCGGATTTGCTGTTGTTGGACGAGAGCTTGAGTGCTCTGGATAAACAGCTGCGCTTGAATATGCAGGTGGAATTACGTCAAATTCAAAAGAAGGTCGGGATTACGACGATTTTTGTGACACACGATCAAGAAGAAGCGATGACGATGTCCGACAAAATCGCGGTCATGAAAGACGGAGGCATCGTCCAGGTAGATACGCCCGAGAATGTTTACGAACGACCCGTCAACAAGTTCGTTGCCAGTTTTTTGGGACAAGCGAACTTCATCAAGGGAACCGTGGTCGAGCAACAGGGAGAAAGATATACGCTCAAAATGGATGGCGATCAGACGATGCAGTTTGAGACAGCGCAAAAAAACTTACAATTAGGCGAATCTTGTACCGTTACCGTTCGTCCGGAAAAGATTCGCTTATCGCCGGACGCGACAGAAAAGGGGCTTAAAGGCACGGTCAAATTCATCACATATGCAGGAAATACGACCATTTACCGAATTGATGTCGGCGGGCACGAATTTATCGTGCAGCAGCAAAATATGTCCGGTACAGCATCTTTTCGCACGGGAGACCACGTTTATCTGCATTGGGACAAAATACACACTTTGGTGTTTAAAGACGAGTAAGGAGTTTACGGATGAGCTTGCGGCGAAATGTCTTGATTTTTGGTGGTATTATTGTGGATCGTTACGTCGTGGTCGACAAGTACCCGGTACCTGGAGATGACGCTCTGATCAACGAGGAATTTGAACGAGTGGGCGGGTGTGCCGTCAATGTGGCTGTGACACTCAAAAATTTAAACTGTGAGCCCTATATTGTCGCCACCGTCGGATCGGATGAGCGTGGACGTCGTATCCAAGATTACCTCGCTCAGCACGCATTGACGACTTCGTGTGTAAAAAAGGTGTCCGAATCGCCGTCCGGGTACTGCATGACCATCCTGGACCAAAACGGTGAACGGACGTTCTTTACACGCAGAGGATGCGAAGATACCTTTTCACCGGATATGGTCGTAGATTCGTTTTATCGACAGGCTCCTTTTGTGTATTTGACGGGTTATTATTTATTGAATGATGCCTATCGCCAAACGATTTTAGAGGTCTTGATCAAACTAAAACGGTCGGGGAGCGTCATATTGTTTGACCCCGGGCCGTTAGTTGGATACATTAACCGGGACGCATTGACGACAGTTCTCAAAATATCGACGATCGTTACTCCCAACCAGAGTGAGGTCGATAAAATTCGAAGGACATTAAATATAAAGGATTCGTTTCACACTTGGTGTCTAAACGCTGGTATCGAAATCGTCATTGTAAAAAAAGGCAAGCGTGGTGCCGACGTGTTTAATAAACATGATACGCGTCACTTTCCGTCTTACGAAACAGAGATGATCGACACGTCCGGAGCAGGAGACAGCTTTGCCGGCGGTTTTATCGCCGGTCTGGCTCACCAGTACGATTTGGACATGTGTATGAAAATTGCCAGTGCGTGCGGGGCTTTGACATCGGCAATCGAAGGTCCGCACGGAACATTTACATGGGAAGATGTCATGCATACTATCAAGAGAGATAAGGTGATCAATTCGTGTTAGACAGAGTATACGGATGTTTGGTGGGAACAGCTATCGGAGATGCGATGGGGATGCCGGCCTCTTTCATGACGCCGGAACAAATCCGGCACACCTACGGAAGGATTGACGGGTTCCTCAAACCGGCCGAACAGCAAAAGGCGCATGCCGATCTTGTCAAAGGTGAAATTACGGATGATACAGAAGAAAGTCTCATCATCTCTTCTGTTATCATCGAGGCGGGGAAATTTGATGAATCGCTGTTCATTAAAAAAATGAGGCAATGGGCAATTGAGAAGAGCATGCTAGGTTCCACTGTAATCGGTCCGAGCACGAGAAAGTTTTTGGAAGCGATTGTTAAGGGAGACAATTATTTAGAAGTTGGTAAATACGGCGATACAAACGGGGCTGCAATGCGCGTGGCACCGATTGGATTAGCGAATCACGGAAATGTCGAGAAAGCGATCGAAGAGGCTACTACATCTGCATTGCCATCACACGGCAGTAAACCAGGCGTTGCTGCCGCATGTGCTGTAGCCGCCGCAATTGCTTTGGCGGCCGAAGGAAATTGTACCGTTCGTGATGTCGTTGATGCAGCTGTATACGGCGCCAAAAAAGGGGAAGAAGCAGGGTTCGACATTTGCGCTCCGTCAGTCTCAGTTCGTATTCGACTGGCACAAGATTTGGTCGAGAGACACGCGGAAAAATCTTTGGATGACATATGTTATATTCTATATCAACATATAGGCGCAGGTATGAAGAGTTACGAATCGGTACCGTTATCCCTCGGAGTGTTTTATGCTGCCTGTGGCAACTTTGAACAAGGTGTCGTTTCCGTAATCAACGTGGGAGATGACGCAGATACAAACGGTGCGATCGTCGGCGGTTTGTGCGGCGCTTACAGCGGTGCAGTGAATATTCGTCCCGATTGGATGGATTACATCAGTCAGCAAAATAAATTGGATTTCAAACAACTAGCAAAATCCCTATGGAGTATTGGCCTGAATAGGTAAAAAAGGCATCCTTTTTGCGAGTTTGCGTATGGTGCAAACTCCGCTTTTTATTTTTGACTTATTTTGTTATTTAATAAGAGCATAATGTCTATGCATAATTCCAACAAGGGGTAGACATTATTATCCAGCGACCAATTTTCCTTATCGTCATTTTTTCATAGACTTTTATTCCTTTGGAATTTACCCAAGGTTCCAGAAAAACCGAGACTTTCGTTGTGTTTTAAACACCTTAACGATAAATTTATAAATTATTAATGATATTCTATAAGATTTACGTTATTTTAATAGTAAAGAAATTAAACTATTATTTTTTTAGGAGAAAGGAGTTAAGGTGTTGTGAGAAAACCGTGGAGCAAATGGCTAGCGTTGGTCGTTGTTTTGGCGTTTGTTTTTGGCAGTTTCATAAGTTCTGTTACAGACAGCTCTGTCATGGCCGAGCCACAAACGGCACGGTACAAAGGGATCAAAAACATTATCGTGTTGATCGGTGACGGCATGGGCCCGAGTTACATGACGGCTTATCGGTATTTTAAAGATGATCCGTCCACGCGTGTAATGGAAAGTACAGCGTTTGATCGACACCTCGTCGGAGCAGCGAAGACGTATTCGTGGGACGAGGAGGAGAATATAACGGACTCCGCGGCAGCCGCGACATCTATGGCAGCGGGCATTAAAACGTACAACGGTGCGATTTCCGTCGACATGGACAAACGGCCTGTCCAAACGGTTTTGGAGCGGGCCAAGGAATTGGGGAAATCGACCGGGTTAGTGTCGACCTCACAGATTACACATGCGACTCCAGCCGCTTTTGGAGCTCACGATGAAAGCCGGAATAACTACGATGCGATTGCAGACGATTTTTACGATGAACGAATCAGAGGGAAACACAAGATCGATGTCATGCTTGGGGGAGGAACGGACTATTTCATCAGGGACGACCGCAATCTGGTGAAACTCTTTAAGCGTGACGGTTACAGTTATGTGACGAATCGAAAGGAAATGTTCAGAACCCGGAATGATCAAGTGTTGGGACTGTTTGCCGAGGTCGGCTTGCCGAAAGCGATCGATCGGCCCGATGACGTGCCCTCTTTGGAAGAAATGACGAATTTTGCCATTGAGAGACTGAGTAAAAACCGAAAAGGGTTTTTCCTCATGGTTGAAGGGAGCCAAATCGACTGGGCAGGACACGATAACGACATCGTCGCCGCCATGAGCGAAATGCAAGATTTCGAAGAGGCGTTTCAAGCAGCGATTGATTTCGCCAAGAAAGATGGACGCACCCTCGTCGTGGCGACAGCCGATCATTCGACCGGCGGCTTGTCCATCGGACGGGACGGTGAATATAAGTGGGATACAGCCCCGATAAAACAAGCAAAAAGGACACCTGAGTTTATGGCGGCGCAAATTGCGGACGGAGCTGATGTAGAACGGACACTCGACGAGTACATCGCGTTTGGGCTGACGGATGATGAGATTCAGTCGGTAAAAGAGGCTGAGGAGACAGGAGATGAAAGCGAGATTCACCGGGCGATCGCGAACATTTTTGACGAGCGTTCCTTGACGGGATGGACGACTGGCGGACACACCGGTGAAGATGTGAACGTCTACGCTTACGGTCCGGGTAAAGAGATGTTCGCCGGCCTGATAGACAACACAGATATTGCGAACAACATTTTTAAAATCATGGGGAAACGCCACAGATAAATCGGGTGAATAACCGTTTGTCGGACGGGGCTGTCTGATAAGTCCTGAAAAAAGGCAAGTGGAAAGAAATTTTTGTTTCTTTCCCCACTTGCCTTTTTACTTTTCCTGTTTTTCTCCCAAAGTAGCTGGTGTATGCCTGCTACTTTCAGTATGTTATGGGCTAAAGCCACTAATCCCAATTCCATGTGGACTTTATTTCAATCCTCTCCCATGTTTAGAATATGTACTCTAACTCCATTTTCAAATAATTTTTCTATTACCTCAATGGCGTCCTTTGCTGATCGCGCGAATCTATCGGGCTCTCAACTGCCTCACTTTTTCCTGGTAAGGGTTTACAGAGTTTTCCATGTCTTTTTTATCCTAAAAAAAACAATTACATTCCCGCTTTTTTTTTGCTTTTTACTGGAGGCATACAGGCGCTTGCCCCAACATAAATTGGATTAGGGTGCGCTATCAATGCGGGCACGTTACCGGATTTGAGCTCCCTTACGTATTGGGTGTTTTAGGTGTCGGGAGGGATGTGATCGTTCTGGAATGTGTCAACCGATTCGTGATTCCTGCGATTCGCCGTATGGAAGATATGGAGTATGCGCTTTCAACTTCAGAAAGAGTGGTGGTGTTGTTAGACACCTCCTTGACAGACGTGCGCAGCGTCGTGAGGTTGGCGCATGACCGTAGCAAAAAAATACTGGTACACGTTGATTTAATCCAAGGGTTAAGGCCAGACGAATACGGTATCCGCTATCTCGCCAAATACGTGAAACCGGACGGGATTATTTCGACGCGAAAAAGTGTGATTGTGTCTGCGAAAAAGCATAAACTTATCGCGATTCAGCGGTTGTTCATGCTCGACAGTCTCGCCATGGAAACCGGCATCCAAAATGCAAAGTCGACAAAACCGGATTACATTGAGCTTTTGCCGGGAGTCATTCCGAAAGCTGTAAGGGAGGTGAAGGAAGCAACCCGCCTTCCGGTCATCACCGGTGGGCTGATTAAATGCCAGGAGGAAGTAGAACAGGCGTTTTTGGCGGGAGCGGCAGGTGTCACGACGTCAAAAAAAGATTTGTGGTCACGACATAGGGGGAGAAAATCTTGATGGCATTTTGGGGAGAAGTAATAGGAACGATGCTTCTCGTTATTTTGGGGGACGGTGTCGTAGGTGGTGTTCTGCTTAACAAGTCGAAAGCACAAAACGGCGGTTGGATCGTCATTAGCGCCGGGTGGGGACTGGCTGTGGCGATGGCCGTTTACGCTGTGGGAAACTTGAGCGGTGCCCACATCAATCCAGCTGTCACGATTGGATTTGCTGCGGCAGGGCAGTTTCCATGGGCAGATGTACCGGCGTACATTTTGGCGCAGATGATCGGAGCGATCATCGGGGCTGTCATCGTTTGGTTACACTATTACCCTCATTGGGCGCAAACGGACGATCCTGCTTTGAAACGCGCAGTCTTTTGTACCGATCCGGCGATTCGCAGTCCGTTCAGCAACCTGTTGAGTGAAGTCATCGGGACATTTGTCCTCGTCTTCGGCCTGTTAGCGATTGGAACGAATGAGTTTACCCAAGGATTGAATCCTTTAATTGTCGGATTGCTCATTGTGAGTATCGGTCTTTCTCTGGGAGGTACGACGGGTTACGCGATAAACCCTGCCCGCGATCTGGGGCCTCGGATCGCCCACTTTGTCCTGCCAATTGCCGGGAAAGGAGATTCTAACTGGGGATACGCCTGGATTCCAGTGGCGGGTCCGGTCATTGGCGGGATTTTAGGTGCGCTGTTTGCTGCAGCCGTTTTTGCCCTGTAGAAGGGATCACATGTATCGAGGCGCAATAGAAAACCTCTCCTCGCCACATGGCAAGGAGAGGTTTTGAGTGTCAAAGATTTGCCATTAACCGTTTTAGAATGCGTTTGTAATCATCCCGGTCAATACCAGGTGCAAACTGTTCAGGCAACATTTCAAAGTCAGGGACGGGAGCTCCTTCTGGCATACCGTCAATGACTCTTAAAGGTTCGCCTGTCTCTGGGTTTTTTCCCTTCCAAATTTTGTTAATATCTCGATATTCCGGTTCATTCCACGTATACAAGACATTGTACAACCCTTGTTCCATAAATTTTCTGGCGTGATCAAATTTGTTATTGTCCGGTCTTGGAACTGGAAGCATTTTACCTATGTCTACTCCAGTAGCCACTTCAATCGCTTTCGCGTACGCAATGATATGGGTTCCTCCACGAACTAGAAGATACCCGATCATTTCCCGTGCAGTGGGATGGGTTGTCATTTCGTAGACGCGCATTTTGTGCAGGCGGGCGCCGATTTCCAACAAATAGTTGTGCAGTAAATCTTGAACGAGGGCACCGCTGTTGTTGACGTAATCTCCATTCCAAGGTTTTCCCATAGAATCTCCTGGGTAAGCTGTCTGAGCCGTAGTCGTGAAATAAATAGGATACCGTATATCTAATGCTTCTTGCAGTGGGGCAGCGTCTGGGTCGGCTGGTTGGGTGACCCCGTACGACAACAGATTGATCGTATTCGCCACCAATTCCACGTGCCCAAATTCCTCTGCGGTTATGCTCGCGATCAGATCATAAAAAGGTTTGAATTTCTTTTTAGCGCGAAAATTGAAGGACTGGAACATATAGTTGTTCAGCGTGGACATTTCTCCATATTTGCCACCCAGCAAATCTTGTACCGCAGAAGCTGCATTTAAATCCCCGTGTTCTGGTCTTGGAAGTTCAATGGCAATCCTGTTCACTCGTTTCATCATCAGGTACCTACCCCCCGGTATCTTGGGTTTTCATCTAATATGCATATGTGGGGGGAAGTTGTCTCATTCTTTTATAGGACCGAGGATAAGGAACAAACCAGATGATCTGTTGAGTTCTAATGAAAAACCAGTTTCCTCCCATTTCAACGACCAGATGATCAGGTGTGACACTCCTTAAAATTCCTCTTACAGAACCGCGTGTCGTCTGGACTGTGATCGGTTGGTGAACACAAGGCATTAAAGACTGATACAAGTATGAATCGCCGGTGTGCCAATGGTTCATCGTTGTCACTCCTCTGCGTGTTTTGTCTAACTCATTATATGCAGCCCCATC
>k87-596273_pt1 | contig 14774 bp, 8 predicted proteins | sample MGYA00084031_6733416 | MGnify analysis MGYA00084031
GACGCTTCCAGCCAAAGAAGCACGATCCTTTGAAAATAGCGCGCTTTTCTCCCCTTCTTTTTCGCTTCTTCACTGGAATTTAAATACAGATGCGAAGCAGGTCTTTTGCTGTGGACAGGTAATATGTGCCATTACGATTCTTATTGTTCAATCTAACGCCACCACTTCGAGGGAACCGCCGTGCGAGCCAGCATCAAAGGACAACCGTCTGTCTTAAAAAAGCTCAATCGCACCTTGATCCTCGACCTGCTTCGCGCCGAGGGCCCCATGTCCCGCGCCGATCTGGCCCGCAAGACGACGCTCAGCCCTCCCACCATCTCCCGCTTGGTCTCCGAACTGGCGGCCAGCGGGCTCGTCGAGGAGGCCGGGGTCGAGCTGGGATCGTCGCCGGGGCGCAACGGCGTTCTTTTCCGGTTTCGCAGCGACTTAGCCTACTGCATCGGCGTTCACGTCGGCGAGCGTAAAATCCGAGGCGTCGTCGCCGATCTGGACATCGATGTTTTGCACACCGTGGAGATGCCAAGCCACACCGCCGTCGGCGAAGAGACGACCGTCGATCAGGTGATCCGGGCGGTCGACGCCCTCACCGCGGGGGCGGGCCTTCCTCTGGACAAAGTGAAGGCGCTCGTCGTCGGCGTACCCGGCATCGTCGACCCTGCCACCCGGCGCGTCGTCGACGCTCCCCACATCCGGGGCTGGCGCGACTTTCCCCTAGCCGAGCGCCTTGAGCGCCGCTTCCCCAGCCTGGTCATCGGCGTCCGCAACGACGTCAACCTGGCGCTGCTCGGCGAGCGCTGGGCGGGCGCCGCGAAAGACGTGGACTCGGCCCTGCTGGTCAGTTACCAGACGGGGATCGGGTGCGGGATTCTCCTGCAAGGCCACCTTTACGAAGGCGCCCGCGGCACCGCCGGCGAAATCGGCTTTATGACGGTGAGCGACGACGGCGTGCTCCCGGCCGCCGCGCCGGTGCAAGGAGGGTACGGCTGGGGCAACCTGGAGAGGGTGGCCGGCGGTTTAGCCCTGGTCGCCAAAGCCCGTCAAGCCATCGCCGCAGGAGCGCAGACGGTGCTGCGCCAGACGGACCCCGCTCGGGCCAGCGACCTCAGCCCCGAGGACATCTTTCTCGCTGCCGCCCGGGGCGACGGCCTTGCCCGGAGCCTTGTGGATGAGGCCTGCCGGTACGTGGGCACGGCGGTCGCCAACGCGGTCGCCCTCCTCGATCCCGACGCCGTCATCATCGGCGGCGACGCGCTGATCGCCGGCGAGTACGTCACGGACCGCATCGCCGCGGTCGTGCGGCGCCTGCTGCCGTTTCCCGTCAAGGTCGTCCACGCCCACCTCGGCAACCAGGCCAGCGCCTACGGAGCCCTCGTCGAGGCCCGGGACATCGCGTTGAACTTGATTGTCAGCCGGCATGAGGTCGTCGCCACGTGATGGATGGAGGCAGCCTATGAAAGTAAACCGGGCAAAAGAGCGGATGTTAAGGGGCCGGGCGGCCCTCGGCGCGGTGTTGGGAATGGGATCGCCCGCGGTCGCGGAAGTGATGGCCGGGCGGGGCTTCGACTTTCTCCTGCTCGACGGGCAGCACGGCGATTGGGACCTGGAGCGGGCCGGCGAGGCCTTCCGCCGGATCTTTGCCGCCGGCTCCATCCCCATGGTGCGCGTCTTTCAAAATGACCCCTTCTCCATCGGCTCGATGTTGGACCGCGGTGCTCTGGGCGTCGTCGTCCCCATGGTCGAGACGGTCGAACAGGCCCGGGCCGCGGCCGCGGCGGCCCGCTACGGCCCTCGCGGAAAGCGTTCGGTCGGGGGAAGTGCGCTCCGCAGCTGGCTGCCCCTGGGAAACGACGAGGTCGACGACGAGCTCTTCGTCGCCGTACAGATCGAGACCGGGCTGGGCGTGGAGAACGCCGAGGCGATCTTGAGTGTGGACGGGATCGACGGGTGCTGGATCGGCCCTTCCGACCTGGAACTCTCCCTGGGGGTCGACATGCGCTCCGAGGAGGGGCGGCGCCGCCACACCGAAGCGATATACGAGATCATCCGCGCGTGCCAGCGCACGGGCAAGATCCCCGGGATCGCGACGCCGGGACCCGACAACCGCTGGCTCGCGGCCGGCTGCCTTTTTGTCACGGTCGCTTCGGACAGCTCGTGCCTTAGCCGCGGCGCGCGCGAGACGCTCGCCGCGTACGAAGCCTATCGAGCGTAACGTTGCAGGGTTCCTTCCCGCCGCGAAGACGAGCCCGGCGCCTGCGGCCGCCTACCCCGCGCGCAGCCCGAGCGTCGCCGCGACTTCGGGGTTGACCAACCCTTCGGGGATGCGCCCTTGCAGCACGTCGATGACGTTTTGCACGAGGCGGCGGGAGAGCTCCTCCGCTGCCCTGTCCGACTGGTACGCGACGAGGGGCGTGAGCAGGACGTTGGGATGGCGGCTGATGCGCCGCAGCGCGGCCTCGTAAAGCGCGGCGCGCTCCGCTTCCTTCTCGGGGTCTTGAAAGTAGGCGACGTGCACCCCTTCGCGCACGTCGAGGCACGCGCCCGCGATGAGCCCCCGCTCGAGGGCTCGCTCAAGAGCGAACGTGTCGATGATCGAGCCGCGGGCGGTGTTCACAATGAGCGGGCGCCGCTCCATGCGCGCAAAGGCTGCGTCGTCGAAGAGGTGATACGTCTCCGGCGTCAGGGCGGAGTGGATGGAAATGAGGTCCGAGCGCGCCAGCAGCTGGGCGAAGTCGACCCGCTCGACGCCCGCGGCGGCGAAGACGGCGTCGGGAACGTACGGGTCGTAGGCAATGACGCGCATTCCCAGCACTTGCAGCTTCGGAGCGAGCCGCCGCGCGATGCCGCCGAATCCGCACAGGCCGGCCACCAGCGTGCTCAGGCGGGGGATGGGTCCCGGGGCCCGTCCGGCCAGGTCGCCCGCCTGGACCAGGCGGTCGTAATGGACGATGCGCCGGTACCACGCCAGGATAAAGGCGAGGGTGTGGTCGGAGACGTCGTCTTCGCCGTAGCCGCGGGGGACGACGACGGCGATTCCACGGCGAGTGCACGCAGCGACGTCAATGTTGTCGTAGCCCAGACCGGAGCGCCCGACCACGCGGCAGCGGCGAAGCTGCTCCACGACGCTTTGGTCGATCCGCCACGTCGTCTGCAAGATCGCGTCGGCATCGAGCAAGGCGCCGGGCAGGCCGCCGGCCAAGTCCGCGTCGGCAAGCTCGATGACCTTGAGCCCCGCGCCTTCAAGGAGCTCGCGCTCGAGTTTCGCAGCTTTGCGCTTAACAAACGCGACGGTGGCTTGACCCATCTTCTCAATCCTCCCCACATTCTCAATTCCGCAAGGGAAGGGATGGCGATTCCAGTGAAGATTTCGGTGATGACGCACGCGTTCGGCGGAGCCTTCAGCCGCAAAGAGATGGACATCCCCAGGTTTTTGGAGATCTGCGTCGCCTGCGGCGTCGACGGCGTCGAGCTTGCCGCCGTCCATTTCGGCGGCATGCCGCCCGAGGAGGTCCGCCGGAGGGTGGACGACGCCGGCCTCCAGTGGCCCGTGTATATCGCCGCTGCGGACTTCGTCGTCGACGACCGCGCCGCCTTCGACCGGGCGGTCGCTTTGGCCCGCGCGGAGATTGAACGGGCCCGCTGCCTTGAAGTGCCCCACGTCATGCTCCTTCCCGGCTCGCGCAAAGCCCACATCGACGACGCCCGGGGACGCGAGCTCATCGCCGAGGGGCTGCGCCTGGCTTCCGAGTACGGCGCTGAGATCGGCGTTCAGGTGTCGACGGAGAACCACGGCGGTCAGGCGCAGTTTCGGGGGCGCCTCGCGCACATGCTCGCCTTTGTGAACCACGCCCCCCAGCTGAAGGTCACCTTGGACGACGGCAACTTCGTCCTCGGGGGCGACGATCCCCACGAAGCTTTGGCCGCCCTCGCCGACCGCATCATCCACGTCCACCTCAAAGATTGGCGGATCGTCGCCGGAAAGGGGAGCTTTCCCGTGCCCGGCAGGCCCGATCAGGCGTACGTCGGCGCGCCTTTGGGCCGGGGCGTCGTGAACACGGCGAAGACGCTGGAAAGCCTCCACCGCCTGGGGTACGACGGCTTCGTCACCATCGAGGGCTCCGAAAGTTACCGGGACGCCGAAGCGCTCCGCCCCGAAGTAGAGTACGTGCGCAAAGTGCTGGCTTCGCTGGCTGCACCGCAAAGCTCCTCAGCGTGACCTCCGCGGCCGGAGCGCGAGCACTCCGAAGGCCCCGAGCGGCTGAGCGCCCGGGGCCTTTTCACTTCTCGGCGTCGCTTCGCTCGCCAAGGAAAGGGCTGCAACGCACTACTGGCACCAGTCGACGATCATGCGGGCGTAGACCCGCACCAGGTCGACCAGGTCGTCGACCAGGACGTACTCGTCGGCGGCGTGGGCCCGCGCCCCTCCCGGCCCCAAAATGAGGGCGGGCGTCGGAGAGTGCTTGTTGAAGACGTACGCGTCGCAAGCGAAGGGCGCGCCGCGCACGATGACCTGCCGGTGCGGCAGCTCCTCCATGCAGCGGACGGCGCACGAGACGATAGGGTGATCCGCCGGGATGGAGCTCGGCTCCAAAAAGCGCGAGACCGGCTCGGCGGTGAGCGAGACGCCCTCCAGCTCGGGCAAGGCGCTCATCGCCTGGACGAACTCGTCCACGGCCGCCTGCAGCCCCTCGGGCGTCTCGCCCTCAAAGAAGTGAATGTGCACGTCGAGCGTACACTCGCGGGGCACGCCGTACCCGCGAGCGTGAACGCCCATCACGTCGATGGGCGGAGGATTCCCGCCGGCGTAGATCGCCGGCAGCGGGCGGCTCTGCCGGGCGGCGGCAAACTCGGTGAACCCTTGGATCACCCGCGCCATCGCGACGGCCGGATTGGCCAAGTTCTCGCCGCCGAAGCGCATCCCCGCTTGGCCCCGCGCCGTGAAGCGGTAAAGCCGCACGCCCAGATGAGCCGGGCAAATCACCATATGGCTCGGCTCGGGCACGATCATCGCGTCGGGGTTGTACCCCCGCAGGCGAGCCGCCAGGGTGCCGTTCGAACCGCCCCACTCTTCATCGACGACGCTTTCGATAAACACGTCGCCCCGCAGGCTGATGCCCAGCTCCCGCACGGCCCGGGCTGCGTACAAAGAGGCGATCAGCCCGCCTTTCATGTCGTAGGAGCCGCGGCCGTAGAGGCGCCCCTCTTTCACCTCGCCCCGGAAGGGCTCCGACTCTTCCCAGGGCAGCGGATCGCACGACGCCGTGTCCATATGGCTCGAAAAGCCCAGCGAACGGCCGCCGCCGCTGCCGCGGAAGATGCCGACCAAGTTGGGGCGGTCCGTGTACTCCCGGCCCGGCCAGTACGCAGGATGCTCGGTCAGCCCCTCCACCTCGTCGAGGTTGAAAAGATCCGTCTCGAGGCCAAAGCGCGTCATCAAGCGCCGGAGGTACTCCTGCCCCGCCAGCTCGTCCCCTCGCGGCGGCCGGTTCTCGGTCGGAATCCGCACCAGCTCGGAGACGGCCTGCAAAAACTCCTGCCGGTGCTCGTCGACCCAGGCGTCGATGGCCTCGCCGTACGGGCTTTTGCGCTCCGCCCCGGACGCCTGCTTACTCACGCGGTCATCCCGGCCTTCTGCCGGTCCAAGGGCAGGCGCACCGGCTTTCCGGTCTCGATGGACTCGTCGATCGCGAAGCAAACCTCCATGGTCTTCGTGGCGTCGTCGAGGTTGCAGTGGGACTCCCGGTCCTCCAAGATGCACTCGACGAAGTGGTCGATCTGCCCCTGGAACGGGTGATGGGTGACGTCGCCGCTGTCGGGCAGGATCGTGGGGAACTCGGCGTAATCGGTCTGGCCGGGGAAGAGCACCCTGCTGTAAAGCCGGTTGTTGCGCAGCGTCCCCTGATCGCCCAGAATCTCAATGTTGAAGATGTAGGGCGTCCGGCACTCCAGCGAGGACGAGACCTTGCCGATTGCACCGCTCGCGAACTTGACGGCCGCCACCACGTTCGGGTCGAACTCGTAATCCGATCCGGCCCACTTGGGAGCGGAGTACCCGCTCACCTCCACGATCTCGCCGCCGAACCAGCGGAGCGCATCGACGGCGTGGCATCCGGCCGAAAGGAGGCTGCTTCCCCCTGCCTCCTTGGTCCTGGACCAGCGGTACTGCCCATAGTGAGGCCCGACCCAGTGCCAGTAGTCCGCCTCGAGGTAGAAGATGTTGCCCAAAGCCCCTTGGGCCAGCAGGGACTTGATCGTCTCAAAGAGAGGATTCCAGCGAAGGACGAAGCTGACTACGGTCTTGACACCGGCGGCGCGCACGGCGTCTTGCATGCGCCAGACGTCCACCCGGTTCATGGCCACCGGCTTTTCGATGACCAGGTGCTTTCCGGCCTGAGCACACTTGATCACTTGTTCGGCGTGAACGTTAGGCGGCGAGCAGATCGAAACGAGGTTGATCTCGGGATCGTCGATGAGCTGATCGACGGTGTCGTAGACGCGACAATCGACGCCGACCTCCCGCGCCTTTCGCTCGGCGCCCTCGCGCGTGCGGCTGGCGATCCCCACAAACTCCACGTGGGGGTTGCGCATGTACGCTGCGATATGCTCTCCCGAAACCCATCCCGCTCCGATGACGCCGGCCTTCAGTTTCGCCATGCTGGGCCAACTCCTTTGTAGGGATATTTCGCTTCTTCCTCGTTCGCGCGCTCAGTTTCTGAAACGTTCGTTTAAAATCAAACTACGCCGGCAGGCGAAAACTTCCTGCGAAGCTCCGCCCGCCGGCGCCGCCGGCATCCCCCAAAGGGCGTTACTGAGCACCTTCGAGAAGCTGGTTCAAAAGCCGGTGAGCTTCGTCGACCGCCGCCCTCACCGATACCAAACCCTGCCTTATCGGATTAATCAGGACGTCTCTGAGGATGCGCGTCATCTCTTGATGCTCGACGAAGCCAAACTGCGGCTCAGGCCGGGCATCCCCCAAGGCGAGGGCCAGTTCGAACATCTCGGGGTGTCGAAACACCGACAGCGTGGAGCGATACTCCGGACCTTGCACTTCCTCCCGCGACAGAGGCGGTCCGCCGCGCACTTTCCACAGGCCGCTTTCCATCGCCAACCACTTGGCGTACTGGTAAGCCAGCTGGGGATGCTCCGTTGTGCTGGAGACGGTCACAGGCACGCCTCCGACAATATGGGCGTAACCCGAGGGGCCGGCCGGCATCAGCGCCGGTTCCGGATCGACGGCGGGGAAAACCGACTTTTCAATCAATCCTTCCGCTTGCCACCGGACGTGCATGGCGATGTCCCCGTTTTCCCAACTGCCCCCGTGCCCGGGGTAGGCCGTGACCCCGTGGACCACGTTCAGGTCGTTCAACCACTCGAGCGCTTCGATGGCCGCCTCGGAGTTCAAGCCGGAACGGCCGTCACGCGTCACCACGTCGCCGCCGGCGTGACGGATAAAGGGAACCCACATAGGCTGCCATTCGGAGAAGCCCCAGTAGCCCACAATGTCGGGTACGCCGTCGCCGGAGGTATCGGCGGTCAGTTTTTGGGCGACTTCAAGGAAACTTTCCCGATTCCACCGGTTCTCAGCAATGTACTCAACCGGCTCCGCCACCCCTCGCTCCGCGAAAAGGTTAGGATTGTAGAAAAGGAGCGCGGGACCGTTGTATACAGGAAAGCCGTAAAGCGTCCCTTTGTAATAACCCGAGGCCAGCACGCCGGGAATCGCGTCCCGGGACAAATCGAGTTCGGGGTCCGCATCGACAAACCGGTCCAGGGGCTGAATCAATCCTGCCTCAATAAATGAAGCAAACTCAAATCGGCCTATCGTCGCTACATCGGGAGCATTCCCCGCGAGGTGCATGGTCAGTAATCGGTCATGATATTCGCCCCACGGGGTGAACCAAACGTCGATTTCTACACCAGGATACTTCTCTTCAAACCGTTTCATTAAGGCAATCTGCTCTTGCACGATTTCAGGAGCGTTGATGTGCGTCGCGACAACCAGTTTCTGGGCGCCAGCGGCGGATGCCGCGACAAACACACTGATAAACGCTACAACGAACGCTCTATAGAAAGCTCGCATCGCATCAGCCCAACCTTTCATCCCATCTTGACTGCGAAAAAGACACACCGGTTCCGATCGGAACGGAGCTCAGGGCCTCGACGTACTCGATCAGGCGGTACTCCCGCTCGTCACGCGCTGCGTAGGGGACGAAATGGTTGCTCAACATTCGCGAGCGGGTCCAATTCGACCCGGTGTAATACCATACGCCCGGCGTATAGGTGAGCAAGTCCCGCGTCCGCTGCGCCACCTGCGCGGGAGAGAGCCAAATGGTCGCAACACCCGGAACGTAAATCACGTGCTGACCGGCGGCCTGCATCACCTCCCCGGGTCGGATTGCCATCGGCGGGCTGAAGGGCGCCGCGTAGGTTTGTTCCGACGCGACGATCACAGGCATTTCAGCCGTACCGAGGCCGTCGATCCATGCGTTGTAAAGCCAGTGGTCCGGATAAAAGCGAGTCGTTTCGGGCAGCGCCAGCGCCGCGACGAGCTTGGGCTGGATCGAGCGGACTTCGTCCAACGTCTCCCGGATCAACGCCGCCATGCGCCTGCGCTGGCACTCAACATACTCGGACCACAGCCCTTGCTGAGCCAGCCAACGGTAACGCTCTGCCGCGGGGATCGTCCCTGGATCAATGTTCGCATGCGGCGTCATAAACCGGCGCCAGCACGCGTCGCACAAACAGGGCTCCTCGTAGGTGTCGAAGTTTGTCCCGGTAAAGCCGTCGCCCATTTCGTACATAAAGCCAGTGATGGGCACTTCAAGCGAAAGGCGCGCGATCTCGACAAGGTGGTGACGGACGGACAGTTCCCAGTGGGTCTCGTCGAAGTAGCACGGAAATTCAAGCCGCGTGTAGTCCGGGTGTGAAGGCTGGCGGGCGTAACGTCCCCCCGCGCCGGAACGGAGGATGAGTTGGCGATAGGGCTTTTCCCGCATGGCCCGGTGAGCTAAGGTGTTTAGGAAGTAGGGGCGCCCGGCAAGAAACAGTTCAAGACCGTGCCTTTGGCACATTGCAGCCGCTCGCCGGGCAATTTGCCGGGCATCCGGAGGGTAAAACTCTCCGTGTTCGATAAAGAAGATGTTAAGAAAAACCGTGTTGATATTCGCCTGTTTATAATAAGGGATTGCCTCGCCGCTGCCGCCAACACTGTCGGTCCAAATTCCCCGCAGCTTCTCCGCTCTCAACCGGTCATAATAGGCTCCCTTTCCCGGCAGCGTCGCCGCCGGTTTGCGGAAGGACTCGAAGTTCTCCTCTCGCACCAGTAGGTCCGTACCGGTGGCGCTGAGCACACAAACCCCTTGCTGGCCGCCGAATACTAGCTGATCGCTTTGAGGAAGGTACGCAGCCCCACTGCCGGGCGCCACATCGCGAAATGTGTGCAAAGGCGGCTCGCCCATGGGGTTGAGGGTGCCTACAAACTCCCAGCGGCTCGGATCGCTGGCGGGCCCCACGGCGATCACTTCCCGCCACGTGGGAATATACGCGACGTCTCTTGCCGTATCGACCGCCACGGACCAAACGTGTGCTTGCGCCAGCTCCGGGAGCACTTCGACATCGACCGGGTAGATGATGCCCTCGCCCAGATCGAGGGTGAACAGTCCTGCCCCGGCCGTTCCAACGTAAAGCCATCGCCCCGACGGATGAAAACTCAGCGTCCGGCCGTCCGCAGGGAGTGTGAGGCTTTGTCCGCTGCGATCTCGCCACAGGATGAATTGTTCCGCTGAGGGATCGAAAACATAGAGATTGCGCCCGTTGAGCGCATAAAGCGGAGAGCCCTCGGGAGGAGCAGCCATCTGCCGAACGCGATTTGGCAAGGAGGCCGGCGTCCTTTGCCACGCTCCCGTGCCGGGGACCACCCGGAACGCTCGATCGCCAATAAGAGCGAAGAATTCCCCTGAGAGACTCCCCACCGCTGCGTGAGAGCCCCCGGGAACCTGCAACTCCCCAATGCGCCGGCGGGCGCCCCCGTTATGGAGAAGGTGTAGCCCATCCCGCGAGAGCACCGCAACCCAATCGCCCAGCGATGCTGCATCCACCGCACCTGCCAATTCAAGGAAGGGGCCGGGCCTCCACCCCTCCTCTTCTCCGTGCCAGAAGAAGAGGGCAACGCCCTCGTCCGTCAAGATGACAAGCTTGTTTCGATCAACGATGATGCGGCGGCTGCGAAGCCACGGCAGTGAGGGCGTCGAGCCGTAGTATAAAAGCGAGGATCGAACCCAGGCAGCCGCCGGCTTTTGGCTTCCACGCTCCGAGTTGGGATCGCCGGTGGAGCGAGGCGTCTGCGCTTGAGACGGCAAAGCCGCCAGCAGGGGGCTCAGCGCACCGTAAAGCGCCCCAATGCCAAGCCCTCGGAGGAAGCTCCGCCGGGAAGGGTTCGGCGGCGTCGAGTGAACTGAAGAATTCTTGATCCACAGTAGACGCTGTTCGGGCTGCTGATTAGCCGTACTCATCGAGCACCACCTAAACAACGCAATCCCACAATATACTTTTAATACATTTCAACACCTTCCTCTGTTTTATTTTAAGATTCGCGTTGCGGCTCCTTTACACGTTTAGACGCGGCTGAGCCAGGAGGGCGCCGGCGGCCACTTGCTTGTGCGCACCATCTCATGTTAACGACGCGCAAGCCGGGGCGGAAAATTGGCCCCGGCGTCGCCGGGAACCCACCTCGCCCCGCTGATTCAAACCTTTACTCTTTCAAATTCTGCGACATCCATTGGGCGATCATGCTCTGCATCGCGGGTACCGACTCGTCCAGGATCTGTCGCAACGATCGCTGGCCGCGCCAGTACGACGAAAGCCGCGACCTAAAAATGCTCACCGCTTCTTCGAGAAGCGAGTAGGGAACGACGGTCCCTTGCGGCACCGCAAAGTAGCGCTTACCGTGCACCAGGGTGTCGAGCAGCGCCTCCCGGTACGGGTGTTCGAGGTGTGCGTGGTTTATGAGAATGGGAAGTTTGGCAGGGGTGATTCCCGCCGCCACAAGGCGCATCATGCTCTCATCGCTTGTTGCCCACCGGATCAACTCCCAGGCGAGCTCCTTGTTGGCAGACTGGGCGTGCATCGCGTACCCTTCGATCAACACCAGGGGCGCCTTCCCGCCCGGGCCCACGGGAAGTGAGACAAGGCCCCATTCCCCCTCGCGATCGTCAAACCAACTCGCATTCCACACGCAACTGACCGAGCGGCCGTTTTGGCAGCGGGCATTCACCCCCGGCGGGGCGATCACCTGATCCTCGTTGATCAGCTTGCGGAAGAATTCAAGGCCCTCGATGGTCTTGGGGTTATCGAGGATCACCTCGGTCCCCTGCTCGTTGAAGTAGGTAAGGCCCATGGGACCGTCGTAAGGCCAGATCCGCCCTGCGTCGTCGTGCCCCCACAGCTCCACGGATCCGTCCGGCGCTGTGCGCGTGACGCGCCGTAGGAACTCGCGGAAATCGTCAAAGGTCCAATCGATCTCCGGTTCCGCGATGCCGGACCGGCGGACGTGCTCCAGGTTGTAACCCACCATGCGCTCCAGGATGACGACCGGAAGGAACTGCAAGAAGCGCTCCCCTGCTCCTAACATCACGTCGGGATGGTGGTCCTCCCGGCGCACCTGGGGATCCCGGTCCACCCACGGGTTGAGATCTTCTAACAGCCCCATCTCCTGGAGGCCGTCGCCGAGCAGGCCGCGCTTCATGTACATGATGTCGGGCGGCGTGCCCCCCACAGACATGGTCACGATCTGTTCGAAGTAGCCCCGGTCTCCGCCGGTAAGGTGCACAATCTCCACCTCAACGCCGCGCACGTCGCCAAACTCCCGCAGCGTGTCGAGGTACGGCGCTCCCGTCTGCCACGTGGCCACGACCAACTTCTGCGCGCTGGCCGCCCCTGCTGCACCTGCCAATCCCATCGCCACCGCCAAAAGGAGCGAGCCGAGAACGAGGCTTCGGTTCACCCGCACCAACTCCCCCTCCTTGGAAAGTGCCTCTCCCGCGTGGCCCACAACCTATTCGCTCTTTTGGTGTTTATATCCTGATTATACCTGCTTCCTCTTTTAAGTCAGAAATCAAGCCGCGAGATGGCAGGTTTTTCCGGGCGCGTTTCTAAGCATACCCGCAGGGACCCAATCTGCGTCAGTCCACACGGCGAAGTCAGGGAGGATCCGGGCGATGGGTCAAAGATCGCAGGCGCGTCCTTTACCGGAAAGAAGCTTCACCGCCCCTTCAGCCCTCGTTTTGACCGTGCTGATCGTCCTGACGGGAGTCGCGAGCGCCGGCGCGGCATTGCCCGGCTGGACGCACGATTTGAGCAACGGCTATGTCACGATGGCCCCGGTCACGTCCGGAGCGCCGGTGACGGTGAAGGCGCACGTTCAGTTAGTGAACGTACCCGCGAGCGGAGCGACCCCTCTCGTCGCCCTCTTCCAAGATCAGGCCGGCAAGGAGGGTGTGGCGCTCTATTTCACCAGCCAAGCGTCGGGCTGGTTTCCCGTCGGGAAGCTCCGCCTCTTCGCGCCGCCGGGCTGGGTGGCCGCCGAGGGCCTTCGCCGCGCCGCCGATGAACCGAACGTGTACGAGCTGGCGGACTTCATCCCCGTGGCGAACCGCGAATACGAAGCGGCGCTCTCCTATACGCCCGACGGCTACCTCTACATCTCGTTTCACGACGTGACCGGGGGGACGCCGCGCGAGCTGTACAGCGTCGTCGTGAACGCCCGCATCCCGGCGGACCCCGTTTACCCCGCGGCCGCCGGCGAAGAGCACGCCGCGGCCCGAGGCACTCTCCGGCTCGTGGCGGTCCACGTCGCTTCTGAGTACACGGGCACGGCCCTGACCACCGCGTTCAAGCGGCAGCTCTCCTGGGGCTTGGTGCTCGATCCGCTCAGCGACAACCCGCGCCCCGTGCCGTCCATCGGCGTCTTTAAGGGCGACTCGGTCGGCCTGTGGCTGTCGCGGCCCGATATGCCCGCCCCCGGCGGCGTGCGGCTCCTCGCGATCCAGGAGGGGGAAGTAGTAGAGCTGCTGTCCGCTCCGTGGCGGCCAGGCGTTCAAACGATTCCCCTGGCCCATCCCCTTCCCCCGGGCAAATCGACGCTCAGATTGGAGTACGTCCACGGCGATTACATTGAGGCGCTGGGCGAAAAGGAGGTTCGCCACATCGTGTCCTGGGAGCAGGTTCCGCCGGCCGACCTATCCCGGCTCACGCCGGACGACTTCTCCGACGACGAACTGTTCTTGCCGTACAACATGGCGTACTCGGAGAAGCACATGCCCTACTACTTGGCGCATTTTCACCGGTTGGCCAACGCCGTGCGGGAGGACGGCTTTATCGACATTGCCGTTTGGCGAAACGCGGTGGACAACGCTCCGTACAACGCCCGCGTCATGGAGAACATCCTGAGCCTGGCGTATTTCTACACCACCGACCGGCCTTGGAACCCCTATTACGCCTCCCCGGCCCTGCGGGCCAGGCTCGAGGCGGCCCTTCACTTTTGGATCACCATGCAAAACGACGACGGGCGGTTCAGCGAGTACGGCTGGGAGCGTTGGAACCTGCCCGCGACCGCGTTTGCGACCAAGTTTATGGGCGAAACGCTCCTCCTGCTGCACGGTGGGCCGCCGATCGATCCGGACCTGCTTGCCGCGGCGGTCCAGGCGCAGCGCAAAGCGATCATGGTGACGTTGACCGACGCGAGCCTTTACAATCACGGCACGCAGTACACCAATCAATTCGGCAACGTCTGGCCCGGCGCGCTGGCATACCTGAAGCTCTTTCCTGATCCCGACATGGAAAGCGCGCTCTTGAGGCGGTTCGCCGACGCCGAGCGCGATTTCCAAAGCCCGGCCGGGTACTATTACGAAGCCGGCACCGTCGACTGGGGCTACAACATGGGCACGCACCGGACCAATGTGCGCATGACCTGGCACTACGCCCGCGGCTCGGAAATGGCAGATCGCTTGGCCGACTCGGAGCGGCGCTGGTACGAATGGCTGTCGTACAACGCCTTGCGAGAGCCCGACGGATCGTACTTCTTGCTCAACCGCGGAATCGAAAGCCGCCAGCGAACCGGAGGCTTTGCGCGCCTTGACTCCGAGCTGGCCGCAGTGATCCCCTTGGCACGTGCGTTCGCGACCACCCAAAGCGAGCGGGAAGAGAGCATCAAACGCCTTCGCGAAGACCTCGCCGCCCGTTGGCCGGCCGTGGCGCCCCTGGCGGTGGGCAACTCCAACGCTTACTCACCGTACCCGTTCCTGCATCAGCCCATCGAACCGTGGCTTCCCGACGACCAGCAGCGCGCCGCAGCGACCGCCCTTTTGCCCTACCTCGCGTCGAACAACTTTAACCACCAGCGGGCGGACAGCCGCTACCCGCTGGTTTTGACCTACGTTCGCCGCCCCAGCTACTATGCCATTTTCAATGCAGGCCAGGCGCGAACCGCCCAGCAGCGTTTCGGCCTGGGGATCGTCTGGCACCAGCAAGCGGGCGGCCTGGTGCAGACCCAATCCCGCAGCGATGTGACCGCGTGGGGGACCAAGGCAGCCGCAAGCGCGCCCCCTTACGAAGCCAGCATCCCCGAGGCATCGTACACCGTTGCCGGCTCCGCCTGGACGCCCCGTCCCGGCGCAGTAGAGATGCCCGCGGGCGACGTTACCATCCGTTACCGTTTAGGCGAAAACGGGGAGAAGAGCGTGCGCTTCAGCGACGAGGCGATCGAAGTCTCCGTTCAGCAC
>k87-486221_pt1 | contig 14771 bp, 15 predicted proteins | sample MGYA00084031_6733416 | MGnify analysis MGYA00084031
TGATCATTTCTCTATTCGAATACGAGTACCAAGACATTTTGGAATATGAAAACAGCAAAAAGAAAACGTGAAACACCCCGTTCCGGCTTTCGGAACGGGGCTGTGACAAGCGGGAGCGTTACAAACCCTACTGTTTTCGATCAGTCGTCCCAAGAAATTGAAATGATCTCACCGGTAAACGCGTCAATCTCAATTTCTGCCACTCCCGAATCCGTCTCGATCTCAAATTCATAAGTAATCACGTCGGATTCCCTGTCTTTAATTGTTCCGTGCACTTCTCGCAGCGCAATTGTGGCTGCTTGATCAATACTGATCCGTAAGGGTTCGGGGCTCTCCTCACTGTTTTCTGACGGCTCTCCATCAGAACGAGAGCTCTTATTGTCGTGTGTTTGTTCGTTCGCTTCGTTATTTGTCTGCGGATTGACATCGTCATTTTGTAAGATTTGAGGGGGTTTCTCCTCCAGGTTGACCACATCCCCCGTGAATGCATCTAATGTTACTTCGTAATCACCTTTCGGTCCTTTCAGTTCTGCTTCATAAACGAGCTGACCATTTTCCCGTTCCAGTTCGATTTCTTCTACCTCGCCCGGATATTTGCCTTCCACGATTTCTGCAATCTCTTCTTTCGTCAGCTGACTGTTGTCAGATGAAGCGGTTATGTGTTGAACGCCCAGGCCTGTCACGCTAATCACAACAGCTCCCACGATCACCGCGATCCACGTTTTGTTATTCATCATTTTTTCCCCCTTGTAAGATGATGGTTTTATCATACCGGTGACAGATTAATAGGCCATGGCAACAACATGAGAAAATGATGAGAATGTCATTCAGCTGCCGGAAGTGTCACAGTGAACACTGACCCTCGATGTTCTTCGCTCTGAACGCTTATCTCCCCATGGTGGGCGCGCACGAGGCTCCTGGCAATAGATAGCCCCAGTCCCGTCCCTCCTGACTCCCGGCTGCGCGTTTTGTCCACGCGGTAAAACCTGTCAAATATGTGGGGGATGTCTTTTGCGGGAATTCCTTGACCGCGGTCTTCTACGGTCACGTTTACCGTATCCTCCTGAGATCTAACTTGAACGGTGACCTTATCCGCACTGTATTTCAAAGCGTTGTCGAGGAGTATATACAACACTTGCTTTATTTTTTGTTCATCGACCATCGCATACACTTGAGGGGTGAGCGTTTGGACGTCTATTTCCCGTTCATACGTTTGCCTGAACCTTTCAACCGTCGATCGACACAGAGCGATTACATCGATCTTTTCCAGTTTCACCTGACCGTCTGATGCGTCTTTGGCCAGTGTCAGCAATTGCTGTATCAACGACTTCATGCGCTCTGTTTCTGACGAAAGCGCTTCAATCGCTTCATCCATCACTTCTGGTTTTCGGTGTCCCCAGCGCTTTAAAAGATGGACGTAACTGTCAATGACGGTCAGCGGTGTTTTCAACTCATGGGATGCGTCGGATACAAATTGTTCCTGTTTTTCGAAATTGGTTTTCAGTTTGTTGATCATCGTGTTAAACGTATCGGCCAATTTGTAAAGCTCGTCTTTCGACCGCCCCTTCAATTCGATCTGCTTGAATATTCCCCGCTCTTGTATTTCTTTCATCGTCCCCACAATCGCTTTGAGCGGACGAAGAATCAGATTGCTGATGAGCCTGCCGCCAATGATGGAAGGAATGAGTACCAGTAGCGAACTAACCGTCAACACGACGCGCAAGGTGTGTAAGGTCTCCTGCACTGGAGCTAAGCTTTCCGTCACTTCCAACGTGACAATAGATCCGTCCGCCCATATGGTGGGAAAATAAGCGATGACGTAACGTTCACCGTCTTCCATCGTGTAAAATGTGTGGCCTTGTTGCGTTCTAAACGTGGTGGGGATTTGGGTGAGACGGGCTTCTTTCGTAACTGTCGAGATAGATTCCCCTGCCTCATTGATCAGTCGGACCATCCCGCTGGCCGGCATGTACGCCCGGAACAGATCGCTCGCTTGAACCGAAAAGTCAGCTCTCAGCGCTTCTACAATCGTTTCCGTTTGTGCCGTTACACGTTCCACTTCCGTATCGGTCGTCAGTTTATGAAACAAAAAATATATGGCTAAACTCACCAGGAGTAACATGAAGAGCAGCAAAAGGGCCGTGTAAAGCTGAATTTTTGTTTTAATGCTCACTGTTCAGGCTCCTTCAACGTGTAACCGACACCGCGCACAGTGTGGATGAGGGGATTGTCAAACGGCTGGTCGATTTTTTTGCGCAAATAGCGGATGTACACGTCGACGACATTGGTCTCGCCGTAATAGTCAAACCCCCACACATGATTCAACAACTGCTCCCGGGTCAACACGTGATTTTGGTTTTTCAGCAGGTAAACGAGGAGATCGAACTCCCGCGGCGTTACGGAAATCGTCTGATTTTGCCGTTTGACTTCCCGCGTGTTCACGTTAACGGATAGATCCCCGCAGCTCAAATGTTCTTCCTGGAACGCGCCGCGAACGGGACGTAAATGGGCGCGGATGCGGGCCAAAAGCTCCTCGGTTTGGAACGGTTTGGTGACGTAGTCGTTGGCCCCCAGATCGAGTCCGCTCACTTTGTCCGGCACTTCATCCCGCGCCGTAAGCAAAATGACCGGTGTGTACGGATCGCGCCTCCGCAACCGGCGCAACAGTTCCAAACCGCTCATGCCAGGGAGCATAATGTCCAGAAGAATGAGGTCGTAAGCAGACGACTCCGCTTCTGCCAAACCTACCGTTCCGTCGTGAACCGCCTTCACTGAATATCCATCGTATTCCAATTCGAGGCTCATCACCCGCGCCAACTTTTCTTCATCTTCTACTATGAGAATGTTCCCGTTAGACAAAAGCTGACACATCCTTACCGTATCGTAAGTCCGCACTTCTATTATCATAACACGTCTGACACGAGGTGAAAGAGAATGACTGCAGAAAAGTGAACATTTCCGTCACCCCGATTGCGTGCGCTTTCTTCAAAACCACAACGCGCTATGGTATGATTAATTTATAATATTTTAGATATTGAATAATAAAATATAGACGAAGGAGTGGGAAGCATACGATGAATGCTGTTATACTTTTTGATGGAGTATGTAATTTTTGTAACAAAAGCATTCAGTTTATCATCGAGCGAGAACCGAAGGGTTACTTCTGTTTTGCCTCGTTGCAAGGGGAAGTGGGACAATCGTTATTAAAAAAGCATCAACTCCCTTCACGTGTCGACAGTTTCGTTTTGATCGAAAACAATCAAGTGTATTTAAAGTCTGACGCCGCTCTCCGGATATGTAAACACCTCAAAGGCGCATGGAAACTGATGTCTCTCTTTCTTATGGTTCCTAAACCCGTTCGGAACGCCGTTTATTCACTCATCGCGAACAACAGGTACAAGTTTTTCGGCAAAAGAGACAGCTGTATGATTCCCCCTCCCGAAATCCGCGAACGATTCTTAGACTGAGGTGGGAAGTAAATCATGAAGTTTCATGCAAACAAAGACACAACGTACCGAATTATTGTTTGGGTATTAGGATTACTTTTCTTTGGGCTCTCCCTGGGCCTCTTCGTACCTGTATACAACGAAGCCGGATTGGGGACAAGTCTTGTCTTCTCCCTTCTGTTTGGGATCTGCGGCTTTTTTATTTTTTGGCTGTGGTATCGCACGTACTACATCGTGACAGACCGCGATTTAGTCATTCGTTTCGGTCCGTTTAAACGCGTCATTCCCCTCACTTCTATAAAAAAAGTCGAGAAAACGTACGCGCAACTCGCCTCTATCGCGTTGTCCAAAGAACGTTACTTTTTACATTACAACGCCCACGATTACACGATCATCGCACCTGAAAATATCGAACAGTTTGTCCAAGTGATCAATGAGAAAAGGTCTCATCCAGTTGAACTCATACAGTAAACATGTGACCTTACCTCGAATAAGAAAAGCCGCAGACACACGCTGCGGCTTCAACAGACTATTTAAATCTTTAATCGTCCAGTGCTTCCATCACTTCGACGATGTACGCTTCCCTTTCCATTTTCGAGGAAGAGGCTGAGCTCCCCCAAAACCATGTGTATTGGTAAACGGCAAGATTCAAGTACGCGGCTGCATTGATCCCCGCTAGAGCCGTATGCACGGCTCCTGCGTAGTTGTACACTGCCGCTCCGACCATCGCGATCCATCCAGCCGCCGCCGCTGCCATGTCCACCTCTTGTTTTGTCGTGGCGGTATAATCTAAGTTGTCGAGGGCTTTTTTCAGCAGGTTGCCGCCACGCTCAACGGCCTTGTCAACTTTGGTCAGATTTTTGCTGTAAGCGGCATCTTGCAATTCCTTGAAATATTCGGGATCCAATCTGTCGATTTCGTTGACAATGTTGTCAACCACTTTCAGCGCCTCTTGGTTTTTGTTGACGCCTTGCGCAATCCTGGAATCCACCGGCAGTTTGCCGCCGAGCTCCCCTACGCCAAACACGATGCCTTTAAATATTTCTTGCCCAGAGTACTCCTGATGTGCACTTTCGGCCCGGTTTGCGGAGGCCGCAGAGCCAAACGAAAACACACACAACGCGAAAACAAGCCATAACGGTACACTTTTCTTCATCCAGCGAATCAACTTAATCGCTCCTTTTCCTTTTTTAGACTCATGGGCGCACTATACCTGTTCTCATCCTGACTCTCCCTTGACCTCACCACCTTTCACGGCTGGTTTTCTTAATCTATGGGTAATTCTTGGTGCTGCCTGAAACAGTTTAAGGAACGGTTGAATTTGAAATTCCTGTTCAAATGGCCGCAAGAACAAGATGAGGGCAGCGAACATGACAGTGGCAAAACTGTACAACCCGATGACGACGGCTATCGAAAGGTGGAACACGATCCCTGCCACTAAAAACCACTTCCAATATTTTTTTGGTGCAAGCAAGGCGGCAAACAAGAGAAATTCGAGAACAACCGTCCCCCATGTAGGCACGACGACAAAGGGCGTTTCTAACAAAGGAAACAGGAAGTTCCCCAACCCTTCTGACGTTCCCAGCAAAGTATCTTGCAAAAAATAGTACACTGCTGTTCCGTCCATCCAGTGTTCGCCTATTACTTTCGCGTAAGCGGCGTTGAGGTAGATGATAGCCACTTGGACGCGCAAAGCAATGTACGTACACAAACCGGTGATAAACGCGAACATGTATGCTTTAGATGAAGGGTCCGGGGCAGCTTGCCGCTGCCAGTGCCATTTTCTCGAGTCCGTTAACGTCAACGGGATTAACAAGAAGGTTAACGCGACATTGGCTTGTTCGCCTCCATCGAGGGACAGCGCCGACGCATAGAAGCTGTAAGTAATGTAAAAATGCAAAATCCCTGTATACCTGGGGCGCCACCCGCTGGCGATCACGAGCAACAGTACGATAAAGACCCATCGTATCAATTCAAAGTAGAAGAAATCCCTCGGGACAAAACAAAAAACACTGAGAGTGTTCGTACACAGCGGATACTCGGGAAGCCCGGCTCCCGGTCGAAAAAAGATGTGTGTCGGGTTAAACAACAAAAGCATCGCCAACGAACCCGCTAAAAGCGTCCGCGCCAGACCGTAGACGTTCGTCCACAACAGTTGTGTTTCAGCATATTGCGTCAGTCGTTCACCTAACTTGCTGAACATGAGACATTCACCCTCGCAATTTGAGATGGCATAACGGTGGTATCTTTATACTTGCTCCAGGCCCACGGCACCGGCTCCTGCATCACGATCAAGTGTTCACCGCAGATGGTGGGAAAGGGAGATTCGTTGTGAACCGTCAAAGTTTCAACCCCGTCACTTTCAGTAGCACAAGTAAACGGCTTTTCTTCGCACGTCACCCACTTGTCATCTGGCACTTTGGACTTCACTAGGCCCGCTTCGATCCCTTGCGCTCGCCCGTCCCTCTTTAAGCCGTAAAGATTTTCTTTTGAATTGTGGGGCCAATTGGTTGACGATTCCTTCGTTTCATAATCGAACACGTAAATGGCAGGCTCTGTAGGGTCTTTACTGTAAAATCCCCACCCTTGTGGAAACCACGTCTCCATATTCAACAGGTCGATCAGCGGCAACGTTAGAGCGTTACGCGGCAAGACTGAATGGATCGAGCTAAAAAATAAAAGGAAAACTACGAAAAGTAAAGTAACAAAGTACACCCCATAACTCCTCTTGTCTTCGCGATTCATCTCATCAACTCCATTTAAGTTTTATTAAAAATGACTAGATATTGTCTTATCTTATTAAAATATTTATAATATATTTGTATTATTAATGATTTTATTCTAATGGTAATAGATAATAGAGTCAATATTATTTTTATATTTTTTATTTTAATAATAGAATTTATTATGGGTTATTCTAACGATTGAATGAGGGGAACAAAGGTACGCAAAGCGGAGGTAAGTTGGAATGCCTAAAAAGTCGTGTGCAAAAAAAGAGCCGCTGACATCGGTCATGCGGCGAAGATGAGGGTGGTTTTGTTTGCGAAAGGGGGCAGTCTACCGCTTCATATTCCACTCTTCTGTGCCGTACTTGGTCGCTGCCAGTTCGACTGCCATGGCGCGTTCCTCCGGTGTCAAAGGTTCGGGTTGAAGTTCAATGTCCATTCCCTTTGAGAACCCTGTCGTAAATGCCTCAACGGCCTTCTCCCACGTCACGGGTGACGCCGTCAGTTCGTTGATGGCCACGGCCTTTCCGCTGAAGGCCTGTTTTAGCCGCTGCTTCCTCCGTTCGGAACGGAACTTCAGTAAGCTGAACAGCAACTCTACGTCCATGTCCAGTAGAATGGAACCGTGCTGTAGAATAGTCCCCCGCTGGCGGGTTTGGGCGCTGCCGGCGACTTTGCGCCCTTCGACGACGAGTTCGTACCAGGACGGAGAGTCAAAACAGGCAGCCGATTCGCCTTTCTTCTCTTTGCTGCTCTCTTTGTCCAGTGAGACGAGGTCAGCCTCGAGACCGAGAGCGCGGAACCCTTCCAACAGTCCCTGGCTGAACAGGCGGTACGATTCGGTAACCGTTTGCGGAATCCCCGGGTAATCTTCAGACACAACGATGCTGTACGTCAGTTCCTGATCGTGTAGAACAGCGCGCCCGCCGGTGGCGCGCCTCACGAACCCGACGCCTTTTTCCCGCACACGGTGGAGATTGACCTCCCGTTCGACGCGCTGGAAGTAACCGATGGATAAAGTCGGGATGTTCCAGGCGTAAAAACGGATCGTCGGTGGGACGTTCCTTTCGGTGTGGGCGTTCAAGATCGCTTCGTCCACAGCCATGTTCATCGCCCCGTCCAGTGAACCGGTGTTTACGAGTCTCCATACAGGTTTCGACATGTACAGGTCCTTCTTTCTACTCACAGTTTCACTTTATCCATCATAATCGGTATGGCAGAGGGATTCAATCACATTTGTCACACGATCGACACAATTTCAGGTATACGTTGCGTTTAATGCTTGCTACAATAGCAATCAATAAGGATTCAGTCGCTACTGAGAAGCACTGGGTTCTTATTTTACATAAGGAGAGCACCTCCAAACCGGAGGTGCTCTTCCTGTTTTCAAACGGTTAAGCGGATGGGAAAAGGACGTGGGACGGATGGAGATTCTTCGCGCGAAACGCCCTCAGTTTAACAGCAAGACAGATGGAACGTGTTTTGGGTGCAACATCCTTAGCAATTGATAGCCGATACCGGAAAGCCCTAACCACATACCTGGTATTTTTAAGTGGTTACCCAATCCGTTTATGTAACGGCAGTTTCTCCGGCCGACCATGTTTTTTACGAGGTTATTGGCCATGTCGACGAGCTGACGATCGTCCATGAACTCACCGGCTTGTAACAAGAAGTCCACTCTGCCAGAAGTTCCGTGACACAGGGAATCATCTTGATCTTCGGTTTGTAAACTAATGTCAATCGCTCGATGCAAATCTTTCCTTACCCGTGCGTCCTCCTTCAAACGCAACATGGCCAACCGGCTGATGCCGATCCCAATCGAGCCCTGACACCACGTGTCGTCAGCACATGAATCTAAACGATCCCGTTTTCTCGGATCTATCCAGTTTTGTTGTTGTTCGTCGTACATGGACCGTTCATAAGCGAAACTTTTCTCAAACGCCTCACGGTAGACGTCTTTTCCCGTTGCATGGTAGAGGCGAAACAAAGCCAGTGTCATGCCAGACGCGCCGTGGCCTAAGCCGACCAAGAAAGTGTCCTTCTCCACTAAGGCAGATGACCACTTCCAATACGGTCCAGATTTGTGAGCCCGTTTAACGAGATGGTCGCCTAACCGACTGGCCACATCCAACAAGCGTTCATCTTTGCGCTCATCAAACATATTGAGAAGGAGTACGATGAGACCGGATGTCCCCGTCAAATAATCGTAAAATTGGTCCTTCTCCGCAGCGTCTTTTAAAGACAGAAGGAGTTGATTAGTCATCTCTTGATATGCCGATCGCGCGTCATGAATGTCAGCCAGTTTCCACAAAGGGTACAGTTTAGAATACCCTCCGTAAAATGCAGACACGACATTCCCATATACAGGCTGTTCTAAGCAAGACTTTAAGGCAGCTTTAGAAGCGGTAACGAATCTGTCTTCTCCCGTGATGTGTCCCAGATAACCGAGAAATAAGGCGATGCCACCCATTCCGTTATACAAGTCCACACCGAGACTCGATAATTGCCACTGCCCTTTGATGTTTAAGTTCAGATCAATCCAAGCGGCTTGCAAGTCCTTTCCGGAACCTGCCCAGACTGCCGCATCCACAATTTCTTCCCCAATCTTTTCAGCGTGATGGAGGAGCTGCTCACGATTTATTTTAGGCGCCGTGTGAGGTGAAAGGGGCTCGGGATCTCTGACTTTAATTCGATCCACGTCTGTAGCGATAATGGACAGTTTAATGTAGTTTAACTGCGTATCAATTTCCTCTTTCGACAGCCTCTTGATCCTTTCTTCCACGAGCTCAATCGCCGGCTTAAGGTAAAAGTCTTGGATCACCCGTCCGTCTCGATTAATCAAGTCTCGCGATCCGGGACGCGTGGTAAAATAAGGAATATCGTGCTGTACCAGTTCGTCCTTTTCAAGCTTGCACACTTCGACGGGGAGAGGAGAGAAGTATATGCGGTCAATCATTCGCTCAAAGTCATACGCGTGCCTTAAATAATCAGGATGGCAGGACTCCTTAACGAACCTCGCGTAGTATTCGGTCGGACGAATAATGGCGCGAACTTCGACATCTCTTAAAGAGGTGAGGCGCTGTAACAGCTCCTCTTTGTGGCGTTGTACGATGTCGCAGATGCTTGAGAATCCGTCGACGATATCGTCTATGTAATCCACGGGATGGACGTGTTTGCCGTTCAGAGACGGTCTGTTTTTCTGAGGAGACGTTTTGGCACTCTTCAGTACAAAGCGCATCGTATCTTTGTTCGTGTTTTCTAACTGCAGAACGGGATTGGGCAACGTCTGTTTGTCACCGCCTAAACCGCTGATTTCAACTCCAACGCCGTCCTCATTTTGAAAGCCTAATGTCGGCAACAATCCTGTCCTGACGACGGACTGAAACACCTCGCGGTTCGCTTTCGCTACAGCATTTTCGATATGCGGCGACAGATAGTCGCTGTTGTGGAAAATCGTCTCCAAATCAATGATGAACGGATTTTCACCGCTCGCAATTATATTCTCATAATGCATATCTGTACCGTTAAATAGGTACATGATGGCAATTAAACCACCGTAACGCCGGTAGTAGTCTCTAATCTCCCGCTGACTTTGACACGCTTGTTGCTTGATAAATGCCTCCCAACCGTACTCTCCTCTGTTAATAAACGGATAGGTTGTAAGCTTCGGCCTAAAACCGCGTTCGTTAAACCATTTATACAGGTCAAACACCTGCTCATTAATATCCATCCGCTTCGGTTTGTATACGAGAGTTTGACCCGATTCAAATTGGAGATTGACGACACTTTTCCCTTTATTGTGTGAATCTCCTAGACCCGTTTCTACCTTGACCAAAGTGCAGTCATCTAAATGAAACGTTTCCTTTAACAGTGGCCAGTCCGCCTTATACCGTTCAATCAGTTCAGTCATATTGTGTACAAAATAGTCTGTGCGTAAAGACAAGATACGCGCCAGTACAATGTACTCCAAATAAAACTGTAACACGTGTTGCTTTTTACAAAATTGACGTATAAACGAAGCATAGCGATCCTCTTCGGAATCGCCTTCCAACTCATTTAAAACGCGGGCGACGTTTAATTCGAGAACGAGTGCGCGACTGGAAAGCTCAACGAGGTACTTCCCCAGACTTTCTATCATTGAATGGAGGACTTTTTCTTTGTTGATCATAGAATCGCTACACGCGTTCAACGCTTGGTTCAGCTTATTTTGAGCCCACTGCAAAAACGGTCGCACAGCGATGGACATCGACGTCGGAACCTCATCATCTGCAATATCGTCCGTTTGTGACATACACTCTTTAAAGATTCGGAACCATCGGGGAAATTCTTTGATCTTTTTGTGATTGTCCACGAGAAGAGCTGAAAACTCTTCGACTGTCAACCCTTCTACCGCTAGTTTCTTGTTCCATCTTGCCTCGTCTTTGAAAAGAGCTTTTGTTTTCCATTTGCGAACGGCTTCCGCAGATGAGTCGGCCTTTTCTTCTGACATATGGCGGCATTCATCATTTAAATTGAGTGATTGCTTTCTCTCCGCCATAAACAAGCCTCTGACGACTTCTGCTTCTAAACTTTTCAATCCTTCCAATTAAAAACCCCCCAACCGAAAATGGACGAGCTACATACGTACCGCATATAGCTCGTCTCACTCGATCGTTCTGTTAACATTTCATGACGGAGTAAATGACAGTTCCGATTCCGATTCCGACTGTACACGGCATGGAGCTAGTGAGAGGTGTTGGGGTGACAGCAGCAGCTTGGGCGTCATCAGCTCCTCCGTTGATCCGCATGAGCTCATCGTCGCTGATTTCCGTTAACGCTTCTCCAGACGGGTGCGCAACGTTAAGTTGAACTGTCTCGCGATAATCAGGATCTTTCCAAGCTCTCACAAGCTGTTCACTCATTCGACACATCCTCCTTTGACCTTAATTTTTGCACACAGTGAATGTGAGCAGAAGCCCCGTGCCTATTCCAGCTGAAACACACCAGGCGGAAGACACTGTAGTAGGGGTAGCTTGTGGCTCCACTCCTGCCCCGCCATTAACTCTCATTAATTCTTCATCGCTTATTTCGGTTAATACCTCTCCAGCGGGGTGCGAGATGGACACTCCTGCCCGCTCACGATAACTCGGATCTTTCCAAGCCTTGACCAAGTCGTTACGATTCACACCTTTTCCCTCCTTGCGTTAATTTCTTTATTTTTCTACCAACAACTATTATATTAGGATTATATTTTTTTTATAGTTCCCTAAAGGGAAATGTTGTTCACGATTTGTTACTCTACCTGATTAAAGGCGAATTCTCGTCTGCTCTCTCTAGTTGCTGGGTGTATAAGTGATAGTAGTGACCTCCCTTTTGATAGAGCGAAAGGTGATCTCCTTGCTCCACAATCGTTCCCTTGTGCATCACAAGTATTCGATCCGCATTCTTGATTGTGCTGAGGCGATGGGCGATCATGACACGCGTACACTCAAGGGTATGCAATCGCTCCATAATCTTTTTTTCGGTTACGGAATCTAGAGAGCTCGTCGCTTCATCGAGAATAAGAATAGAAGGTTCCGTTACGAGCGCCCTTGCGATTAATAAACGTTGACGCTGTCCACCCGAAAAATTAATCCCATTTTCGGACACAACGGTATAGTATCCTAAAGGGAGTTTCATAATCTCGTCATGAATTTCCGCCATCTTGGCAGCATTCACTGCTTGTTCAATCGACAAACCCGGCTGATTCATCACAATATTGTCATAGATCGTTGTGTTGAATAGCCGAGTCTCTTGTAACACTGTTCCGATTTCCCGCCGAACGGACTTCAAGTCGTAATCACTTAACGGGTAGTCGTCTATGTACACTTCACCGTTCGTTGCACGGTACAACCCGAGAATCAGCTTTGCTAGTGTGCTCTTTCCCGATCCAGAAGAACCGACAATGGCCACCTTTTCACCTGGATGAATCGTCAGTGTCACATTTTTAAGGACGTATTCATCATACGGACTGTATCGAAAATCTACATTTTTGATCTCAATTTTGCCACGTAGTTTTTGAAGCGAGACGTTTTGTTTTGAACCTTCCGCTCGACTGTCCACTACGTCTTTAATTCTTTTGATGTAGTTATTCACCAAAATCACTTCGTTATAAGCCGTTCCGATAGAAACGATCGGCGCCATGAACGAAGACGCCAAATTACTAAACGCAACCAATGTGCCTAAGCTTACGCTCCCTTCAATGACGCGGGAGCTTCCCATCCAAAGCAAAAAAACAGGCAAAATAAACTGATATCCTGACGAAATAACATTCAGAAACGTATCCCATAAATTCCTTTTCTCAGTTGCAACCAACTGTTGCATAAAGTTTTTTTCCCATGTGTCGTAAGATGCGCGTTCTAGCCCCATCACTTTAATGTCGCAAATATTGTGAATATTTTCAGCTGTAATACTCTGTACTTTGGCTTGCGCCTCCACTTCTTTGGAGGTCAATCTCTGTGTGATAGATGTGCTTAACAAAAGAATCACAAAGCAAACGACACCACTTAAGATCACAAATATTCCCATAGAGGGGATATACCAAACGAGCAAGGCTGCATAAAAAAACAGCAGCATGCAATCTATCATGAGTGAAATTAAGCGGTTCGAAAAAACAGAGCGAATGAACGTATTTGAATTTGCCCGAAACAACAGATCACCGCTTGAGCGGTTCTCAAAAAATTGATACGGGAGTTTAAACAAGTGTTGCGTAAAATGGGACATGAGGGCGTGATCCATATGCTTTTGCAACTTGGTGACCACATATCCCCTAGCCATTAAATTCAGATTGTAAAACAGGTACAGCATGAACACGGCATACCCTAATATAGAAATGAAGGAAACGTTTTTCGGAACTAACACTTCATCCGTAATCCATTGAGTCAGCATCGGGTTCAAAATACCCAAGCCTTGCAATAAAGTGGAAAACAAGAGCACGAGCACGATCCATTTTGGTTGTTTAAACGCATGTTTAATGTAAAAACCCCAACTCGACTGTTTCTTTCTCTTTCGCCAATGTGCATTCGGTTTTAGCGAAAGAAAAATTCCAGAGTACGATGTGTTAAACTCATCGATGGTGAGTCGCCTTCTTCCAGAAGCAGGGTCAACGATGTAGAGGTACTTTTTTGTCATCTTTTCAAGGACAACGTAATGTCTCTGTTCCCAAAAGACGATTACCGGCAAGGCGCTTTTCGAGACAGTTGTGATATCCCCTCTATACGCCTTGACGTCAAAATCTAATTTTTCACTAATTTTTTTGAGGTGGAATAAAGACATTCCACTTTTGGATACTCCAAACTCTTCTCTTAACTCAGTCAGTGTCACGTGTTTTTTGTAATAACCACAAATCATCGCTAAACACGCTAAGCCACACTCACTGTGCTCCATTTGTTCAATGTAGGGAAGTCTACTCAACACGATTTGTCTCCTTAACATCTTGTTTCAGTTCGATGTACCCAAGGTGATAGCAAATGATACCAATTTCTACTCTTGTTTTAACCTGCCACTTTTTTTTGATCGAGATCACAATGTCTACTATTCGTCGTCTACTGACGTACAACTTCTCTGCAATCTCTTGGTTTGTATACCCTTTGGCTATTAATATCGCGACTTCCTTTTCTCTTTGACTCAACGGTTTAATATTCACCGAATGCTTACACATTTTTTTGATCCTCTCTAATTTCTGTAGTCTAACGATTTAGGCCGATGGCCGCAGTTATTGATTAATTTTTCTGCTTAAGAATGACATAGTGAAAGTGCCCGAAGTGAACCATCCAGATCGCTGCTAGAACAAGAAAAGCAAACAATTGTCCAAAGTACAAACTGATGAGAATTGAGATGAAGAATATCCACGTCATGAGTGAACGTGTGCGAAAGGCTGCACGATGCACCACACGTACTTCACTTTCATCTAACTCTCTTTTGGGGAAATTTAACAATTTCAGAATCAGTAGCTGCCCGCCCTGATGGACCCCTCTCATTTTTTTCACAATATGTCCTTGAAGACTTGCGAGTAAGATGAAGCATATCAACCACACGATGAAAATGACGGCTGCCTGCATCATGGATTCCGTGCTTTCAAAGCGAAGCACCCATCCGATCAAATACAGTAACGACAGACTAATGGCGAACAGTCCAACTGCACAGAGGATGAACAACTGTTCCCACCGGCGCAGATCGACGTGCTTTTCTGAAGAGTGGGATTTCCTCATCTGATGCGGTTGAAGTCGGTAATATATCCACGCGTTGATTCCACCAAAGACGAAAAGACCGACCGCAGGAGGTAAAATAAGCCTTTCTGCCTCCTCTGCCCGCGCTTCAGTCGGTAAGACTAGCGCCATGAGACAAGCTACCACCAGCCAAGCGATCATGACGTAAAAACCGACTCGGCAGAAGAACTTGATCCCTTTATACATTTTGCGCTCCTTACTCCTTCCCGTCATTTCATGACACTTGTTTATTCGTGTAATGAGAAGAGGTCAATTTTCGAAGAAGCAAGTAATTTGAAAAGTGAGAAATATCTTTTTTCGATCAGGTTGACAGTCTGTCGGTAGACATCGTTTTAACCAAACATATAATATAA
>k87-800587_pt1 | contig 14771 bp, 13 predicted proteins | sample MGYA00084031_6733416 | MGnify analysis MGYA00084031
CAATTCCGCTATCATATAACTTGATAATGACATAGCAAAAGACCCAAGTTCTTGTCGATATGTCAACTGTACATGAACTTGGGTTTTTCATCTAAATATAGAACTATATTAGAACAAACGCGGCTATGAACATAACGACTGGTTATCGTTTTGCAGAAATTCAATCAAGCGAACGCTGATGTTTTCGCCGGCTCAACTCCGCCTCCCGTTGGTATCAACGATACAAGCTTGCTCATGCCCCTCCCTGCTTGCGGAGTTTGAGCGCATGCACCCCGACGATCAAGAGCCATGCGATGTCGGCAATAATCAAGAATCGTCCGAACAGACCTGCCAGAATATCAGGACCAAACCGGCCGTCTTGAGGGATTTGCAGGACGAATGCGAGCATGGCGACGAGCGCAATCCCGGTGCTAACGAGCAGCCGTCTACGAACGGGTCTCCATGGTTTGCTACGAGTTAACGCCAGGCTTAGCAGCAGAGCCGCGACCGGCGTATAATCGAGCATGGCGCCAATGGAATGCATCTTTCCGCTGAACGTTGCAGCCTCCGGGCTCACGGATATCGGATCGGTGACGAATACGGCCGCGATCAAGACGCCAGCCGCGCTTATAGCAAGGATAGCGAGCCCAATGTATCCCGTTATGGAGCGAATTTGCGGGAAAATTGCAATTGCAACGCCAATCTGTGCAGCAGCCAACAATCCAAATGCGACTTGCATGAGCCATCCAACGCTGCCAAGCGCATATTCGCTAATAAAACGCCATGTAGGATCGAACTCCGGCTCCAGCACATGAAGACTGGCAAGAATAAGGACGAACAACGTTCCACATAATACCGATCCGAAGGCGAATTTGGAAGCATTCGCAGATACCGGTTTTACTGTAACTAGCAGTTTAGCCATTTGTCATCCCCCCAACAGCCGCAATTCTCCTCATCGACGATTCATATCCGCCACCACCTGGATAGGTCCATGCGCCCGTATTCGTATTCCCGTCTGAACTGAATGCTCCCTTGAAGTAAGTATTCGAGCCTTTCTCGCCGGCCCAAATGATTAGCGTGTCCCCTTCCATTTCGTAAACATAATCGAATGTGTTGCCCATCGTATCATAATACCGTGATTTGATGTCATGGCTAGGTTCTTCGCCAAATGGCTTTAAATGCCCGATAATCTCAATGCCTTTCACTTCTTGTCCATGCTGCATAAGCTGAACGCGTTGTATCAAGAAATATCCGCCTTCCATCCATTCATAGGTTACGGTGCCTTCTGCCCCTCCGCTGATTTGCCATGTACCGACTAAACGATCCAGCGATTGAAGATCAGTCACTTTTCATTCTCCTTTCATTGTTTAATTGGTTATTTCTTATGATTGATCTTTCTTCTTATCGGCGATCATCCTTTTTAGGTAATTGTCCAGTTGGTCAAGCCGCTCGTTCCAGATGGTTCGATGGTTCTGCAGGTAGCTTGCGGCAAAACTGTTGATAGCCGTCATAAGTCATCCTCCTTTTAGATACTCGAGCAATATCCCTCGGAAAAGGCGAGACCCTCTTCCCGCAGATATGGGTAGAATCCAGCCAATCTCCTAAGATCTGGAGAGGTCTGGCATCGTGTCTGCAGGTTCGCTGTCTGCTCATGCACCTAATATACACTTATACGTATATACATGTCAATGTATATACTTGATTTTCCAAAAATAATTGTTTCTAGTTCAAACTGCATGTAGGAACTCTTCCTCGAAAAAAACGGAACTTCTTAACTCGAGCTGGAATTCGTTTGATTTGTCCAAGCTTTGTTTATGAACGACGGTAATTTGGCTGGATCACAACAAAAAAATAAACCACAGATGTAATCATCCGTGGTTTACTTCCAGATAAAAGCTTTCGGCGTTAGGATCTGCGAATCTGAATCTTCAAGAGAGATTGCTCCCGGAGATTGGGTCGCAAGGCTTCAATGCTTCAAGTTGCTCATGCCAGGTTTATGCTTCGAATCGAGTCCATATTCACTTTCGGCTTGCGCTCGATTGTCAGTAAGCCGTTCACTTCCTGCTGCACGTCCGTAATTTGCGTATAGCAGAATCCGCACACGTAAGGCAAGCTTTTTATCGCCTGCGTAATGCCTTCGTAACGCTTCAAAAATTCCTCTTCGCCGCGAACCTGATTCCCGTAGCCCCAGCCCTCTTCGCTTGTAAAGGCGATGCCGCCGTATTCGCTGATAATGACAGGCTGACCGCGATAGCCATAGCCCTGCGCAAATGGGTATCGATGCTTGTTATGCGCGAACGCATTGCCTAAGAGTGCGTCTTTGTCCCGATAACGCTCTTCCAGCATGGCGCCCAGCTCTTCATAGTCGTGGAGCGTAATAATATCCGATACCGTATGCTCCCATCCGTCGTTCACAATCACCGGCCGCATTTGATCGAATGCCTTGGTCAGATGATAAATCGACTCCGTAAACTGCTGCTGCATGCGATCGGTAAAGATCTCGGATATTCCCCATGACTCGTTAAACGGTACCCAGGTAATAATGGAAGGATGGTTATAATACTGCCGAACGATTGCCATCCATTCATTCGTGAAGCGTTCTACGGCATCGTCGCCGAATTCGTAGGTTGACGGCATTTCCGACCAGACCAGAAGACCTTTGCGGTCGCACCAGTATAAATAACGGGGATCCTCCAGCTTCTGATGCTTGCGCACACCGTTAAAACCGAGCGCAAGCGTTTTGTCGATGTCTTCCAGCAGCGCTTCCTCCGATGGAGGCGTCAGATGCGTCTCGCTCCAATACCCTTGGTCCAGCAGCAGCCGCTGATAAAGCGGCGTATGATTCAGCAAGATTTGATCTCCTACGATCCGGATGCTTCGCATGCCGAAATAGGAATAGACGGTGTCGATCGGTTGCCCGTCTTGCTTAAGAATCATCTCGACGTCGTATAAGTTCGGATGATCCGGGTGCCAAGGCTTGATCTTCCATTCACCCGCCGCTTCGTTCACGACACTGACGTCGACCGTTACCGTACTGCGTTCGACGCTCGTTTCCGAAGATCGGATCAGCTTTCCGTCAAACCGGACGATCGTCTGAAGGGTTACTCCGTCGTAACGAAGCCCTGTATTCCCCAATTCATAACAGAAGTTCGCCGCCCCCCGTTCCAGGTCCGGCGTAATTTTCACCCTGCGGATATGGACCGGGTTCACGTATTCCATCCACACGGTCTGCCAAATGCCGGTGGTTTGCACGTACCAGCAGCCAAAGCTGTCCTTCATCCAGCGCTGCTTGCCGCGCGGCTGCATGCAGCTGTTGCTGTCCATAGCTCGAACGGTAATCCTGTTCTCCCGGCCAAGCTCAACCGCTTCGGTAATATCGAACGAAAATGCGGCATATCCTCCCTCATGCGTGCCGATCCTCCTGCCATTGACCCATAGAGTCGCCGCGTAATCGACGGCTTGAAAATGCAGCAGGATCCGCTTTCCCGCTGCCTCATTAGGAACGGTAACCGACCGCTCATACCACACGCAAGGATGGAATGTTTCGTCTCCTATGCCGCTGGCCTTCGTTTCAAATGTGAAGGGGACCGTAATTTTGCGGTCAGCATCTAATCGTTCGAACCACTTGCCGCTTTCCCCCTCCAATGCGTCGTCGAACCGAAAATCCCATTCCCCGTTCAGATTTTCCCATTCTTCACGTACCAATTGCGGTCTGGGATAGTCCTTAATATACTTGTGCGAGCTTGACATTCTGTTCCACTCTCCATCTTCTGTTAGTTTATGTTTCTATTTCACAGCTATGGACTCTACCGTGATGTCCCCGAGCTCGATCTGCTCCGCATGAACCGACCGAATGCCCACTCTCCCCTGCATGAAAGCCCGCGGATCCTCGTACGTCAGAACCGGGTCTTTCCCGTCCTGCGCATAAACTCGGATTTCGCCGCGAACCGCCTCAATGCTTAAGCTTGCTAGCTCATTAGGCTCCAGCGAAATTTTCACGCTTTGCAGAAGCTCGGAATCGTAATTATGTTTGTACAGCTCAAGCTTCGTGGCGCTGACGGCAAGGAAATATCCCATCAACGAATCGCTCACTTGATCCCGGAAATCCGACTCGTTCGTCACCCGGAAGAGCACCCCCGCCTGACCGGACGGGTCAACGCCAAGCTTTACGGTCGTACGGATGCGATAGTCGGTCCACTGAGGACTTCCTCCATACATCTTGGCATCGGAATCGGCTGTGCCGGCATACCTTCCATCCGTTTCAACCCACTGGCCATGAATATCCTCGGCGCTTGCTTGTTCCAGAACACCCTCGACTTTGAACTTTTCTTCATTGACCCGTTCAAGATCCATCGTTGTCCACTCCAGCGTTTGGCCGCTGTTCAATTGAATGGTAAGGCTACGAAACCCCTTTTCGAGCTTCAGCGACCCGACCCGGATTTTCACCCAAGGCTCGCTGCCGGAGTGATCGCTGCCATCGACTTTATAGCTTCCGGCTACCTTATCGTCCACAAGAACCTTGATGGCCGATGGATGCGCGCCGGACTTGACCGTCAGGTCCAGCCCATACGTGCCGGATTCGGAGACGTTCACCGCGTAGCGCAGCCAGTCGCCTTTTTCCGTCAGTGCGGCCGCATAGCTCCCATCCTCTGCGAGCTTGATTGCCGTTCCGTCCGAACGGCGCCATTCACTGGAAGCTGAGGGGTGCCGGACCGAAAAGCCCCTGCCTTCGCCGCTTAAATAATGAACGGCCTCGATGCTGCCAGGAAGCGGCTTAGCCGTATCAAAGTCGCTGGTGCCGGAAGCGTGATTCGAGAACGCCGTATACGAAAGGCCCGGATCGCCTTCCTCGTACAGATATCCGATTTTGCCTGGGCCGAACGAGTCCGCCGATTCATCCAGCCTCAGCATGCCGTCCAGATAAACCCGGAGCCGATCTTCTCCACGCTCGACACGAATGGTGTGCAGCTTAGACCAATCCATGTCTTGAGGGATCTTCGTCTCGGCAAGCACCTGACGCCTTCCGTCCACCACGGTCCCCAAGGAAATCGCGTTGTCCTTCGGCTCAATTTCGGCGAATCCGTATTGATTCGCATCCTCATAGGCAAACAATGCGGCAGCGCGCGCCTGAGACGGTACCAAATTATATTCAGCCGTAAAGATTGGACCCGTGCTCTCCTTGCTGATGATTCGACCGCTCCCTGCTGTTTCTTTAGCCTCCCACAATGCTTCGTCGATGTCAGCTCCATCCAGTCTGTCGGCAAAGACCGGCCCTCTCGGAACAGGCTGTTCGTAGTTCGTCGGTCCGAGAAGCTCCATCCTGTCTCCATTGAAGACCAGCCTATCGATGTTCATACGGCGGACAGGCGGGCCTTCCTGGGATCTTCCCGTAAGGTTATGGTATACGAGATAATATGAATCCAGGTCGGGACCAAGGACGGTTGAGCTGTGGCCGAGTCCGTAGAAGTCCGGCTTGGTGCTGATGACGAGCGGGTTGTTGACCGGAACGGTATACGGACCAAGCGGCGAATCATGGGACACGGCATAGTTAATGCGATAACCTTTACTGAATACGTGATTGCCGGTATAGGTCATATAATAGGTTCCGTTACGTTTAATGATCATGGACCCTTCGGTCCAGTGGCCTAAGTATGGGCCCGGAATCGTTTGGCCTACCCCGAAATCGGCAGGACCGTTCATGGGAACGCCAACAATGCCCGAGGAGCCTGCATGCGTAAACAGCCAGGTTCCGTCATCGTCGATGAACACCGAGCCGTCGATGCTCATGCCGACATTCTCGGTGATTCGTTCGAACGGGCCTGTCGGCGATTCGCTCCGGAACACGAAGTGACCTCTGCCTGCCGGAGAAGTATAAAGATAGAACCAGCCGTTCCAGTAAATGACTTCCGGCGCATAGGCGCCGGTCGAGACAGGATCTTCGGTCACCAGCCCCGCATACCGCCAATCGACCAGATTATCCGACATCCACGCCTTGATTCCCGTCCGGTGATCCTTCGTGCTGACATACAGATAATAGCGCCCGTCATGCCGCAGCACGTATGGATCTCCGTTGCCGTAATCCTCCCATTCTTCCTCTAAGGATGGAAAAGGATTGGCATACGTTTGGTTCTTGTAAATTTCCATATCGACCGCCTCCGGTTTCGTGATTGTACTGCAACCCGACATTGCCAATCCGGCCGCTAATCCTAATGCTCCAAGGGATCTGGCGATCTTCCGCAGGTGCGGTATGCTTATCGGCATACGCCTCACCCCTTGATTCCGCTGATCGCCATCGATTCGATAAAGTATCGCTGGCAGAAAAAGAATACGATGATCACCGGCACCATCGCGATGATGGCGGCGGCCATGATCATCGGATAGTCCGACTGACCGATGTACATGGCCTGCATGGAAGCGATCAGCACCTGGATCGTTTGCTTCTCGGGCGTATGCAAGTAAATCAGCGGGCCGAGGAAATCGTTCCAAATGCCCATAAAGCTCAGGGCTGCTTGAGCCGCCAGCGCTGGCTTCATGATCGGCAGCGCGATCTTGAAGAAGATTCCAGGAAAGCTGGAGCCGTCGATCTTCGCCGCTTCGATCAACTCCGTCGGCATCGCGCTCTGCAGATACTGCCGTATGAAGAAGATGACGACGATGTTTCCGAACAGGCCGGGTATGATGAGCGGCAGCAGCGTATCTACCCAATCCAGCCTGGAAAAACCGATATATTGCGGAATCATGACAACGGAATAAGGAATCATCATCGTTCCGAGCAAACCGAGGAACAGCACCCCTTTATATGGAAACTCAAATTTCCCGAATGCATACGCCGACATGGCGGATACCAGCATGCCGACCGTCAGGACGATTACGACGATGATCAAGCTGTTCATAAACCCGTTAAGCAAAGGCGACTCCTGCCACACCTTCGCGTAGTTGCCAAACGTAAACGGATCGGGGATCCACTGCGGAGGAATTTCAAATACGTTTCGTCGATCCTTAAGTGAAGTCGATATGGTCCAAAGGAACGGCGCGACCATAAACACCGAGCCGAACAGTAACAGCAGCAGCGACCAGAGGTCGGTCCATCTTTCCCGTCTCACGATAATCCCCCCTAGTCCTGATAAACCCATCGATTGGAAAGCTTGAATTGAATCAGCGTGACGATGAAAATCAAAATACCCAGCACCCATGCAACCGCACTCGCATATCCCATGTTGAAATACTCGAACGCATGCTGGAATATGTAGTAGACGACCGTAGCGCCGCTATATTCCGGTCCGCCGTCGACCGCCAGCACATAGATTTGGCTGAACGACTGGAACGCCCCGATGATACCCATAACGATGACGAAAAAATGAATCGGCGTAAGCAGCGGGATCGTAATTCGCGTCAGCTTATGCCATGCTCCGGCGCCGTCGATTTCCGCAGCTTCGTAATACGTTGATGAGATCGACTGCAGTCCCGCTAAGTACAGCACCATGTTCCCCCCGATGCCGCTCCACAGACCGATCAGGATCAGCGAAGGCTTCACCCACTCGGGTTTGCCCAGCCAGTTAGGCCCGGTTATCCCGAACACCTCCCACAGGAAGTTGTTGAGCAGCCCGTAATCCTGGTTCAAAATCCACTGCCACAGCAGCGATACCGCTATAATCGGCGAGATGACCGGCAGATAATAGATCGTGCGCATGAACGAGATGCCCGCGATTTTGCGGTTCATCAAGATCGCCAGCAGCAGCGACAGCACCATGCCGATCGGTATGCCGATCATCAAATACACGGTGTTATACAGAGATTTGAACACCTTTTCGTCGGCCAGAAGATCCTTATAATTAGCGAATCCCATCCACTGCGGATCGGACAGCATATCCCATTTATGAAAGCTAATATAGATCGAGAACAAGATCGGCACGAGGCCGAACAAAAGAAATCCGAGGACCGGCGGAGCGACGAACAGATACAGCCAAGCCAGTTCCTTTCTGCGATAGCCGCTGAGCAGCTTCGTTCCCATATTCATTCCACCTTCGCCTGTATTCCTTATGACAGGGCGTTGTTCATATAGCGGGGAGCGCCGGCAACAGCAGCCGGCCGCCCCCTTGCGCCATTATTTATTTCCCTTGTCGTACAGCTCCTGCATCTTCGGCTGGATTTCAGCCGTGAAGTCCTTGGCCGACATATCGCCGTTCCATACCTTGCTCGCGTTCTGATTAAATGCATCCATCCATTGCGTATCCTTCGAGAAGGCTATCACGTCCGGACGACCGTAATCTTGGATAATATCCAGAAATACTTGACGTGTTTGCGGCCCTTTATCCATTTCCATAAACTCGCCTTCGGCCATGTCGATCAGGTTGGGAACCGCTTGCCCGAGCTGGTAGTTTTCGCGCTGTCCTTGCTCATCCAACGACAGGAACGCCGCCAAATCGAACGCTTCCTGAGGGTGCTTGGATTTCGCCGATACGGCAAATCCCATCGAACCGAGCCAGGTCGCCGTTTGTCCCGTATTCGGGCTTGCCGGCCATGCCGCAATATCCCAATTGAACGGCAGCTCCCAGAATGCCGGCTGATCCCAAGGACCCATCGCAAACATGGCCAGCTGTCCGTTAATAAAGCGGGTGTAAGCATTCATTGCTTGCTCAGCTTCCTGATTCGGGCTGACCTTATGCTTCAGATTCAGGTCGGCTACGAATTGCATCGCCTCATAAAACGCAGGCTCATTTACTTTCACGGTACCGGTGTCGTAATCGATGTACTCGCCGCCGTTGGCCCAAACCGCGGACTCCAGGCTGTATGCGCCAACCCCGTACTGCTCCGGCTTTCCGTCGCCGTTGTTGTCAACCGTCAGCTTCTTGGCTGCTTCGAGCATGTCGTCCCATGTCCACTCTCCGGCTGTTGCGGATGGATACGCCACGCCCGCTTGATCGAACAAATCCTTATTGTAGACAAATGCCCACGGGCCAACATCCTTCGGCAGTCCGTACAAGTCTCCGGTACCGACCTTGCTTCCGTCGAAGCGGTAACGGTCCATCGCCTGCTTCCATACGTTGTCTGGTTTAAACAACGTCGTCTGGTCCAGATAGGATTGAATATTGAGGAGCGTTCCGGCTTCTGCAAACCGATAGAATTCGGGCCCGCCGACGTAGAATACATCAGGCACCTTGCCGGAGCTGATCAGCGTTGTCATCTTCTGCGAGTACTCGCCCGGAGGCACCGATGTATATTTGACGGTGACATGCGGGTACTTCTCCTCGAAGGAAGCGATCAGCTTTTCGAAAATTTTCTTTTCGTTCGGATTGCCATGGCCCATAAACTCGATCGTCACGGGCTCCTTTTTGTCCGTCCCGGCGGCAGCCTCATTGCTTGGCGCCGAGCTGTCCGGGTTGTTGGAGGAAGCTCCGCCGTTTGGACCGCTTCCGCCTCCGCTGCAAGCGGATAACGCAAACATCAGTAACAGCATGATCATACCTGCAAATTTGCTCTTCGATTTCATGCGATTCCCCTCTTCTTCAAGGTATATTGTAAGCGCTTTACGAAGTCATAATAACTTATAACAATATACTTTTATATACTCAATTTATTATAAAATTGAAGAGATTGAATACTTCGCATAAGAATCGCTTTATTCCTTTACAAGCTGGACCGGCACAACGATTCTTCTAGCCTCAAAGGCCCCTTCAATCTGCTCGGTCAGCAGCTCGATGGTCAGCCTGCACATCTCCTCCTCGTTTTGCCGAATATACGGAACGTTCGGCAGATCCGGCGGATCGAACGTAATCAGCTCCAGATCGTCAGGCACCCGTCGACGTGAGGCGACAGCGGCTCTATAAACATTTCTGCACAGCTCCGTATTGGCTGTGATGACCCCGGTGATAGCGGGACTGCCGTCCAAAAAATCCTGAATGTGTTCGACGGATTGACCCGAAGCTATCTCATCCAACGGAAGGAGACACCATAAGCTTTTGTCGATCGACAATCCGCGCTCAAGGAAAGCCTGCTCAAACCCTTGCGCTCTCTCGTCCGTTACGGTATTCGTAATTTCCGGCGAGATGAAAGCGATGGACGAATGGCCTTTGTTCAGCAGATACGCGACGGCTTCCCTCGTGCCGTTAATGTTATCCGAGCTTACGCTGTACGTCTTGATCTCCTTCAAGAACCGGTCAATCAGGACAAACGGGAATCGATCCAGCGAAAGCCTCAGTATCGAATCGTTATATGTCTCGTTTTCAACCGGAAAAATGATCATGCCGTCCACTCCCTGCTTCAGAAAGGACGAAATGACTTTGGACTCCTCAAGCTGCGACTCGCGCGTAATTCTCAGCATCACTTCATACCCTGCGGCAGTGGCGTATTTTTCAATGTTATCCAGAAAGCGCTGGTCCACTTTGGTTTTCATCGTCGGCAGCACCAGCCCGATCCGGCCGCTTCTGCCTGCTCCCGCCGTCCACTCGCCCAACTGATCGAGCGCGGCAGCGTTCTCCGGCCTGCTCATGACAAAGGTCCCTTTACCTTGAATCCGGACGAGCAGCCCTTCCTCCATCAGTCCGACCAGCGCGTTTTTGCTTGTAATTTGACTGACGCGGTACCGCTCGGACAGCTCCTTCTCCGAAGGGACCCGGTCACCTTCCCGCAGCTTGCCGATGGCGATCAGCCGCTTGATGTCTTCCTGAATTTTTTTGTACAGCGGCAAGGATTTCAATGCACATCACAACCTTTATAATTTAAATAGTATAATTAGTATATTAATATAACATAACTTTGTTTTTGTAAATGAAAAAAAGCACCCCCAAGAGTGGGTGCTTGATTATTTATATTTAATGGTCAGCCCTCCCCCTCCTAACTGCTCAGCTTCCAAGGATGGGGTCTGCGATGATCTAATGTGCCAAGGATGCTCACGAAACGGCATCGATTTGTTGTTCCTCTTGATCGGGCCGTTCATAACGATATAAATACCGGGACAGCACGCCATGCTTCGGCGACAGCAGGAAGCTTACAAGAAAGACGATCCCGGTCGCGAAAGCCATCGATCCCGAAATGGACGTGTCCAGCCATACGGCGACGTAATAGCCCGCGAAGGCAGAAATCACACCGAAGGCGCCGCTGAGCACCAGCATAATGGACAGCTTATCTGTCCATAGATATGCCGCTGCAGCAGGAGTAATGAGCATGGCGACGACCATAATCGCCCCGACGGCATCAAACGAGGCAACGGTTGTGATCGACACCATCGACATAAACACATAATGCAAGAGCACAACCGGTATGCCGATGCTGGCGGCTAAGGCCGGGTCGAAGGAGGTGATTTTCCATTCCTTGTAGAAGGCCAGGATGACCACCAGCACGACCAGCAGCACGGCAGCCAGCATGAAGGTTGCCTTAGGCACTTCGCCAAGAAGCGGTACATTCATGACCTCCCAGGGCACGAACGCAATCTCGCCCATCAGCGCGTGCTTGGTGTCCAAGTGGGCATTGCCGACCTGGGTAGCAATCAGAATGACGCCGATGGCAAACAATGTCGTAAACACCACTCCGATCGAGGCATCCTGCTGAACCCCCCGGGAATGAAACCACTGTACGAGGAGGGCCGTTAGAAGGCCGGTAATGATCGCCCCGATCAGCATATGAGGTCCGTTTAATTCCCGCGTAATCAGAAAGGCGGTTACAATACCGAGCAGCACGGTATGACTAATGGCATCGGCCATCATGGCCATTCTTCGCAATATGAGAAACACCCCGACAATGCCGCAGGACAAACCGACCAACGAAGCAGTAAGCAATATCCAGCCCGTATATGTCATCGTTTACTCCCCCTCCCTGATGGCCGGAACCTTGGTCCAGCTTGAGCTTGGATCCTCCACCTGCTTCTTCTTCTCGGATCGCAGCTGGAGTGCCTGAATCAGCAGCCCTTTCTCCGAGCCGAACACGAGCGACACGGTGAATAATACCGAGGAGGCTATCACGATAAACGGGCCCGTCGGCCAGCCTTTGCCGAGCGTGCTGATCAAGGTTCCGATCAGACCGGAGCCACCGCCGAAAATCGCGGACAGGATCACCATCGTTCTGAACGATTGCGTCCAGTACCTTGCGCTAACAGCCGGTATGATCAGCATTGCCGCCATCAGGATGACACCTACGGCCTGAATGCCGATTACGATCACGAGGACGAGGACCGCCATGTAGATCGCGTTCATCCATCGGCTGCTTAGTCCGAGCCCGCGGGCAAAGTCCGGATCGAACAAAAACAGCTTCCATTCCTTGAAAGCGACCGTCACGATCACGATGACCAACAGGGCTAGGGCAAGCATGGTAAAGACGTCTTTACGGACCATGGACGCGGCCTGACCGAAAATAAAATTATCCAGTCCGCTCTGGTTGCCTCCAGCCGTACGATTGACGATCGTGAGCAGCATGATTCCGAGTCCGAAAAATACGGACAGGATCATGCCCATCGCCGTATCCTCCTTGATCCGGCTGGAGGAGCGGATCCATCCGATTAACCAAGCGCCGATCAACGCGCTGACCGCGGCTCCGATGATCATGAACAGCAGATTTTTGGTACCGGTCAGCGCGAAAGCCACAACCACGCCCGGAAGGGCAGCATGCGAAAGCGCGTCACTCATGAGGCTTTGTTTCTTCCAATACGCAAGACAGCCGATCATGCCGGCCGCCATGCCCAAAATCAAGGTACTGAGCAGCACCCATTGTGTATTTGGAGACAGCAATGAATTCAACACATGTTACGCCTCCTTCATGAAGCGAAGGGAACCGCCATAGGCCCGGTATACGTTGTCCTTGGTGAACGCGTCCTCCGTCTTCCCGTGGGCAACGACGGTACGGTTAAGGAGCAGAACGTGATCGAAGTAATCCTCGACCGTCTGCAAATCGTGGTGGACAACCATCACGGTTTTTCCCGACATTTTCAAATTTTTCAGCGTGGTCATAATCGCACGTTCCGTCGCAGCGTCCACTCCGGCCAGCGGCTCATCCATGAAATACAGATCGGCGTCCTGCACAAGAGCCCTTGCCAAAAACACGCGCTGCTGCTGTCCCCCGGACAGCTGGCTGATCTGCCGATCCGCAAAATCGGCCATGCCCATCTGCGCAAGGGACGCCATCGCCTTCTCTTTATGGCTCTTGTTCGGCCATTTCAACCACCCGACGCGCCCGTAGAGTCCCATCATGACAACGTCGAGCGCATTGGTTGGAAAATCCCAATCCACCGATCCGCGTTGAGGCACGTAGCCGACTCTCGTCTTGGTCTGACTCAGCGTTGATCCGAAGAACGATACGTCTCCCGAGAGCTTCGGATGAAGCTCCAGCATCACTTTAAGGAGCGTGGATTTGCCGGCCCCGTTGGGACCGACAATGCTGGTTAACGAACCTTGCTCCACCTCGAACGAAACATCATGAAGCACCTTATTTTTACGATAGGATGCATGCAAGCCTTGAACTTTCAGCACACTCATCTTATTCACCGCTTCCTGTTAATGCATGATAAATGGTTTCAACGTTATGGCGATACATTCCGATGTAGGTCCCCTCCGTCGTCCCAGCTTCCCCCATTGCGTCAGAGAACAGCTCTCCGCCTAGCTTCACGTTGAGCCCTTTCTTGGCTGCTCCTTCAATGACCGCGTTGATGGAAGCCGGGTTGATGCTGCTTTCAATAAAGACGGCGGGGATGTTGTGTTCAAGCAGCGTATCGATCGTCCCGTTGATGTCCGAAAGACCGATCTCATCCTCAGTACTAAGTCCCTGCAGCCCGACGACCTCCATGCCGTGCATGCGGCCAAAATATCCGAACGCATCATGCGCAGTAACGATAACCCGCTGAGCTTCAGGAATTTGACGGATCTTGTCTTTAGCTTCTGCCTTCAGTTCATCCAGCTTGGCGAAATAATCCCGCTTGTTTTGTTCAAAATATTCGGCATCATCAGGCGAGAAGGCGTTCAGCTCTTCTACAGCCGAATCCAGCGCCAGCTTCCATAGGTCGATGTCAAACCAGACATGGGGATCAATCGCCTTACCTTCATCCTCAAGCAGCTGATCCCTCGGGATCGCATCCGCAATGGCCAGCACCGGTTTATTTTTACCAATCTGCTCAAAGATCTCCGTCATATTTCCTTCGAGATGCAGGCCGCTGTAAAATACGACATCGCTGCCTTGCAGCTTCTGAATGTCTCCTTGCGTAGCATTGTATAAATGTGGATCAACCCCGGGCCCCATCAGGCTTTGGACCTCTACCCGGTCACCGCCGATGACGGTAATCGGCTCTGCAATCTGACCAATCGTCGTCACAATTTGGATTTTCTCTGCAGGATCCCCTGATGCTTGGTTCGTCTGCGGCTCACCGGAAGCACATCCGGATAGCACGAGTACCAGACTCAGCATGACCGCTCCCAGCATTTTCGTCGTTTTACTGAACAATTTGGTTTTCATCTTCCATTTCTCCTCCTCCAACGTATTGCCTTGTTCGAACATGACAATGTGCTTCTCCCGTCAATCCCATCCTGCATCAAACCAAATGTAATTCCTTGTACCAATTATTTTGCCTTAGGTAAACTTTAATAGCTATGTACAAAAAATAATCCATCATTAGGCATTTGTCAATACGATTTTGCCGTTCTTACGCAAACCACAACAAAATCAACGTCAAAATTCCTTGTGGTTATCCTTGTTTTTCGATTTTTTAAACGGATGCAAATTATTTAGAAGCGGTTAACTTATTTTCCTTTGATGATGAAAATACTGTATAAAACAAAAAAACGAAGCCCCTGGTCAGGTTCTTCGCTAGTTTC
>k87-267112_pt1 | contig 14768 bp, 13 predicted proteins | sample MGYA00084031_6733416 | MGnify analysis MGYA00084031
GAGAAGACGGACATCGTCATTTCCGGCCTCGGCTGGGTGACATGTCGGGGAGATGCGGCCGAACTGGACGTTTACGCCCCGAAGGGGGTCACAATCTCGCTGCGTCCGGCGTTGATATGAGGACGTCGCGAAAAAGAATGTCGAGGGGAGAACTTAAATGGAAATCGGAACACACACGCGCCTTTTGGGTGTCATGGGACACCCCGTTGCCCACTCGAAATCGCCACTCATGCACAACAGGGCGTTAGAAAGTCAAAAGCTCCCGTATACGTACTTGGCGTTTGATGTGCGCCCGGAAGAGTTACCGCAGGCGGTAAACGGAATGCGTGCCCTCGGCGCTCGAGGGTGGAACGTGACGATACCTCACAAAGTGGCCATCATGTCCCTATTGGATGAAGTGAACGATGAGGCCCGTCGAATCGGGGCAGTCAATACAGTTGTGAATGACGGCGGCAAACTGATCGGGATGAATACTGACGGGGCCGGGTATTTGAGATCACTCGAAGAAGAAACAGGTCTTCGTCTGGAAGAACAGCGCGTGCTCATTCTCGGGGCGGGAGGCGCCGCAAGGGGCGTTGCCTACGCGTTGGCGCAGTCAGGCGTTCAGAGTGTCGTCATCGCCAATCGGACTGTGGCAAAAGCCGAACAGCTCCGTTCACTTCTGCAACACCTGACGGACGTCAAAGCGGTTCCTTTGGCCGAGATCGAGAAGTGGATAGATGATCGGACGTTGATCGTCAACACCACATCGGTCGGGATGCATCCCCACGTCGAGGAGACACCTATCCCAGGAGAGTTGTTGCCGGAAGGGGCCATCGTCAGTGATTTAATCTACAATCCGATGAAAACGACGTTACTGAGACAGGCAGAAGGCCGGGGCTGTGTCATACACAACGGATTCGGCATGTTTGTCCACCAAGGGGCGTTAGCTTACGAACAGTGGACAGGGGTTCAACCTCCGCTGGACGTCATGCGCCAGGCGGTATCTACGTAGACAAGGAGTATGAAGATGCGGATCGGAATTATGGGAGGAACGTTCGACCCCATTCACTTCGGCCACTTAATTGCGGCAGAGCGAGTGAGAGACGAACTACCCTTAGATTACGTGTGGTTCATGCCGGCAGCAGAGCCGCCTCACAAACACAGCCGCACCGTTGCAGACCCGATTCACAGGTTGAGGATGGTGGAGAAGGCAGTGGTCGATCATCCGAAATTTTGCGTGTCGAAACTGGAGTTCGAGCGGCAAGGTACATCGTACACCGCTGAGACGATGTCCATTTTGCAGAAGCGCTACCCCGAGCATGAATTCTACTTTATCGTCGGTGCTGATATGGTTCACGACCTTCCAAATTGGTATCGTATCCAACAGTTGATCCAAGACGTGCAGTTTGTCGGATTAAACCGTCCAGGCTACGGCAGACCCGAACTTCCTGATGCCATTGCCAAGCGGGTTCGTTACGTCTCAATGCCGTCGATCGGGATTACGTCGACTGACATTCGCAGGAAAAGGGCGGCAGGGAAATCTGTGAGGTATCTCGTTCCCGAGGGCGTGCGGGAATATATGGAGGCTAATCGGTTGTATGAAACGTGAAAAACTGTTGACCATTGTAAAAAGTGAATTAGATGAGAGCCGGTACCGGCATACGCTTCGCGTGGCAGAAACGGCCGTTCAGCTGGCTCACCGTTTCGGGGCCGATCCAGAGAAGGCTGACGTGGCAGCCCTTTTACACGATTACAGTAAGTGCTGGCCGACAGACAAGCAGCGCCAGTGGATCGTGGAACACAAGATAGGGTATGATTTATTGCAGCACAGTCCAGCCTTGTGGCACGCTTTTGTCGGTGCGGAAGCCGTTCGTGAGCATTTGGGCGTAGAAGATGAGGATATTCTCAACGCCATCCGCTATCACACGTCCGGGCGTCCGAAAATGTCCGTGCTGGAAAAGGTGGTCTGTTTAGCCGATTATATCGAACCTGGGCGCGATTTTCCAGGAGTTCAGGAAGTGAGGGAACTGGCAGAACATGATCTGGACGGCGCCCTTTACCGTTCGCTGAATAACACGTTGATGCTGCTGATAAAGAATAACCGTAAACTGTACCCGTTGACGGTTGAGGCGAGGAACGATTTGTTAAAGGAGGAGTCGTGACGTTGGATTTAGTGGAAGTGGCGAAGTTGGCTGTACAAGCTGCGGAAGAAAAAAAGGCCGTTCGGCCCGTCATTTTAGACATTCAAGGTCTTTCCGTCATCGCAGACTACTTTGTCATTGCAAGCGGACATTCGGAAAAACAAGTTCAATCTATTGCCACTGGTGTGAAAGACAGTTTAGAGGAAGCAGGCGTACACGTGAGAGGGGTCGAAGGTTATGACCAGGGGCGCTGGGTGTTGATCGATGCCGGCGATGTCGTGATTCACATCTTTCACCGTGACGAGCGCGATTTCTACGATTTGGAACGTCTGTGGGGCGACGCCAAAACGGTTGGAGTTCAATGAGGCGATGGGACGTGAAAACTATCGGCATTTGGCCAGTGTATACGATCGGCTGATGGAAAGCGCTCCGTACGACAGGTGGCTGCAGTGGACGGAAGCACAGTGGCGTCGAATGGGGGTACAACCACGGACAGTGGTGGACTTAGCCTGCGGTACGGGTACGCTGACGTGGAGGTTGGCCAAAACAGGCCGGACTGTCATCGGGGTGGACCGCTCCGCAGACATGCTGGCCGTCGCCGCTGGTAAAGAGGGACTGCGTCACGGCGCTGGATCGGCTGTCCAGTGGCTGGAACAAGACATGCGCGAACTCATCCTCCCCAGACAGGCAGATGCTGTCGTCTGTTTTTGCGACAGCCTCAACTATTTGTTGACGGAAGAAGACTGGAAAAGAGCGTTTGAGGCAGTGCATAAGGGGCTCGCTCCGAAGGGTGTTTTTTTGTTTGACATTCACAGCCCCTACAAAATCGCGGACGTGTTGGGTGACCAGCTGTTTGCGTGGGAAGAGGCGGACGTGTACTGTGTCTTGAACAATCAGTTCGACCGCGAATGTGGCATCGTTAACCAAGCGTTGACGTTCTTTGTTGAACAAAGGGACGGCAAATATGATCGGTTTGACGAGTGGCACCGGCAGAGGACGTTCCCTGTACACACAGTCGTAAAGTGGCTGGAGGAAACTGGATTTTCCGTTCAATCAGTCAGCGCTGACTTTGAAATAGAGGGCGAACCGAAAGAGAACAGTGAGCGTCTGTTTTTCGCGGCGCAAAAGCGCTGAGGGATATTTGTTATAAGAGGGCTTCTAGTATCTCACACTCGGATCGGAAAAAAGAGTTGACACAGCCAGGGCCGTTTGCATATAATCAGTATGAAATACGCGGAAAAGTGTTATCGACGATGCCGGGGAGTAGTAGGTTGTATTAAATGTTCAGAGAGTCGGCGGTGGCTGCAAGCCGACGTTGCACACAATCGAACTCGCCCCGTAAGTCGCAGAGGGGAATCGAGTACCTTCTGCCGTTCTGATCCCCGTTACCGGATATTTGAGTGAGTATCTGTTAAAGCTGGTACTAAATAGGGTGGTACCGCGGGAGAATGGTCAACAACCTCTCGTCCCTAGTGATGACACTTGGGGTGGGAGGTTTCATATTTGGGAGTAATTTTTCATTACGTGCAGTTCCAAGGAGGAATGGGTCATGACTCAAGGGTACAATCCACACCAAATTGAACACAAATGGCAGCAGATCTGGGGCGAGCGCCACATCTACCGAACGGTCGAAGAAAGTGACAAACCGAAATTTTACACATTAGAACAATTTCCCTATCCGTCAGGAAAACTGCACATGGGACACATGCGCGTCTACTCCATCGGGGATGTAATCGCCCGCTTTAAACGGATGAACGGCTACAGGGTCTTGCACCCGATGGGGTGGGATGCGTTCGGACTGCCGGCAGAAAACGCAGCGATCAAAAACAACGTACACCCGGCGAAATGGACGATGGACAACATTGCGCACATGAAGGAGCAGCAAAACCAGCTGGGTGTCAGTTACGACTGGGACCGTGAAGTGACGACGTGCCAACCTGACTACTACCGGTTCACCCAGTGGCTGTTTTTACTCTTTTACGAGCGCGGTTTGGCTTACCGGAAAAAGGCGGCAGTCAATTGGTGTCCGGGCTGCCAGACTGTGTTAGCCAACGAACAGGTGGAAGATGGGCGCTGCTGGCGATGCGATACAGTGGTGGAGAAGAAAGAGCTTGAGCAGTGGTTTTTTCGCATTACCGAGTATGCCGACCGCTTGCTGCATGACCTCGACAAGCTCGACGAGTGGCCGGAAAAAGTGAAAACCATGCAGCGCAACTGGATCGGCCGCAGTGAAGGGACGAACGTCACGTTCACAATCCCGGAATTGAATGATGCTCCCGTAACGGTATTTACCACCCGACCCGACACACTGTTCGGCGTCACGTACATGGTGTTGGCACCGGAACATCCCCTCGTCGAACAAGTGATTCGCGGAAAGGCGCAAGAGAGACAGATCCGGGAATTTATCGCGCGCATGCGGAACGAATCGGAAATGTCCCGAACGTCCGCTGATGCCGAAAAAGTTGGTTACTTTACAGGCGCGTATGCGAAGCACCCGCTGACGGGAGAAGAAGTGCCGATTTGGGTGGCCAATTACGTGTTGATGGATTACGGAACAGGTGCCGTCATGGGGGTCCCGGCTCACGACGAACGCGACTTTGCCTTTGCGAAGAAGTACCACCTGCCGATTCGCAAAGTGATCGACCGCCCTGGGGATCCACTCGGTGAGCCGTTGTCCGAAGCGTACGTCGAAGACGGTGTCCTCGTCAATTCCGGCCAGTTTAACGGTATGCCGAACCGCAAAGCGATTGTGGAAATCAGCAAAGCGTTGGAAAGTCAAGGCAAAGGAGAGCGTACTGTCACGTACAAGTTGCGGGACTGGCTCATATCCCGGCAGCGTTACTGGGGAGCCCCGATTCCAATCATCTACTGTGACGCGTGTGGCACAGTCCCTGTACCGAAAGAACAGTTGCCCGTTCTGTTGCCGGAAGATGTCACTTTTGACGGACGCAGCAACCCGCTGACAACGTCCCCTTCTTTTGTTGACACAACGTGTCCCCGCTGCGGTCAGCCGGCACGGCGGGAGACGGACACGATGGATACGTTCATCGATTCCTCTTGGTACTACTTGCGCTATACAGACCCACACAATGAAGAAAAGCCGTTTTCCAAGGAAATGGCGGACAAGTGGATGCAAGTGGACGAGTACATCGGCGGGATTGAACACGCCATTTTGCACCTCTTGTACTCGCGGTTCTTTACCAAAGTCCTGTACGACGCCGGGATGGTGTCGACGGACGAGCCGTTTAAAAGTTTGCTGACGCAAGGCATGGTGTTGAAAGACGGCGCCAAAATGTCGAAATCGAAGGGAAATGTCGTCAGTCCCGATGAGATAATCGAGCAGTACGGTGCGGACACAGGGCGACTGTTCATTCTGTTTGCCGCTCCGCCGGATCGCGATTTGGAGTGGAGTGATTCCGGCGTGGAAGGCAGCTACCGGTTTTTAAACCGCGTGTGGCGGGTCGTGGGTGAACACAAACACATATTTGAAGACAGGCCCCAGGCTGAACCAGACGTTGACAAAGAGAGCAAGGCGCTCAACCGAACTTTGCACTACACGATCAAGAAAGTGACGGAAGATGTCGGGACGCGCTACAACTTTAACACGGCGATCAGTGCGATCATGGAGCTCGTCAACGCAGTACAAAGTTATCCGCAGACGGCCGATCGGGGGACTTTGGCCGATGCAATTGAACATATCGTATTGCTGTTGGCGCCGTTTACGCCACACATCGCCGAGGAACTGTGGCAACAGATCGGCCATAGGGACAGCGTACACGAGCAGGCGTGGCCGACTTTTGACGAAGCGGCCCTCGCCCTGGACGAGGTCGAGCTCGCTGTACAGGTAAACGGCAAAGTGCGCGACAAGCTTACTGTGCCGGCAGGCGCTGACAATAAAGAAGTGGAAGAGATGGCACTGGCGCGGTCCAAAGTACAGCAGCAGTTAAACGGCAAAACGGTGCACAAAGTCATTGTCGTCCCGAAGAAGCTGGTGAACATTGTGGCGAAGTAAGGTGAATTACCATCACTGAAGCCCCCCCTTTTCGCGAACGAAAGTCGCGAAAAGGGGTTTTTTTGCCGATATACAATCGTAGAGAGGTTTATTCAGTGGCTTTTAGGTGTGCTCGTAAAACATGCGCTGCACGTGTTGCAAGTCTTTTTCGTGTTTGTGTTGGGTCATGTGAAATAACTGTTGAAAAACGGTCCCCAACTCCTGATCTAGTACGTTTAAACCGTCACGAGTCACACCTCCCGGAACCGCGACGCGCTCCTGTAATGATTCCAGGCTAAACCCGCCTTCTGTCAACAGTTTCCCAACGCCGAGAATCATTTCGTTCACGAGGGAAACGGCGGTTTCTCGTGGGATGCCGGCCACGTCACTGGCTGATTCGGCAAAGCGCTGCATGAGTAAGCAGAGAAAGGCGGGGGCACAACTGGCGAGATCCGAGGAAACGCGTACGTGGGCTTCATTGATTTCAATGGGACGGCTGATGTGGCGAAACAAACGGAAAAGCGTTTTCCGATCGTCTGACGTGAGGCGGGAACCGAACATGACCAAAGCCGCTCCACAAAGCACTGAGTTTGTAATACTGGGGACGACTTTCGCAACTTTTGCCGGAATGCGCTCTTCTATGTCGCGGATCAAGACCGGACTGGTGATGGAGATGACGAGGTGCTCCGGCTGGACCACATCCTGGATGTCGTCCAGGACGTTTCCGTATTCAAGCGGTTTGACACAGATCAATATGATCTCGCTGTTTTCGACGAGGGTCCTATTGTTTGGGGCAATGTGTATGCCCGGATGTCGTGCTGCCAGTTGACGCGCTTTTGCATGGGTACGGTTGTAAATGAAGATGTCGTCCGTTCCCAAGGCACCAGCTTTTAGAAATGCTTCGATCAGGATTTGTCCCATGTTTCCGGTCCCGATAAATCCAATTTTCGCCAAGCGAAATCCCTCCAGTCGTCAACGTGTCATTTATTTAGCCTATGACGGAGGTGAGGCAAATACGACAGAGGATAAACATTCAGTTTTTGGAGGCGGAGGAGTTTGGCAAATTGACGGGAAAGAGGGGGAAGATCGTTGTTTCAAACGTGGTCGAACAGGGAGATAAAACTGATGGCAGTCGCGCTCGTTTGCGTGATTTTGCTTCTCAGCACACTCATGTACTTTCTGTTTACAGACCGGGCTGAAAGTACGGAGGAAATTCCGTTAGGCGACGACCTGCCAGACGGTGGATTCGTGGAAAAGAAAGAGGAGGCGGCAGATGAACCTACGGAAATCGTCGTCGATGTCAAAGGAGCGGTGAAGCAACCGGGGATTTACCGTTTGCCTCCTGACTCCCGCCTTTATCAAGCCATCGAAGCTGCCGGAGGAGCCACTGACGAAGCGAACACGGACCAACTCAATCTGGCTGACTTTTTGATAGACGGAATGGCGGTCATCGTTCCCCGCGAGGGCGAGGAGCTGCATGACACGACACAGGGAACGGGAGGGGAACCTCACACAGGAACCGGGAAAGTGAACATTAACCGGGCCTCTGAAGCGGAGTTGCAGACGTTGAGCGGTATAGGGCCGACCAAGGCGGCCGCCATTGTAAAGGACCGGGAGGAGAACGGGCCTTTTAAAACGGTGGACGATCTGACACGCGTAAGCGGGATCGGAGATAAAACGTTGGAAAACATAAAAGACGACATAACCGTTCGCTAGAAGAAGGGAGCGAGCTTCGTTATACTGGAGATATCTGTCGCTTTGGGTGGGCAAGTCACCCACACGTGCTTGGAAAAATAAAAATGGTGGACAGGGGGTGGGGAGTTGAAGAAGCGCCCGTTCTCTTACGGCAAGATTGTTGCCATCGGCAGCGGTTTTTTTGCGCTGACACTCGTGTGGACTGTGTACAATACGTACATGCCGCTCATTCTAGGTGAGTTTATCGAAAGTCGCGCGATTCGCGGCTCGATTATGGGATTAGACAATTTACTGGCCGTTGTGTTGATTCCCCTCATCGGAGTGTGGTCCGACCGGCTGGATACTCGATACGGCGGACGGCTTCCGTTTCTCATTGTCGGAATGCCGATGGCCGCCTTGTTTTTTGTCCTCATTCCGTTCCTCGGTCGCGGCGCACTCTGGATGCTGTTGTGCGTCGATATCGCATTTCTTCTGGCCATGACGGTTTACCGTGCACCCGTGATTTCGCTCATGCCAGACCATACGCCAGTGGAAAAGCGGTCGACGGCAAACGGTGTCATCAATTTGATGGGCGGGGTGGGGGGACTGCTTGCGTTGTTTGCCCTCGCACCGCTCTACGACCTCTCCCGCTCCTACCCGTTCGTCATCGGCGGGATGATCCTGTGTGCCTCGTTTGCTCTACTTTTCTTCACCGTTGAGCGGCATCCGCCGTACGCTCGTGTCAATATCCAAGACAGCGCTGAAACAGTGCCCCTTCGATCGTTGCGCTCGAATGTAGCCAGGCTTGCTGAACCAACCTTTCGCGGCCATTTTCTCATCCTTTCTGCCATTTTTTTGTACTTTGTCGGCTACAGCGGGGTGGAGGCCCAGTTCAGTGTGTACGCGACTGAACATCTCGGGGCAAGCGGGGGCGAAGCTGGGTTGACCCTCGGTTTCTTCAGCTTGTCCTTTGTACTGTTCGCCCTTCCGGCTGGAATGGTCGGAAGCCGGTTCGGGAAATCGGAAACGATGCTCGCCGGACTGATCGGCTTGCCGGCCCTCTTCCTCATCATGCCGTGGATCACTTCCTTGGCACTGTTGAAAGTGTTACTTTTCGCGGGCGGTATGGCCTGGGCTCTCGTCAACGTACAGGCTTATCCGCTCGTGGCCGATTTAGGGGGCACGAAGAGAATCGGTTTTTTCACGGGGATGTACTACCTGTTCTCCATGGCCTCGTCAGTGGTCGCTCCAGCCGCATTAGGATTTTCGATGGACGTTTTCGGCCACCCCTCCCTTTTTTACACTGCCGCCGCGAGCTTTGCTTTCGCTTTTTTTCTGTTAAGAAAAGGGACGGACCTCGTCAAATCAAAAAAAGTATTTGACGGATCAGAATCAATGCCTATATAATAAATAACAACCTGTACAGGGAACTGAATATTTTGGAGCCTTATCAAGAGTGGTGGAGGGACTGGCCCAATGAAACCCGGCAACCGGTCTTCGCCTTTAGGAGATGCGGTGCCAATTCCTGCAGGACGTTTTCCTGAAAGATAAGGGGAGATTTAGTCTTTGGTATGAAGCTCTTCCTTATCGGAAGAGTTTTTTATTTATATGTTTGAGGAGGAACCTGACGATGAGTGACGAAAAGCAATACCAGTTTGACACACTGTCCGTCCACGCCGGACAGCAACCCGACGAGGCGACGAATGCCCGAGCGGTCCCGATTTACCAGACGACCTCATATGTCTTCAACGACACGGATCATGCGGCTAACTTGTTCGCCTTAAAAGAGTTTGGCAACATTTACTCCCGGATCATGAATCCGACGAATGACGCCTTTGAACAGCGCGTGGCCGCTTTGGAGGGCGGGGTTGGCGCGCTGGCCACGGCGTCTGGACAAGCGGCTATTACGTACGCGATCTTAAACATTGCCAAGTCCGGAGATGAAATCGTGTCGGCCAGCAGTCTGTACGGTGGAACGTACAATCTGTTTTCCCACACGTTGCCAAAGTTGGGGATACGCGTTCACTTCGTCGATCCGTCCGATACGGACAATTTTCGTCAAGCGATCAATGAAAAGACCCGCCTCGTCTTTGCTGAGTCCATTGGCAATCCGAAAAATGACGTGTTGGATGTGGAAGCGGTGGCCGCTATTGCCCACGAGAACGGAATTCCGTTAATTGTGGACAATACGTTCCCCACGCCGTATTTGCTGAGGCCCATCGAATTCGGAGCTGATATCGTTGTCCACTCTGCAACGAAATTTATTGGCGGACACGGGACGTCCATCGGCGGCGTCATTGTCGATTCCGGCAAGTTTGACTGGACGAACGGGAAGTTTCCCGAACTGACGGAGCCAGATCCGAGTTATCACGGAGTGGTGTACACAGAAGCACTTGGCCCTATCGCTTACATTACGAAGGCCAGAGTGCAGTTGTTGCGGGATACTGGAGCCGCGCTCTCTCCTTTTAACGCCTTCCTGTTTTTACAAGGGCTGGAGACGTTGCACTTGCGCATGGAACGTCACAGCGAGAACGCGTTGAAGGTGGCTCAGTTCTTACAACAGCACGATGCGGTAGAGTGGGTGAATTACCCCGGCTTAAAAGGCCATCCGTCCTACGAAAAAGCGCAAAAGTATTTGCCGAAAGGACAGGGAGCGATTTTGTCATTCGGGATCAAAGGAGGTCTTGAAGCCGGGAAGAAATTGATCAACAATGTGAAGTTGTTCTCTCACTTAGCCAATGTCGGCGACGCCAAGTCACTGATCATTCACCCGGCCAGCACGACGCACCAACAGTTGACACCGGAAGAACAGCTTTCCACCGGGGTATCGCCGGAATTGGTCCGCCTCTCTGTCGGAATCGAGAGCGCAGACGACATTATAGCCGACCTGGATCAAGCTTTGAACAGAAGTCACGCCTAACGGCAAGGGACCATAAAAACATTTTGATCGCGGAGGCAGCGAAAGCTGCCTCTCTTTACTTGCTAGGCTGTTCATAAAACGTTGCATTTTTTAAAAAAAAGGAGAAACGGGAAAACGGTATAATAGAGAATGGAAGTGAACAGTTGACAGGAGCAGAAGGAGTCGAGACACGTGAAGAAAAGTGTTGTGATGGTAGCGGCTGTTGTTATCATCGGGGTGCTCGCGTTCTTCATGTTTTTGAAAATTTACGGAGACCCGACGGCTTACACGGAGTTAGAACAACGGGTCGAACAGTACTTAACGGAAGAACAGGGCGATGATCCCGATCGGATCGAAAGGATTGAAGTCTTCCGACAAGCGATGAAGCGACCGGGTTATTATGTAGAAGTCGTGTTTAAAGACGAACCTGAGACGGTATATGTTTACTGTGACGAGGGAGGACAAATCGTCCAGTGCGGCAAAAAAGTGACGGGTGCGGACGGAAAGGAGTCCAGTGTCACGCAACGCGAAAATTGAGCGCCGGTTCTATCATACTAGGACAAAGTGTTGTAAAATAGAGCTGTTGATTTACCAGTTGGGGGTGGAGATCACGTGACGATTAAATCGGACAAATGGATTCGCAAGATGGCGACTGAGCACAAGATGATCGAGCCGTTCGTCGACCGCAACGTCGGCAAGGGAGAAGCCGTCAGTTTTGGCCTCAGCAGTTACGGCTACGATCTGCGCGTTGCGGATGAGTTCAAAATTTTTCACAACGCGTTAAATCCAGTCATCGATCCGAAAGAAATCAATCTGGACTCTTTTGTTGATTTTAAAGGGGACGTGGCGATCATTCCGCCCAATTCTTTCGCCCTTGCTCGTTCGGTTGAATACTTTCGCATTCCGACGAACGTTCTCGCCATCTGTGTCGGCAAATCGACTTACGCCCGCTGCGGCATTATTACGAACGTCACGCCGTTTGAACCGGGGTGGGAAGGGCATGTCACGTTAGAAATTTCCAACACGACGCCGCTTCCGGCGAAAATTTATGCCCATGAAGGGTTGTGCCAAGTGTTGTTTCTGGAAAGCGATGAAGAGTGTGAAGTGTCTTACCGGGACAAGAAAGGAAAATATCAGCATCAACAAGGTATTACACTACCGCGTATTTAGTTGACAAAAGAGGAATATTGGCAAAAAATGTCGAATACCCACACATCTGGAAAGGGTGTGTGGGTGTTTGCGTTGGTCTGTTTATTGGGTCACTGGATGGGTGACCGGGCTGTGGGTCGGCAGTCTAGGGTGGCTGCCTTTTACCATGTGGTGTTTGTCGCTGGCCGCTGTGTCCGTCGTTGGGGTGTGGCAGCTGTACAGGAGATGGCACGGCTTCCGCCCATTTGTGGCTGCAGTCGCTTTTTTGTCGGCTGCCGCTTACATGACCTGGACCGATGACCACAACCGCTCGGTCTGGCCGGAACACGCCCGCGAGTGGAAAGGCAGCATCACGGGCCGGCTCCTGGAACCTCCTGTGGTGGACGGGAACATGGTGGACATCATGTTGCGGAGTGAGATGTGGCACCAGGGAGACGACACGTTTTCCACTGGGGGAGAAAAAGTGCTCGTCCGGCTCTATTTAGAAACTTTGGCGGAGCGAGATTACATTTACACGTTCCGGCGCGGCGACTGGGTGCGGGTTGACGTTAAACTGGAGAGGCCAGACGTTGCCCGGAATCCCGGAGGCTTTGATTACCGCCAACATCTGTACAGGCAACACGTGCACTGGATTGGGCGTGCCCAAGACGCCGGTGCTGTGGAACGCCTCACGTCTTCTCGACACGGGCTGGAGTTACTGGATCGTTTTCGGACCTATTTGGGCCAGCGGATCGATTCTGTTTATGAACATCCTGCCGCCGGTCTCGTGCGGGGGATGATTCTCGGTGAGCGGGAAACAGTAGATTTACAAGTCGAACGTCAATTCGCCACCCTCGGCCTGCTTCACTTGCTGGCCATTTCCGGCCTGCACGTGGGAATCGTCCTCGTCATCTTCTACGGGGGTTTAAAGTGGATGGGGGTGACCCGGGAGAGAGCTGCCGCTTTCGCTTTGCTCTTTTTGCCGTTTTACGCGCTGTTGACCGGGGCGAACCCTCCCGTTATTCGCGCCGCCATCGTCGGAGGGCTTGTCCTTCTCGCCGTCATCTACCGCCGCTGGAAAAACAGTGTCCACTTTCTCGCCTTGGCGGCGTCTCTTATGTTGCTCTTCAACCCGTACTGGCTCTTCAGCGCGAGCTTTCAGCTGTCTTTTACCGTAACCGTCGGCATCGTGGTCGGTGTCCCGCTCTTATGCAAGCGAATGCCGAAGCTCCCCGCTTTTCTGAGGGAGACCGTTGCCGTGACCGTTGTGGCGCAACTGTGTTCGTTTCCTCTCATCATTTACTATTTTAATCAGTTTTCTCTCTTGTCCGGTTTGGCCAATTTAATCGTCGTACCCTTCGTCAGTTTCATCGTCATTCCGTTAGGGTTTGCCACTGTTCTGCTAGCAGGCATTGCAGTTCCGCTGGCGACGTTGCCTGCCAAAGTGAACGAATGGGCCGTAGATGTGGTCTTGACAGTGGCCGAGATGTTGACGGACTGGGAGCCGTTTCATCTCGTATGGCCGACCCCGCCCATTCCGTGGGTGTTCGTTTACTACGCCTTGTTGGGAGCGATCGGCAAGTTTTGGCTGTGCAGCGATGTACGCGTTCCCCGGCGGAGGCGTGTCGGCTTGTCGTTAGCCTTTGTCTTCGTCGTCATCTTCGCTCACTCTCCTTTCCCGTGGTGGAACCGCCCGCTCACTGTCACGTTTCTAGACGTCGGACAAGGGGATGCCATCGTCGTGGAGACGCCGCAGCGCCAGACGATAGTAGTAGATGCAGGGGGCACGGGTTTTTTTGAACGAGAGCCCTGGCAAGTCCAGAGAGATCCGTTTGACGTCGGGGAAGACATTGTTCTCCCTTTTTTGCGGCACAAGGGAGTTGCCCGAATCGACTATCTCGTCATGACTCACGGCGATGCCGACCACATCGGCGGCATGAAAGCGTTAGTGGAGAACCTCCCCGTCCGCTACTTTGTGCGCGGGGCGGACACACACAACCCTTCAGAACTGGAGCGAGGGCTGCTGTCTTCTCTTGAAGCTGCCGACGTTCCCGTTTACCGGGTAACGAGTGGAAGCGGGTGGCAATTAGAGGACGGGCTCTACTGGCAGTTTGTCCAGCCCGAGCCGGAGGACGTGCCGTCAGACGAGCGCAACGCCCAGTCGGTCGTAGTCCTTCTCTCGTATCAAGGGCGGTCCTTTTTGCTGACGGGGGACGCCGATCAAGAGGTGGAAGAACACATTGTCAACACGTGGGACATCCCGCCCGTAGACGTACTCAAAGCCGGACACCACGGGAGCGATACGTCGACGGGGGATGTGTTGTTACAAACCGTCCGTCCGAAAGTGACCGTGTTGTCTGTCGGAGAGAACAACCGGTACAACCACCCTCACCCTGACGTCATCGAAAGGTTACATCAGGCGGGAAGCTCTATTTTCCGCACTGACCGGCACGGCGGCATTACGGTCCGCGTCCACCGCGACGGTCACCTGTCAGTTGAGCAGAGTATCGTTGATTAATGTCCTGTTTCAGATTACTCTTTCCATATAACTGATTCGATAGTTGTGCCTATTAGTAGTTCACGTAGAGAGGGTTGGAGCAGTGACTGGAAAGCTGTGACGATTATCTTATGCGTAGTGGGATTCCCGTCAATAGCGGTTGATTCACACCAAACGGAGAACGAGGCTGTGTCTAGTGCATCAGCTTTTCTGACTTTCTAGACAGCTGAACGAAGATCGCCAAGGGTATCCTAGTCTCCCCAGACTTCGGGATTAATGAGATTCGGCGGTTTAATTCCGTTTAAACCCGCTTCAAGATTTTTGGCTGCTAGCTGAGACATTTTCAATTCCGTTTCATGTGTAGAAGAGCCGATGTGGGGTGTTGTGACCACATTTTGCATCTTTAAGAGCGGATTGAGCGGATCAACGGGTTCTTGTTTGTATACGTCTAATCCA
>k87-1104110_pt1 | contig 14764 bp, 13 predicted proteins | sample MGYA00084031_6733416 | MGnify analysis MGYA00084031
GCCTCCTGTCTCGATGCACACACTTGGGCGCGTCCGGCGCCCGGAGCGCCCATGGGTGGGCATATTCGGCTCTGAACCTGCTCAAGTCCGGGCACAGTGGTGCTCGCGAGCACCTTCACAGCCACGTCCACAGCCAGGAAAGCTCGCAGGCCGCGGGAAACATTTCTCGAGACCTCAAGTCTCGGGACCTCAAGCGACGGCGTCCCGGGCCCGTGGGCACGGCATCTGAGCATGAACTTGCGGCGCGGCGCCAGAGATCACGCCGGTCCGGTGAGGAGGTTTTCCATGGTCGAGCACATCGTCCTGTTCAAATTGAAACCAGAGGCCACGCCGGAGCAGAAGGAGGAGCTGATCCGACGGCTCCGGGGCATGGCGGGAAAGATCGAAGGGATCGTCCATCTTTCCGCCGGCGAGAGCTTCACCCAGCGGCACAAAGGCTACACCGTGGGACTGGTGGTGCGGTTCGTCGACAGGGAGACGCTGGAGCGTTACGGTCGCCATCCCGAGCACGTTCCGGTAAAGCAGTACGTCGACCAAGTCTGCGAAGACGTGATCGCGGTCGACTACGAGATCCGCAGCTAGGGAGCGAGGGTCCGGGCGCTCACACCCCGGACCGAAACTCCTCGAGCCGCCGCCGCTGGCGGCCTTGTTCATCGAAGTTCTGCGGATCCAGCCAGCGGACGAACGCCCGCTCTAGCTCGGGCCACTCCCGGTCGATCACCGAATACCAGGCAGTGTCGCGGCTGCGGCCCTTGTACACGGTGGACTGGCGGAAAATCCCCTCGAACGTAAACCCGAGGCGCAGGGCAGCCGCCCGGGACCGGGCGTTGAGGGCGTCGCACTTCCATCCATAACGCCGGAAGCCCCCTCCGCAAAGAGCGCACGTGCCGGCGAAGAGGCCGGCAAGAACGCGGCTCCAAGCAGGCAGCGGGCTGCTCAAGCGGCCGGGATGAGCTGCGCCTCCGCGCAGGCCGTCGCATCTACCGTCGGCATCAGGTTCGAGCAGCACCCGGCCTGTCCTTGAATTTTCCCGGAAAGCCTTGCGATACTTTTCGCGCCACTTCTCCGCACTTCTGTGTTAAAATATTCCCACGTCTCCAAAAAAGGAGGAGTCACAGTGCCCACATACGTCAGGTTTGTCGAGCTGCCCGCGTTGGACCAGCGCCGGGCCATCAGCTTCTACACCGAGAAGCTCGGCCTTCGCGTCGCCCGGGACCAGGAGTACCGGGAGGGATGGAACTGGGTCCTGCTGGAGATCCCCGGCGCCCAGACGAAGATTCTCTTGACGCAGAGCAGCGGTGAGACCCGCGACACGCCCAGCCTCGTCCTGACCGTCGAGGACGTGCACGCGCGCCACCGGGAGCTCGCGGCCAAGGGGGTCGAATTTACGACTGAGCCGGCCGTCGCACCCTGGAATCCCAACGAGGTCTACGCCGTCTTCCGGGACAGCGAGGGGAACCTCGTGATGTTGGGCTCCGAGGTCGACGCGGCGTGAGCGCCGCGGCGTTCCGTCCCCGGCTGGTCTATGTCTACGACGCCCTCTGCCCGTGGTGCTACGCGTTCACGCCCGTGGTCCAGGCCCTGGTGCGCCACTACGGCGACCGATTCGACCACGAGGTGATCAGCGGCGGGATGGTCCGGGGCGACCAGGTGCGGGAGATCGGCGGCGAAGAAGAGGCCCGCGAACTTCGGGAGAGCTACCGGTCCATCACGTCGCTCACGGGGGCGCAGTTCGGCGAAGCGTTCTTTAACAATGTGGCGACCCGGAGGCGCCGGCTGGATTCGGAGCCGCCCGCCATCGCCCTCGCGGCGTTCCGGATGATCGCGCCGGAACGGTCTCAGCTGGACCTGGCCCACGCCCTGCTCCGGGAGAACTTCTGGGAAGGCGGCGACCCGACCAGCGAGGCGTTCTACCGGGCGATTGCGGAGAAGCTCGGCCTCGATCCCGAGGCGTTTCTTGACGCCATGGGCACGGACGAGGCGCGCGACCTGGCGTTGTACGACTTCTCCCTAGCGCGGCAGCTGGGAGCGGACGCCTTCCCCCGGCTCTACCTCCAGACCGCCGAGGACTACCTGTACCTCGTCTCCCGAGGCTATTCGGCCTTCGACGACGTGCAGCGGATCATCGACGAGATTGGGGTGTAAGGCCCCCGCAAGCGGAGCTTGAGCCAGGCCGGGACGCCCCCCTGGCTCAAGCCTTCGCCCCGGCCCCGGCTGGCCGGTTGTCCCCCCCTCGAGCGCTGACGCCCGCCGCGGCATGGGCGCTCGTCTTGTACAGTAGTGGGGTGCGGTATCGAGCAGGGATGGCAGGGGTTACAGGGACTGCAGGGGTTGCAGGGGTCGCAGGGATTGCAGGGATTGCAGGAGTTGCAGGAATTGAACGGATCTGTACATGATCTTTACAGTCCTCGCGGCGCGCGACTGTCAATGCCGTGTACACATCCGCCAAAACCGCGTTTACATCAGGTTGCTGACCCGCCGCCGGCGCGGCCCCTTCCAGTAAAACCGCAGGTATCGCCAGGGGCCCGGCGGAGCCGGCGGCCCGCCCGTGCCCCCGCCGCCGCGATCTGAGCATGAATTTTACACTCTTAGCGCGTGGGAACTGTCAAATTCGTGTACAGTTTGCTTTTCGATGGCTTCCCCGTGGTTGTCCGGTGGTTTCACGGCGGTTTCCCGGTGGTTTCCCGGCGGTTGCTCCGCATTTCCTCCGCAGTTCCTCAGCAGTTGGTCAGCGCTCCCTCAACATTTCCCGGCAGTTCCTCAGCGATTTCTCAGTAATCCCTCTGTGGCTCCCCAGTGGTTGCCCGCTGGATCTCCGGTGGGTCTCCGGCGGTCCCCGCCCGATCCCCGGCGCTCGCTCGGCCGCTTCCCGGCAGCTTCTCGATAGCTTCTCTCAATAATTTCCAAGCGGTCTCTCAGAGGCGGCTCAGAACGGTTCTCCCTTCGCCACGTATCCGCAGAAGAGGGCGACGCTCAACGGGTTCAAGAGCGACTCCTCCACGCTCACCGTCACGTCGGAAACGAAATATGCCTTGAGAAAGAGCGGGTGGTAGGTCTCGGCCTGAACTGTAATGATCAGCGTCGGCGAATCCACCATGAGGAGCACCTCGTAGCGGGCGTCCCGCTCGGCGGTGTCCGAGATGACGGAACGCTCCTCCTGCGGAGGGATCTTGGTCCGGCTTTCGATGATGGTCTCGCTCGAGTCCTCGGAGTAGCGGACGTACCGGTAGAGGACGTTCCCCGGCTGGATCCCGGCGTTGAGGATGGACACCGTGACGCCGTAGTGCAAGCGGTCGTCGATGGAGCCCGTCGTAAACTGCAAGATCATGAACCATCCCTCCGCTTCGTCCGCCTGGTTTAGCACGAATCATGCTATGTCCCGGCCCGGTGCACCGCCCGCCACTGCGAGGCTATTTCTCCCGTGTGCAGGCCCGCAGTCCTATGACGTCGAACGACTCGTTTCATACTTTGACCCCAGAGCAACCGTGAGAGGGGGGCCGGCGGTGAGCTTCACAGCGGCGTTCCGGGTGGACGCGGGCGGCGTTGTCGGCCTGGGCCATGCCGCCCGGTCCATGGCCCTGGCGAAAGAGCTGATCCGTGCCGGCGCGAGAGTGGTGTGGTTTTCCCGCAAGATGCCGGCGGAGCTTGTGGCGGCGCTGGTCTCCCTGGGAATCGAACTGCACATCATGCGCCCTGCTTCCCTGAGCTCCTCTGAAACCCCCCCAGCTGCCGCACCCCCTCCGGAGGAGCCGTGGCGCGAAGACGCTCACCAGACCCTTCAATATCTTGAAAAGACCCACGGTCCCGTCGACCTGGTCGTCGTCGATCACTACGGCCTCGACGCCCGGTGGGAGCGCCTGGTGCGCCGGATCGCTCCGGTGCTGGCCTTCGACGACTTTCCCCACCGTCCGCACGCATGCGACCTTCTCGTCGATCCCACCCCCGGCCGCACGCCCGAAGCGTACGCCTCCCTCACACCGCCGGGCTGCCGGGTCCTCACGGGCCCCGGCTATGCGCCGGTCGACCCGGAATTCGCCCGGTGGCGGCTCCCCAGCGTCGCGCGCCGCCTGGTGTACCGCCCGGAAGGCCCAGAGGCCCCCGGGCCAGCCCGCAGGCCCGTGCATCCCAGGCCCGTCCGGCGAGTGCTTGTCTCCTTCGGCGGGGCCGACGCGGGAAATGAAACCGCCAAGGCCGTCGCCGCCCTCGCGAAGTGCGGCTACCAAGGGCAAGTAGACGTGGTGCTCCACGCCGCTCTGTTCCCGCGGCCTACCTGGTGGGAGCTGCTGGAGGCGGCACTGCCCACCGCCCGCCTTCACCTCAGCCCGCCGTCCCTGTTGCCGCTGATGCTCTCGGCCGACCTGGCCGTCGGCGCGGCCGGCTCCACGTCGTGGGAGCGGTGCACGCTGGGCCTCCCTGCGGTGGTCTGGTCCACCGCACCCAACCAGCGCGACGTCGCCCGGGCCCTAGCGGATGCCGGAGCCGCCGTACACCTGGGCGAGAGCGGCCGGGTTTGCGCCGGCGCCCTGGCGGAAACGCTGAAAGCGCTCCTCGTCGATGGGGAACGCCTCCGGCAGATGGCGGCCAGCGCTGCCGCCTTGTGCGACGGCCTCGGCGCGGCCCGCCTCGCCCTGCAGCTCCTTCCCGAACGGGCCAAAGACGGCGGCGCCGTCACCTTGCGGAGGGCTGAGCCCGCCGACCGGGATCTCCTTTACCAGTGGCAGGCGCACCCGTCGACCCGGCGCTACGCGAGAAACCCGCGGCCTCCCGCCTACGAGGAGCACTGCCGCTGGTTTGAGGCGAGACTGCGCGACCCGGGGTGCGTCTTCCACTTCATCGAGCATGACGGCGCGCCTTGCGGGGTGCTGCGGCTCGACGCGATGGAGCCGCCGGGCGCGTTTGAAATCTCGATCCTGATCGCTCCCGAGTCGAAGCGCCGCGGGATCGCCCGGGCCGCGCTGGCGGCCATCCGGCGGCTCCTCCCCTGGGCGACGCTCCACGCCTGGGTTCACCCGGAGAACACCGCTTCCCAGCGGCTCTTTGAGAGCGCCGGCTTTCACCAGGTGGAGGGGCATTACGTGAGCCCGCCGCCGGCGTCCCCGGGAGGGAAGGTCCAGGACCAATGAGGCGCTGCCTGGGGGGGACCGCGGGAATCACGAGCGCCTCTGCCAGCGCGAGTCCAGCCAGGACCAGCTGAACGACTTGGCCGGATGGACCATGCGCCTTGAGGGAGGATCCAGCCACTTCAATCACTTCTGCCGGGAGGAATGAAAGGTGAACGGGAAGGCACTCCCGCCGCCGGGCGCCGCCGGGCCCGGCCCCGCTCAGGTCCTCGGCCGGCCGGCCCCGCTGGTCATCGCCGAGATTTCCGCCAACCATAACCAGTCGCTCTCCCGGGCGCTCGAACTGGTCGAAGCGGCGGCGGAGACAGGGGCGGACGGCATCAAGCTCCAGACCTACACGCCGGACTCGATGACGCTGGACCTGGCCACGGGGGATTTCGTGATCGACGACCCGCAAAGCCCCTGGCACGGGTGGACCCTCTACCAGCTGTACCAGAAGGGCCAAACGCCGGCGGAGTGGCACGCCCCTCTCTTCTGCCGGGCGCGGGAGCTGGGGCTCCTCGCCTTCGGCACCCCCTTTGACGAGGCGGCTGTCGACTTTCTCCAGCAGTTCGACCCGCCCGCCTTCAAGATCGCTTCCTTTGAGCTGGTCGATCTGCCGTTGATCGAAAAGGCCGCCGCCACGGGGAAGCCCCTCATCCTCTCCACCGGCATGGCCACCCTGGCGGAGATCGCCGAGGCGGTGTCCGCGGCCCGCAGTGCGGGGTGTTCCGAGCTTTACCTGCTCAAGTGCACCAGTTCGTACCCGGCGCCGGCGTCGATGTCCAACCTCTTGACCCTCCCGCATCTGGCCGCGGCTTTCGGCTGTCCCGTGGGCCTCTCCGACCACACCCCGGGCATCGGCGTCGCCGCAGCGGCGGTGGCCCTCGGGGCGGTGATCATCGAAAAGCACCTCACGCTCTCCCGGGCCGACGGGGGAATCGACGCCGCCTTTTCCCTGGAGCCCGCCGAAATGCGCCAGCTGGTGCAGGAAGCCCGCAGGGCCAGGGAAGCCCTGGGCGGAGTCTGGTACGGTCCGACGCCGGCCGAGGAGGGGGCCCGGCGCCTGCGCCGCTCCCTTTACATCGTGGACGACGTACACGCCGGCCAGCGCTTGACCGGGCGCCACGTGCGGGCCATCCGCCCCGGCGGCGGGCTCCCGCCCAAGTACCGGGCGGCGGTGATCGGGCGGCGGGTGCGTCGCAGCGTTCCCAAGGGCACCCCCCTCACGTGGGATCTGCTGGACTGACCGCAGCCCGGCCGCCTCCTCCCTCAACGCCTGCGCGTCACCTCCGGCGCCGGACGGGCGTTCTCCCCCGCCGTGCCCGCTTTGTCTTCTTCCCCTCCTTTTTCGTGCGCTTCCGCGTGCGTTTCCGGATACGTTTGCGGCGAGGCGCACCCCCTTCCCCTTTCCCGGCCGCCGGCGCCGCCTTGGTCTTCTCGCGGCCCTGGTTCTCCTTCCCGGCCTTCTCCTTGCGCTGGTTCTTTTTCCGCCGGTTCCACCAGGCGCCGGGGTGGTCCCAATCGTACCCGTAAAGCACCTTGGTGTACACCGGCCGGGGATGCAGCGGAACCGTCAGCGTACAGCTGGGAGGCATGACGACGGCGATCCCCCTGGCCGCGGCGACGCCCAGCAGGTACTCCACGGCCGGCCTCTGGTAGAGGTACTCCTCCTGGTCGGTGAGGTCGATCCCCCAGAGGCCCAGGTGCGTGCAGCCCTCCATGATGGCCAGGGCGATCATGTACGAAACCGTGCTGGTAAAGCACCTTCCAAACTCCTGGATCGCCCGCTCCAGCGGGTACGGGACGCTGGCCGGGATGTCCCGGAAGCGCTTCTGCATGTAGACGGGACACCGGAGCCTGCGCAGAAACCTCCAGTACTCGGGGTAGCGCATCTTGGTCCTCCGGTCCCCTCGCAAGGCTTTCAGCTGGGGAACCGAATGCATCTCAAACCAGCGGTCGTAGCGGGCCACCGGCCTTTTGGCCCGCCCGAACGTCCAGATTTCCCACGAACGATCCGCGAGGGGCGCTGTCGCGGCCGTCGGCCCCCCGCCGACGATGGCCACCTTGGTCCGTTTCCGCGTCGCTCCCGTCACCTGCGCCACCGCTTCGTCCCGTCCTTTCCGCCTGTCCCGCCGCGACCGCAAGGCCCCGCCGGGCCAAAGCGGCGCCCGCCGGGGCAGCCGGGCGAGCCGTCCGCCCCGGGACGCGCCCTCTTCCGGCGGCAGCCTAGCTTGCGGTCCGGCCATCCGAACCTATGAGAGGTCTTCCGTTTTCATAAGCGTGTGCGCGGCGGGGGCCGGGCGTGCGCGGAAGTTTGAATCAAAATCTTCAAGTCGGCGGCGTTTCGCGTTTCATTCCCAGCTACTGGCACCGATTTTGAGTTTCAAATCTAAACTGCTCATGAAAACGCGGCCAAGCGCAGAGGGCGCGAGGCGCGCGTCATGAGAGGAGTGCCGTGCCATGAGTCAGCTCGCTGGGGCCAAACTGCTCATCACCGGGGGAACGGGCTCGTTTGGACGGGCCTTCGTCCGCCACGCTCTCGATGAACTTCAACTGGGATCCATCGTCGTCTACAGCCGCGACGAGTGGAAACAGCTGGAGATGGCCCGCAGCGTCGCCGATGGACGGGTGAGCTACGTCCTGGGCGACGTCCGGGATAAGGAGCGCTTGCGGGAGGCCATGCAGGGCGTGGACCTTGTCGTTCACGCCGCCGCCCTCAAACAGGTGCCCGCGGCGGAGCGGCAGCCGAGAGAAGCGGTGAAGACCAACATCCTGGGGGCGCTCAACGTGATCGACGCAGCCCGGGAAGCCGGCGTCAAGAAGGTGATCGCCCTGAGCACCGACAAGGCGGCCCATCCCATCAACCTCTACGGCGCCAGCAAGATGGTGGCGGAAAAGCTGTTCATCGCCGCCAACGCCGAAGAGGCCGCCGGCAAGACCCGCTTCGCCGTGGTCCGGTACGGGAACGTCATCGCCAGCCGGGGCAGCGTCATCCCGCTCTTCTTGGAGCAGAGGGAGCGGGGCGTCATCACCCTGACGCACCCCGAGATGACCCGCTTCTGGATCACGCTGGAGCAGGGCGCCAGCTTCGTCTCCGGCTGCCTGGAGGCGATGCAGGGCGGCGAAGTGTTCGTCCCCAAGCTGCCCAGCGCCCGCATCCGGGACCTGGCCCGCGCCATCGCACCGGGTTGCCGCGTCGAGATCACGGGAATCCGGCCCGGGGAAAAGCTGCACGAGGTGCTGATCACCGAAGACGAAGCCCACCGGACCCTGGAGTTCAACGGCTTCTTCATCGTGAAGCCGGAGATCGGCTCCTGGGACGAGTCGGTCTGGCGCGGGGGCCGCAGTCTCCCCGCGGGCTACCGCTACGCCAGCAACACCAACCCCTGGATGCTGAGCCTGGATGAGATCGGGAAACTGCTGGAGGCGATGGGCTTTGCGGCCCACGGCCCGTCCGGCGGGTAGGCCATGCCGGCACCACGGACGCCTAGAGAGGATGATGCAGTATGACGCAGCGCGGGATCCCCCGCCCGCGAGTGAGGATCGCCCGTCTGAGGCACGCGCCAGTGGTCGCCCGGGTGATCCGCGCGAGCTTCGCCGAGTACCTGGACGCGGCGAAAAAACCGGTAAGCGCCCGCCTGTCCGCCAGGCAGGTGCGGCTTCATATTCGCACCGGCAAGAAGCGGTACGCCCTGGCGTACCTGGCCAGCCGGCCCGTGGGCGCCGTCGGGTACCGGGTGAAAGGCCGCCGCCTCACCTTTGGCCCCGTCGGGGTCTTGCCCCGCCGCCGCAAGGCGGGGGTCGGCGCGGCGCTGATCGCGTGGGTCGAGCGCCGGGCCAGAGTGAGGCGGTGCCGGGAAATCCGGGCCGAGGTGCTCTGGGGGCTCGCACACCTCAAGGAGTACTACCGGAAACGAGGCTACCGCATCGTGGAGAAGAACGAGCGGACCTATGCCGTGAAGCGGCTGGCGCCGCAGGGCTGACGCGCCGGGATGCTCCCGCAGGGGGCTCCTGTCCAGACCGTTGGGGCAGGAGCCTCGTGCAGGAGCGTCCCCGTCGTTCAACGGGGGCACCCGGCGCCTGAATCCGGGACAGTGCCCGGAATCAGGCGCCCTCGAGCAGCACGTGCCGGGCGTAGGCGATGGGGTTTTTGTAAACCAGCCGGTGAACGGAGTGCTGGCCGCTGAGGCCCATCATGATGCGGAGGTCCCGGCGGTTCACCTCGATCAGGAACGGCTTTCCCTCTTGGTCGACGCCCACGTCGATCCCGAGGTCGGCGAAGCGGGGGTGCCGGGCCGCCAGCGTCTCCGCCGCCCGCAGCCCCAGCTGGGCGCACTCCTCCAGGATCCGGGCGGCCTCGCGGGGGCCGAAGATGCGGCCCAAGAGCTCCTCCGGCACGTGGACCGAAGCGCCCCGGGCCACGTTGGTCAAAAAGCCGCGGCGGGGGGCCCGCTTGGCCGCCATCCCGGGGACGTGCCAGCGGCCGTCGCCGCCCCGCTGCACCACCACCCGCAGGTCCACCCTGCAGCCCTCGTCCTGGCACAGCGGGATCCCGGCCTGAAGGTAATGATGCTTGCAGGTGCGGATGAGGCGCCGCCACGCTTCCCCCATGGAGACAGACCAGCGCCGCGAGCGGCTCTGCAGCCGGCAGCGGCCGCCCGGCAGCGGGGCGACTTTGAGGATCCCAAGGCCCAGCGATCCCCGGCGGGGCTTGACGAACACCTCCCGGCCGGCGTCCATCTGCCGCTGGAACCAGGCGTACGACGCAGGCTCCAGCGGCCTCGCCTCCGGCAGGTTGGGACAAAGGCGCGGCTCGCTCCGGAGCAGCTGGTCGACAGCGTACTTGTCCCAGGGGATCTCCGGGTTGAAAAGGTAAACCCGGCGCTGCAGGCGGGCCACCGCCCGCCGGCCCACGGCCCCTCGGTAAAGCGCCCGCTTGTGGACGGCCCCGGGCAGCTCGACCGTCCGGTGCCGCAGCTTCCCCCGGGCGCCGGGAACGTAGCCCGTCACGACGCCTTTGTTCAGCTGCGCGCCGGCGGTGTCAAACAGCACCAGTTCCACGTCGAGCTCCCTTGCGGCTTCGACGTAGTACTCGATCCGTTCAAAGGTGCGCACGCCCCGCACGGCCTTTTGCAAAATGCGCCGGTTGAGCAGCACACCGACCCGGAGTGCCATTTCCGGTGCCCTCCTCTTTCTGGGAATCGCATTCAAATAGAACTCGCCTGCAGTGCATGGGTATTGAAGAGCCTCGAAAACGGCCCTGACTTGAAACTCCCGTTTTTCAACAGGGTTTCAAGTACGGCTCCTCAAGGTGCCTGAAGGATCGTCTTGCGAAAAGCAGAATTGCCATGGGAAACAGGCATCATGCCGGACGACCGGCAGTATTGGAAAGCATAGGGGTTGTGAAGGATGCCAGCCTACCGTTCGCGCGTGACGACCCACGGCCGCAACATGGCCGGCGCCCGCGGGCTTTGGCGAGCCACGGGCGTCAAGGACTCCGACTTCGGCAAGCCCATCATCGCGGTGGTCAACTCGTTTACCCAGTTTGTTCCCGGCCACGTCCATCTCAAGGACATCGGCCAGATGGTCTGCCGCGAGATTGAAAAGGCCGGCGGGATCGCCAAGGAGTTCAACACCATCGCCGTAGACGACGGCATCGCCATGGGCCACGACGGCATGCTGTACTCCCTCCCGTCCCGGGAGCTCATCGCCGACTCCGTGGAGTACATGATCAACGCCCACGCCGTCGACGCCATGGTTTGCATCTCCAACTGCGACAAGATCACGCCGGGGATGCTCATGGCGGCGCTCCGCCTCAACATCCCCACTGTGTTCGTCTCCGGCGGCCCGATGGAAGCGGGCAAGGTGACGCTCAAGGGCGAGAGCCGCTCCATCGACCTGATCGACGCCATGGTCGCCGCGGCCAGCGACGCCTTTACCGATGAGGAAGTCATGCTCATCGAGCGGCTGGCATGCCCCACGTGCGGCTCGTGCTCGGGCATGTTCACCGCCAACTCGATGAACTGCCTCACCGAGGCGCTGGGGCTGGCGCTGCCGGGCAACGGCTCGGTCCTGGCCACCCACGCCGACCGCAAGCGCCTCTTCCTGGAGGCGGGCCGGCTCATCGTGGAGCTGGCCAAGCGGTACTACGAAGAGGACGACGACAGCGTCCTGCCCCGCTCCATCGCCACGTTTGCCGCCTTCGAGAACGCCATGTCCCTCGACATCGCGATGGGCGGCTCCACCAACACGGTGCTGCACCTTTTGGCCGCGGCCCACGAGGCCGGGGTGAACTTCACCATGGCCGACATCGACCGGCTCTCCCGGCGGGTGCCGGTCCTGTGCAAGGTGGCGCCCTCCGTTCCCGACATCCACATGGAAGACGTTCACCGGGCCGGGGGCGTCATGGCCATCCTGGGCGAGCTGGACCGGGCCGGGCTGATCGACACCTCCGTGCGGACGGTCCACTCCCGGACGCTGGCCGAGGCCCTGGAGAAGTGGGACGTGCGGCGGACCAACGACCCGGCGGTGCACGAGTTCTACCGCGCGGCCCCGGGCGGCGTGCTCACCACCGAGCCGTTCAGCCAGGACCGCCGGTGGGACAGCCTGGACCTGGACCGGGAAAAGGGCGTCATCCGGGACGTGGAGCACGCCTACTCCAGGGACGGGGGCCTCGCCGTGCTCTACGGCAACCTCGCGGAGGACGGCTGCATCGTCAAGACGGCGGGCGTCGACGAGTCGATCCTCGTCTTTGAAGGCCCGGCCCGGGTCTACGAGAGCCAGGAGGACGCCGTCACGGGCATCCTGGGCGGCGAAGTGAAGCCCGGCGACGTGGTCGTTGTCCGCTACGAAGGCCCGCGGGGCGGCCCGGGCATGCAGGAGATGCTCTATCCCACCAGCTACCTCAAGTCGAAAGGCCTCGGCAAATTGTGCGCCCTGATCACCGACGGCCGGTTCTCCGGTGGGACATCGGGGCTTTCCATCGGCCACATCTCCCCTGAAGCGGCCGAAGGCGGCACCATCGGCCTGGTGCGGGACGGCGACCTCATCAAGATCGACATCCCCAACCGCCGGATCCACCTGGACGTGAGCGACGAAGAGCTGGCCCGCCGCCGCGAGGAGCAGGACAAGAAAGGCTGGAAGCCGGCCAAGCCCCGGCCGCGCCAGGTGAGCAACGCGCTCAAGGCCTACGCCGCCATGACCACCAGCGCCGCCAAAGGCGCGGTGCGCATTGTCTTCGATTGAGACGATGACGTGACGCGGCGCGGCGAAGACGCGGCGAAGTGAAAGGTCCAAGACGCACAAAGCCCTCGGGCGGCATGCCGCGCCCGAGGGCTTTCTTCCGGCGGTGTCGCCGCGAGGGCTCCCGCGCTGGCGCCGCGGCTCGCTCACACCCCGCGGCCTGCCGCTTCAGCCCGCGCCGCCGGCGGGGCCACGTCGATCCGGCCCGCCGCGAGCAGCTTGTTGACGGCATCGACAAAGGCCAGCGCCGACGCCTTGATGACGTCGCGGTCCACGCCCCGGCCGACCACGTCCCCGGCGCCCGCGGCGGATCCGTTCCTGCCGCCGGGCGCGAGGCGCGCCACCGCTTCGCCCAGGGCATCCGCGCCGGAGGTGATGGCCCGCAGCGAGTAGTCGACCAGCTCCACGTCCACGCCGCAGAGGCGCCGGATCGCCCGGAACGCGGCGTCCACCGGGCCGGCCCCGGTGGCGCCGTCCTCGTACGCCGCGCCGTCGATTTCCAGCACCACCACCGCGCTGGCGCTGACCACCCCGCCGGTGCTGGCCTGGAGGCTCTTGAGCTTCACCCGCTCCTCTCTGACATGGACCGGCTTGCCCTGAACGATCGCCGCCAGGTCCTCGTCGGTGACGTGGCTCTTGGCGTCCGCCACCTCGAGGAATTTCTTATAGACCGAATCGATCTCTTCCGGCGAGAGGGCGTATCCCATCTCGGCCAGCTTGGCCTTGAGGGCGTGCCGCCCCGAACGGTTGGTGAGGACGATGCGGTTGCTGGCAAAGCCCACGTCCTCGGGTTTGATGATCTCGTACGTCGAGCGGTCCTTGAGCACGCCGTCCTGGTGGATTCCCGAGGCATGGGAGTAGGCGTTGCTCCCCACGATGGCCTTGAACGGCGGGACCGGCACTCCGGTCACCATGGAAACCAGCTGGCTGGTGCGGGCGATCTCCTTGATGTTGATCCCCATCTCGATCCCGTAGCTCTCCCGGTGGGAGTAGATGGCCATGATCACTTCCTCGAGGGCGGTGTTGCCCGCCCGCTCGCCGATGCCGTTGATGGTCCCCTCCACCTGCGTCGCCCCGGCCCGGATGCCGGCCAGCGAGTTGGCCGTCGCCATGCCCAGATCGTTGTGGCAGTGGACACTGATGGTGACGCGGTCCATCTCTTCGATGTTTTCGAGGCACCACGAAATCAGCTCCCCGTACTCCCACGGCGAGGCGTACCCCACCGTGTCGGGGATGTTGATCACCGTGGCTCCCGCCTTGATCACTTCCGCAAAGACCCGGCGGAGAAACTCCCGGTCCGAGCGGAACGCGTCCTCCGCATAAAACTCCACGTCGGAGACGAAGCGCTTCGCGTACCGGACCGCGTCGACGGCCATCTCCAGCACCTGCTCCGGCGTCTTGCGGAGCTTGCGCTCCATGTGGATCGGCGACGTGGCGATCCCCGTGTGAATGCGCGGGCTTTCCGCCGTCTTCAGCGCCTCGGCGCAGGCGTCGATGTCCGACCGCACCGCCCTCGAGAGGGCGCAGACGGCCACGCCTTTCACCTCGGCGCCGATGCGCCGCACCGCTTCGAGATCGCCGGGCGACGAAGCGGGAAACCCCGCTTCGATCACGTCCACGCCCAGGCGGACCAGCTGCCGGGCGATCTCCAGCTTTTGGTCGGCGTTCAGCGTGATTCCCAGGGACTGCTCCCCGTCCCGCAGCGTGGTGTCGAAGACGTAAAGCCTGCGCACGCCTCAGCTCCCCTTTCGCACATCTGGTGGCCAAAATAAAAAACCTTTCGCCTCACCCGTTGAGACGAAAGGTCAAGCCTTTCCGCGGTACCACTCAAACTTGACGGCGCCTCACGGCCGCCGCCCCCTCAGCCAGTACGGGCGAAGACCGCGCCGCGCCCGGCCGCGCCGCCGTCCCGGGGCGCCCCGGACGCCTGGCCGCTGTGCGTCTCGCCGATACTGTCTCCCGGATAACGGTGGGAGCTCCGTCCTTCTCTACTCTCGAGAAGCGAGGACGACCACCGCCTCTCGATTTCGGAAGACAGCTCCGGGGGGAGTTCACGAGCCTTCATCGCACTGCCTTGCACCGACCGGCAGCTCTCTAGATTGAATCCGGCCGCTACTGTTCCCCGTCATCGCCGCGGTAACGGGTATTCCGCTTCCCCCTGGCGACGCCAGGTTTGGTTGGCCTAGATTATAAGACCGCCGGAGCCTTGTGTCAAGCGGGCTTTCCTCGCTCGCTCCGCCGGGCGGGCCGGGGCCGCAGCGCGCCCGGGTCCGGCTGTCCTGCGGCCCCGCGGGCACCTTCGCCAGCTGGACCACCTGCCGCCGCGGCGGGAGGCTACCGGTACCGGTACAAGCGGAACCGCTGGATTGCTATCTCGCCGGGGGCGATGCGAATGTGCCGGCCCTGGTGGGTCTGGTCGC
>k87-23508_pt1 | contig 14759 bp, 6 predicted proteins | sample MGYA00084031_6733416 | MGnify analysis MGYA00084031
GAAGGCATCGGCGTGCCGCTGATCGCCTGCGCCGGTCAGGGCGATCTATATCGTGCTTCCGGCTATGCGGATGGCGTCGTCCCCACCTGTAATTTCTATCCTGACGATACGCAGCCGGATTTCGAAGAGAAGGTGAGGGTGTACCAGCAGCGGCTAAGCAAGTTGGACTATCCGCTGCTCGTGACCGAAACGAATCGATCTCATTATTTGCTCCGCCGGCTGCTCGTCAGCGGCGCGAAGCTGTTGGGACCGTATCTGCAGGTATCGGGCACCGACTTTGGATTCACCAATGCGGCCAATAACTGGGGCGATCCGCTGGCAATGCTGACCTCGGATTATGATTTCGGCGGCATGATATCCCCCGAGGGGCATATCCGCCCCGAAATCCATGAAGGGCGGATGCTGGGACGCCTCATATCGACCTACGGCACCGGATTGGCGTCAGGAACACCGGATGAAGCAACTGCGCAAGAGATACGCACCTCCGGGATTCAACCCGGCGTACTTGCCGGGCCGCACGTTATTCGTTTTCCCCAAGGCGGCATCGTGTTTGCTTTGGCCAACTTGACCGGTGTGGAAGCGGAAACAACGGTATCCTTCGACACCGGTTCCCTCCGGCGCACTTTGCCGTTTCGGATCGGTGCCCGCGAATGCCCGTTCTTCCCGCTGGGCGTCCCAATGGAAACATGGGGATACAGCGGCGTGCTCGAATATGCCAATGCCGAGCTGGTATGGGTGACCTTGGACCAAACGACATCGGAACGATACATGATCTTCCAAAGCGATCATCAAACGGAAGTTTGTTTCCGGTTTGAGCGAGGCTCGAAAGTGGAGGTCACTAGCGATGGCTCTGAAGTCGACATGATGAACGACGGCTGCCGCTTGCGATTCATGCATCAGGACGGCAGCCGCATTGCTTGCCTGACCTATGAGGATGGCCGTCGTTTATACGTAGCGGTGTGTACCAGAGATGAAGCGCTTCGACTCACCGGAATCAGGCAAGGCCGGCTGCTGCTGGAGGATAGGATCGCTTGGCTGCAGCCTGCTGCAGCTCCCGTCGACATCGCTTGGACTGCTTCGGAGCTGCCACCCGATGCACCTTTGTTCGATCAGACCACCGTTCTCGGGAAAGCGCCGGACCATCTGGAGTATTACGGGATCTACAGGGGATTTGGCTGGTATGAAGCCGTGTTGGCGGCTCCGACGGGAGACGGGTACTGCGGTTTGATGCTGGAGGAAGCGAGCGACATTGTGTCGGTTTATGTAAACGGACGTTATGAAGGAACGCATGTGCCGGCGGGAGGCATATGCTATTTGCCGGGAAAATGGACCGGTCAGGATCCGCTTGCGCTGACCGTTCGCGCGGAAATTTGGGGGCATACCAATTTCGACGACAACCGCCTTCCTTCCATCCGACTTCATAGCACGAAAGGGATCAAGGGAGTGACGGCTGTCCGCCGAATTCGCAGGCTATCCGACAACTGGAGGTTCAAGGCGGAAAGCACGGATGCTCTATTGTCAGAAGCGGAGAAGGGAGATCGGGCATTTGCAGAAGGGACCGACGATGCTTCGTGGACGGTCATCGGCTGGGGCGCATGGATGGATACTGCGGTTCATGCACGAGGCTGGTACCGCAAAACGATTGCAATATCCGAGGATGCCGATGCAGCCATCCTGCATTTCCGCGATCTCCAGTGCACGGTCAAGGTATATATCAATGGGCGCGAGCACGGGGTGATCAATCCACGCAATCCCTTCCTCCGGTTGGATACCGGAGAACGATCGCTCACCATCGCCTGCGAAGTGAATCGCCACTATGCTTCCTCAGCGGGCGAGATTCTGCTGTATGAAGGAACCCGTGCGGAGGAGTGGACGTTGACAGGGGGGGAAGAGCAAGCTTTCTGGGAGCATGCTATGGCCTCCATGAAGGAAGCTTCCACCATCCTGCTCCCGTATCCTTTGCGGTCCGGCGGGACGTCATGGCTGCATGCAGTGGTGCCGGATTCCAATCATGGCCGCGGATGGCGTGTGCGTGTAGACGGAAAAAACCTGAAGCTGACGGTGTTCTTTAACGGCCGGGTGGCCGGACGGCTGTGGACCCCGGATTCCTCGGAACGGCCCGTATTTTCCGGCGGGGACCAGACATCGTTTTTGCTTCCGGGAAGCTGGTTTGCCGAGGGAGCGGAGAATCGGCTTGCTATATATGCGGAAGCCGTGGAAAGGGAGAGCGACGGGATCCTCCGGCTGCTGGAATTCTTCCCGGTCCAATCATAGGAGGGCAGAGCTAGCATCCATCTGGCTGGGTAAGCTCTTTCCTGATTCTGTTGAGGTAACCGCTGTATCCTGCATATTCATTTGCCGGTCCGTACCTAACGTCGGACCGGCTTGCTATTTCTATGTGCCATAGGTACCAATGCAAATGGTGTACAGCCGCTTACCTTAACTCTTTTTCAATATATCCGGATTAGTCAATACGGAATCCAGCCGCAGTGTTCGGGACTGCGGCTGGATTGTGTTGATATGATTTTTACAATGAAGGAAAGTGGTTAGGCTAACGCCAAGATAACCATCTGGTGATTCTCCAAGACCGGAACGGTGTAACTGATTTCACCGTTAGCTTTTGTATCAAAAGGGAGTTCCTCCATCGAAGGGGCGATATACACCCGTTTGACCAATGCGGAGGAGGGGAGACGCAGGGCGACCGAAACGTTCCGCAGCGGCACGATGTCCTCGATAACCTCAACCCGCCCTTTCAGTACCGGCGATGCATACAACAGGTGGTTGATATATCGGTTCTCCGTCCCTTGGTACTGGAGGGTCGCAATGCCCCGGGCAGGTAAATCACATCGCAGGGAAGGCTGGGGGAGCAGGCGGCCGAGCGCATGGAGCACCATCTCTTTCAGGATGAGGTGACCGTTATCGGCATACTCGCTGAACACATTCCAGGCCATGTAGATCCCGTTTGAACTTTCGATCATACCCGGTCCGTTGTCCTCCCCAGCGCTTGGAGTGTGCATATGCGAGCAAAATGTGAAAACGTCGCGGTTGAAATATGGATGCTCCCGGCTGCCAAGTGCCCGCCCGCCGTTCAATTCGACCTGCTGTCCTTCGCCATACATAACATACGAAGCGGGGAGCAGGGAACCCGGCGTAAAATCCGGACGGAAATAGGAAGGACGGTAGAGACTTGCTCCCTTCCAATCCAGCCCCAGGTCCAGCATATACGCGTTGCCGGCCGGGTTCAGGCCCGAACGTCCCGTTGCCAGAATTTTGCCGCCGTTATCGGTAAATGAGCGGATGGCCTCTGCTAGTTGCGGCCATACCGGAACTTCATCGGGCAAAATGAGCACCTTGTAGCGCCCGAAATCCGCTTCAGCATCCACGATGTCGTATAAATAATGGCCCTCATTCAGCATGCGCACAGCTCCGGCATCGGCCAGATTCGTCCGGTCCTCCGACTTCCGGACATCCGGGCAAGCTTCCCAAGCGGCTTCCAGCGACAGGACCGCGATGTCCGCCACGGATGCAACGCCGCTGCACCACGGTTCTCTGGCTTTCACCTCCGAGTAGGCGGCGCCGATCAGGGCATACGTTGCTTCATCCATGAAGCCTGACGGATGGAGCTGGTCGCCGATCGAGCATTTGGCGCCGTGAGCGAGACTTAGCGCCGTTTCGAACCGAAGCGCATTCGGATGCTTGTAGCCGCCGAATTCGCCCCAGGAGGTATGGAATTTTCCCGTCATGCCTAGATACTCCATGCCGAGCGTCTGGGCATAACGCGCCGACAGGGGGAAGTGGTCGTACCCCCAGCCTCCGGTCGGCAGCGATTCCAGCTCCAGATGGCTGTTGACATGGGCGAGGTCGCGGCGGCCCCGGCGTTGATGGCCGCTGTTATGAAAGACGGGAAGACCGGGCTTCACAGCGTCCACCGTTTCCCGCACAAGCCGGGTATAATTCAGGTAGATCGACTCGCCCAAGGCAGCTACGGCTGCTTCGTCCCGCGGATCTTGACCGGCATTCCGCAGCGAAGCGACGCAGTATTGGCATCTGCATTTACGGATGCCGACGATGTCAAGGAATATGCCATCGGCATCATAGCGGGTGACAACCTCTCGGATCTGCGCCAGCAGAATGTCCAGGTAAGGTGTATTGAAGCAGAACTCGTGATAGCCTGGTGTCATGAAATCCTTCACCCAGCGCGTCCGGTCTTCCGCATCCCGAATCAGCCATTCGGGATGGCGGCGAGCCAGCTTTTCATCGAGGCCGGCCGATAGGTATACCGGCGTTTTGACGCCGATTTCATGCGCGGCAGCAATCATCTCGCCCAGCAAATCGAAGGCTAGATGAGGGTGCATTTCGTTGGCTTCGCTGGGGTGATATGCCCAGCCATGATGGCATTTTGAAAAGACCGTGATGGAGTCGACGTGCCCCAATCGAAGCATGTTCTGGAACTGGGATTTGGAGAAGCGGCTTCCGATGCCCGGAATGGCCTCCGACGTATGAAAATCGAGATGAACCTGACGGAATCGCATGCGTGGTCAGCCCCTTTGCATATTCATGAGAACGGTTTCTTGTGCTCCAATGTAACTCTTTTCCAGCCTTCGAACCAGTGATAATATAGACTTTGACTAGCACAAAATGAACTTATGCGAGAGAGGAGCCTGCTGTTTTGCTATGCCTTGAATTCGCGATTCCGCCGCTGCCGCAATTCGTGACGGCGGGACATGCCGTATGGAAGCCGGGAGATCGGCACTTCGCCCGCACCTTCGGCGTCTATGACCTGCTGTTGGTTACGAGGGGAACGTTCTATATGACCGAAGAGGGAACCGAATACGAGATCAGCCCGGGCAAGCTGCTTGTGCTGGAGGCGGGCCTGCCTCATATCGGGCATCGATCCTGCGAAGAGGATACGGAGATTTACTGGGTGCATTTCATCCATGGGCATGCTGCGACGCGCATCCGGCAAGAAGACATTCCCTGGTCCGTGCTGCTGTCCAAAGGCACGGTCGAGGACGTCGAGCCCCCAGCGCAGCAGCGCATGTATTTACCGAAGTTTGCCGCTGTGGACGTGCAGGCGATCGAGCCGATCCTCCGCGGGTTGAACGATACCCATAACAGACTGAACGGGGAAAACGCGATTCTGCTCCATCTTCTGCTCGCCAAACTGTTCGCCGCATTGCAGGCGGAATGCGCGCGGACGTCTGCACCCGAGCCCTCCGAACGGCTGGCCAGGGCTGCCGTTGCATATTTGAATGAACATTGGAAGGAGCCGTTCGACAGAGCGTCGCTCGAGGAGGAGCTGCATTTCCAGGCAGGCTATATTGCGAGATGCATGAAAAAGCATATCGGTAAAACGCCGCTTCAATACGTGCTGCATTTGCGCCTGGAGGAGGCCAAGAAACTGCTGGGCGGCACGGTGCTTGGCATTTCCGAGATCGCGTACAGGGTGGGGATTCGAGATGCCAATTACATGACTCGCCTGTTTACCGCCAAGCATGGTGTGACGCCGGGGGCGTATCGGCGGATGCTGCAGCGGCAGCGGGATGAAGGGGAGGCGGGGCCGAAAATCCCGATTGACAACGATTTTCCCGCAGGCTTATAGTAAAGCCACCCAACTTATGCATGGAGAGTGGTCCAATGAACATGCTGCAGACGCTCCGCTCTCGCAAATATTTGCAGCGGATCTTGTTAAGTTTTATGCTCGTTGTCGCGATGCTGGCCGTGGCTTCCTTACTCCTGAATACATCTGCACGCGATAAGGTGTTAAGCCTGCAGAATGAAGCCGATCGCAAGCTGCTCACCCAAATCGATTACAATATCGAGAACATGAACGGCATCGTGAAGGATTTGGCGGTCTCGTTGTACAATGACGAGGAGCTGATCGCGCTCAAATCCGGGTCGGACTATAAGCAAAGCATCTTAAAGATTGAGCGGCTCAACCGGACGGTTGCCGCATCGCCGTATTTGCATGCAGCCGTTTTTTACAACGGCAAGCAGAGCCGGTTCTTCTCGTCGCTAAGCCACGACATGGACACGAGCGTCCTGTACGGAGCACTGGAAGCGTATATGGCTTCCCGTGCCGATTTGCCGAAGCTGCAGCTCATCCCGCTCGATCTTGATGGGGAGCAGGAAGGCGTCGATGTGTTTGCTTTTTTTGTCTACGACGGACCGAGTCTCGGTTCGGTCAATCGCAACGCGCTCATCTTGACGGTGAAGCCGGGGTGGATGCTTGACAATGTGAAAGCGCTTAATCGTGTGGCTGAACGGGAAGACGACGTTCTGTTCGTCACCGACGGCGAAGGGCAAGTGCTGATGGCGGGGGATCGCACACTGCCGGACGGACTGGACATCAAGAACGATCTGCTCGGACGCATGGGCGCAGCGGAAAACACGCCGGGCTCCTTTATTCATGAGCAGGGGGAGAAAAAATACAAGGTCACCTATTTGAGCAAAGGCTTGAACCACTGGCAGATCATCAGCCTGCAGGACTATGATGACGTGCTCGGGAGCGTCCGGCAAATGAGGTGGACGGAAATAACCGTCACCTTCTCCGTGTCCCTATTGGCATTACTCCTGTCGGTATTCATTTCGCTGCGGCTGTATAAGCCGGTCGGTCGGCTGCTCACACTCGTTCCCCACGACGGACGCGGTCACGCCAAAGCGAAGGATGAGCTGTCGCTCATCACGGAGAATGTTACGGAAATGATCGGCAAGCTCAAGGGGCTGGAGCAGGAGCGCCTCTCACAGTGGAATATCGCCAAGGCATATCATATGCGGAGTTTGATCAGTCACAGCGAGAGCATGGACGAAGCTGCCTTCCTGCGCATCAAGGATCAGTACGGAATGGATATCGCGTTTCCTTCGCCGCTGCGGTTAGCGCTCGTGCAGATTGACGATCTGCAGGGCTTGGCGCGGCAGCCGGGCTCGCAGTCCGAGTCGCTGTATTACTTCGCCATAGCGAACATCGGCCAGGAGCTGCTCTCGCGCGGCGGAACGTGTGAAGCTGCGGATATGAAGAGCGGCCATCTTGTCTTTATCGCAGGCGGCGAACAAGCGACGCTCGAATCGCTGCATGAACGGTTCAGGGAGCTACAGCAAACGATCCTCCGCTATTATCGGATCACGTTTACCGTAACGCTGAGCGAAACGTTCGAGGATTACCGTCAGCTGACGAAGCATTACCATCTAGCCCAGAAGCATGCCAGCTACCGTATGATTTTTGGCAAAGGAGCGGTGATTCGGCCTGAGATGATCATCCGAAACGAACGGAACCCGTCGTTCGGCATTCCGAAGGAGCTGGAGCGCCGGTTGACCGAAGGGCTGAAAGGCGGGAATCCCGACGAGACGGAGCAAGCCATCCGAAGCTTGCGGGAGCTGCTTGGCGAGCTCAGCTTTGACAACATGTTCTCGGCGCTGCTCCATCTTACGATGACCCTGAGCCATACGCTGAGCGAAATGAATAACCATAATCTGAACCCGGTATCGGTCGATCTGCAGGCCATCAATCGGCGCATTCTCGAGAAAGAGACGCTGGACGAGATCGAGGGCGTTCTTCTTGACGTCGTTCGGGATGTGTTCGAGCAGCGGCGCAGCGCCCGCGAAGATAAGAACCGTCTGCTGGCTGACACTGTCAAAGAGATGATCGACAAGCATTACGCCGACCCGGACCTCAACGTTCAGAAGATTGCCGACATGCTGAAGATGAGCGCCGTCTACTTGGGACAGGTGTTCAAAGCCCAGGAGGGAACGACTGTCGTCGACCAGATTAACGCTACCCGCCTGGCCCGGGCTCAGCATTATTTGGAACAGCAGCATTTGACCGTAGCCGAAATTATGGAGAAGGTGGGCTTCGGCAATGAAAGCTATTTCTATCGGCTGTTCAAGCGCCGTTATGGCACGACACCGAAGGAGTACCGCCTGAAGTCGGCCATCGACCGCAGCACTTAATCCGAGAATCGGCAGCTTTCCATACGACCCGCAAATGAAGATGACCGTTTGCGGGTTTTTGGCATGCCCTTGTCTTCAATTCGGCTGTCTTCTGTGCCTTAGCCCGGTTCGTCCTGCACCCTTTCGAAGGGAGAGGACATCTGTACAGTAAACCTGAATCCTTACAGGCAGCTGTACAGCAATCGGGAATCCCTACAGTCCGCCCGTACAGCTATCCAAAAAATGTACAGTAACGCAAGGCCGAGGCTTGCGCTATCGTTAAACATGCAAAGCCTGGGATGCAGGCGAGAAGCGCATAACGAAAGAGAGGGGCTTTGGCTATGTTGAACAATGTTTCACGATCGGTCGAGACCGGGACGGCTCACCGGTCGGTTCCGGAACCCGAACGGACGCCCGCGCCCCCTGGGGCACGTAAGCGAAAGTCGGTGATACGCAGGGAGCTGCAGCATTTTCGGAACAATCGGGAGCTGTTCCTGCTCTCCCTGCCGGGGATTTTGTATAAGTTGATTTTTGCTTATATTCCGATGGTCGGCTTGATCATTGCCTTCAAGCATTACCGCTACGATCTCGGCATATTTGGCAGCGAATGGGTAGGATTGGAGAACTTCCGCTATCTGTTCTCGACCGATACGGCTTGGCGTATCACACGCAACACCGTGCTGTACAATGCCGCTTACATCGTTGTGACGACCGTGGCCGCGCTGCTGCTGGCGATCTTTATGAACGAGATCCGGGCGAAATGGAGCAAATTTTATCAGACCGCTTTATTCCTGCCGCACTTCTTGTCATGGGTGCTCGTCGGATACGTGGCCTACGCCTTCCTGAACCATTCCGACGGCTTCATCAACCGGACCCTGCAGATGTTCGGCATCGATCCGGTCAGCTGGTACCAGACGGCCGAGGCGTGGCCGGCAATCCTCATCCTTGTCCATTTATGGAAAGCGGTCGGGTTCAACACGCTCATCTATTTCGCCGGCATTATCGGCATTAACAGCGAGTATTACGAAGCGGCCCGCATCGACGGGGCGACGAAGTGGCAGATGGCTGCCAAAATTACCGTCCCGCTGCTGGCCCCGCTGGTCATCATCCTATTGATTCTCTCAATCGGCAGCATGTTCCGCGGCGATTTCGGTCTGCATTACTTCATTCCGAACAACTCCGGGTTCCTGTACGGCTCCACGGATATTATCGACACGTACGTGTACCGGGCGCTGCGCGAGATCGGCAATGTCAGCATGTCGGCGGCTACGGGCTTTTACCAGTCGGTGGTCGGCTTCGTGCTTGTGCTTGTCGCGAACGGAATCGTGCGCAAAATCAATCCCGACCATTCCCTGTGGTAAGAAAGGAGGAGACACCCGGTGCCTAAAAAGTTCGAGCTTTCCAAAATGATCATTCACTTGCTGTTTGCCCTGCTTTCCTTGGCGGTTGTCCTTCCGTTCCTGCTTGTTATCGCCGTGTCGTTCACCGACGAAGCGTCGCTCACCGAAAACGGGTATCAGTTTTTGCCCAAATCCTTCAGCTTGGAGGCGTACCGCTACCTTCTGGATGCACCCGACATTCTGCTGCGGTCATACGGGGTAACGGTCACGGTGACCGTGATCGGAGCGCTGGCGGGTCTGCTGCTTACCGCGATGACCGCATACGTCATTTCCAGGCCGGATTACCGCTACAACCGGGCGACAACGTTTTACGTCTTTTTCACGATGCTGTTCAGCGGAGGCCTCGTTCCTTCCTACATTCTGATCACGCAGTACCTGCATTTGAAAGACAGCTTGCTTGCTCTGATTCTTCCGGTGCTGCTGTCCCCGTTCAACATTATGGTCATGAAAGGCTTCATGTCCAAAATTCCGCTGGAAATCGTGGAATCCGCGAAAATCGACGGCGCGCGGGAGCTCCGCATCTTTTTCGGGATTATTCTGCCTCTGTCCACACCGGCCCTGGCCACGCTCGGGTTGCTGATATCGTTTACGTACTGGAACGAGTGGTTTAACGCCATGCTGTACATCGACGATCCGAACAAGGTGCCGCTGCAGCTGCTGCTCGTGCGGACGTTGTCCAGCATCGAGTTCATCACCTCCAATTCGGAATTTACGCAGCAGCTGGGGATCGATCTATCCAGCTTTCCGAACAATTCGGCAAGAATGGCGATTGCGGTGCTGGCCGGCGGGCCGATGCTGGTCATCTTTCCGTTTTTCCAGCGATTTTTCGTGAAAGGGCTTACGGTTGGCTCCCTCAAGGGTTAACATAGAACAACCAATAAACGTGTAGGAGGTCATGTCATGAAAAAAAGACTGTTAGGGCTGCTGGCGATCGCCTTGATCGCGATGACCGCGCTCGCCGGCTGCGGCGGGAATGGCGGAAGTGGCACGGACGGCGGAGGAACGCCGGAAGCGCAAGGAACAACGCCGGAGGCAGGCGGAACAAGCGGGCTTGAGCCCGTCGAGCTCACATGGTATTATCCGCTGCTTCAGCTTCAGCCGGACCAGAAGAAGGTCGAAGAGGAGATCAACAAAATCGTCAAAGAAAAGCTGAACGCCACCGTCAAGCTGATGCCGGTCGCCCTGGGGGATTACGTGCAGAAGATGAACACCGTTCTGGCTGCGGGCGAGAAGTTCGATATCCTGTGGACCGGCTACATGCTGAAACCGGAGGAGCTGGTACGCAAGGGTGCCATTCAGCCGCTGAACGGGCTCTTGGACCAATACGCGCCGGAGCTGAAAGCGGACGTTCCGCAGGTCATGTGGGAGGGCCTCTCGGTTGACGGGGAAATTTACGGCGTCCCGAATCAGCAGATCAACGGTTCGCGTTACGGGTTCATCGTACAGAAGCGGTTTGCCGATAAATACGGCCTGGATCCTTCGACAATTAAAAGCATAGCGGATATCGAGCCGTTCCTCGAACAAATCAAGCAAAACGAGCCGGGCATCATTCCGATCGGCCTGTTCGGCGGCTCATTCGTCAACCCTCAGGCGCATGATGATGAGTATTGGGTCGTTCCGGGACTGGACGATCACTTCTACATCAAAACAGATGACCCGACCTATACGCTTTACCGCTACCCCGAGGAGGAACTGGACAATTTCCGTTTGGCCAGCAAGTGGTATAAGGCAGGCTACATCCACAAGGACGCCGCTACGGAAAAAATGACCGACTATCAATCCAAAGGCCAGATTGCGGTAGAGTTCGACGTCACGTTAAAGCCGGGCGTCGAGGCGGAAGTGAAAGCGAAGAACGGCGGCAACGACGTCGTCATCATCCCGCTTAGCGATTGGTTCTCCAACGGCTATTCGGCGACGACCAATCAGTCGATCAGCCGCACTTCGCCAAATCCGGAACGGGCCATGATGCTGCTGAATCTGATCAACACCGACAAGGAGCTGTATAATCTGCTGTGCAACGGCTTGGAGGGCGTACATTACGAGAAGCTGAGCGGCGAGTACATCAAGCCGATGGCGGATTCCAGATACCGCCCGAACATGGATTGGGTGTTCGGCAGCGTCTTCAATTCCTACCTGAAGGAAGGACAGCCGGAAAACATTTGGGAGGAAACGAAAAAAATCAACACGAGCTCCGAAATTAACCCGGTGGGTGCTTTCAAGTTCAATTCGGAGCCGGTCAGCACGGAGATCGCCAACCTGAACGCCGTATGGGGCGAATACAAGCGGGGGCTCGTGACCGGCACGCTTGATTTCGAGGAGACTTGGCCCGTGCTGTACGGCAAGCTGAAGGAAGCGGGTGAAGATCGGTATGTGGAGGAGGTGACGCGACAATTCGAGCAATTCCTGAAAGAGAAGGGCTTGAAATAATCGTCGGCCCGGACAAACGTTAAGGGATAGGCACCTAAGCGCCCGAGAGAAACCTGCTGTCCTGGGACGACTATGCCGTGCTTCGCGGTATGGCTGTCCGTACCCCACTTGGAGGAAGGAGAGCAAATGATGAAAAAGCTTTTGCTTGCTGCGCTGGCTGCAAGCCTGCTATTCGCGCTGCATCCGTTTGCACTGATGACCGACACGGCATCGGCCTACGGCAATCCGCACGGGACGGCCTATTACGTCGCTCCGGACGGAAGTGATTCGAACAAAGGGACGAAGAACAAACCGTTTCGAACGTTGGAAAAAGCGCGGGATACCATCCGTGCGCTGAAAGCAAAGAAAGGGCTGCCGAGGGGAGGCGTCACGGTCTATCTTCGCGAAGGGCATTACGAGCGGACGGCAAGCTTCGAGCTGAACGCCCAGGATTCGGGGGAAGCCGGCAAGCCGATCACGTACACGGCTTATCCGGGTGAGACGGTCATATTGTCCGGCTCAAGGAGGCTTGAGAAATCCGCGTTCGTTCCGGTTACCGACACGGCCATTTTGAATCGCATCATTAGCGAGGAGGCCAGAAGCAAAGTCCTGGTCGCCGACCTGGCTTCACTCGGCATCACGGATTACGGAGAGATGAGCCGGCACGGATATTATTTGGCCAACGATTTGAGCAAGGTTCCGCCGATGGAGCTGTACGTCGGTGGGGAAGGGATGACATTGGCGCGCTGGCCGAACGAGGGAACGGTGCAAATGGACGAAATCCTCGATCCCGGACCGACTCGAAAAAGTCCGGACGGGGAGGTTCATAAGCGGGGCGGCACTTTCACTTACACGTATGACAGGCCGCAATATTGGACGCAGGCGGATGATATTTGGCTGGACGGCATTTTCGGGTATAGCTGGGAATGGTCCTACAACCAAATCGCCGCCATCGACACGGAAGCCAAGAGCATAACGCTCCGTTACGGCGAGATGAGCGGCATCTTCAAGAATTGGTACCCGGATTTCCATTTTGCGCAAAACCTGCTCGAGGAGATCGATATGCCAGGCGAGTATTATATCGACCGCCAAACCGGGAAGCTGTATTTTCTGCCGAACGCCGAATTTATGACCGCCGATCCATCCATTGAAGTAACGATGCTGAAAACACCGATGATCAATGCGATCGATGCATCCTATATTGATTTCTCCGAGCTTATTCTGGAGAATGGGCGCGATTCGGCGGTTGTGTTCATGGGCGGAAGCCACATGCGCATTCTGCAAAGCGAAATCCGCAATTTCACCAACAGCGGCGTGCTGGTGAACACCCAGAGCCGATTCCATTATAACGACTTTGCCGGAGTGCCGGGAACAGATCATAAAATCGAGAACACCCACATCCATCATATCGGGGGCACTGCCGTTACGCTCACCGGTGGCGACAAGACTACCCTCGCTCCGGGCAACAACGCGGTGGAGAATTCGCACATTCATGACTTCGCTTATTATCATAAAGCTTACAACCCCGGCGTGCTCTTGTCCGGAGTGGGCAACCGCATGTCGAACAACGAGCTGCATGACGCACCGCATCCCGGCGTGCTGATATTCGGCAATGATCATCTGGTGGAGTACAACAACATTTACGACGTATGCAAAACGTTCTCCGATCTCGGCGCCATTTATATGAACGCGGGCGAGACGCCGCAGCAGCGCGGCACCGTCATCCGCCGCAATTACTTCCACCATATCGGGGAGAGCAAGCCTGGCGTTGAAGGCGTCTATCCCGACAACTTCACGATGGGACTGAAGATCGACGAGAATATATTCTACAAAATGGGCAACTCGGCGATCAAAAATAACGGCGGGGCCCATATCTTGACCCGCAACAATATATTCGTAGACAGCAAGGTTCCGTACGACTATGCCGACTTGTTCCTCGGCGACGAGCCGGATGATCAGGTGCCGCTGAATTACATGCCGAAATGGAGGGCGCTGTTCGAAGCCAACAACGACTTTGTCGGCACGCCGTACCTGGCCAAGTATCCGGAACTCGCGAACTTTTTCACGGAAAACCGCTATTATCCGGATACGAATACATTCCACGGCAACGTCGTCTACAATCCGACGGTACCACGCAGTTCGACGACGAACGAGGAAGGCGCGTACGACAAATTCAATCTTGTCCAATATGCGGATAACTGGGTAACCGACGAGGATCCCGGCTTCGTCAACTTGGCGGGAGGCGACCTGTCGCTTCGACCGGATGCTCAAGTATTCGAGGCGATACCCGGCTTTCCCGATATCCCGTTCCATGAGATCGGCATCCACGGGAAAGCGGGCACGACCAACAGCCCGGACGGATACCCGGTCGAAGGCGTCGTGGTTTATGACGACGAGGTTACGGTGGACCGGTGGAAAACGGTAAAGCTGCGGACGGCGGTTCTGCCATGGAACGCCGATAATCCGAAGCTGGTCTTCACATCGGCGGATCCCGCCATCGCTGCGGTCGACGATAACGGCATCGTTACAGGTCAGGAGGTCGGCCAGACGGTCATTACGGTGGCATCGGCGGAGAATCCGCAGCTCACGGCAACGGTGGACGTTACGGTCGAGGCCGGAGACGGCATCATGGATTTCACCGATTTCGAGTCAGGGGCTAACGGCTGGCCGCAGGATGCGAACCGCAGCATCGTCAAGGAAGGGGACAACCGCTGGTACAAAATTCTTAATGGCGCTACCGCTCTAAGCGCCAAAACCTTTTCCGATTATGAGCTGAGCTTCAAGCTGAAGACGCCGGAGTCGATCGGGGAAAACGCGACCCTGTACGTGTTCGACCGCCAGGCCGGCAGCGGCTCTACCCGCGTCGGCTACAAAACCCGCCCGGACGGCACATCATCCTGGCTGCTGTATAACGCCGCTTGGACGATTCTTCACGAAGTGAAGCTGCCCGGCCACGATTTAAAGCCGAATACGGAGTACGAGATCAAAATCCTTGTGCATGGCGGCGAGATCAGCGTGTACGTGGAC
>k87-1598122_pt1 | contig 14752 bp, 18 predicted proteins | sample MGYA00084031_6733416 | MGnify analysis MGYA00084031
AAACATGTTATACTCACAGGTTTCTTGTCCGTAACCAGAAGAATAATAAGCCAAAGAGAGTGTAAAAATCACGTTATTCCGTCCTAAACGACCTTCTCCCCCGATAATATCTGCTTTTCGTAGCAACAAATCAAACCAAGGCTCATCAACTTGGCGATACTCTTTTTTCTCAGGAAAAACAATCAATTTCGCGTTTCTTTCTGCTTCATTTTTTTGGTTAGACGCCATTTTCATTGACCAATTCAACCAATCAGAAAAAGAATATTGATTTTCTAGCTCACAAAATACGATATTTTGTTTGTTTGGGAATCGAGCAATCCCAAAATGGTTACAACCTATATCGATACCTGGTAACTGATTAGCTAATTGTGTCCGAATCGTTGTAGAAATACGTTTCGCTACTTCAATGACTTTAAAATTACTCTTTTTCGTCACATAGGCAGGTGTTTTTAACACAAAGTAAACTTGATAGCCATGATCCGATTCTAAAATCATTGTTGGCATATACCCTAATTCATCTACACAAGCTAAGAAAATCTCTCCTTGATGGTTTTCTTTAGAATCGATATCTACCACAAAGGTATTGATTTGACTTAAATTCTTTTCTGAGTGTCCTTTGACAACTGAACGATTTTCGTCTGCATAAGTCCCATAACGATAAACGTTCGGTGTCCAATGAGTCAGTTTTGACTGATTTTCTAAAATCGCTTCTTCAGACGTGATCACCATACCACGCCCTGCGTTCATTAGTTGTTTACTACGGTACGCAAAGATTGCACCATTCCTGTTAGTATTCTCATAACCAACAGGCTTCATGGTGCTGTTTCGATATTTGTATGTACGAATGCCTTGTTTCAACAAAGCTGCATAGCATTGATCTAAGTTTTCCATCCTAAAATTTCCTCCGAATTGTATTGAAAAAGAGAACACATGCCAATTCTAAAAATGGTTCTGTGTTCTCTTCCAATATTCGGCTTAAATTCCTAGAAAAACCTAGAAAAATATCGCTCTATCTATTGAACTGCTCGCTCTAAATGTGCTATAATTTAAGCACATTTGTAAAACAAATAAGTGGTTTGTCAGACCGCTTAATTTATTTATTGAGACGAGCGCGAACACATGAGTACGTTTCATGTGATTCAGAAATAATTGATCCGACCAAAGTCAATTATTTCCGTCTCTATTTTTTTATGTAATTTTCTTCTACTCCATATTACATTATTCATCTAAAAAAAGTAAACTACCTTTTTCATGGAATTTTTTATGCTAAATATAAAAATCGCTTTAAATCAAGCTTTATCCACTATTAAACATAGCATACGTTATTCCATCTATAGCGAATGTCACATAAAATTTCATAATCTCAACTTATTTTCTCTATCCAAATAATTACCTAAACTAATTTCATATTTGATTTCTTTATGACCTCCATAAATCCATTCTTTTTTTGCTTTAATAAAAATATTTTCATCTTCACTCAAAGGCAACAGATTACTTTTAGCATGTTCTAACCATCCAATCTTTGTCATTAAATCCCCTCCATGTAAACGATTTAATTTGATTATAGTATAATTGATTGTTCAAAAGTAGATCTGCATGATTTAAACTGCAGTTAACTTCTTTACTATCGTACCTTTAAGTTACTGTATTCTTGTTTAAACATATACATACACATAAACATATATACGGGCATGTTTATGTGCATATATCTACGAGAAACAAATGGAAAAAAATATGCTAATTGGTTTAATCTTAATATACAGCATGGAATTTTTTATGCTATATCATTCCCTTAGATTTGATTATTTCATGAGAATACTAAAACCGATAAATATCCTGAACACAAATATAAATAATTACATATTCATGTTTATGTTTATATTCATAGAAATACACACATAAATATAAAACCAGCGGAACTCACCAACATGTTTATGTATATAAACATGCACATAAATATGTTGATAAATATGTTTATGTGTAGTAGAATAAGTCATGAAGATATAATCTATAAGAAAGGTAGCCAGGTGAATAAAATGGAAAATGTTGTGCTATTTGATTTAAATGAAATAGATAATAAGAGAAATAAAACACTTCAAAAATCAACCAATCTTATTCAAAAAGCAAAGCATTCATTAACAGCAAAAGAACTCACTTTAGTCGATTTTATGGTTACCAACGTTAAAGAAACTGACGATGATTTCTTCACAATAGAAACAACTATTGCTGAATTAAATGAAATTTGCAAGTTTGGACATGGTGGGGCTGCTCATTTAAACACAGAAAAAGCTTTGCTAAATTTAGCTAATAAAGGTTTCTGGATTGAGCTTCCTGACGGAGTAAAAACAATCGGTCGGTGGCTTGATAAACCTTATATTAAAAACGGTCGAGTCAAACTGCGCCTTGATTCTGATCTTGCGCCATATTTGTTGAACTTAGTTGAAGGACAATCAACTAGACTCTTTTTTATGGACGTTGTTAACTTGAAAAGTATTCATGCTAAAAAGCTTTATGAATATCTACAATCTTGTAAACCAGATAATGAAATTTTTTTATCTGTAAACGAAGTAAAATTCTTATTTCAAAAAGAACATCTTGAATGGTATAGAGTTCTTCCATATCTAAGAAAAGCAAAAGAAGATATAAATAGTCGCACTACTATGAAAATCGATTACCAAACTGTTAAGGAAGGTCGTTCTACGATAGGCATCAAAATTATGCATTCTAAGAAAAAATCGGATTTTATTGATTAAGACACCACATAAACATGTTTATATTTATGTTTATATTTATGTATATAATAACTTAATAAATATTGAAAATTAAGGAGGGCAATTATTTGAAAACATTAACAGTGAATATTGAAAAAGGCGGTACAGGAAAATCTAGTACAGTTTATAATGTAGCTGAAAAAGTTTCAAAAATAGCTTCAGTACTTTTGATAGACCAGGACAAATCAGGTAACTTAACGGATAGATATTCAAAGTATGATTACGGATTAATGAAAGACGAAAATAAAATCTCAAATTTGTACAAAGGAAAAAATTTAGAACCTATTCATATTCATAAAAATTTAGACTTGCTAGCTGGTGGACATGAACTAGCAGATATGGAAGATTTCATAAGGGATAAACCAAATAATCGCTTGATTTTATTTTCTTGGTTTGTTAAGAATATTGAAGTATTACAGAAGAAGTATGATTATATCTTCATAGATACGCATAATGATACAAGCTTGATTACTCAAAATGCCTGGGCAGTTTCAGATATCATACTTGGCGTATCCGACCCATCTATGGATGGTTTTAAAGCTCTATTGAAATTAGGAAGAGATATTGACACATTAAGAAAAGAATTAGTAGAGGTTAGAACGGGAGAAAGTTACCTAATAGCAGACTATTATTTCATCGGAAATAAAGTAAAACACAATACTAACTCCAGCAAAGAGTTTTTAGAAATTATTTCTAAAGAGCCAAATTACTTAGGCTATATTCCCGATAAAGAACTGATTAATACAGCAAATTTAGAAATGATACCTTTAGTTGAATATTCAGAAAATAAAGAGCTTTACAACAAACATAAAAATTTCTTTAATCAGACATGGAAAGTATACGATACAATTTTAAATAAATTGAACGGAAGTGATCAATAATGGCAAATAGATTTGAACAAGCAAAAAACAATTTTAAAGAAGTACCAACTAGTCCAGAAATAACCGATTCTAATACTACTAGTACTAGATTAGACACAGCTTTAAATCCATCTGAACAAGTCGAAAAAACAAAACCAACACAGATAACTCTCTATCCTTCAGAAAAAGAGAAGGTACAAATCCTTAAACAAACTCTAAATCGAAAATCAGTTTCAGAAGTAATTCGTGATCTTATAAACGCAGAGTACTCACGTCAATTTCCAAACTAAAATATAGAACACTCTATCTATCAGGAATAGGCTTTTGCCTATTCTTTTTTTATCACAAATATATCTATGTATATAAATATAAACATAAATATGAATATAAACGCGAACATAAACATATACATGAATATAAACATAGTCATGTATATGAAAACTTATGAGGCACGTAGTAGTAAAATATACAAATAGCAAAAAAAGGATTAATCCAAGATATTTGCAACTTCTACATTACTTTGCTATACTTTAAATAAGAAAAAGGAGCTATGCGCGAACATAGCTCCCATGTAGAACCGTTAAAAAGACGGTGGCTTTTGAATAAATGTTTTGAACCATCTAATTCCCTGCCAAAGTGATTAGATGGTTATTTTTTGTCCTTTTGGTCAATTATCAGCAAAACTAACGTCGCAAAAGCGATCATTAATTGAATTTCTACAATATTTTTATTAGATCTTTTCGATTAGTTAGACTGAACATCGTAAAGAAAGCTAATTGAAATTGAAAGATTCTGATAAAAGATTCTCTTCAGAAACAATAAATCGTCTGCCATATTTTTTTAATAAAGCTTCACGTTGTCTTATATGACAACGAATCAAACGAACAACATATTGTGCTGGAACTTCACTTTGGATTTTTGACAAAACTTCTACTTCAAATTTTCCTGGACATGCAGGTACTTCACAAACATAGATCTTTCCAATTTGAATATTTTTTTCTACATATTTTTTGATTATTTTTAGTTCTTGTTCCCGCGCAATGAATTTATAATTATATTTCCTAACTCCTGAAAGCTGCTTTGGCGTACATTTTACTACTTCGACAAGATAGTCTTGATAAGGAAGTTTTTCATAGTTCAACTTTTCTAAAACTCGCACAGGAATCTCTTCAGTTGTACCTGGAATACAAAAAGAGTAGAGACTTCCTATCTTAATTTTCTTGCTCGACAAATGACTACACTTCCTTTGATTCATTTAGTGATCTTTTTTCTTTATTGTCCATAAAGTGACATTTTTATTGATATTTCTTAAATTTGACGCTCTTAGAATAAGAATTAACGTTCGTTCATTATGAAAGCTAGTAAAGAAAGCCAATTCTATAACAAATAGAATCAACTTTCTTTTGCTTTTTGTCTATCTCAATTATATCAAAAAATATATTCAATGATTTGATCGATTATAGCCATATCTTTTAAAGGTAAATTCTCAATTTTCTTCAGTTTTCTTTGAAATTTAGTGATTTCAATTGAGAAATAAGTACTTGATCATTGTGTTACTTTTCTTTCTAGATGGCTATTATTTTTATATTTAATGACACATTTTTTTCTAATTATTTATCATATTCGTAGTCAATAATAGCAACAAAAGCAACTAAATTTGTAGCTAGATTGAGATATTTAAAAATTTATCTTATATAACCATTGCGATCATTTTTTTCTATTTCAGATAAGAATCCCAAATATCTATTCATTTCTCGACTAGTACATCCTAAATATTGTCTCAATTGTTTGATACGACTATCTTCAGGAATCTGGTCGATTTTTTCGTCAATATATATTTTGTGGACTCTAAACTTGTCTTTAGCATCTTGCTTATTCATAAACATTAGAAAATCATTCAATCTTTCAGAGATATTGATTTCTTCAATATAGTCTCTTGTGCTACTCCACGAAAAAAGTTTAATCATAGATCTAAATAACTCTATATTTCTGCCTTCTATTAAAACTCTATAAATTAAATCTGATTTTTCAAGCATAGCTTTAGAAGGTGATAGGTAGCTCTTTTCTAATATAAAGACTATTATCCCCATCATTACGTCTATACCTTGTACTAAGTTAGAGCTTTCAGAATTTATTCCTTTAACATCCCCTACTCTATATTTCTTTGTCCTATACAAAGCATGAGCATTCATCTGATCCTTGACTTTATTATAGACATCTAGCGTGGTATATTCTGTGCTTTCATCCATAAATATTGATAGCTTATCAATATTTTGTGTGTCTCTAACTACTCCATAAAACAATCGTTCTGGAATTTTAACGTAAAAATACTCTTTTAGTTCTGTGATATCCAAACCTAGTTCTTTACCAAAAGAAATATATTCTTTATTATTTAAAATATAGATATTAATGCTTATATCCTGCTTCAAAAGCATATCAATTATACGAAAATATTTTTTTAAATCACCTGCATTGTACTTATTAAAATGTAATTCATTTCTACTCCCGATTTCAGTATATATTCTACTAATTTCTGAATCAATAATTGAACTATTTTCTTCTGATAAACCAAAAGAACCATAGTAAGAATAATCTTTATTTGGAGAGTCAATTTTATTTGCTTCATCAAAGAAGATTTTATAATTCAAATTTTCCACTCATTTCAATTGAAATTTCTACTTTCTTATATTATAATACTTATACAAGTACTTTTGAATAATCTAAAATAGTTTTTCCACGGTATATTGACTGAGGCTGAACTATTTTATAAGAGGTATAATTTTCCACGGTATATTGACTGAGGCTGATTATACTCATTTATTTTACTAAATATATTTATCTAAACTCTCATATTAATTACGAGAGTTTTTTTATTTTATCTAAATTAGGGCTACAAAAAAAAGCTACTACGATCCAGATAAAATATTTACTTTTCATCTTTTTGCTGCTCCCTAACTTCTTTAGTAATACCATACTTCATCCTATACCTTCTAAATGTCCTTCGATTTATACCTGTCTGTTCTTCAACTTCTTTGTCTGTAGATCCTTCCAAAAATAATTTAAATGCTAATTGCAGACGCTTATCATCTTCTCGATACTTTGGCTTTCCACCCTTATACTTACCTTTTGCTTTAGCAAGTGCAATTCCCTGTTGCTGCGTTTCACGAATATATCGACGTTCTTCTTCTGCCTGGTACTTGTACAGTTCAATAATTAAGTTATTAAGTAATCGGCGCAAATTATCATCAGTTATCCCTGTTAACGCTGGTAAATTCAAAACTTCCAGTGTAGCCTTCTTCAGCTGAATCAAATTCATCGTTTCTGTTAGTTCTTTATTATTTCGCCCAAGACGTTTTAATTCTGTCACAACGACAATATCACCTTCACGTATAAATTTCATCATTTCTTGAAATCCTTCACGATTGGTATCTTTCCCACTTGCCTTATCAGTAAAAATTTTATCACACTCTGATAACAATTCTAGCTGTCGATCTAAATTTTGATCTATGCTGCTTACTCGAGCATATCCAATTTTAGCCATAGAAAAAACTCCTTTGAAATTCAAAAATTTGGATCATTTTTAAAATCCTGTTGCCCAACTCTGTTGACCTCTTAGAAACCCAAGTATATCATGAATACGAAAAAAGACCAACAGGGTATACCCTGTTGGACTAAAGAATACAGAAAAATTTGTGATAAAAGTATATATATTGGTATTATCAACCTTATACCATTTGTTACTACTAATACACAAATTTTAGTAAATACTTTGAAATAAGTGAAAAATATTAAAACTCAATACTTTAAACAAATATGATTTTATATCGTTAACATTACACAAAATTATGATTCTAAAATACGACTATTCCATAATGCAACTCCTCTTCTATTTGAGAACCATGCTATTTCATATGGTTCTAAAACACTACAAATTGGTTATGATATCTTACCAGAATTTGAAAACCATGCTATTTCATATGGTTCTAAAACCTCAACAGCATTCGTCCTTCCGCCTGGTCACACAACTTGACGGAGTTTACCCTTCAGTGAGTGGCTTTACCCTCACTATTTCGTTGCCAAATCAACGATTATTTTATTTCAGATACTTTTAACTTCTATTCCGTATCTTTTTCCTTTGTTTACTAGTTGCTCTTTCAGTTGATAATAAGCCCATTCTCCATAAGCTTTATCTGGTTCAGCGATACATATAACCTGAGTTTTATTGCGAATAGCAGTTTTAACAATTTTAGCAGAACATTGATTATTATAAGTTTTAACAAAATTACTCTCTCTGCTCTTTATTGCTTCCCATCGATCTTGATCTAATTTTCTTTTTCGACCATGACCGCCTTTAGCAAATACGCCTCGGCTTTGTTCTTTTGATTTAAGTGCTTTAATTTTACTTTTGAAGTTCCTTATATATTGGCTATCACCAAAAGACATTACAGATTGATTATTAATTAAGCATTCACCACTACATAAATCTAAAAAGTTTACAATCAATTCAGTACCTTCGTTGAATTCTACTTCATTATAACTTTTTTCAAAAGAAAATGTTAGAGCAAAAAATAATTTTCTACCGTCAAAAATGAGATTACTCTGATTTAATTTGTAATCACCTTTTACAATGTGTTGTAAAACTGAAGCAACATCTCTTGCTTTCCTTGGCTTACTGCCTAAATTCACTTTAAATCTAAATCCTTTAGGTATAGAAATATAAAACTTATCTGCTTTATGTATTTTAATATCTCGCCCCCTGAACGGCAGTAACCCATATTTGTTTTTATTTTTATATATTCTAGGTGTTCTTTGTCCAGATATGATCCCAATGAAATCATTACCAAAGTCTTTACTAGCTTTCATATTTGCGGAATCAATAAAATCCGAAAAATCAAAGTCCACTTTTTTTGCTACATCTCGTGTTCTCGTTTGACTCTTCAAACCTATTGCTTGAGTTAATATGTCTCTTGCTTCTTTATTTTTTTCATTTCTCAATTTGGATAATTCAGCTTTCGCTTTATCAAGTTTCTTTTGATCTATTGGATCATTATATACTAATTTTTCAATCCGCTCTTGAATGCTTTTTTCTCTCTCCGCATAACCTTGATCCATTTCTTTGATTGCCTCTTTTATCAACTCTTCAAACATCAGCTGTTTATATACCATATTCAATGCTTTTACGTATTCTCTACTATTTTTCCAAAAAAAATCAAAAAAGGAATCCCTTTCTTCTTGAGATCCATCAATATATACCTCTATTTTTTTTGTCATAGTTATTGTTGTCAATTCCAGCACCTCGTTATTTTCCATCTAGCATATAATTATTTGAAATTATTGAAAAGTTTGTCAATCTAGTGTATCTACGCTTACTATAAATCTGAATTTTAATTTTTCTAAAATAAAACTAACCTTTAATTCTTTCAATTTATCTCTATCTGCGTTATACTTTAAGTAAATAAGGAGCTATGCTCTAACATAGCCCCCCAAACTTGTAGCCCGTTTAAGACGGCAGCTGAATTGAATATAGGAATAAAACCGTCAATCCCTGCTAAAGATTATGACGGTTTTATTTTTTGTTGTTTTTGCTAATTGTCAGCATAATGCCAACTAAAGCAAGGACAAATGATCCAAATTGAATCATTAAACCAATTGCTTCAGAAACAGACAAAAATGCTACTCCCTTCTATGAAGTAGGAAAATGCACATAGGCATCACCCCCTGAGTAGCTACCGTCATAAACTTACTACAATAACATTATATCATAAATTCTTATTTACTTGTTTTTCTTATCGTAAAAGGACGTTTACGATTTGTTTGTTGATTTTGATTAGAAGTTACAATATTCTCTTCCTTTGGTATAGTAATATAGTCTGTTTTTTTGAAGCCTTTCGCAGCTTTTTTTAAAAAGAATGGTTTAAATTTCGGTTGAGTGAAAGTTACTTCTTTATTCAATTCTGCCGGCTTATAGACTTGAATAATTAATACATGATACTTTTTACCTTTAACAGAAAAGATCACAATATCTCCTACGCCAATTTTCTTATGAATAGTTGGCGGTGCTTTAAAATAAACCTTTTGTTTGGTTTTGTGTAAAGTCTTATCTTTTAACTCCAAAAATAGCCCTTCAAAAATTGTCTTTTTGTTTATGAATCGTATTTTAGGTAACTTTTCTCCTTTTTTTACAGGAAGAACGCCAGAATTTTCGTTAAAGATTTTACTAATGATCGCAGTATACTCATTTTCTTCTTCTTCAGATCTACCTGTAATGATGTTTTTTACATAAACCAATTGACCATCTTTAGAATACACAAGCATTCCCTTTTGAATCTCTTTTTCTAATTTTTCAGCTACACGAAAAGTAAATATCTTATTTTTTAAGTAGACAGAATCATTTATCCTTCCATGTGCTGGTTGAACATGAACAGCTTCTACTAGCAACTAATTCACTTCCCCTTCATCAAATATATTGGCAACTTACCAAAGAATATGCTATGAATGAAAAAAAGCTATGCGCAAACATAGCTCCTAAAATTGTTTCAGAAACAGATAAAAAAATACTACCTTACTGCATCTTGAGTATAGCCTCTATGAATCAATTAAAAAGATAGGTACTACCTGAAACTTTACTAACAAACAGTACCTAAAAAGTCTATAGTATGGATACTTACTAATACTAGTTTATCAAAAATGCTGTTCATTTCAAGTTATCTATTTTATTAAAAGAGTTATTCACTTTTCGGAATAAAGAAAGTATTCTACAATTATTTAAAATGGTTCTCCTCGCTTCATTCGTGTTAGTTTATATCCAAAACAAGCATAAGCTGACTGTTTGGTTTTATATCCGTATCCTCTACAATCATCGACAATTTCTCCTGTTTCTAAATTAACCATAACATAACGTTCGTCTTTTCTTTTAGACAATGTGGGAGATAATTTTGCCCGATATTTCTTTTCCACCTCTTTACTCATTCCTTTCTAGTAATCTTTAACTTTGAAAACTCATGTTTTGAGATTCCTGCTGCTTGGCATATATGTTTTTTGGTGTAACCTAACTCAAGTAAATCATGAATATGTTGAATAGTTAATACCTGGATTGACCCCAACCTCAAAGGATGACATTCATCCATTTTATTATTACTCAATAACGTTCCAAGACGCTCTACTTTTTTTCTAATATCTTGCCTTTCGTACCATTCTGGATAAGGATAGTCATTTAATAAATCCAATAACTGTCGACGGTATTCTAATTTTATCTGCTTATTCTCCATATCGCAATCTACCTTCTTCCACTTATTTTATCTGAAGATTTTCCAATGACTTCTTACAATTTCTCGGTAGTTCTTCTACAACATATACATCCCACGAACAAAATAAGTAAATCATTGTTCCTGCAGACAAAATAATTTTCCATTCCATGGATAAAAAGCTAATCCAAATACCTACCGTTAATATAAGCATTGCTAAATTACTATTTATTTTCTTCATCTTGATTTCTCTCCATTCTCTTGTTAGAATGGGGCGTAGATTCTATATTGCTCAGAGGTTACTTTTTCCGGAAGTAACCTCTATTTTTACGCCCTTAATTAATTTTGAACTCTAGAATTTCCCGTCTGATAATCAATGACATAGCCTTCCTGCGTGTTATGAATATAAACATTGAAAGAAATTCCATTATCTTCTATACTTTGGGCTTCCATTTGTACACCTCTAGCAACTAATTCACTTTCTCGAAAATCTGGTGTGACACGATAACGGACATGATTTCCAGTAACTCTTAGATACTCTGCCACTTTGTTTTCATACTCTACCATTGCAGGAGTATTAAACGAGCGTGTACCTGTCATTAGATTTCTTGGATTATTATTTTCTCCAGTCAACTGATAACCAATCAAATGACAACGATTATATAGATAATCACCATTTTTCATCTTCTTTTGTTTCCAGCCTGTAGGTTTGATATATAACCGTTCTCTCTCTTCAGTCGGCATCATACTTTTGTGTAACATCGCATTCGCTTCTCCGACTCGATTTAGCGAATCTAAATCAGAAAATACTTGCCAATCCCCCTTCTCTAAAGTCAAGTCTCTTGAAGAAAAAGTTGGCTTATTCTGATTTTTTACTTCTACTTGATCTGAAGTCTGTTCAACTTCCTTGTCAGATAGCTTGTTAAATGTTTGATCAACAATCGAAGTGACTTGCTTCGCTTCTTGTGGTTGAAATACGCCAATTCCAATACCTATTGCACCAATGACTACGACAATACTTGAAATAATTTTTTTCAATATTATTCTCCTTTATAAAATATTTTTTATGCTAATTCATTCTTGTTCATTTCTTCTAACAGCTATTACCACAATATGCCATTTCCACATTGATTTTCATTCCAACATAAAAACCGGCACAATCTACTTCAAATCGTCTTATTAATACCTTTAAGCAATATTCTTGCCTTTTTTTCGATTGACGAATATTTAGTTCTTGATAGCCATAGAAACCAGGACAATTTTGTTGAAACATTTTGCGTGCTAAATATTTTTCACGTTGTAAAATAAACTGATAATCTTCTTCTGAAAAATCTGTTGCTTTTAATAACATGCTATTTTTTACATGTTTCAAATAATAATTAACAAAATCATCTTCCGAGATAACTCGTTCATTTTCCGAAAACAAATCAGATCTAGCCACCCCCCAACGTTCAAAATGATCCATTAGAGTACAATGATCTGGGTTACGTCTATGAAGGGACACGAAATTTTCAAACTCCTGAATGGCTACTAGATACTCGTTGTGTAAAAGTTCTCTCGAACGTTTGCTAGTCAGGTCACACTCAGGATATAAACGTTTGACAGCTATTTTGATCATATCAATGTAGCGATCAACATACTCTTGTAAATTCATCAAAACACACCTTTCCTAAAGGATTTTTTCTTCAGAAAATCGCTCAAAATTTCTTGTTCCTCGTATCAATCGATACTTTTTTTGGCAGTTTGGGCATTCCCAGACATAAGTATCGCAATAATGATTGTTTTTTAAATATTTTTTATGTCTTGCTAATTCAGAACAATCACATTTGATATAAGTAGGTGGCCAGCAGTACTGCTGGTTAAATTGGTCGACAGGGATTTGGTATCTTCCCCAAAAACATTCGCGATTGGAAAATTGATACATGTCCATCACTCCACTTCCATTTATTAAAGACTTATTCATAGCGATTGTAGATTGGTACTTCTTCGATTGGGATTTTTCCCGTCTGTTTTTCAATCAAACGAGATAAATTTTTTCGTAACCATTCTTGATCTGGAACATAGTCTAAGAAATTGCCAATCGTAGTAAGTAGTGTGTCGTCTGTTGCATAATCAACGAGTAAAATATTTTTATACGGTGGAATACTCGCAACATAATTGATAATATTCTCATCTGTTTTTTCAAAAGAACCAATATAAGTAAATTCGTGGTAAATGTCGATTAACTCCATATTTATTTTCTCCGTTTCTCTTTTTACTTTTGAAAGGAGGGAAATCCCCCTCCAGTGACTAAAAAAACATTGCTTTTTTTTATTCTACTAAGTTTTTGTCATTTTAAATTCTCCTTTATTTTCAAATTACTATTTCCCAAAGTACAAAGAGAGTATTTCCCTTTGTCCAACACATAATTTTTATAAAAAATTTTCAAGTTTTCCATTGTTAATCTCCCATTCATACCATTCAGTAAAATCTTGCGGAAATCCATTCATTGCATGTTTTTCTTGTTCTTGCACTTCTTGTTCGTTCATCGGGTCTAATGCTGTAGGTTTATTTATTGATCTTGCGTAACAACCCATATATGTTTCAAAATAACCCTCGAAGCTTCCCTCAATAATCAATCCTCTTTCTTGTAATCCTTTTCTCGCTTGTTCTTTTAGTTGCTCCTTTATTGTTTTCATGGTTGTTTCTTCCTTTCTTGAATAGAATGTTTCATTTAATTTTTTCGCCACTCCCACCTACCTTTTCGGTAGTGTGTCAGAGGCGCAGGGGTTTGGGGGTGCAACCCCCAAGGTCTTCATTCGGTTCGTTTTTAGACGAAGGCCTGCTTGTTTGATTTTAGTTTCAGTTGTCAAGGATCAAAGTGGGATTTTGTTTAGAGTCCCTTTTCGTCTAGCGGTCTTTCGGCATAACCGTCTCGAAAACATGTTCTGGAAATTGCCAAGGGCGCGCAGCGTGCATTTTACCCTTGGCAATTGGCAGGTTATGTTTTAGGTTATACTCGCCGAATGACTGATAGACGATTAGGGACTCTCGAACGACCACTTCTTTGACAACGGCTAAATCAAACAGGCTAGTCCTTCCTAAAAACGAGCCACTTCAGACGCAATCGTCTGAAGGTGACAGCTTGCTGGCACAAAAAAAGAACGAAGCTTGTCTTCGTTCTTTCCCTTTTTTATATGCTATCTATAATTTCTTTTGGTAAATCTTTGGAATGCTTAATTAATTTTTTTCTAATACTAGACGAGTCACATTCTAAAAAAAATCCTCCTCTAACATTTTTCCAACTATATTTTTTCATATATTTTATAGTTAATATGTTTTCTAGCAATTCCATTTCTTGATAACTCATATTAACAAAAGTTCTATACTCAATTAATTTTATTGGTTTATTCATACGAGTCCATGCTGACCCCTTACTTTTAAAATGTTTTTCTACTCTTTTTTTTAAACATTTAGTTTGTCCTATATAATATGTGTTATTTTCTAATTGTAAAACATATAGAATTCGTTCAGTTCTATCCATAAACTTCTCCCTAATATGATAAAAATTCCATAAAAATATTATCATATTTAGAAACTGAATTTAATAAATTTCTTTACTACAATACGTCAAACGTAAACTTCACTTTTGGTTTCGTTAATGAAAAACCTCGTCGTCCCTGATGACGAAACCAATCAGAATAAATGGCACATTTATTCTTTTCCTTTTTTGAGTGAGCTTTAGCGAACGTCTTTCAATCCCTCGTTTGGTTTTTTGTGCTTTGCGCAAAAATGGGGCAATGTCCATGTACCGACTTTGCAGAGGAACGGCGCAAACAAAGGTAAATTCGACTGACGGAGGAACGGAGTCACCAAGAATTTAATGGACAATGAACCA
>k87-317603_pt1 | contig 14735 bp, 14 predicted proteins | sample MGYA00084031_6733416 | MGnify analysis MGYA00084031
AAAAAAACACCACCTAGCGGTGATGTGTCCGATTGACTCTTTTTTTGTGCCTTATCCGAACTGTGGACTGTTCGCCGTTCCAAACGCGACGGTCCCGTTTCGCCTCTTCATCCCCGGAAACTCCCGACCGATGATAACCCTTTCGGCTGCTGTCCAACTGCGGATGAACGGGATTTTCTGCCTCTAGTTCTTCCGGGTAAGGGTAGAAGGGCGGACCCGGTGGAAAGACCGGCGGCCGACTCCAATGAGGAAAGGGCGGCGTTCCCCTCCCAACGTCGTCAGGTCCCCAATGGTTGGCCGCACGTGCGTCGGGAGTCGGCGGGCCGGGCGGAAATATTCCCAACGGCGGCGGGTTCAACGGTTCCAACGGTTCTCGTTCTGGGAACAGTCCGCCAAAAGGTGGCCCGTGAAAGCCGCGATCTTTCCTTTTCTCGCGGATGAACGTCTTCAGTCTGTCTTGTAAAAGTTCTAGATTCGGGTTTTGTTCTTTCAAACGGTTCAACCACTCTCTGATGGACATGCGAAAAACCTCCTTTCCGAAGCTTGCGATCGCTCGATCAGTATATGTTATGATCTCGATTGCGCTTCGGAAGGACATCGGTGCCCATTTTTTAAAATGTTAGCCCCCCTCTGAAAAAGAAAACCAACCCGATAAGAAATAAGACGACGGCGGTTATCCAAACAATACCCCCTGAAACAAAAGAAGAGCTCAAACGCCTTGACATACGGGACACCTCTTACCAACCCGCGAATAGATGTAGTACATTTTATGGCAGAAGGTGATGAAGTGTTTTAGGCCGTATGCTAGGATGACCTCGTGACGTACTGTTTGGCCCATTTCGCTTGTACCGCTGTCAACACCTTTTCCTCTACGAGGACGTCAATGAGGCGAAACGACAGCTCTGTCTTGCGCGCCGAATGCTTCAACCGCTCGATTTCTTGTTCGGTCAGCACTTGTTTGTACAGCCTTTTGTAGTGGGACACCAGCCCCACGGTCCCTTTCGTCTGTTTAATCCGCTTGGCGTCTTCTACCCACCGTTGAATCATTTTGGCCGTAATCGCTTTACGCCTTATGACTTTGTTGACGTAACGTGCCGTCTCCCGGTAAAGGGCTTGGTAATGGTCCACACTTTCGACCTCCGCTCATTTTCTTACACTACCGTATGCGGCGGCCGTCGAAACATTGACACCGATCAATCAAAGTTTTTCCTGTACAGTACGTCCTCCCCTTCCAGTTGCTCACGCAGTGGACGAAAGCGCTCCTCTTCCCAAAAAGCGTCGCTGTTCACCAGTTTTACTGCATCTTGCCGCGCCACTTCCAGCACCCGGTAATCCTCGATTAAATCGGCCACTTTAAACTCGGGGAGACCGCTCTGTTTGACACCGAAGAAATCTCCAGGACCGCGAATTTTTAAATCTTTGCGGGCGATTTCAAACCCGTCGTCAGTTTCCGTCATGATCCGCATCCGCTCTTTCCCCGTATCAGACTTGGGATCGGCGACGAGGATACAGTATGCTTGTTCGTCGCTGCGGCCGACACGGCCCCGGAGCTGGTGCAGTTGGGCGAGTCCGAATCGCTCGGCATCGTAAATCACCATGACTGACGCGTTCGGGACGTTGACGCCTACCTCTACAACGGTCGTCGACACGAGGACGTGTATCTTGCCGGAGACAAATTCGCCCATCACGCGTTCTTTTTCCTTGGCAGGCAATTTCCCGTGTATGAGTCCCGTCCGGTACGGCTGGAGCGCCGGTTCCAGCTGTTCCAATACGTCATACGCATTTTGCAAGTCAAGTTTTTCTGACTCCTCAATGAGGGGACAAATGACGTACGCTTGACGTCCGCGGCGGCACTCCTTATGGATAAATTCCATCACACTGCCGAACTGGTTCGGTTTCACTTGCACTGTCTTAACGGGCTTCCGACCCGCCGGCAATTGGTCGATGGTCGAAACGTCCATATCTCCGTAAGCAGAAATGGCGAGGGTGCGCGGAATGGGGGTGGCCGTCATAAACAACACGTCCGGGTCTTCTCCTTTTTCGCGCAGTTTGGCCCGCTGGTTAACGCCAAACCGGTGCTGTTCATCGGTAATGACTAGCCCCAGGCGGTGAAAGTGGACGGATTCTTGAATGAGGGCATGGGTGCCCACGACGACATGGGCTAATCCCATTTGCACCATACCGAGGGCCTCCCGTTTTTCCCTTGCCGTCATACTGCCTGTGAGCAACACGACGTCCACCCCGTAAGGTTGTAGGTACTCGCGGATCGTGTGGGCGTGCTGTTCGGCTAGTATCTCTGTCGGCGCCATTAAAGCACCTTGAAACCCGCTGACGTAATTCGCGTACAACAAGGCGGCGGCCACCACCGTTTTCCCTGAGCCGACATCTCCTTGAAGCAGACGATTCATTGCCACCGGCTGTTGTAAGTCGGCCAGTGCCTCTTTTAATACCCTCGCCTGAGCGTCCGTTAACGTAAACGGCAGCGCCTTTATAAACTCGCGCACCTTGTCAAGCGGCACGTTCTTGGCTGTCCCGTTTAACCGTTTTTTACGGGTATGGCGCAACACCTGCCATTTCAACTGGAACATGAGCAACTCTTCGTACACCATGCGGCGCCGCGCCTGGTGGCCATCACGACTGTCCCGCGGAAAGTGCATCACGTACAGCGCATCCCGCCGATTGAGCAGTTTATAGCGCCGGATGAGCTCAGGCGGCAACGTTTCTTCGATGTCATCGCCAAACTGGTCGAACGCCTGCCGAATGACGTTGCGCAGCCACTCGATGCGGACGGAACCGCTGACAGAGTAAACGGGTTCCAACCGCCCCAACAGCCGTTTTTGTTCCTTCTCGGAGAAAAGTGATCGCTTCACCGTCAGCTGCAGTCGATGCCGATCCCACTTGCCGACGAGGACGACAGTACGTCCGAGGTAAAGCTTGTCTTTTAAGTAATGCCGGTTAAACCACACCGCGTTCACCCATACGCCATCTGTTTGAACTTTGACAGACATGCGCGACTTTTTGCGCCCGTACCAGCGTACCGCAGGGACGCCCGCCACTTTTCCCCGCACCGTGATCGTCTCTTCGTGCGCTGCATCGTGTACGTCCCGAATCCGGTAGTCTTCATACCGGTAAGGAAGGTATTCAAACAAGTCCAAGACAGTATGGATGCCCAGCTGAGCCAAATGTTTCGCCCGCTGGGCACCAATACCCGCGACTTCCGTTACGGGGAGACGGCTGACCTTTGTCATCTGTCCACTCTCTCCTAACTCCGATCTAAGCGATGGCACTCTCTTTCATAACGGCAACGCCGATCGTTCCAGGACCAGCATGCGTCCCGATGACGGGGCCGAGTTCCACGACATCTAAACGCGAAATGTTCAACTTCTCTTTTAACGTTGCAGAGATCGACGCGGTCTCCCCTTCGGACTGGGCGTGTAACAACCCGACCCACACGGGCTCGTCCCCGGCATATTGCTGCAGTTTCTCGTACATGCGGTTCATCGCCTTCTTTTTACCCCGCACTTTCTCGTCGGGCGCCACTTCACCGTCCTCGTCCAACTTCAATATCGGCTTTATGTTCAGTACCGAACCGAGGAGAGCGGAAGCTTTTCCGATGCGCCCGCCTTTTTGCAAATACTTCAACGTGTCAACCATAAAGTACACGCGCATCTTTCGTCTGAACGATTCGGCGATCTTCCGGCACTCTTCAAGACTTTTCCCCGCTTTTGCCGCTTCAGCCGCGGCGACGACCATCATGCCGGTAGCGTATGACGCCTTTTTCCCGTCAAAAACGTCAATCTTCAGTTCATCTTCCAACATCGACTTCGCCAGCACTGCCGATTGATACGTTCCGCTCAAAGCAGCAGACAAGTGAATGGACAGGATGTCATGTTTATCTTCCCCTGCCGCTTTGCGGTACGCTTCTACGAATTCATTGGGTGACGGCTGAGATGTCGTCGACAATTCATTTGCTTGGGCCAATTTCTCATAAAACTCTTCCGGCCTCAAGGTGATGCCGTCCAAAAACGTTTCCCCTTCCAGGTGCACTTTTAACGGAACCATTTCAATGTCCAGTTCCTTGCGAATCGGTTCCGGAATATCCGCGGTGCTGTCCGTGACAACTTTCACCCGGCGACTCATTGAATCAACCCCTTTACCGTTCTTACTCTACGGCGAAAAGATAGTAATACAATGGCTGCCCGCCGTTATGTACTTCCACTTCCACATCTGGAAACCGCTCTGTCAAAAAGCGCTCCAAATCTTTCACTTGACTGGCTTCTGTCTCCTCCCCGTAAAAAACTGTTACAATTTCCGTGTCGTCCGACACCATCCCCAGCAACAACTGTTGGGCCGTCTCCAGCAAAGAAGGGTGGGTCGCGGCAATTTTACCGTCAATGATCCCGATAAAATCGCCTTTTTGTATCGAGAGGCCGTCCACTTGCGAATCCCGTACTGCATAGGTAACTTGTCCACTTTTGACGTGCTCGACCGCTTCCATCATCGCACGCCGGTTCTCTTCGATCCCCGCGTCGGCGTTGAACGAGAGCATCGCTGACAACCCTTGGGGAACCGTTTTACTCGGGATCACCGTCACCGGCTTTTCCAAAATCTCTCCTGCTTGCTCAGCGGCCATGACGATGTTGCCGTTATTCGGCAAAACGATGTAGTGTTCTGCACGTATCCCTCTCAGCGCTTTCACGATGTCTTCCGTACTCGGGTTCATCGTCTGTCCGCCGGCGATCACCTCATCCGCGCCCATGCTGCGAAAAATGTCAGCGATTCCGTCCCCCATGGCCACGGCGACAACGCCGTAACGCTTGACGTCATCACTTGTTTCGGCTGCTGTGTTTTTCTCCACGATGGACCGGTGTTGCTCGCGCATGTTCTCAATTTTAGCCGTGCGTATGTCTCCGTACTGTAAACCGTATTCGATCAATTTTAGCGGTTCTTCCGTATGTATGTGGACCTTCACTAAATCGTCGTCGGCGACGACTAACAAGGAATCGCCGTGGGCGTTTAACGCTTCGCGAAAAGCCGCTTCATCAAATGGGCGGGTAGATTCCTTCTCGGGAATAATCTGAATAATAAATTCGGTGCAGTAGCCGTATTCGATGGTTTCTGTCGCAATGTGGGACTGGGCGCTCTTTTGGTGCGCTATCTCGGTCAACGTGTCCAGCGATTCGGTCTGTTCTCGCCTCTCACTGATTTCATCGCCTTTTAATGCTGCTAAAAACCCCTCGTATATGTATACTAAACCTTGTCCGCCTGCATCGACGACTCCCGTTTCCTTCAACACCGGCAAAAGATCGGGGGTTTGATCCAACGCTTTTTTGGCCGCTTGAAGCACTTCTTCCATTAATTCCGCCACATCGTTTACGCGGAGGGCCGCCACCTTGCCGTGTTTGGCAGCTTCCCGTGCGACGGTCAAAACCGTTCCCTCCACCGGCTTAATCACGGCTTTGTAGGCTGTATCGACACCGTGTTGCAGGGCTTGTGCAAACTCGCGGTGTGTCACCCGCTCTTTGTCCTGCACTTCTTTCGCAAAACCTCGAAACAGCTGTGACAAAATGACACCCGAATTGCCCCTCGCCCCCATCAATAAGCCGCGAGAAAGCGCTCCTGCCACTTCTCCAATATGGCTGGATGCGTTCCGGTTCATTTCGTCGACACCGGAAGAGAGGGTCAAATTCATGTTCGTTCCCGTATCGCCATCTGGGACTGGAAACACATTCAGTGCGTTGACTTGTTTGGCTGACTGTGACAAATGCTGAGCTCCCGCGGACACCATGTGGGCGAACATTCGTCCATCTAGTTCGTTCTTTGTCACGATGTGACCTCCTCTACTCGTTCGTCAGACGAACGCCTTGCACATAAATATTGACGGCTCGGGCATGCAAACCTAACGCTTGGTTCAAAGCGTATTTCACTTTTGCCTGTACATTGTGGGCGACTTCCGAAATTTTTGTACCGTAACTGACGATAATGTACAGGTCCAGTTCGATGCCGTCTTCGAGAGTACGCACTTCGATCCCTTTGCTCAAGTTCTCGCGCCCGAGAAGTTCGGTAATCCCGTCTTTGATCTGACTTCGGGACGCCATGCCGACTAAACCGTAACATTCCAAAGCAGCACCTCCGGCTATCGTTGCAATCACTTCGTCGGACACGTCGATATTGCCCATGTCGTTCGACATTTCAACTGCCATGAACGCAATCCTCCTTGTGTTTTGAGGGTGCCCACCTGCCAATTGACATTATTATCATTGTACAATAACCTACTGGAGAAAAAAAGAAAAAGGGAGCGGAAAGACAACAACGTCTTTTGTAAAACCTGACGTTCTCGACTGTCCCAGTCCTTGAAAAACACGTGTCTCTGTGATAAAGTTGTTTCGTGTTGAAATGGGTAAGGAGGTGGAGCCATTGGCACGCAAATGCTATGTAACAGGCAAGCGAGGAAAATCTGGTAACCGCGTCAGCCATTCACATAGAAAGACGAAACGCAAATGGGGTGTCAACCTACAAAAAGTGCGAATTTTGGTCAACGGCAAGCCGAAGCGCGTCTACGTTAGTACGAAAGCTTTAAAATCGGGGCTAGTCGAGCGCCCGTAACGCATTAAAAAGCACCTGAAGCGGTGCTTTTTCACTTGGCAAGAAACAGCATTTCCCGCCCCTATGCACTTAGACCGTCACCCCACGTGCTTTTTTGACGACGTCACAAAAGTCCCGCCGGCCATTTTGTCGCGTTCACTTTTGGCGATAAAAGGCGCCCATAATCGCTTTGACAATCCCTCCGAGAAACCGTGGCAGCTTTATCGTGTAAAACTTCACCGCTAGCCCTCCTTGTCATATCGCAAACTGAATCCCCATACCTTATTAGTTATATTCTATAAAAAAGGAAATGTGCCTAGAACCACATTTCCAAAGCATTTACACTAACACACCAGGTCGCGGCTCTGGATGATCAAAAGTTTTCCTTCCCGAAGTTTGACTGTCCCGCTTTCCCCAATCCACTCATTGCTGATGGCGAGAGAACTCATACGTTCAAGCGTGGCGTCAACAAGGGGAAACCGAAAGCCTGACAGGTGGATGCCTTTTACCGCCCCCTGCCACGCGATCATTGACATGTAGTGATAATGCTGTCTCCGTACTACGTGTTGTCCTGGACCGACCAATTCCATGCGGTTCAAGTAGTTTTGCATCACGCCGCGCACGCCCGCCCTCTCTATTCTTTCCAACAGATTGACGTTTGCGAGAGTATGATCCCACCGCGTTCCCCATGCCCCGAGAAGCAACACTTCTTTCGGCTGGCGTTGCAACGCTTTTGTCACGGCATAGTCGGTGTCCGTGACATCCTTATCCCGAGGGAGTTGCTCGACCGGTACTCCGAGGGACCGCAGGGCTTCCACCCGTTCGAGTTGGGCAGTATCAAAGTCACCGACTGCTAAATGCGGTGTGATATTGCGCTGCAACAGCTCGTCATTGCCGCCGTCCACCCCGATGACAAAATCGTCTTTTGCGATCAACGCGTGATCGTCTGGGCCCCACTGCCCGCCAGTGGCGATGACGACGCGGCTATCCTTCCCCTTCATATCGCACCCTCTACTCGTTTTAACGATTGGATTTTTGTCCGGCGGTCTGATGCTCCGAAAATGTACGACCCGGCGACCAGCACATTGGCGCCGTGATGGACTGCATCGCAAGCCGTCTGTTCGTTTATGCCTCCATCCACTTCAATGTTGAGTGAGAGCCCCTTCTCCTCTGCCATTTGACGCAAGGCGCGGATTTTCGGAAGGGTGGACCGAATAAACGTTTGCCCCCCAAATCCAGGGTTGACCGTCATGATGAGCACCATGTCAAGGTCTTCTAGCACGTACTCGATGGCTGACAGCGGCGTCGCCGGGTTTAGTGCCACACCGGCGCGAACACCGTGCTCCTTAATTTTGTGAATGGTCCGGTGCAAGTGCGGCGACGCCTCCTGGTGGACCGTCACCCAATCTGCTCCGCTGTTGACAAACGATTCGATGTACTGATCAGGATTCGCAATCATCAAATGAACGTCGAGCGGCAAAGACGTGCGGGGCCGGATGGCTTCAACGATGAGGGGGCCGATGGTAATGTTGGGGACAAAATGCCCGTCCATCACGTCAACGTGTATCCAGTCCGCCCCTCCCTTTTCAACATCTGCTATTTCATCCCCTAACTTCGCAAAGTCGGCAGAGAGTATCGACGGGGCCGTTACAATCATCACTCATACCTCCGCTGCTCTTGAATTTCGGTTAAACATTGAAGGTAGTGTTCATAGCGCAGGGCATGGACCGTTTGGGTGTCGACAGCGCCCTTGACGGCGCATTGCGGTTCACGGAAGTGCAAGCATCCGCGGAACTTACATTGGTCAGCCAAAGGCGCCATTTCAGGAAAATACGTACCCAGTTCTTCAGCTTCCCAACCGTCAAAAGACAACCGGCTGAATCCCGGCGTATCGACAACCCATCCCCCTGTGGACAGTTCCAGCATTTCCACGTGCCGGGTCGTATGTCGTCCCCTCCCCAATTTACGGCTGATGTCACCTGTTTTCAAACGCACTTCCGGAATCAGCGCATTTAAAAGGGACGACTTCCCTGTCCCCGACTGGCCGGCCAACACGGATATGTGACCGTCCAGCATTTGTCCCAGTTGTTCCAGACCGCAATTTTTCACGACGCTCGTGAGGACAACGGGATAACCGATTCCCTCGTACACGGCGATTAATTCTTCCAACTCTCCTTTAGGGGCGCCCAAGTCGATTTTGGTGAACACGATAAACGGCTTCATGCCGGCCCGTTCGGCGTGAACGAGAAATTTGTCAATTAACAGCGGCTGAAGGTCAGGCTCACGGACTGAATGGACGATGACCGCCTGGTCTGCATTGGCGACGGGCGGACGGACAAGTTCAGTCTTGCGTGGTTCGATCGACTGAATATACCCTTCTCCGTTCTCCGTCTCGTCAAAATGAACCCAGTCTCCCACCAGGGGAGAATACTGCTTCTTCTTGAACAGACCTCTGGCGCGACACTGCCACAGCTGTCCGCCTGATTTCACGTAATAATATCCGCTTAACGATTTGACAATGCGCCCTTCAGGCATGAAGCACCTCCTGCGTCATGTCAGTTCTTTCGCAGCCTTACCACTTTCCTTTGGTCGTTTACTCTTCCCCATTCCCGTCTTCGCCGTCGTCATCGTCGGAAGATCGGTCGCCGCCTCCTCTGCCGTACGACTCATTGAGACTGACGTGTAGTCGCACGACCTCTCCTTTCGGGTGATACGTCCCGGGAGAAGGGGTTGAACCGTACACTTTGTACAGTGGCGCGTTGGCATTGCGGTCGTAAATGGCGCCGTTCTCCCCGTTCCGGTACACTTTAAATCCGAGTTCGCGCAACCGTTCTTCCGCTGTGCTCTGGAACTCGCCGTTTAAATTCGGAATTTGGACGAGATCCTCTTCCGGCCGAACGTACAGCGTGATCGGATCGCCTGGGGCTACCGTATCCCCGCTTTTCGGTTCGTGACGAACGACATGTCCCCGGGCGTAGTTTTCGTCGTCCAACAGCTCCACTTTGATATCTTCCGGTGTAAAGCCTAAGTCATACAACGCTTTTTTCGCTTCTTCCTCCGGCGTATTGATCATGTTTGGAATTGAAACGCCCTCCTGGGCACTGACGTACAGCGTCACCGTAAACCCTTGTTTTACGCGTTGGGACGGGTTCGGAGATTGGCGGAATACCGTTCCCTTCTCTGAATCGTGGGCCTGTTCAACCGTTTCGTACGTCAATCCCTCACGTTCCAATTCCGCACTCGCTTCTTCCAAACTCATGCCGACGACTTCCGGTACTTCAACGCTGTCGTTGCTCATAAACGTCCAAACGGCATTCAGTCCGACGGCACTCAATATTCCAATCAGTAAAACAGTCAACAAGATAAACCCTGTTTTTTTCCACAATGGAATCCCGTCGGGAGAGCCGCCGACCACTTTTTTGGCACGTTCCAGACGAGATAGATTTTGGACTGAAGGGGGGCGAGGGTCTTCTTCTCCGAGAACCGGCGCTTCTTCTGTATCGTCATGGGCCGTTTCAGCCGTCTTTTCACGATCTCCGCTTGCGAGATCCGAAGGGTTGATGGCAGGGAGGACAATCGTGTCCTCTCCGTCAGGATCGGCAGGTTCCCAGCGGGGTTCGTTTAGCCGCATCGGCTTTAAGGCTGTGCTCAAGTCTTTTTGCAGCTCACGGGCAGATGCGTGACGGTGGAGCGGGTCTTTCGCCATGGCCCGCCGGATGACATTGTCTACGCTTTGCGGCAAACCGGGTCGTTTGTCAATAGGCTCTTCCGGTTCTTCCTGCAAATGTTTTAAAGCGACGGCAATGGGACTGTCACCAGAAAAGGGGAGGGTTCCCGTGGCCATTTCATACAGAACGACCCCGAGGGAATATATATCAGACTTCTCTCCGATGTGGCCACCGCGCGCCTGCTCGGGAGAAAAGTAGTGCACGGATCCCATGACAGAACCCGTATGGGTAATCGTCTGGGAACTCGTTGCTCGGGCAATCCCGAAATCAGCTACCTTGACACGTCCGCGTTTGCCGATCATGATGTTGTGCGATTTCACATCGCGGTGGACGATGCCGTTTTCGTGGGCGTGATCGAGGGCGTCCGCTATTTGCTCACCGATGGAGACAACCTCGTCAACAGGGAGGGGCCCTTCTTCCTTAATGCGATCTTTCAGTGTCTTTCCGTCAACGTACTCCATCACGATGTAGTGGATGGCATCGTCTTCCCCTACGTCGTATATGTTCACGACGTTCGGATGCGACAGTCTCGCTGCTGCACGTGCTTCGCGCCGAAAACGGTCGACGAAATTGTCGTCGTGACTCAAAGAGTCATTCAACACTTTGACCGCTACGTGCCGATCCAACACTAAATCTTTCGCCAAGTAGACGACGGCCATTCCTCCACTGCCGATACGCGACACTAATTCATAACGGTTTCCTAGACGTTTGCCAATCATGCGGCGCTACCTCGCTTCCTGTGCAGACCCCGTCCGAGACGAGGACATTCCAGTTCGTTTTACGAGTGCGAGGGAAATATTATCCACCCCTCCTGCGTCAAGAGCCAGCTGGATCAATTGATCTGCCTTTCGCTCCATCTGATCCTCTTTTTTGATGACAGAGTGGATCTCTTCATCAGACACCATGTCTGTCAATCCATCAGTGCACACGAGCAAGTAATCATTTTCTGCCCAAGTGTGAACCGTGACGTCCGGTTTGACCTCATCGTCAATGCCAACAGCTCGCACGATGACGTTTTTTTGAGGGTGGGCCATCGCTTCTTTTTCCGTAATTTCGCCCATGTGCAACAGTTCATTAACGAAAGAGTGGTCTTGTGTTAACTGTTCACACTTTTCGTCATTCATCAAATACGCTCGACTGTCGCCGATATTCCCGATTAAGAGGTGCTGACCTTTAATAATCGCCACGACTAGTGTCGTCCCCATTCCAGACATGGACGCGTTTTCGCGTGATTTTTGCAGGATGCGCTCGTTAGCCAGTTGCACGCTCTCGATCAAAAAAGTTTTCAACTCGTCCAGCGTGTGTTCCGCCTTAATCTGGACAAGCTGTTCTTCCATCACTTTCGCCGCTAACTGACTGGCTACATCTCCCGCCTTGTGGCCTCCCATCCCGTCTGCCACGACAACGGCGACAAGTTCCTCGTCAGGGGCGTGGATGAACATGCTGTCTTCGTTGTGTGAACGCACCCGCCCCACATCCGACTTGTATACCCATTCCACCTGTGCCACCTCTCTCACCACCTGAACACGCTCGTTCGCGACATCTTTGCCATTGAAATTATATCAGTCACAAAAGTTTCTGTCCAAACGGATATCTCTTACGCCATATGTGTGAACCGCGCGATAAAAAAACCGTCAGAGCAAAAGTACTGGGGCAAGATGCGCACCATTCCCGAACCCAGCCACGCTTTTTCCCGTACGTCTACCGGTAACGTACGGACAAAAGATTCGTCCGGTTGAAAGGCGGGGTATCGTCTAAGGAACCACTCGACTTGCTGTTCGTTTTCCTTCGGTTCTAACGTACACGTGCTGTAAACGAACACTCCACCCGGTTGAACTAGTTGGGCGGCGGCATCCAACAGTTGCTGCTGAAGCGCCACGAGACCGCCGACGTCCTCTAATGACCTGCGCCATTTTATCTCCGGCTTACGGCGGATGACCCCTAGTCCGGAACACGGCGCATCCAAGAGGACGTAGTCGTACTTTTTAGAAAGAAGGCGGGGCAACTGGCGGGCGTCTGCCTGCCTCGCCCTCACACTGCGCACGCCAAGCCGTCTCACTTGTTCTTCGATGAGTTCCACTTTGTGTCTGTAAAGATCGAATGCGTCCACCGTTCCCTCGTCATCCATCAACTCCGCGAGGTGTGTCGCCTTCCCTCCCGGTGCTGCACACATATCCAATACGGTCGAACCGGGTGCCGGTTTCAGAATCTCTCCCACGAGCATTGAACTTTCATCTTGGACCGTGCACGTCCCTTCCCGGTACAAAACACTGTCGGCCACGTTGCCGAACTTTTCTACGATCAAACCGTACGCTGAAATGTCCGATTCGCGGACCTTCACCTGGGGGTTTTCCGCCTCTAACTGAGTGGCTAGCTCTTCCCGTGACAATTTTAAACGGTTTACCCTTACAGTGTGAGACGGGGCCCGGTTGTTTGTGTCGCACATGGCCCTCACAGTGTGCACATCCCAGATGTCGAGCCATCGTTTGACCAGCCATTCGGGGTGTGAATACTCAAGGGACAGCTTTTTGACAGGATCCGTTTCCGAAATTGTTCCCAAGCGGTCAGGGTGGCGCAAAACATTTCGCAAGACGGCATTCACAACAGACGCGACACCCCGGTGTCCACGCCGTTTTGCAATTTCGACGGCTTCGTGTACGGCAGCGCGAGCAGGCACTTTATCTAAATACTTCAGTTGGTAGACACTCATCCGCAGCAGTTGACGCACCCACAATTCGAGCTTCCTGGGGGTAAACGGAGCCAAGATCCAATCGAGAGTATTGCGTCGTTGGATTGTTCCGTACACCAATTCTGTCACTAGATTGCGATCGACGGGGGACAATTGGGAACGGCTGAGCACTTGATGCAGTTCGAGGTTGCTGTACGACGTTTTGCGCTCAACTCGAGTGAGGACTTCCAAACTGACATCGCGCGCGTTACGACCGTTCATGGGCGTCTCCCAAGCGGGTCCCGGGCTGCAAAGCGTTCCCGCGCAAAAATTGAGCCACGTCCATACGTTTTTTTCCAGCCGGCTGCACTTCTAAAAGCCTCAGCTCCCCTTTCCCCGTCGCAACTGTTAAATCGCCGTTGGCCACGCGCGTCACACTGCCAGGAGGGGCGGCTGTCGCCCGAGTGTTCACCACTTCCGTGCGCCAGACTTTTAAAAGTTTTCCTCCGCACGTCGTAAAAGCAACCGGCCAAGGATTTAACCCGCGTACGTGGTTATGGATGGCCTCAGCCGACATCTCCCAGTCGATGCGTTCGTCTTCGCGCTTAATTGTCGGCGCATAAGTGGCGAGGCGTTCGTCCTGGGCTTTCGGCTCGATCTCTCCGTTTAAAATCGACGGTAAAGAATTTCGCAGCAAATCGGCGCCTGCCTGACTCAGTTTGTCGTGCAACGTGCCAACCGTATCCTCTTTGTCAATGGGAACTTTGCACTGCGTGAGAATGTCTCCGGCGTCCAGTTGCTCGACCATGTACATTAACGTCACGCCGGTTTCTGTCTCCCCTTCCATGATCGCCCGATGGATCGGTGCCCCCCCCCTGTACTTGGGCAACAGTGACGCGTGAACATTGATGCAGCCGTGCCGCGGCGCATCGAGAACAGCTTTGGGCAAGATTTGGCCAAAGGCGGCTGTGACAATCACATCGGGTTTTAACGACAGTAATTTTTTCACGGCCTCGTTTCGTGAGATTTTGTCAGGTTGCCACACGGGCAATCCGAGGGACTCGGCTGCCACTTTGACAGGCGGCGGCGTTATCTTCCGCTCTCTTCCTTTCGGGCGATCCGGCTGTGTCACCACGCACTGAATCGTGTAACCTAAATCGACTAACGCGTGTAAAGAAGGCACCGCGAAATCCGGGGTGCCCATAAATACGACCTTCACAGTCATGACTTTTCTGTCTCCTCCGGGTCGAGAAACCGTTCCGCAATGTCAATGAAGAGAACGCCGTTCAGATGATCCACCTCATGTTGTAAAGCGCGAGCGAGAAACGCTTCACCCTCGTATTCCACGGGGTTTCCGTTGCGGTCCTGGGCTTTGACTCTACAGTAGTTGGCTCGCTTCACTTCCCCCACTACGTTTGGAATACTCAAGCACCCTTCCGGACCAATTTGTTCCCCTTTTGTCTCCACAATTTCCGGGTTGACGAGCTCGATTAACCCGTCACCTACATCGATGACGACAACCCTTTTGGAGACGCCGATCTGCGGTGCGGCCAACCCGACACCGTTACCAGTTTCGTACATGGTTTCTGCCATATCGTCCAACAATTTATGCAAATTGGCATTGAATTTCGTCACTTTCACGGCTTTCTCCCGCAGGATGGGATCCGGATGTTTCACAATCGCACGCACGGCCATGTGCAGTCCCCCCTTGCTTCTTATAACAACACGTACGGATCACGATCAATCACTATTCT
>k87-177477_pt1 | contig 14725 bp, 16 predicted proteins | sample MGYA00084031_6733416 | MGnify analysis MGYA00084031
ACATCCAGCCGAGCAGGGCCTTCCCGCTGTTCTCATCCAGCGGGAGGAAGGATTCCACGTGCAGCAACCACTCGACCCACAGGCTTGTGCTCACGGCCCCTGCGGCCCACAGGGCGGCGGGCCGAGGGCGCAGCGCGGGCCTGCTCGACGCAGATCTCCGGACGCTCATGGTGCGTGCGCACCCCCCGAAATCGCGGATGACGGTCTCCCCGTCCTCCTGTGCTACTGCAGCCGCCCCGCAGCCGTTCCGGTTCCAACCCTTATCGGGCCAGGGGCCCTGGTCTCCTCGACAGCCCAGGCCACCTCGCGGGTGTCACTGTCGCGCCGTGCGTGGCGCACCGCTCACGCCTGCTTGCGGGCCAGCACCATCCAGTGGCACGGGGCGGTCTGCCGCCACAGCGTCCCGCCGAACCCGGCCGCGTGCAGCAGGCCGTCCAGGTCCCCGACCAGCGGGTAATCCTCCTCGTCGTCCCAGTACGTGCCTATGGCCTCTCTGGCGGCCGCCAGGGAGGCCGGAGAGGCGAACATGATGTCCACCAGGCACAGCGCAGCGCCCGGCTTCAGCACCCGGGCCAGCTCGGCGCAGGCAGCGGCCCGGTCAGGTGGCGGGACCTCGTGGAAGGCGAAACTGGAGACGACGACGTCGAACGCCCCGGCCTCGAACGGGATGGCGTTGAAGTCTCCTTCCCGCAGCGTGAAGTCGGGGTGTTTCTCCCGGCAGGCGGCCAGCATGGCGGGGGAAGGGTCCACCCCTGCGATGCGGGCGCCCCGCTCGCTGAGGCGGCTGGCGAACGCGCCGGTGCCGATGCCGACGTCCAGCACCGCCATGCCGGGCGCTACCGGCGCGTGCTCCGCGGCGATCCGCAGGGTCTCGGCGTAGCCCGCGAGCGGGCCGGCGGCGGGGCCATCGGTTCCGGAGAGGCTCAGGTCGTAGCTGCGCGCCCAGCGGTCGAACAGGGCGCGGCTTTCTTCCGGCCTGCGTGGCATGAACGGGTTTCCTCCTCTTGGGGGCGGAACTTCGATCTGATCTGCGTTCACCGGAAGGGTGGCGACTTCCTGCCGCACTGTTCGGTCTACTTCCTTGCGGCCCCGGGAGACGGCAGCGTCCACCAGCTCTACTTGCTGGACGCCCGGACGGGCTGGGCGTTGACAAGGGAAGGGGTCCTGGCCACCACAGACGGCGAGACCTGGGCCCTGATCAGCGAGCAGGCGCTGGACGTGGTGCGGTTCCTGGACGCCTCGACTGGCTACGGCCTCAGCCGGACCGACGGGCTTTTCCGCACCGGTGACGGCGGCCGCACCTGGCAACCCGTTGCCCTGCCGCAGCCGCGGGAGGCAGACTGACCGCGGGACTCCACCACCGTCCGGCTGGCGGAGGAGCACATCGCGATTCACCTGCGCCCTCCTCCGGCGCCGCGGCGAAGATCACCGGACGGATGCTCCACCCGCCCTGCCGTTGACAGTTGCGAATAAAACACCAGTGACAACGGGCCGACGAGTGTTTATACTGGTACCAAACCCATATGGGCGTCACCACTTCGTAAGGGAGAGGGATGCACCATGAATATGTCGGTCCGCAAGTTGACGGTGGCCGGCTTGCTCGGCGCCGTCTCCGCCGTGCTGGGCTTGGTTCCGGGGCTCGGGTTCATTCCGTTCCCCACCGGTCAGGCGGTCACGATCATGCAGATCCCGGTCGTGCTCGCCGCCGTCGCTGAAGGTCCCGCAGTCGGCCTGTTCGTCGGGCTGATTTTCGGCCTGACCTCGTTCCTGCGGGCGACCAACCCGGCCTTTGCCGATCCGCTGGTGGCAATCCTGCCCCGGCTGTTCATCGGCGTGTTCTCGGCCTACGCCTTCAGTGCCCTCCGCCGCCGCAACCTGACGCTCGCCCTGGGCGCGGCCGGCGTCGTGGGCACCCTCACCAACACCGGCCTGGTGCTGGGAATGATCCTGCTCCGGGGCTACTGGCCGCTCGAGCTGGTCTGGACCGTGGCCGTCACCCACGCGCCGCTGGAACTGCTGGTCGGCACCTTCGCCGTCGTGACGGTGGGGCTGGCCCTGCACCGGGCGGGCTACATCCGGGTCGCCTACCAGCCCACCGGTCAAAACCCGTAAAGCGAATGTGGTGGCCGCCCTCGGTTTCAGAGGGCGGCCTTTCGAATTGCGGAGGGAAAGGACGTGCATGGCATGACGAATCCGGTGTGGCTCAGCGGCATCACCGACGTGCCCGGCATCCGGGTGGGACACGCCCACGATCGGGAAGCCCTGACCGGCGTCACGGCGGTCCTCGCCCCGGCCGGCGCCGTGGTCGGGGTGGCGGTGGAGGGATCGGCGCCGGGGACGCGCGAGACCGACCTCTGCCGCCCGTGCAACCTGGTGCAGCAGGCCCACGCGGTGCTCCTCTGCGGCGGGAGCGCCTTCGGCCTGGCGGCCGCCCACGGGGCGATGCGCTGGCTGGAGGAACGGGGGATCGGGCTGCCGACGGGATACGCGACCGTGCCGATCGTGCCGGCCGCGGTGCTCTACGACCTGGGCATCGGGTCTGCCCGGGTGCGTCCGGACGAGGCGATGGGCTATGCCGCGTGCGAGGCGGCCACCGACGGCCCCGTGGCGCAAGGTTGCGTGGGCGCCGGCACCGGCTGCACCGTGGGCAAGGCCCTCGGGATGGCGCGCGCGACCAAGAGCGGCATCGGCACAGCCTGCGTGAAGGTGGGCGACGTGGCGGTCGGGGCGATCGTCGCCGTCAACGCCTTCGGCGACGTGCGCGATCCGTCCACCGGCCGCATCCTCGCCGGTCCGAGGGGGGAGGACGGGACGTACCTGGACACCACGGCCCTCCTGCTCCAAGGCGCCGCGCGGAAGCCTGTGGGGGAGAACACGACGATCGGCGTCGTGGCGGTGGGCGGCACCCTCTCCAAGGAGGGCGCCAACAAGGTCGCCCGCATGGCCCACGACGGCCTTGCGCGCACCATTTCGCCCATCCACACCATGTTCGACGGCGACACGCTCTTCTGCCTGGCCACCGGCGGGCCGGAGATCGACGTCACGACCGCCGGCGCCGCCGCGGCCCTGGCCGTGGAGCGGGCGGTGCTGAACGCCGTGCGGCACGCCACCGCCATGGGCGGGCTGCCGGCCCCGGCGGTGTAGGGAGGACGGCGGTCACGGCGCCGGGCGGTTCTGGACAGGGCCCCCGGGGCGTACTCTCCCCCCAGAGGAGGATGGAGCGATGGATGACAGTTTCGCGGCCAAGCTGCTCGCCAACTTCCTGATCGCCCTCGGCGTCACCCTGGGGGGCTCGCTCTCCGGCGCCGCCGCGTCGCTGCTGGCCGGGGGCCACCCGCTCGACCGGCTCCGCTACCTCTCCGAGGACCTGCGCCTCTGGGGCATCCTGGTCGCGGTGAGCGGCTCCTTCGAGCCGCTCCGCCACCTGGAGCAGGGGCTGCTCTTCGGGCAGGGCCGGGCGCTCGCCCGCCAGGTGGTGTCGCTGGTGGTCGCCATGGCCGGCGCGAACGTGGCCTACTTCCTGATCCAGACGGTGGCGGGGCGGCGGCCGTGAGCCGGTGGCAGCGGGCGCTCCCCCTGCTGGCCTCCTTCGCGATGGGCTTCGCCGTGGCGATCTGGCTGCTGCCGGTCATGGCCGGCCATACGGTGCAGCGGCTCCGGCTGGAGCGGGATTTCTGCCTCGCCCGGGTGGAGACCCTCGAGGCGGAGGTGGCGCGGCTGGAACAGGCGGAGCGGAGGCGGCCCGTCGTCTGCCAGGTCGCGCGGGTGCGGGCAGAGATCGAGGCGCCGGACGAGCGGGTGAGTCTGGAGGCCGCCCGGCGCATTCAAAAGGAACTGGCGGCCGAGCAGATCGGCCGCCAGCTGGAGAACATCTCCCCGGTCATCCTCTACGGCCGCTACCATGGGCGGCTGATGGAGATCGACGGGGTCACCTACCAGCTCTCAGTGCAGGTGCTGCTGATCGGCCCGGAGCTGGCGCTCCTGGGCCGGGTGGACCCGGTGGAGAAGGAGCCGCCGCCCGGCTCGTGAGCCGGCGGAGGCCTTCAGCCCAGGGCGCACGCCTCCTGCCCGGGCTCCGCAAAACGGCAGCGGGGATGCGGGCGGAGCGTGGTGCGCGGCTGCATGGTCCCGTCCCGGAACCGGTCGAGGTTGGCCTGCAGCACGGCGAGGGCGCCCGCGAATCCGGTGAAGCGGAAGTACGGCGAGCCCTGCGCCTCCATGAAGCGGGCCAGGGTGCTCTTGGCGAACACCCAGTCGGCCAAGCTGGCGCCGTACACGTCGCCGGAGCCATCGCCGAAGTAGACGACGTGCGAGCCCGACTGCTTCAGACGGCGGACGACGGCCGCCTTGCAGCAGCCGCAGAGGTCGCAGGCCGGGTTGCCGTAGGGCCACTCCAGCCGGCCGGGAGCCACGTACCGGTTGGCGAAGACCGGCAGGTGGCCCAGCCCCTCCCGGCCGAGGATGCGGTCGATGTAAAGCGTGAAGCCGTCGCTCACCACGGCCAGGGGAATCCCTTCCCGCTCGGCCCAGGCGACGAGGTCCCGAAACCCGGGGTCGATCTCGACCCGGTCGGCCAGGGCGGCCGCCGCGTCCGCATCGACGTGGGCGAAGGAGGCCATCCAGAGCTCCCGGGAGCCGCACTCGCCGCGCGCGTAGCGCACGAGCACGTCGGCCGGGTAGGGTGCGAGGGTGTCGCAGATCAGGTCGCCGACGTCCACGACTGAGATGGTGAAGTCGAAATCCGTCAGGAGCACGAGCGGGGCCCCCAGGGCCCGGGGCCAGAAGCTGTGTTCGGGTTTGCTGCTCACCAGCGCGAGACTGCCCTCCTTGGGCGGCGGAGCCGCCTGCCTTTTCTTAAACACCGGAGCTATTGTATCATCAGGATGGATAGGATAGGTGCACCGGGCAACGGCTTCTGGGTTGCCGGAGGGAGGGATCGTGGTGCGCCGGCTGCTCTATGCCATCGCGGCCCTGCTGCTCGCGGCGGGCTCGGTGGGGCTCGCCCTGCTGCCGCGCATCGCCTCCGGCTGGCTCTGGTTCGGCGTGCTCGGGGCCTGCTTCTCGGGCATCGGCGCGGCCGGCTGGGTGTTGGGCGGCGTGGCCGCGGGGGAGTGGCCGCGGCTGCGCGCCGGATGGTTCCTGCTCCCCGCGGGCGTCCTGGGCGTCGTTCTTGCCACGCTCGACTCGGCGAACTTTTCCCTGTTCTGGGCCGCCGGGGAGGCGCTGACGGGGCTCCTCCTGCTCGTGCCGCTGTTTCCCCGCAGCCCCGGGGGCGCGTCGTCCGGGCGTCCGCCCGGCCCCGTGCAGGCCCCGCCCGTGGCCGGCCGGCACGAGGGCCGCTGAGGGCCGGATCGCATGAAGGCGCCTGCTCCCCGGCCACACTAGGGCCGAGGAGGCGATGGCATGGGCAAGACGGTCGTCGGCCTGTTCCGGCACAGCGGGGACGCGGACCTGGCCGCGGCCCATCTGCGGGATGCATTCGCGCTGGACGAGGACCAGCTGGACGTGATCGGCGAAGCCGACGTGAGGAGCATGAGCGGCGCCCGGATCAGCGACACGGACGCGTGGCTGCTGGCCGCCTTCTGGGAAGTCGGCCTGGACCCCGGCCTGAACCCCGACCTGGATCCCGGGCTGGACCCGGACATGGGCCAGGCGGGCGGCGGGGACCCGGTGGTCCGGCGTTGGGGCGACCAGGTGCGCCGGGGGCGGACGCTGGTGGTGGTCCGCTCCGACGACCCCGACCGGGCCATCGCGATGGCCGGCGAGATGCGGCGGGCCGGCGCCGAGCGGGTGGACCTGCTCGGGGAGGAGAACTGGCCGGCGCGCTAGCCTCCGGCCGGCGGATTCCCCTTGTCGATCTTCTCCCGAAACTCTTCGGAGGCGACCCGGGTCACCTCGGTGGTGATGGACTGGGTCGCCTTCCTGAATTCGCGGATGGCCTGGCCCAGGCTCCGGCCGAGTTCGGGGAGCTTCTCGGGCCCGAACACCACCAGGGCCACGATCAGGATGATCAGGACCTCGCTGAATCCCAGGTTACCGAACACGGGCCTATCCCCTTCGGCTTGAAAGCTTCGAGGTCTACTTTATCGCCCCCGGCCCGGGTTGTCCATAGCTTGCGGGGCCAGCCAGGCCTCCCGCAGCCGCTCGATCGCCGCGTGATCCGGGAGGAAGTAGGAGACGGGGCCCACGTAGGCGGCGTGCCCGGGGAGCATCTCGGTGACCAGGGTGCCGTCCTGGTAGGTCTGGATGGCGACCGTGGCCAGGCGGAGCTGTTCCTTGAGGGGCAGGTTGGTGTCGACATGCCGGCTGGCGGTGCGCACCAGGAGGGGGAGCTTCGGCAGGTTGGCCGGGTGCAGCGCCCGCCGGGCGGCCGCCCGGAGGAACTGCTGCTGGCGGCGGATGCGGCTCAGGTCGTCGCCGATCGCGTCGTTGCGGAAGCGCACGTACTGCTCGGCCCGGGCGCCGTCCAGCACCTGGTGGCCGGGCTGCAGGTCGATGACCAGGTGGTCATACGGGTCCACGTAGCGCATCGGCGCTTCGATGTACATGGGCACGCCGCCGATCAGGTCGACCAGCTGGCGGAAGCCCGCCAGGTTTACTTTCACGTAATATGCGACGGGCAGGCCCAGGAGTTCCGAAACGGTGCGGGTGGCGAGCTCCGGCCCGCCCCAGGCGTAGGCGGCGTTCAGCTTGGCTTCGCCCACGCCTTCCAGGAACACGCGGGTGTCCCGGGGCAGCGAGAGCACCCGCAGGGGCCCCGCCCCCACCCTGACGAGGAGCATGGTGTCGGACCGTCCGGGGTCGCCGGGCCGCTCATCGACCCCCAGGATCAGCACGTACGTCGGCTCGGCCCGGCCCGGCTCCTCCCCCTGGTCGCCGGGCACGAGGCCCAGCTCCACCGGCTCCCCGGCGGCGGTCCCCTCCCCGCGGGCGGTCCCGTGCGGCATGTGCCGGCCCGGGGTGGGACCGGTGCGGAAGGGGGGCGCGCCGATGAGCCGCCAGCCCAGGAGCGCGGCCGATCCGCAGAGAATGATGCCCAGAAGCGCGCCCGCGCGCAAGCGGCGCATGGCCCGGCCTCCTTTTCGGTGGGATAATCTAGCTATCCCCCGGGGGCCGGACGCACACGCCGCCCGGGCTGCAGGAGATTGCTGGGACCCGAGCTCGCGGGCGACACCGGAGCCCGTGCTCCCTTCGGGAGCAGGGGCTCCGTCAGCGCGGAGGTGCGCACATGCGGTTTGTCGTGGAACCGTCGGCCAGGGGACTGCGGCTCAGCCAGTACCTGTTCGACCGGCTGAAGCTCTCGCGGACCCTGGTGCGGAGGGCGAAGTACAGCGGGGGCCTTCTTGTGGACGGACAACCCGCCCGCACCAGCCTCGTCCTTTCGGGCGGCGAGGTGGTGGAGGTGCGGGTGGCGCAGGAAGGTCGCGTGGAACCCGAACCGGTGCCCATCCAGGTGGTGTACGAGGATCCCTACCTGCTGGTGGTGGACAAGCCGCCGGGCATGGTGGTTCACCCCGTGCGGGACTACGTCTCCGGCACCCTGGCCAACGGCGTGGCCTACCACCTGCTCCAGTCGGGCTGCGACCCCGTTGCGCGGCCGGTGCAGCGCCTGGACCGGGAGACCTCGGGCCTGGTGCTGTTCGCGAAGGAGCCGGCGGTGGCCGGGCTGCTGGCCCGCGCGCTCGCTGAGCAGAAGCTGGAGCGGCGCTACCTCGCCGTGGTCCAGGGCGTGGTGAGGGACGACGCGGGCACGGTGGACCGGCCGATTCGCCGGGTGTGGGGCCATCCGGTCGCGCGGGAGGTGGCGGAGGGGCCCCGCACCCCTGAGCAGGAGCGGCTGCTGGCGGAGGCGGCGGCGCAGGGCCGCACCCTGCGGGAGGACTGGACAGCCGCGGGGCAGCCGGCGGTCACCCACTGGCGGGTGCTGCGCCGCTGGCCCGCGGCCACGATGCTGGAGCTCAGGCTGGAGACGGGGCGGACGCACCAGATCCGGGTGCACATGGCCTGGCTGGGCCATCCGCTGCTGGGGGACGAGCTCTACGGCGGGAGCCGGGAGCTGATCGACCGGCAGGCCCTGCATGCGGCGACGCTGGCGTTCGTCCACCCCGTCACGGGCGAGCAGATGTGCTTTACCTCGCCGCTGCCGCCGGACCTGGCGGACCTGGTGGCGCGGCTGGACCGGTCCGCACCAGCCGGCTCAGGCGGGTAGGTTCAGTCCGCGATGGCGGTGTACCGCCCCCGGAAGAAGCCCAGCGGCTTGCGGCTGCGGCTGCCGGGGTCCAGCCGCTCCACCTGCCCGATGAGGATCGTGTGGTCGCCGGCGTCGACCCGCTGCACCGTCCGGCACTCCAGGAGCGCCATCGCGCCGGGCAGGATCGGCGCGCCGCACAAGCCCCGCGTGTAGTTGAGCCCGGCGAAGCGGTCGACGCCCTTGGCGGCGAAGCGGTTGGCGAGATCCACCTGGTCGCCGCCCAGGATGTGGACGGCGTAGCCCTCCGCGTTCACCATCCCCTCGTAGGAGCCGGCTTTCTTGTCGATGCAGAACAGCACCAGCGGCGGGTCGAGCGAGACCGAGGTGAACGAGTTCACCGTAAGCCCCACCGGCGTCCCGTCCGGCGCCGCCGCGGTGACGATGGTCACTCCGGTCAGAAACTGGCCCATCGTGTCGCGAAAGGTGCGGCTGTCAAACGACGCCATATTGGTGCCCCCCCACGGTTTGCTGGCACGGGATGGCCGGGCCGCGCGCCTGCCCGGACGGCGACAGGGCGGGCGCGCGGGGCCGATGTACCAGTTTAGACCGGGGAGGGGCCCTGCGCGTCGCGGCTGTGCGGTTTCGTGCGGGGATCTTTCCGCTACTCCCGGGTGCGGGGCGTCTTGACCCAGGTCTTGGGCGTCCTGTGCAGGAGCTTCAGGAGCAGCGAGGCCGAGTAGGGCAGCGGGAGGAAGAAGGTGGAGATGGGCATCAGGAAGATCTGGGCGAAGCCGGCCGTCTGCACCTTCCGCGGAGCGGGGTCCATGAACTGCCGGTAGTGGAAGAAGCAGAAGAGCGCAAAGGCCAGGTAACAGAGGGAGTAGCTGGAGAGGACAGGGTGAACCCAGTCCGGCAGCGCGCGGTAGTCCATGTGCCCGGTGAGCCCCAGGACCAGCGCGGCCAGCGGCAGCACGGCCAGCACCTGGCACAAGGTCCAGGCGAAGGGGCCCCGCCACCAGTAGATCCGCAGCAGGTACTGCCGCTTCTCCGCGGGAGCCGTGGAGTCGGACCGGATCTTCTCGCAGACCTGCAGGTAGCCCGAGCCCCAGCGGAGCCGCTGCCGGAAGAAGCCAATGTACGTGGGCGGCGTCTGCTCGGAGGAGGCGTAGGGCAGGAACTCGGGCCACGTGTCGCCCTGCAGCCAGGCCCGGGCCCCGAGGTCCATGTCCTCCGTGAGCACCGTGGGGTCGAAGCCGCCGATCCGCAGGATGAGGTCGCGCGTGGCGAAGATGTTGGTGCCGCCGATGAACGGGATCTCCCTGAGCTGCCACGGCATCATCCACTCGTGGGCGACGGCCTGGAAGATGCCGGCGATCTTGGAGACCGGCCCGGTCTGCCAGAAGTTACGGATCTGGTAGACGGGGCCCTGGGCGATCTGGAACCGGTCACCGGCGGTCAGGCGGCGCCAGGCGACGTAGCGCAGGACGTCGGGGTCCGGGCGGGACTCCGCGTCATAGAACCCCCACATCTCGCTGCGCGGGTCGGCGAACTGGAAGGCCCAGTTGAGGGCGCGGCCCTTGGTCGACGGCACCTCGTGGCCGGTGCACCGCCCGCCCAGCCGCCCGTCGAAGTCGTACGGGACCTGCACGTGCCGCAGCGCCGGCCGGTTCCGGTTGGCGGCGAACTCCAGGCGCTTGCGCTCCACGATCTCCTGGGTGGTGGGCATGGCGACCGGGAAGGCGTCGGCGATCCGGCGGCGCAGTTCGGACGCGGGCTTCTCGCTGAGAAGCTGGTTCAGGCGCTGCTCCACGGCGTGGGTGAGGTTCACGAGGACTTCCCGGGTCAAGGACCGCTGCGCGCCGGTGGCCAGGGGGAGCAGATGGCGGAGGAGCGCCGTTCCATCCCGGCGCTGCAGCCGGAGCAGGAGTTCGATGACCGGCAGCGCCAGGGCCAGGAGGGCCGGGCAGATCTGCTCGATCTGCCGGTCGTGCAGGCGGGGGGCCGCCCGGCGCAGGATTTCGCGGACTTGCTGGGGATCGACCTTGCCCCGGGAGCGCAGGAGGGTGCGGGCGGTCTCATAGAGGCACTCGGTCTGCTCGTGCAGGGTCAGGGGATGCAGGGCGTCCGGATGGGTCTCCTCCAGGGCCAGGCGGGCGAGAAGGGCCAGCAGGGTGTCCTCCTCCCGCTCCGTGCCTTCCCATTTCCCGCGTTCCGTGAGCAGGCGGATCAGGCGATCGGCGATGGCTGCGCGTGTCTTCTGCGCTGCCATCGCCTCTTTTTCGTCGGTGACGACGAGGATTTCGTAGTGGTCGGGAGAGTAGTGGAGCCGCCCCATGTGGTCGATGGTGCGGGCGATGACGTCGGCCTCGTTGCGTGCCGGGATGAAGATGGAGAAGTAGGGGAGGTCACGCCCCTTTGAGGCGGCGAGTCGGGCAAGGTATTTGAGGGAGAGGTGTGGCGGCCGTTTGGCGTAGTGGTGGCGGTTGGCGTAGTGCCGGAGAAACAGGATGCGGGTGAAAAACAGGAACACGGCCGTGTAGACGAGGGTGAAGAAGATGCTCAGCCACTGTTCGGTACTCATTTTCGATTGGCCTCCTTGATGGGTAGGAACCCCGGGCCGTGCCCGGGCCGCGCGTGGGACACGCAAGGGCGGAGAGCCAGGCAGCGATGTCTGGGCGGATGTGACCGATCCCTTCAGCCCCACAGGAGTATCGCGCCGGCAAAAGGTGGCGTCAATTGGCTTTTCGCCCTGCCCTCCGTCCCCTTGACTTCCCCGGCGGCGGCAACTAGAATAGATGTACGCCACGAACAAGTGTTTGCCGATTATATGTTCGACTTTTAGGCAGCCGGAATGCAAACCCGTAAAGCGGCGGAGGGATCGGCATGCGGTGGATCTGCTGGATCGAGGTTCAGGGCCTCTACGCCGCTGCTGCCCGGGAGGCGGGGCTGGCGGGGGCCGAACGTCCGATCGTGATCCTGCGCGAGGGGCGGGTCTTCGACGGCTGCCGTGAGGCCTTTGCGGCGGGGCTGCAGCTGGGCAGCCCTGCCCGCCAGGTCCTGCGCGACGTCCCGGGGACAGCCGTGGTGGAATGGGCGGATGTGGACATCGCCGCCCGAGCCCGCGCCTTCTGGGACCGCTGCCTTGCCTATACGCCCTACGTCGAGCCGGTGGAGCCGCACCAGGTGCTGCTGGGCCTGCCGCTGCCCGACGGCCCGGATGGCCGGGCGCAGGGCGGGATAAGCCGCCGGCTGCTGGAGGAGGTGCAGGCGCTGGCGGAGGCAGGCGCGTCCTTCGGCTTTGCCGCCTTTGCGGGCGCAGGCGCATCCCGCCTGGTGGCGCGGGTGGCGGCCCGGGCTCTGCGGGCGGAGTTCCTGGAGCGGCGGCCCGGCACGGCCCCGCAGCGGCTGGAGGGCGCCAAGCGGGTCGGGCACCGGATCGCGATCGTTCCGCCCGGCCAGGAGGCCCGCTTCCTCGCCCCGCTGCCCATCGGCTTTCTGCCCTTCCCGCCCGAGGTGCAGCACCGCCTGCAGCAGCTGGGGATCGCGCGCATCGGCGAGGCGGCGCAGGTGAGCGAGGACGAGTGGGTGCGGCAGATGGGGCCGCAGGGGCGTCTGGTGGCCCGCTGGAGCCGGGGCATCGACCCGGAGCCGGTGAAGCCCGCCTGGCCGCCCCGGCGGCTGGCGCGGCGGGCGGAGTTGGGCGGCGTGCGGGACCGGGACCTGCTGGAGCGGGAGCTGAGCCGGTCGGCCGCCCTGCTGGCCGCCCAGCTGGAACGGCGGGGGGAGGGGTGCCAGCAGGTGGGGCTGATCCTGGAGCTGGCCGGCGGCCGGGTGCTGCGCGCGGAGCGGACTCTGCCCCGGCTGCGGCACACCGCCTACTCGATCCAGCAGGGGCTGCATGCGCTGCTCGCCCGGATGCTGGACGACCTCGGCGAGCCGGCGGAGATCGCAGCGGTCACCGCCGAGGTGGGGCTGATCGGCCCCGTCGACTGGCGGCAGATGGAGCTGTGGGACGACCGGCTGCGCCGGGAGCGGCAGGAGCGGATCGAAGGGGCCCTGGCCCTGCTGCACCAGCGCTTCCCGGCGCGGGTGATCGGCCTGGGGATGCGCACGCCGCCCTCCTGGCGGGAGCAGATGCTCCAGTACGCCGATCCCTACCGCTGGTCGCGAAAGGCGTGATGGACCGTGTCGCGCATCCTCAACCAGCCGGTGGACGTGACGGCCGGTCCCGACGGGCAGCCCGTCGCCTTCCGCTTCGCCGGCGGGCGGGAGCGGGTCCGCGCGGTGCTGGACACCTGGATCGAGACCGGCCGCTGGTGGGAACAGGAGCCCGCACTCATCGCCTACCGGGTGGCGACCGAGAGCGGCGGCCTTTTCGAGCTGAACTTCATCCCGCGGGAGCAGCGCTGGCTGCTTTATAAAGCGTACGACTGAACCGCTCCCGGAACGGGGGTAGGGCGGCGCGGGCCGCGTGAGGCGCCGACCCCCGCTGCCCGGGCGCCCTGAGGGCGTTGGCCTGCGGAGTTTCCTTTCCGGAGACGCTTCAGTCGCCTACTTGGTTGCGGAGGAGCGCACCGGCATGAGCTTCGTCCACCTGCACGTGCACTCGCCGTTTTCGTTCCTCGACGGCGCCTCCCGCCTGGACGACCTGATCGCGGAGGCGGCCCTGCACGGGATGCCGGCTCTCGCGCTCACCGACCACAACAACGTGTCGGGGGCCGTGCGCTTCCAGCGCAAGGCCCTGGAGGCCGGCATCCAGCCGATCCAGGGCGCCGAGCTCACCCTGGAGGGCGGCTACCACCTCACGCTGCTGGCCACCGGGCCGGAGGGCTACGCCAACCTGAACCGGCTGATCACCGCCGCCCACCTGGGGCAGGAGCCCTGCTCCGCGCCGGGGGCGATGTTCGCCCTGGCCCCGAACCACGACCGGCTGCACCCGGCGTGCCCCATGTCGGCCCTGACCCACGACACCGACGGGCTGATCGCGCTGTCGGGCTGCCGGCGGGGCGAGATCCCCTCCCTGATCCTCCGGGGGCGGCTGGCCGAGGCGGAGGCCGCGGCCCGGCGCTACGCCGCCTGGTTCCCCGGCCGCTTCTACCTGGAGCTGCACGACGAGCGGCTGCCCGGCGAGCAGGCCCTGAACCGCGCCCTCCGGGACCTCGGCGAGGCGCTGGGCCTGCCGCTGGTGGTCACCGGCAACGTGCACCACCGCACCCGCGAGGAGTTTTTCGTGCACGACCTGCTCACGTGCGTGCGCACGCTCACCCGGATCGACCAGCCCCACCCCGAGCGGCCGCTCAACGACCAGCGCTACCTGAAGCCGCCGGAGGTGATGATCGAGCGCTTCCGGGACTTTCCGGGGGCGGTGAAGAACACCCTTGCCATCGCCGAGCAGTGCCGGCCGGTGCTCGACCTGGAAGCCCGGCTCTTCCCCGCGTTCCAGACGCCCGACGGCTCGCATCCCGCCGCCTACCTCACCCGCCTGGTCTACGACGGGGCGGCCCGCCGCTACGGCCGCGTCACCGAGCGGATCCGCCGGCGGCTGGAGCACGAGCTGGCCATCATCACCCGCCTGGGCTACGAGGACTACTTCCTGCTGGTCTGGGACGTGGTCCGCTTCGCCCGGGAGCGGGGCATCCGCTGCGCCGGGCGGGGGTCGGCCGCCGACTCGGCGGTGGCCTACTGCCTCTTCATCACCGACGTGGACGCGATCGAGCGCGGCCTCCTGTTCGAGCGCTTCATGTCGCTGGAGCGGGCCCAGAAGCCCGACATCGACATCGACTTTGACGCCCGCCGGCGCGACGAGGTCGCGGCCTACGTCTACCGCAAGTACGGCGCGGAGCACGTGGCCGCGGTCTGCACCTATAACACGTTCAGGGCCCGCTCCGCGGTGCGGGACCTGGGCAAGGCGATGGGCTTCCGGGAGGAGGATCTGGACTACCTCGCCAAGCGCATCCCCTGGCACGCCGGGGCCGATGAGATCCTCACCGTGATGGCCCGCTACCCCGAGCTGCGCCAGTCGGGCATCCCCTGGCACAAGTTCACGCAGCTGGTGGAGGCCGCGGCGCGGGTCGCCCGCTTCCCCCGCTTCATCGGCACCCACCTGGGCGGGCTGGTCATCTCCCGACGGCCGCTCCTGGAGGTGACGCCGCTGCAGATGGCCGCGAAGGGACAGGTGGTCTGCCAGTTCGACAAGGAGTACGTGGAGGACCTGGGGCTGGTGAAGCTGGACCTGCTCTCGCTGCGCACCTTCACCGCGATCGACGAGGCGGTGCGCGCCATCGGCGACCTCGACTACGAGCGGATCCCCCACGGCGATGCGGCCACGTACCAGATGCTGGGCACGGGCGAGACCATCGGCGTCTTCCAGCTGGAGTCGCCGGCGCAGCGGGCGCTGCAGGCCCGGCTGAAGCCGGACCGGTTCGAGGACATCGTCGCCTCGGTGGCCATCATCCGCCCCGGGCCCATCAAGGGGAACATGGTGGAGCCGTTCCTGGCCCGCCGCCACGGGAAGGAGGAGGTCACCTACCTGCA
>k87-10695_pt1 | contig 14724 bp, 15 predicted proteins | sample MGYA00084031_6733416 | MGnify analysis MGYA00084031
GCTATATTTAACAATTCTTCCGGTTTTATCGTCATGAATTCGCCTCCAATTGCTTAATGAGATCGTTTCGGGCTAGCACCGTCAACGGAAAAATAATCTGTCTGCGTGACAGCAGATGTCCAATCGTCGAATCAAACCCGGCTGCGAGCGCCTCTTCAAGGCTATGGTTGGCCAGTTCCCGAATATTATTCACACCGGGGAAATCCCTCCCCGGCTCCATATAATCGGCCAGGCACACCACCTTGTCCAGCAGGCTCATCCCGACACGGCCCGACGTGTGATAGCGGATAGCATCCAGCACCTCGGTGTCCGTTACCCCATAATCCCGCTCTGCGACGATCGCGCCCACTTCGGCATGCCACAGCTGCTTGTCATATTGGAGCAGCTCCGAGGACTCTCCCTGCTCCTCGAGCACCTCCCGAAGCTTCTCAACCGGCCAGTACTTGGCTACATCATGTAAAATCGCGGCCAAATCCGCTTTCTGGGGATCGGCCCCGAACCGGTTCGCCAAAATAACGGCCGTCTCCATAACGCCCTTCGTATGCTCCCAGCGCTTGGCCGGCATCTGGGAGGAGACGGCTTCGATCAAATCTTCACGGCTGTACACCATATATACCGCTCCTAACAATATAATCGTACACGCGATCCGGCACCATGTAGCGGATGGATCCGCCGGCGGCCGCCCGCTCCCGGATCATCGTGGATGAAATCTCGATCAGCGGCATTTCCGCGATCCTTACCACCCGTCTAAGAAAATCCGGCAGCGACTCTACGTTCAGCTTCGTCCCCGGACGGTTGACCCCGATGAACGTCAGCATTCCCGCTAGCTCCTCGATCCGGTTCCACTTCGGGAGATACTCCACCATATCCGCTCCGATGATAAACGAAAAATCGTGCTCGGGATACATCTCGCGAAGGGCCTTGATCGTATCGACCGTATAGGAAATGCCGCCGCGCTTGATTTCAAGGTCCAGCGTGCGGAAGGACGGGTGGCCGGCAACCGCCTCGGCTGTCATCTCCAGCCGCATCATCCCGGTGACGCCCGCATCCTCCTTATGCGGAGGAATATGGCTCGGCATGAACCACACTTCCTCCAGGCCATAAGCGACGCGCGCCGCCTCAGCCGCCAGCATATGTCCGATATGAACAGGGTCGAAGGTTCCCCCCATGATCCCCACTTTCATTCGGCTCACCTCCCCTAGTCAGAGGACTATGATACTCTGAACACCGATCTTGCTTTAAGGCAGTTCGATCGTCTTATGATCCTTCGATTCCTTATAGAGAACAATCGTCTTTCCGATGACTTGGACCAATTCGGCCCCGGCACCTTCGGCCAGCTCCTCAGCGATGTCGCGAGGATCCTCCAGGCAATTGTTGAGCACCGAGATTTTCAGCAGCTCCCGCTTCTCAATCGCTTCTTCGATGTGGCGGATCAAATGCTCATTGCTGCCGCCTTTGCCTACCTGGAACAGCGGGTCCAAATGATGGGCAAGCGAACGTAAGTGTCGTTTTTGCTTTCCTGTTAACATGCTTGGTCATTACCCCTTAATCATCATCTATACAAGCCTATCGCTTGTTTAAAAACTATATTGTAGCTTTAGCTTACCCATTAATCAATAAACAAAAGAATGAATCCTTATAGCAAGCTTGCGAGTACCGCTTCCTTCATCGCCTCCACCGGCGCCCTGAGGCCGGTCCAATATTCCAGGGCATAAGCCCCCTGATTAATGAACATGCCCAGTCCCCCGTGCACGGTGCAATTCCTCTGCTCGCTCTGCAGCAGCAGCTCGGTCTTCAGCGGATTATAGATCAGGTCGCTGACGACCGCCCCCTCAGGAATCCATTCCGGATGAACCGGCATTTCTGAAATTCGGGGGTGCATGCCGACTGAGGTCGTATTAATAATAACCTCAGCTCGCGAAAGCACTTCCTTCGCATGCTCTTCGCCGCAGCCGTGAAGCTCGGCCATCGTTCCCCATTCCTGCGCAAGCGCCTTGGCCTTGTCTTCGGTCCGGTTAATGATGGAGATCGATTCCGGCTGTTCGCCGATCAAGGCATAAATGATGCCTCGGGCAGCGCCGCCGGCGCCGAGCACCGCGATGCGCTTGCCCTTAAGATCCGGGCAAGCCTCCTCCTTCAGGGAGCGCACATACCCGATTCCGTCTGTATTGTAACCCGTCAGCCTGCCGTTATCGTTCACGATCGTGTTTACGGCGCCGATCCGGGCAGCGCCCTCGTCGATGGCATCCAAATACCGCATGACTTCCACCTTATGGGGAATCGTTACGTTCACTCCGCGAAATCCGAGCGTCTTGACCGACTCGATCGCATCCCCCAATCTTTCAGGCCGAATATGGAGAGGAATGTACGCCCCTTGGAGGTTTAATGCGGCAAGCGCCGCATTATGCATGGCCGGCGATTTGGAATGGCCGATGGGATCCCCCATGACGCCGAGCTTCAAATAATCGGTGCCGGCTTGAGTTTCCTTCATTGTATTTCCCCCGTCTCTCCCGTGAGTAAACCGTCTTCAGTCATGAAGACGCGTTGACGACGCAATTAAATCAGCGAAGGACGAGCCAGCACCTTGACTCCCTTCGGCGCATGAACGGCCACTAGCGCTCCCTGGTCGCCATTGACCTTGATCCAGCCAAGGCCGGAAATGAACACATCGGTCCGGGAGCCTTTCGGGATCCGGATTTCATGCCTTGTCCATTCCGGCAGCTCGGCCAGCCTCTCGCGGGTCGGCGGAGAGAGCAGCTCGCCCGCATGCTCTTCGAACAACGTGTCCGCCCGTTCAAGCTTCGTCCGGTGAATGTTGAGCCTTCCGCTGATAAAACACGTGAACGATTGATGGACTCCCTGCACGAAATCAAAGCGGGCAAAGCCGCCGAAGAACAGGGTTTGGCCTTCATTCAGCTGGTAAACGGCCGGCTTCAGCGGATTTTCCGGCATGACCTCGCGCAGATCCTCCCGGCTCACGATTTCACTGTAACGCCAAGGGTACACGATGCCCGGAGTATCGATAATATCTCGTCCGTCATCCAGCGGAATATGGACCATATCCAGCGTGGTCCCCGGGTAGCGGGAGGTTGTCAGCTCCTGCTCCAAGTCGCTGTAGTCGCGTATTAAGCGGTTGATCAGACTGGACTTTCCTACATTGGTGGCACCGACGACATATACGTCCCGGTCTCCTCTGTGATAGGCAACCGTTTCAAGCAGCCGTTCAAAGCCCTGATTTTTCTTTGCGCTGCACAGAACGATGTCCTCCGTCTTTAACCCATGTTCCTTACATTGCTTCTGGACCCAATTCAGAACCTTATTCCAGTTGGTCACCTTCGGTAAAAGATCGGTTTTATTGACAGCCAGTATAACCGGATTATTTCCGACAAAACGCTGCAGTCCCGAAATCAGGCTCCCTTCGAAATCAAAAAGGTCCACAATATGAATGACAAGGGCATTCTTTCCGCCGATCTGCCCCAGCAAACGTAAAAATTCGTCCTGATCGACGGCAACCGAGGACGCTTCATTATAATTTTTGATTCGGAAGCAGCGCTGGCAGATGACCGGATCGCGCTCCCATGCCTTCTCCGGCAAATACCCCGGCTGATCCTGGGCCTCGCTTTGAAGCCGGATTCCGCAGCCGCTGCATTTCTTGATGTCTTCGCCTGTTGGCAAGGTCATGATTTCGGTTCCTCCTCAAGCCATAGTCCTTTTTTGCGCAGCCGGGTTAACGCGATCCGCTCCACCCGGCGGTTCACCATACGCGTAAACCAGCCCTCGTCGTTAATGGCGATGGGCATCACCAGAACCGTATATAGACCGAGCCGGTTTCCGCCGTATACGTCGGTCAGCATTTGATCGCCGACGACAATCGTTTTGTCCGCGGTCAGCTCCATCATCTTCATCGCCTTGCGGAACGGGGCATTGCTCGGCTTCCGGGCTTCATGCACATATTGGATATCGAGCGGTGTTGCGAATTTCGACACCCGTTCGAGCTGGTTGTTTGAAACGATGATCAGCTGGAAGCCGATCTCCTTCACTTTCTTAAACCAGTCCACGAGCTCCGGCGTGGCGAGCGGCGCTTTCGCACCGACGAGCGTATTGTCGAGATCCGTAATGATTCCGCGATATCCTTGCTCGTACAGCTCTTCCAGATCAATATCGAAAACCGTATTGACACGGAGCTTCGGAATTAGCATTTCAAACAATTTCGTCACCTCAATTTCATACGAAAAACTATACCATAATCCGGTTCCGTAGTAAAAATAATCACGAACAAAAGCACTTGAATCGCTGATGCCGAAATGTTCAGCAAAAGACCACCGTCATCCCACTAAAAAGGACTCGGGCGGCCTATGCATTTACCGATGCCGGTTAAGATCAGAATAATACCGTCTTCCGGGATCAAGCCCGTTGAAGGCAGGCATCCCTCTTCACATGGATAAGAACTGCCGAGCTCCTCTTTAAGCCAGACGAACCTTCCGAATCATTTTCTTGAGGACTTCCGCATCGGCTTGGACAAGACGCCACTGCTCCTCCGATACCTCTGCCGGACTATAGCGGGCTGTTTCGAACTGCTGCAGCAGCGGCTTCAGCTGCGGCTCCAGCAATGGATTGGCCTCGCTCCAGCGGCGAACCGACTCGCGCAGCGTCTCGCTGTCCTGACGGACCAATCCTTTCCGCTGCACCGACCGCAGCCATCGCTCGGTCTCCGCAATGACCTTGTCCGCAGCGGACAGCGGCTTCCCTGCACGGAGCCGCGCCCCGGCAAAGCGCAGATTAATGCGCATTCTCCACAGAATGTAAAAGATCCACAGCGCAATCACAACAGCTGCCGCAATGCCGATGCCTTTCCACCATCCGGAAGATTGATCATCCGATGCAGCGGCAGGTGTCGTCTCCGCCTCTTCCTGTTCCTCTTCTTCAACCTCTTCTTGAACCACTGGCTCAGCTTCAGGCTGACCTGTAAGGAGCGGCATACTAAAGCCAGGTGTCGCCTCAATCGGAATCCAGCCGTACTCGCCGAAGTAGACCTCGACCCATGAGTGCGCGTCGGCATTCGTTACCGTATAGGTCCCGCTGCTGACCGGACTCTGCCCGTCCATCGGGATGTATTCGCTGACTGAGCTGCTTCCGGGCGCATAGCCTTTTACCCAGCGTGCAGGGATATCCAGCGATCGGGTCATCATCACCATTGCGGTGGAGAAGTAATCGCAATAGCCCTCCCGGACTTCAAACAGGAAGCTGTCCACAAAATCCTCGCTTTGCTTGCGCGACAGATCAGGTGTATTGGTATATGAGTAGTTGCTCTGTAAGTATTGTTGCAGCAAAATGACCTTATCATACGGCGTTTCTGCCGATTCCGTGATTTGCTTGGCCAAATCGGTTACGCGGTCGGGAAAGTTTCTTGGGATCTGGAGATAGGCATCATCCACGGAACCGTTGTACAGTTGACTGTAGGTTTTGCCCCTAAGCTCTTCAAGTGGAATGACGGGAACCTCCGATACCAGCGTATAGCTTTTCGGGTAATCGCCGTTTCGTCCCCCCTGCAGATGCAGCTCAGCCCCTTCAGATACCCAGCTTAGACGCTCCGGATCGATAACCTCATCCAGCATTTGAACCTCATGGATCTTATAAGCTCCGAATAGGACCGGATACTCGGTATCGTTCAGCATCGTGACCGTTTGCTTCACGGTCTTGGTCGGCATGGAGCTTGCCTCCTCATCGGGAAGGCTCTCCCCGATCCCTACATCGGCCCCCGAGCGTCTTCCGCTCCGGTCGGCCCAGCCTGTTCCGGAGTAAACGGCCCTTGTCTCCCCGCGCCAATAACTGCGCTCCTCCGAGCTAACCGACATCACCGGGGAGTAATCAAAGTTGAAGCCGCTGCCCAGATCGTTATCGCCTCTTCCATATCCGGACGAGCTCTCTACCGGAGCTTCGATCAAGGTACCGGTACCGCTCGTGCTGACGCCGGACAATGGCACTCCGCTCCATTCCCTCCATGCCGTATAAGGGTCGGTCAGCGTCGGATTGATGTGCGGCATATTGACACCGGCAACGATAATGAGCGAGAAGATGACGAGAATGTTGGCAATGATTTTAAACGGAGATCTGGATAAGTTAACCCATCCTTGCGGGAACCGTCTCCGAAAGCGGTTGAAGTGGTTCGTCACGAGCCAGCCCATGCCTGCTCCGGCTACCCATGCCGTCTCATCCCATAGAGTGACCTTCGTGAACGAATCCAGAACCGCAAGGCCGATCACGTTCAATCCGACAACAAACAGAATGCGCCGCTTGGTCTTCGCCCAGAGAAATATAAAGACGAAAATTGCCCACGCTGCAACAGCGAACCATAAATACGGGAATAAATACATCAGTTCATCGGATAATACCGTATCCGGTCCGAATGAAGGCACCGGCCTGCCGCCGGCTTCCAGCAGCTTAAACACGCTGTACAGAATCAATAGGAATTGCAATACAAGCCTAAACACCTGCTTAAGCGGTATCAGCGCTTCAATCACCGCGGTAATGGTAATGGCGGCGATTACAATCGCCGTCGTCTCCGACAGCCAGATGGATTCCGTGAAGGATACCCATTGCATGCCGATGATCCAAATCCACAGCACCGTCAGCGTATTAAAAAATGTCGTTGACAGCTTATCAAGCCACAGCTTCAAGCGACTCCACCTCCCAACGCAGCAGGCAGCTCCTCAAGCGATGAGACGGAGTAACATGAAATCCCCCGCGACCTCAGGATCGAGATCGATTCATCGCGAAGCGGCTTGCCGCCGGGATTCATGATTTGCAGAAAGCATGGATTCATGCCTCTGGCTTCCACCCAGCGTAGGACTTCGGACGCCTCCCTGCCGCTCATCGGACTGATGAGCAGGAGCACGGCTCCCTGCGGGAAATGGCGGTAGGAGCGTTCTAGCTCTGCAATCAGGCTGCCCTTGCGGTTGTAATCCACATCGACCAAATGCTGAATCATGCGCATACGTTCCCCTGCCTGCTCCGTCGGAGGAAACAGCTTGCCTTCCTCTGTGGCCGTAAACAAACCCGTTCCCGCATGCTCCTTCGCACCATATTCAATCAGCGAAGCGGCAGCAGATACGGCAACCTCGAATTGCTGATCGCTCACATAAGCATTCTGGGCGCCATCCAGGACGATCAGCGTCTTGGGAAAGGATTCATGCTCGAACTCCTTGGATTTCCACGAACCGGTCTTCGCCGTCGCGTTCCAGTGAATCCGCGAAATCCGATCGCCATAAACATAATCGCGCACTCCATTAATTTGAGTCGTCTCCCGCCTTGAGGCAGATACTGTTGTATGCGTACCGCCGAGCCGGGATCTATGGATATTCCGGTTCCATTTCGGAATATAAACCGTCCTTGGGAGGACCCTAAATTCCGTGTTCACTTCGATCCGTCCCCGATGCTCCATGATGCCGAAGATATCCTCGCTGATACATTCCGTCCCGGCGAACGCATACCGCCCCCGCTCGAGAGGCGGAGTCTGGAATACGAGCACCCCGGCACCGCGCATGTTCGGGATAATGCTGTCTTCGAATGACCATGAATCGCCGTTATGTCTTTGCAGCACTTCCTTGACGACCAAATACGGCATCGGCAATAACCCGGGGACGTTCACATCGAGCCGAACGCGCACCTGCTCCCCGGCATGAAGCTGATCGCGGCGATCCCGGTCACCGAGAATGTTGCGCTTCGCCTTTACGCGCCTCACCCCGCCAAAGCCCGCTCCGATGACATATACGGATAAGAGGCTGACCATGGAAAAGAGCATGAGAGAGGTTTTCCCTCCTTGAAACAACACGTACAAAAGACATAAGCACCAAACCGTCAATACCGCTGCCAGTCTGGACGGCTGCATGCCATTTAGAAATACGGAAACGGCGCGCCGCATGCTTATCTCCCCATTTGAACAGGCACTTTAACCTGTCGCAAAATAAAGTCCAGCACCGATTCGGGCGTTGCATTATCGAGCCGTGCTTCCGGACGCAGCATAATCCGGTGTGAGAGGACGTAAGGGGCAAGCGTCTTCACATCATCAGGCAGCACGTAGTCACGCTGCTGAAGGAAGGCAAAGGCTTTGGCCGCATTCATGAAGGACAGCGTTGCCCGCGGGCTTGCGCCCAGCATGACGGAAGGGTGCTCCCGCGTTGAGCGGGTGATGTTCAACAAGTAATCGGCAACCGGTTCGCCGATAAATATGTCGCGAATCTCGCGCTGAATTGCGGAGACGGTATCCATATGCGTCACAGGTTTCAGCCTATCCGACAGCTGTCCGTCCTTCGAGGCATACATGAGCTGCTTCTCGGTTGCCGCATCGGGATATCCCAGGCTTAGCTTCAGCATGAAACGGTCAAGCTGCGCCTCCGGAAGCATATAGGTTCCCTCGAAATCAATCGGGTTCTGGGTGGCGCACAGCATGAACGGATGCGGAAGCTCATGCGTCTCCCCGTCCACGGTCACGCTGCGCTCTTCCATGACTTCAAGCAGAGCGGACTGCGTCTTCGTCGTGGCCCGGTTAATCTCATCTGCGAGCAAAATATTGGTCATGACAGGTCCCGGCCGGAAATAAAACATTTCATCTCGGGGGTGAAATACGGATACCCCTGTTATATCACTCGGAAGAATGTCCGGATTGCATTGAATACGCCGGTAATCTCCCTGCATGGATTTAGCCAGTGCTTTGATCAATTGCGTTTTTCCCGTTCCCGGTACATCCTCGATCAGAACATGTCCACCAGCGAGCAGCGCCGTAAGGAGCAATTGGATCTCGAATTCTTTGCCTAGCAGGCACGACTCCAGATTGGATCGCACCGAGGAAATGATTTTCATGGATTCTTGGCTTACGGGCATGTATGACTAACCTCCTGTAAGGGAATAAATACTTAATTTAGTACTATTGTACATGATCGAGGTCGCAGAGTACATTCGCAGCCATATTTTGTTCCTTAACCAACGCCAGACTTGCTTTAAACAGCAAAAAACCCTGGTTGTTTAACCAGGGCAGCATAGATGTCTGAACAGCTATAACATTAGCCTTTTGGCCTCACCAAAAGCGCAGCAAGAAAAGAGAATATGATCGCCGAGGATATCCCTGCACTCGTTACTTCGAATATCCCCGTCACGACCCCGATCCAGCCGTCCCGCTCCAGCTCTGTCAAAGCTCCGTGAACCAGAGAGTTGCCGAAGCTGGTGATCGGAACCGAGGCTCCGGCCCCGGCAAATTTGACAAGCGGTTCATACAGGCCGAACCCGTCGGCAATTGCGCCGGCCACGACGAGGGTGCTCATCGTATGCGCAGGGGTCAGCTTTATAACGTCCATCATGATTTGTCCGATAACGCAGATCAAACCGCCAATGATAAAAGCCCATAAAAACTGCATCAGTTGCTTCCTCCCGTCTCTATAGCTACTGCATGAGCAATGCACGGGATGCTCTCGCCTTGTTGGTATGACAGCGGCGACAACAGGGCACCCGTAGCAACGACCAGCACCTTGTTCAGTTCTCCTTTACGCATCCGGTTCAAGATATGGCCGTAAGTCACAACGGCTGAGCAGCCGCAGCCGCTGCCGCCAGCATTCACGTACTTCTGTTTTTCCAGATCGTAAATCATCAGACCGCAATCGGCAAAAACCGTGCCGTCCATGATGACATCGTTCTGCTTCAGAAGATCCTTGGCAATCGGCAGGCCGACGGATGCCAGGTCGCCGGTCACGATCAAATCATAATCTTTGGCTTGTCTGCCGGTATCTTTAAAATGCTTCGTAATCGTATCGGCCGCAGCGGGGGCCATGGCGGCTCCCATATTGAAGGGATCCTTGATGCCCAGGTCGACGACCTTCCCGATCGTGGCGTATGTGACGCGCGGTCCGTCCCCCTCGCTGGAGACGACGGAGCAGCCTGCTCCCGTTATGGTGTACTGGGCGTACGGAGGCTTTTGCGAGCCGTATTCCGTCGGATAACGGAACTGCTTCTCCACCGTACAGTTATGGCTCGCCGTGCCTGCCATCACATATTTCGCGGAGCCCGAATCCACGATCATCGAAGCGACCGCAAGGCTCTCCATGGAGGTGGAGCAGGCGCCGAAAACGCCGAGATACGGAACGCCAAGCTGCCTTGCTGCGAAGGAGCTGCTGATAATTTGGTTCATTAGGTCTCCGCCTACAAAGAACTGAAGCTGATCCTCCTTAATCCCGGCCTTCTCCGCAGCTTTCCGTGAAGCGTCCTCCAGCAGCTTACGTTCCGCCTTCTCCCATGTTTTCTCATTGATCTCGATGTTGTCGTATATATAATCGAAGTCTTCCGCCAGCGGCCCCTCTCCCTCTTCAGGTCCGACAATCGTACCGGTGCCGATAATGACCGGTTTGTTCTCGAACTGCCACGTTTGACCGATGATCTTCATCTCGCGTTACCTCCCCCCGATGCCGAGCACGGCGTATATGATGCCGATAATAAACGCCGCAACGGTACCGAACACGATCACGGAGCCGGCAAGCTTAAACATGCTAGCTCCCACTCCAAGGACCAGTCCCTCTGCCCGGTGCTCCAAAGCGGCCGAACACATGGAGTTGGCAAAACCCGTAACCGGCACCGCGCTTCCCGCACCGGCCCATTGGGCAATTTTGTCGTATACGCCAAAGCTGGTCAAAATGACGGAAATGATAATAAGAACGGCCACCGTCGGGTTGCTCGCTTCCTTCGTGCTCATATCGAACACGGTCATGAAAAAGCGCTGAATGCATTGACCGATCAAACAGATGAGGCCTCCGACCAAAAAGGCGCGTATACAGTTTTTAAATACGGCGCGGGGAGGCTCATGCTTCTTCGCAATCGCCTGATATTCGGCCGAGCTCATGGTACTGATATCAGACTTGGGCTTTTGGTTGTTGGAACCGGACATTTGGTTACACCTCCGCTGAATATTTAAGTATGGATTCTTCAACCAGCCTCGGAAAGCCATTATGGATATCACTCGATAATCATTATGCTTTGAACGAACTTCCTTTATGTTTGGAAAATCATCCTTAATGCAAAAGCCGCGCGGTGTCATGCTGTTTTGAACGATTCCGTCATCAGGGCGCAAACGGCCGCCACGGTGGTACGGCTCTCATGGGCAAGCATAAATGCAAAAAGACAGCCTTCCGTAACCGGAAAGCTGCCGATCGTAGTTGCTTGATTGAATTTAGCATAAATGTACCGTAACCATTTCGCCCATTAAATCAAAAAGTAATTCAGCAATATGACGAGCAGTATGAAAAGAATGATAATGAGCAGAAACTCGCCGAATTCAGCTTGCCGGCCGTACGATCCCACCCCGTATTCGCCCATATTTCTTCGCCCTTCCCCTGTCCATGACTCATTGACATGTTTTATTCCAGCGTATTCTTCGGGAATCATTTGGTGCTTGGACGATCTATTTTTCCTGAGCAAGCCGCGATTGTTTCATAGCTTGTAATGTAGACTTTTGCGGTATATAGGGGCATACTAAATAGGATGAACTCATACATACCTTTTTCCAAAGGAGCGAATAGCCTATGAATGAATCTACACGCGAATTGTTTCGGACGCTTACTGAATTTCCGGCTGCGCCGGGCTTTGAAAGAGAGCTGCGCGCTTGGGTAAAAAATGCACTCTCCCCATATACCGAAGAATTTGTACAGGATCGGCTCGGCAGCCTGTTTGCTGTACTGCGCGGGAACGACGAAGGTCCGAGAGTCATGGTCGCCGGGCATATGGATGAGGTCGGCTTCATGGTAACCGGCATTACGGAAGCGGGCATGGTGCGCTTTCAGCCGCTGGGCGGCTGGTGGAGCCAGGCCGTTCTGGCTCAGCGCCTGCAGATTATTACCGACAACGGGCCGATTATCGGGGTCGTCGGCTCCATCCCGACCCACCTGCTGGACGAAGCACAGCGCAGCAAGCCGGTCGATATCAAATCCATGTATATCGACATCGGCGCGGACAACAAAGCGGAGGCGGAATCGTTCGGCATCCGTCCGGGGCAGCAGATCGTGCCGATCTGCGAATTTACTCCGCTGGCCAATCCAAAAAAAATCATGGCTAAGGCATGGGATAACCGATACGGCGTCGGCCTGGCCATCGAGCTCGTTCAAGCTCTTCACGGAGAGAAGCTTCCGAATACGGTTTATGCCGGAGCCACCGTTCAAGAAGAGCTCGGACTTCGCGGCGCGCGGACTGCAGCCAACTTGATCCAGCCCGACATTTTCTTCGGCCTTGATGCAAGCGCGGCAAACGATATGATGGGCGACAAGAGCCAATTCGGCCAGCTCGGACAAGGGGCCTTGCTCCGCATCTTCGATCCGACGATGCTGACGCATCGCGGCATGGTGGAATACGTGCAGGATACGGCAGAGACGAATAAGATCAAATATCAGTACTTCGTATCGCCGGGCGGAACGGATGCCGGGCAAGTTCACTTAAGCGGCATCGGGGTTCCATCTACGATCATCGGCATTTGCTCCCGGTATATCCATACCTCGTCGTCCATCATCCACACGGATGACTACGAAGCAGCCAAGGAGCTTCTGATCAAGCTGGTAAAAGGGCTCGACCGGACGACCCTCCAAACGATTCTGGACCGGGCTTAACCGTAAACGGACTAACTAAATCAAAAGGGATAAAGCCAGCCTCCACTAAACGGGACTGACCCCATAGCGTAAGGCAAATTAAACACCTTCAAGAGAAGGATCCGTGTCGAAAGATATGGGGACAATCTTGGAGGTGTTTTTGCGTTGGCAAGAATCTGCTGTCCGGTGAAATTGGGAAGAAACATTGAAATGTGCCTGGCTGGCTGGTATTACAGTGAGAGAAAGAGAAGTCATGGGGCAATTGAACATGCGAAATAGGAGACAAGCGGAAGACCTGGAGAGTTGGCGTAGTGGTCCATGGAACCGGTGACAGTCCAATGTCGGCAAGCCGTTCTTCCTGTCCATTGCCGAGTGCAGGAGAAGTTCATATGTATCAGCATTTCCAAAGCAAGATCGGATCAGATGGATGAAGGAGTTCATGTTATAGTGGAGGAAGTAAAGCGCGAGTTCGGAAATCGCTGGTAAATATCATATCTTGGTCGAAGGGAGCGAGGCTTATCATGGAGCATAAGGAAAAAGTGTACAACACCGCGGTGGAAGCGACGCTGGAGGTCATCGGCGGAAAGTGGAAACCGGTCATTCTTTTTCATCTTACTTTCGGGAAAAGACGCAATAGCGAATTGTTAAGCCTGATTCCCCAAATCACCCAGAAAATGCTGACACAGCATCTGCGTGAGCTGGAAGAGGAGGGCATTATCGTACGTAAAATTTATAATCAGGTTCCGCCCAAGGTGGAGTATGAACTGAGCGAGTATGGCTGGAGCTTAAAGGAAATTCTGCATCTGATGTGCCGATGGGGAGATGCTCATATCGAGCGAAAATACGGCGAGTCCGCAACCGTTCTGGAAAAGCCGCTGCTTGAGGAATCCCATTAACAAGCAGAACAGAGCCGGCTAATATAGCCGGCTCTCTTGTGCAATCCGAAAACGGAATTACCGTTCATGTTCTGGTTGTGACGAGGTGAACGGAAGAAGCGCTCTCGGCTGCCTTGTTTCGGGAGCTTCAGTTACTGCCCGGTGTTTATGGAATGACCTTGCGACGCCGGAGCTCGTCAAAGATATTCAGGAACATGGCTTCCGTATCGACATACTCATGAAAACCGAAGCGGCGGGCCTTTGAGCCGTCCGCAAAGAAATCATAGTCCCAGGAGAACACGAAATCGCCGAATTTCCAGGATGAGACCTCTTGGTAAGAGTGCTTCGCAAGCCCATGCTTCTCAACCATGCGATTCCAGACCGGCTCCTTATCTGCCATGACCGTTTCCAGATTCATCTGCAGAGGCGGTGCGGTTTCCATCTCGAAATACTGCGCAATCTTCGGCCATAACTCGTTCCACCGGAACAGGTCCCCGTTCGCAATATTGAAGGCTTGATTGGCGCAGCGTTCATCGGTTGCCGCCCAAACGGTCGCCTTGGCAAGCAGACCGGCATCGGTCATCTCCAGCAGGCTGTGATAGGCTCCCGGCTTACCGGGAAAACGCAGGGGAATGCCAAGCTCTTTCGAAATCGACGCATATACGGCAATGACCATGGCCAGATTCATCGGGTTTCCAAGAGCGAAACCGCTGACAACGGAGGGACGCAGCGCTGACCAGGTCCAAGCTTTGCCCTTCTGCCGTTCCTCGAGGAAGTTCTGCTGATCGATATTGAATTCCGGCGGCATATGGTTCGCATCCGTCTCCCGGGCCGGCGTCTTGAATGGACCGAGATGAGCGCCGTACACTTTGTAGCCCTGCATTAGGCTTACATGCTGCAGGTTAGCGGCAACGGGCTCGATCGCTTCCACGACATGGACGAGCATGGCCAAATTCGGCGCGACGAGCTCGGCCCACGTCGGCCGATCCTGGTATGCCGCATAGAAAATATGCGTCACTTCGGTCAAGCCGCTTAATTTGGCGGCCGTATCCTCCCGGTCCAGCAGGTCGGCCGATACATAACGAACGCGGTTCGTGGACTCCCCGCCTCGGCGCGATACGCCGATGATATCCCAGTCGGGAAGCGTCGCAAGGTACTCGATGAGGTTGCGGCCAATCACCCCGTTGGCCCCTACAACCAAAGCCGTTTTTAGCGAATGATGTGAACGTTGATCC
>k87-743774_pt1 | contig 14721 bp, 13 predicted proteins | sample MGYA00084031_6733416 | MGnify analysis MGYA00084031
AAGGGGGTGCGCAGCCGGTCTAAACCGGCCGCCGGGCGGGAAGGTTAGGGAGGTGAACGCCACGGAAAAGGACGGGTCGCGATGCGCTTTGTGACCGTGTTGGCCGCCTCGGTGCTTCCCGGGCTGGCGTGGGTCTGGTTCTTTTACCGGCAGGACCGCTACGACAAGGAGCCGCCGGCCCGGATCGCCATCACCTTTGTGGCGGGAATGGCGGCCGTGGTCCCCGCCGCCCTGATCCAGCTTCCCTTCAGGGAATGGCTGCTGGAGCCGAGTGGGCTGGTCGCCCGGTTTCTCGCGGCCTTCCTGGTGGTGGGACTGGGGGAGGAAGCGATGAAGCTCCTCTCGGTCTACCTTGCCGCCTACCGGCACGAAGCCTTCGACGAGCCGCTGGACGGGATCATCTACGCGGTCACCGCCTCGCTGGGGTTTGCGGCTTTGGAAAACCTTTTTTACGCGTGGAACTTCGGCATCGAAGTGGCGCCGGTCCGGGCCGTGGTCACCACTCTGGCGCACGCGTCCTTCGGCGGGGTGGCCGGCTTTTATCTCGGGATCGCGCCGCGGGGCACGCCGGAAGGCGTTGGCTTGATCCTGCGGGGCCTGTTCATTGCGGCCCTCCTCCACGGAGTCTACGACTTTCTGATCTTGTCCCGGCTCCTCCATCCCGTCTTTGGCCTGCTCATCGTCTACCTCACCTACCGCTTCGTCGCCGGCAAGATCCGCCGGCTCCGGCGGCGCCGCGTGCGCTAGGCCTTCCACCCTCATCGACAACGATGGATCCATTGTGTTAGATTAAAGGAGGTCAATGTGCTCAAGAATCCGAAGAGGAGGAGGCTTGAGGGATGGCGGGCCACTCCAAATGGGACAACATCAAACACAAGAAGGCGAAAGAAGACGCCCGGCGCGGCAAAATTTTCACCAAGATGGCCCGGATGATCTCGGTCGCCGCTCGTGAGGGCGGGCCTGACCCTGAGTCCAACTTCAAGTTGAGGGTGGCCATCGAAAAGGCCAAGTCCTTCAACGTGCCCAACGAGAACATCGAGCGCGCGATCAAGCGGGGCATCGGTGAGCTTGAGGGAGAGTCCTACGAGGAGCTCGTCTATGAGGGCTACGGTCCCGGCGGCGTCGCGGTGATGCTGCAGATCATGACCGACAACCGCAACCGCACCGCCTCTGAGATCCGGCACATTTTCTCCCGGTACGGCGGGAGCTTGGGCGAGTCGGGCTGCGTCGCATGGATGTTCAGCCGGAAGGGCGAGATCCGCATCGCCAAAGAAGGCGTGGACGAAGACGAGCTGATGATGGCGGCGGTCGAGGCCGGCGCGGACGACGTCGAAGTGGGCGAAGACGAGTTCATCGTGGTGACGGAGCCCGAGTCGTTCCGCTCGGTGCGGGAAGCCCTGGAGGCGGGCGGCTGGAAGATCTCCTTCTCGGAAGTGACGATGCGGGCCAACAGCACCGTCACCGTGGAAGGAGAGACTGCGAAGAAGCTCCTCGCGCTGCTGGACGCGCTGGAGGAGCACGACGACGTCCAGGACGTCTTCGCCAACCTGGACATCTCCGAAGAATCGCTGCAGGCGATCCAGAGTTGATAGGAATTTGTTGATACTCCACCTTCCCCTTGGAAATGCTAAAGGCGCCAACGCCTAGCATTGCGAGGGGGAAGTCCCATGGGGACGCGAGAGCGGTGGATCGTCATCGCAGCCGGCACGTTTCTCTTCTTGGCCACGTTGGGCTACACGTACGCCCGGTTCACCCGCTTCCCTGAGCCGGCGGGGCGGCCCGAGGCGCGGGGAGAAAGCGTGCTGGAGGACGGAGCTGAGCTGGTGCTGCGCCACGTCGCGGACGGAGGTGCGGTCACCGCCAGTGAAGTGATCCCGGTCGGCGAGGAACTGGTCGGTCTTTCTCTCAGCGAGGTGCGGGGCCTCAAGCCCCACTGGACGGTCCTCAGTTTCTCACCGTCTCGCCTGGTCGTCGACGTGCCGTGCGAGCCGGAAGGGCCCGGCGGCTTTATCGGCCAGCGGGACGGGGCCGTAGCCATCTTCGCCGGACGGCGCGACGGATGCCACCAGCTGGTGGAGCTCACCGGGCTCCGGATCGAAAGCCTTTCCGCTGAGGCGCAGCAGGCGGTCGCGGAGGGCATCGAGTACGAAAGCCCCGGGGATCTGCCCCAGCTCCTGGAAGGCCTCGTTTCTACCCGGTGAGCCGCGGGCGGAGGACCCGGCGAAGGAGTTGCCGCGATCGATCCCGAAAGACACCCGTTGATCGTGAGCAGCGGAAATCCCGCTGAGCCGGGGAGGCTGGGGCGTCTTGATCATCATGGGGATCGATCCAGGCACAGCGACCAGCGGCTACGGGGTGGTCGAGCTGCGGGCAGGGGCCCTGGCGGCGCGGGCGTACGGCGCCATTGAAACCCCGGCGCATCTGAGCCTTCCGGACCGTCTGGAGCAGATCTTTCAGGAGATGCATGCGCTGCTGGAGGCGCATCGGCCCGACGCGGTCGCCGTGGAACAGCTCTATTTCAGCCGCAACACCACCACGGCGTTCTCGGTGGGACAGGCCCGGGGCGTCTTTCTCCTCGCGGCCGCGCAGCGCAAGATCCCCGTGGCGGAGTACGCGCCCCACCAGGTGAAGCTGGCGGTGACCGGAGAAGGCCGCGCGGACAAGCGCCAAGTGGCGTTCATGGTTCGGGCTTTGCTGAAGCTTTCTGAGTTCCCCAAGCCGGACGACGTCGCGGACGCGCTGGCCATCGCCATCTGCCATGCCCATCACCACGGCGCTTCCAGCCGGATGGCCCGCCTGACCGGCGGCACGGCGGGATATGCCGGTGGTGAAGGGCTTTGATCCGTTTCCTGAGAGGCGTCGTCTTGGAGTGGTCCCCGGGGGCGTTGATCCTCGACGTCCAGGGCGTGGGCTACCAGCTGTTCATCCCCGACGGCTACGACGGGAGCATCGTCAAGCTCGGCGGAGAGCTGAGCCTCTTTGTTCACACCCACGTGCGGGAAGATGCCATCCAGCTCTACGGGTTTGCCTCCCGGGAAGAGCTTTCGATGTTTGAGACGCTGCTGGGCGTCAGCGGGGTCGGGCCGCGCCTTGCCCTGGCCATCGTGGCGCATCTGCGGCCGGAGGCTTTGGCCCGGGCGGTGATGGAAGGCGAGGAGCGGGCGCTGACTAAGATTCCGGGCGTGGGCAAGAAGACGGCGGCCCGCATCGTCTTGGAGCTGAAGGACAAGGTGAAAGAGATGGCAGCCCCCTCGGCCGGGACGGCGGCCGGGGAACGCCCGGCGGCGGGTTCGCCTGCTTCGCCCGTGGACGACGCGGTCGCGGCGCTGGTGGCCTTGGGCTTTTCCGAAGGGGTGGCCAGCGACGCGGTGCGGCAGGCGGTGGGAGCTGCCGAGGCGGAGGACGTCGAGGGGCTGATCAAGGCCGCACTGAGGCGGCTTGACCGGGTGGGCTAGGCCCTGAGCGCACGGATTTCGAGCCGCTGAGCCCTGGCGAACAGGAGGCGATGAGAGATGGCCCTCGGCGATGAACGCATCCTCGGGCCGGCGCGAAAAATTGATGAGGACGAGGTCGAGGCGTCGCTCAGGCCCCGCACCCTCTCGGAATACGTGGGGCAGGCCCGCATCAAGGAGAAGCTCAGCGTCTTCGTGGAAGCGGCCAGGGCCCGGGGCGACGCCCTGGATCACGTGCTGCTCCACGGCCCGCCGGGGCTGGGCAAGACGACGCTGGCTCACATCATCGCCTGCGAGATGGGCGTCGGCATCCGGGTGACGTCGGGCCCGGCCATTGAGAAACAAGGGGATCTGGTGGCGATCCTCACCAATTTGGAGCCCCGGGACGTGTTGTTCATCGACGAGATCCACAGGCTGAACAGGACCGTGGAGGAAGTGCTTTACCCGGCCATGGAGGACCGGGCTGTCGACATCATCATCGGCAAGGGCCCCGGCGCCCGCTCGGTTCGCCTGGAGCTGCCCCCGTTTACGCTGGTAGGCGCCACCACCCGGGCCGGGTTGCTCACCTCGCCGCTGCGGGACCGCTTCGGCGTCATCGAGTCGCTGGACTTCTACGACACCTCCGAGCTGACGCAAGTGGTGGCCCGCGCCGCCCGGGTGCTCGATATCGCGATCGACCAGGAGGGGGCGGTGGAGATCGCCCGCTGCTCTCGCGGAACGCCCCGCATCGCGATCCGGCTGCTCCGCCGGGTGCGGGACTACGCTCAGGTGCGGGCGGACGGCCGGATCACCCGCCGGGTGGCCCGGGAGGCCTTGGACCTTTTGGAAGTGGACGAGATCGGGCTCGACCGGACCGATCGCAAGCTGCTCCTGGCCATCATCGAGAAATTCGAGGGCGGTCCGGTGGGCCTTGAGACGCTGGCGGCGGCCACCAGCGAGGACGTGGATACCATCGAGGACGTCTACGAACCCTTTCTCATGCAGCTGGGCTTTTTGCAGCGCACTCCCCGGGGCAGGGTGGCCACCGCCCTGGCCTACCGCCACCTGGGGCGGCCCCTGCCCCGCAAGCGAGGGACGGAGACCGGCGGCGTTCAAGAGGCGCTGTTTTGATTCCCGCATGGGGGGAGCGGCATGACGGAGTTCGGGCGGACGCTGATCATCCTCGGCCTGGTTTTGGCCGGGTTTGGGCTGGTCATCACGGTGGCCGGGCGAGTGCCCTTCCTGGGCCGCCTTCCAGGGGATATTTACATCAAGAGGGAAGGGTTTGTCTTCTACTTCCCGCTGGCTACGTCCCTGGTGATCAGCCTCATCTTGACGTTGATCTTCACCTTGTTCCGCAGGTGAACCGCATAAAGCGCCCGGCGGTGTCCCACGATACCTGGTGGATATCGTGGGAGGTTCGCCGAGAGGCCATGATCGACCAGCGGGACCTGTTCTGGCGGCTCTTTCAGCGCTCCGGTCACATCGGGGCGTACCTTTTGTATGCCTGGCACGGGGGATCCCGGGAAAGCCACGGGGCTGAGAGCCAGCGGGCCGCGGCGTGCGGCGAGGCGGAGGACGGGGATACCGCAAGCGTTACTTCTGTAAACGGCCGGAAGGGCGACGCAGCGCAGGCCGGCCGGTAGGGAGGACGACGGAGTGGCCCTTTACAAGACGGAGGCCATCGTGCTTCGCACACGGAACCTGGGCGAGGCGGACCGCATCGTCACTCTCTACACGCGCGATCGGGGCAAGGTAGAGGGCGTCGCCCGGGGAAGCCGCAGGGCGAAAAGCCGGCTGACCGGGGCGACGCAGCTCTTCACCTACGGCCGGTACTTGATGTTCTCCGGCCGCAGCCTTGACACGGTGAGCCAGGCGGAGATCGTTGAGAGCTTCGCGGGCCTCCGGGAAGACTTGACCAAAATGGCTTACGCGAGTTACATCGCGGAACTCCTAGACGTCACCGTCGAGCTGGGAGAGCCCAGCGAAGACCTTTTTGAGCTCGTGCACGGCGCCTTGGCCGCCGTCGACCGGGGGCTCCCGCCGGATTTGGTGGCCCGGTGGTTTGAGCTGCGGCTCATGGATCTCTTAGGCTATCGCCCGCAGCTGGAAGCCTGCGTCAGCTGCAGGACGGGAGTGGAGGAGGGCCACTTCAGCGCGGGGGAAGGCGGGCTGCTCTGCCCTGGCTGCCGCGTAAAGGATCCCACGGCCTTGCCGGTGGGCCGCTCCGCCGTCCAGTGGATGAAGCGCCTGCTGGTGACGGATGCAAGCCGGCTCGGGGTCATGCGGCCATCGGAACGGGACAGCCGGGTGCTGGAAACCGTGGGGCGCGCCTACATCGATTTTCGCTTGCCCCGGCCCCTCAAGTCGGTCGGGTTCCTCGCTTCCATCAACGAGTTGGCCTGACGGCGGCCGGCTCCGGCCGCCGTTGACGAGCCGGGCTCCGCTGTGGTATTTTTACCGTGATCTGGTGTTCTTTGACGCGTGCCACATCGTCCTGTGACCGCAGATGACAAAGAGGAGTAGGCGGGTACGCGGCTCTCGCCGGCGGGCCTCGCGCACCGCGGCATAGAGACCCGGGTCACCGGCTGCAAGCCCGGGGAGGGCCCGCCGCTGAAGGCGCTTTGGATGCGTGGGATGTCAATGAAGGGGGTCGCGGCAGGGCGGGCCGCGGCCAATCAGGGTGGAACCGCGGAAGAGTCCTTCCGTCCCTGCGGGCAGCAGGGCGGAAGGATTTTTGATGTCCGGGAGGAGGCGTGCGATGAACTTCCAAGAGCTGATTTTTGCCCTAAACCGCTTCTGGGCGGAGCAGGGGTGCGTGGTGGTGCAGCCCTACGATATGGAAGTGGGGGCAGGAACGTTTCACCCGTCCACTTTCCTGCGGGCCCTGGGACCCGAGCCCTGGAAAACCGCCTACGTGCAGCCGTCCCGCCGGCCTACCGACGGGCGCTACGGCGAGAACCCCAACCGCCTGCAGCATTACTATCAATATCAGGTGATCCTCAAGCCGTCTCCCGACAACGTGCTCGAGCTGTACCTGGATTCCCTGCGGAGCCTGGGCATTGACCCCAGGCAGCACGACATCCGGTTCGTCGAGGACGACTGGGAGTCGCCCACCTTGGGCGCCTGGGGCCTGGGGTGGGAGGTGTGGCTCGACGGGATGGAGATCACGCAGTTCACCTACTTCCAGCAGGTGGGCGGGATCGAGCTGCGGCCGGTCTCCGCCGAGATCACCTACGGGCTCGAGCGCATCGCCATGTACATGCAAAACGTGAACAGCGTGTTTGACCTGGAATGGGTGGACGGCATCACGTACGGCGACGTCTTTCACCAGAACGAAGTGGAGCAGTCTACCTACAATTTCGAAGCGGCGGACACCGCGATGCTCTTTCAGCTTTTCGACAGCTACGAGCGGGAAGCCATGCGCCTCCTCGACATGGAGCTGGTCCTGCCGGCCTACGACTGGGTGCTCAAGTGCTCGCACACCTTCAACTTGCTGGACGCCCGGGGAGCCATCAGCGTCACGGAGCGGACAAGCTACATCGGCCGAGTCCGCCATCTCGCCCGGCGGACCGCCGAGGCCTACTTGAGATCCCGGGAACGCCTTGGGTTCCCGCTCCTGGCCAAGGCCGCCAAGGAGGTGCAGGCGCGGTGAGACAGGAAACGCTGCTCCTGGAGATCGGGATGGAGGAGTGCCCGGCCCGTTTCGTCGGCCCTGCCCTGGAGGAGCTGGGGCGGCTCGCCGCGGAGCGGCTGGCGGACGCGCGGATCGCGCACGGCGCGGTCCGCACCTTGGGTACGCCGCGGCGGCTGGCCGTGCTGGTGGAGGACGTCGCAGCCCACCAGGCGGAGCTGACCCGGGAAGTGAAAGGGCCCCCGGCCCGGGCGGCGTTTGACCCGTCGGGCGCGCCGACGCGCGCGGCCTTGGGCTTTGCCGCGAGCCAGGGTGTGGCCGTGGAGGAGCTGGTGGTAAAGGAGACGGAAGGCGGCGCGTACGTTTACGCTGTCCGGCGCGAGGCCGGGAGGCCAACCCGGGATGTGCTGCCCGCGGTCCTTCACTCGCTGGTCACCTCGCTCAAGTTCCCCAAGTCGATGCGGTGGGGCAACGGGACGCTGCGGTTCGCCCGGCCCATCCGCTGGCTGGTGGCCCTGCTGGGCGACGAGGTCGTCCCCTTTGAGCTGGAAGGGGTGACCGCCGGCCGTGCGACCCGAGGGCACCGCACGCTGGCGGACCGGGCCATTGAGCTCGAAAGCGCCGGCCGGTACGTCGAGGTCCTGCGGGAGCAGGGGAAGGTCCTCGTGGACGTGGCCGAGCGCAGGGCGAGCATCCTCCGGCAGGTGGAGACCCTGGCCCGGCAGGCCGGCGGCCAGCTGGTCATGGACGAGGCGCTGCTGGACGAGGTGACCCATCTGGTGGAGTGGCCCACCGCGCTGCTGGGCTCCTTCGACCCTCGCTTCCTGGAGGTGCCCGAAGAGATCTTGATCACCACCATGAAGGAGCACCAGAGGTATTTCCCGGTCCGGGCCGGAAAGCTGCTGCCGGTCTTTGTCGCGGTGAGGAACGGGGACGAGACCGCCCTCGACGTGGTGCGGGCCGGCAACGAGCGAGTGCTGGCGGCCAGGCTGGCCGACGCCAGGTTCTTTTACGAAGAAGACCTGAAGCGACCGCTGGCCGACCGCGTGGACCAGCTCAAAGGGATCCTGTTCCAAGAGCGGCTGGGGAGCCTGTGGGACAAGGTGGAGCGGGTCCGGCGGATCATCCGGCAGGTGAGCGAGGGATACTCTGGAGAGGTGAGGGCCAAAGCCGAGCGGGCGGCGTTCCTGGCCAAGGCCGACCTGGTCACGCAGGTGGTTTACGAATTTCCGGAGCTCCAAGGGGTGATGGGCCGCGCCTACGCCCTGGCGTCCGGTGAGGATCCGGAGGTGGCGGAGGCCATCCTGGAGCATTACATGCCGCGGCACGCGCACGACCGGCTGCCCGCCACGGAAGCCGGGGTCTTGGTGAGCTTGGCGGACAAAGCGGACACCATCGTCGGGTGCTTCGCCGTGGGCCTTGAGCCCACGGGTTCCACGGATCCTTACGCCTTGCGCAGGCAGGCCCTGGGCATCATCCGCACGCTGCTGCTTCACCGCCCGCCCGTCACGCTCAGCCGCCTCCTGGAAGCGGCAGCCGAGGGGCACCAAGGCGTTATCGACGAGCCGCAGGCCGTGCTCAGCCGGGTCCTGGAGTTTTTCGCGGGGCGCCTGAGGACCCTGCTCTCGGAGGAGGGGGTCCGCCACGACCTGGTCGACGCCGCCCTGGCGCTGGGCGTCGGGGACGTCCCGGCCGCGTGGGACCGGGCGATGGCCCTGAAGGCCCTATCGGAGACCGACGTGTGGGAGGCTTTGGTGGTGGCGTACCAGCGGGCCGCCAATCTGGCCAAGAAGGCCGGCGCCGGGACTTCGGTGGATCCCGCCCTCTTCGCCCACGAGGAAGAAGGGGAGCTTTGGCGGGCGCTGCAGCAGGTCCGGGAGGAAGCGGGGCAGCATGCGGCGGAGGGCCGCTACCGGCAGGCGCTGGAGGCCCTCGCGAAGCTGCGGGCTCCGGTGGATGCCTTCTTCGCGGCGGTCCTGGTCATGGCGGACGATCCCGCCGTGCGGGACAACCGGCTGGCGCTTCTCAAGGGGGTCGTCGAAGCGTTTCGAGGCGTTGCAGACCTGTCATTTGTCACATCCAAGTGATGGAGGAAAAGTCCGCCTGCCCGGCGAAACACAATGACCGCGCGGGATTTTGCCCGCAGGGACCGATTTTGTCCCGCGCCCGGCGTGCGGCACCGTGAGCAAAGGGCGCGAGGGGATCTTTCGCGAAGGAGCGCGGCTGGGCTGCGCCGGCCGCGTCGTGGATACGGAGGACGAAAAGGAGGATCTCGATGGCAGCCAAGAAGATGGTGTACTTTTTCGGCAACGGACATGCCGAAGGCGACCGGGGGATGCGCAACCTCCTGGGCGGCAAAGGCGCAAACCTGGCCGAGATGACGAGCCTGGGCATTCCGGTTCCGCCGGGCTTTACGATCACGACGGAAGTCTGCATCGAGTACTACAACAACGGCAAGAAGTGGCCGGAGGGCCTTGAGGAGCAGGTAAAAGAGGCCATCGCCAAGGTGGAGCAGGCGATGGGCGCCGAGTTCGGCTCGGTGGAGAATCCTCTGCTCCTTTCGGTCCGTTCAGGCGCGCGCGTCTCGATGCCCGGCATGATGGACACCATCCTCAACCTGGGCCTCAACGACCAGGCCGTCGAGGGGCTGGCCAAGAGGACCAACAACCCGCGGTTTGCGTACGACAGCTACCGCCGGTTTATCCAGATGTACAGCGACGTGGTGCTCGGCGTGGACCACTCCAAGTTCGAGCGCCTCATCGACGAAATGAAGGAGAAGAAGGGCGTCAAGCTCGACACCGAGCTGGACGCGGACGACCTGAAGGCTTTGGTCGAGCAGTTCAAGGCGCTGGTGCAGCAGGAGGTGGGCGGCTTCCCCGAGGATCCGTGGGAGCAGCTCAAGGGCGCGATCAACGCCGTGTTCGATTCGTGGAACAACCCGCGGGCCATCCGCTACCGCAAGATCCACGACATCCCCCACGATTGGGGCACGGCGGTGAACGTCCAGAGCATGGTCTTCGGCAACCTGGGCGAGACCAGCGGCACCGGCGTGGCCTTCACCCGCGACCCGGCCACGGGCGAGAAGGTCTACTACGGCGAGTATCTCATCAACGCCCAGGGCGAGGACGTGGTCGCGGGGATCCGCACGCCCGAGCCGTTGGCCGCGCTGGAGCAGCAGATGCCCGAGGTGTACCGCCAGCTGACCGACGTGTTTGAGCGCCTCGAGAAGCACTACAAGGACATGCAGGACGTGGAGTTCACCATCCAAGAGGGCAAGCTCTACATGCTCCAGACCCGCTCCGGCAAGCGGACGGCCCAGGCTGCGGTGAAGATCGCCGTCGACATGGTCCGGGAGGGGCTCATCGACGAGAAGACCGCGCTGCTGCGGGTCGAGCCCGAACAGCTGGACCAGCTCCTCCACCCGACCATCAGCGAGAAGGCGCGCAAGTCCGCGACGGTGCTGGCCACGGGCATCGCGGCCTCGCCCGGCGCCGCCGTGGGGCGGGTGGTCTTCACGGCTGCCGACGCGGAAGCGTGGAAGGAGCGGGGCGAGGACGTGATTCTCGTCCGGCTGGAGACCTCTCCGGAAGACATCGGCGGCATGGACGCCGCGAAGGGCATCCTCACCGCCCGGGGCGGCAAGACGTCCCACGCGGCCGTGGTGGCGCGCGGCATGGGCAAGCCCTGCGTCACCGGCGCGGGCGAAATCAAGATCGACGAGGAGAACCGCCAGTTCACCGTGGGCCAGCACACGGTGAAAGAGGGCGATTGGATTACCCTGGACGGCTCCACCGGCGAGGTGTTCCTGGGCCAGCTGGCTCTGGAGCAGCCTGAGGTGACCGGCGACTTCGCCCAGATCATGGAGTGGGCCGACAAGCATCGCGCCCTCAAGGTGCGCACCAACGCGGACACGCCGCACGACGCCGAGGTCGCGAGGAACTTCGGCGCCGAGGGCATCGGCCTGTGCCGTACGGAGCACATGTTCTTCGGCGAGGGCCGGATCCTCGCGGTGCGGGAGATGATCCTGGCCCAGGATTCGGAGAGCCGGAAACGGGCCCTCGACAAGCTGCTGCCGATGCAGCGGGGCGACTTCTACGGCATCTTCAAGGCGATGGAGGGGTATCCGGTCACCATCCGCCTGCTGGATCCGCCGCTGCACGAGTTCCTCCCGCAGGATGCGGAGGCGCAGGCGCAGGTCGCCAAGGAGCTGGGCGTCACCGTCGAGGAAGTCCGCCGCCGGGTGCAGCAGTTGCATGAGTTCAACCCGATGCTGGGCCACCGGGGCGTCCGGCTCGCCATCACGTATCCTGAGATCTACGAGATGCAGGTGCGGGCCATCTTCGAAGCCGCGACGCAGCTGGCCAAGGAAGGCGTCAAGGTGATTCCGGAAGTGATGATCCCGCTGGTCGGCACCGTGCGCGAGCTGGAGGAGATCAAGGCTTCCCTGGTCAAGGTGGCCGAGGAGGTCATGAGCGAAGCCGGGGTGCGGGTGGAGTACCAGTTCGGCACCATGATCGAGGTGCCGCGGGCGGCGCTCCTGGCCGACAAGATCGCGCAAGAGGCCGAGTTCTTCTCCTTCGGGACGAACGACCTCACGCAGCTCACCTTCGGCTACAGCCGGGACGACGCCGGCCACTTCCTCCCGGCCTACCTGGACAAGGGCATCCTGGAGAAGGATCCCTTCCAGAGCCTGGACCAGGACGGCGTAGGCCAGCTGGTGCAGATCGGCGTGGAGCGCGGCCGCAAGACCCGGCCCAACCTCAAGGTCGGCATCTGCGGCGAGCACGGCGGCGATCCGGCGTCGGTGAAGTTCTGCCACCGGGTGGGCATGGACTACGTCAGCTGCTCGCCCTTCCGGGTGCCCATCGCCCGGCTGGCCGCGGCGCAGGCCAATATCGAGTCGCCGCGCTAAACCGGCACTGAGAGAACGCGAGATCGGTCGTACGTAGGCTGGCGGGGCCAGCGGCTGCCAAACATCCGTTTGGACGTTTCGCTCGGGGGGTGGAGGACTTGGCTTCCCCTTGCCGAAGTGATAAGTCCAAGATGAGGTGGTCGCGATGCCCCGCCACCTGCCTCCTGAGCTCATCGACGAGGTGAGAGAGCGCACCGACATCGTCGAGGTCGTCTCTCGCTACGTAAAGCTGGAACGGTCCGGTCGAAGGCTGCGCGGGCTTTGCCCCTTTCATTCCGAGAAGACCCCGTCGTTTTACGTCGAACCGGAGAAGCAGCTGTTTCACTGCTTCGGTTGTCACGCCGGCGGGAACGTGTTCAACTTCCTCATGCGCCTTGAAAATGCGCCTTTCGTCGAGGTGGTGACGCGCCTGGCCGAGGAGGCGGGCATCGCCGTCCAGACCGGGGAGCTCACGCCGCAGGAGGCCCAGAGGCACCATGAGCTGGAGGAGATCCGCCGGGCGCTGCATCTCGCGGCTCGCTTCTATGTCCGGGCGCTCTATTCCGAGGCCGGAGAGGAGGCCCGCCGCTATCTCAAGAGCCGGGGAGTGAACGCCGAGGTCGCCCGGGTGTTCGGACTGGGCTACGCCCCCGATGCCTGGCACGCCCTGCACGAGCACCTGCGGGCCGAAGGCGTATCCGAAGAGATCGCCGTGAAGGCGGGGTTGTTGGGTCAAGGCGAACGCGGGCCTTACGACTGGCTGCGCCACCGGATCGTCTTCCCCATCATCGACGTGCGGGGAAGGGTGGTGGGCTTTGGAGGCCGCGTCCTTGCCGGAGACGGTCCCAAGTACCTGAACACGGCGGAGTCCCCCGTGTTCTCCAAGCGCCGCCAGCTCTACGGCCTCCACCTCGCCAAGGAGCAGGCGGCCCGCACCGGGCGGATCGTCGTGGTCGAGGGGTATATGGACGTGGTGGGGCTGTACCGGCACGGGTTCCCCGGCGCCGTGGCTTCCCTGGGCACGGCGTTCACGGAGGCCCAAGCGCGGCTCCTCAAGCGGTTCGCCGGAGAAGTGGTGCTGGCGTACGACGCCGATGCCGCGGGACAGGCTGCCACCTTGCGAGGCATGGAGATTTTGAAGCGGGAAGGGCTCGCCGTGAGGGTGGCGCGCCTTCCCGAAGGGCACGATCCCGATTCCCTGGTGCGGGAACGGGGGCTTGACGCGTTCCGGCAGGTGCTGGATGAGAGCTTGCCCCTGGTGGAGTACCAGATGGAAGAGGCTTTGCGGGGTGCCGATCTCAGCCGGGTGGAGGGCCGGGTGGAGGCGGTGGAGCGCCTGCTGCCGATCCTGGCCGGGATTGAGAGCCCCGTGGGGCGCGAGGGCTACATCGCCCAGCTGGCGGCGAGGCTCGGTGTATCCCGGGCGTCGCTGGCGGAGTCGCTCGAGGCGTATCTCGCCGAGGAGAGGGACCGCGGGCCCCGTCGGCAGGGGTTGGTGCTCCGGCATAATCTGACCAGGGGACGTTATACTAATAGAGATCTTGGGCCTCGTCCGGCCGGAGGACGGGCCGGCGGCGCCGTCGGGGGAACCAGGCCCGGGGCGATCGCGCATGCCAGCGAGCGCGATCTCTTGCGCTGGCTGCTGGAGGAGCCGCAGCGGGCGGTCCAGGTGCGCGACGCCGTGGGCGAAGAGCCGTTTGGCGCAGCCGAGTACAACCAGTTGTTTCGCTGGCTCTTGACGCAAGGGGAGACGGATGCGCGTGGCGAAACACTGGTGGGTCGCATTGACGATCCGGAGCTGGCGGCGGTGGCCGGGGCCCTCCTGATGCAGGGCCCGCTTCCTCCGGGCCCCTTTGAGGCGTACCTTACCAGGGTAAAAGAGGTTTCTCTTCGCCGGCAAGTGAAGGAGTTGGAGGCGACACTCAGTCAATTGATGAGCGAGGATCGACCCAGCCTGGCTGCGCTGGCCCGGCTGGTCCAGCGATACAAGGATTTGCGGGATCGTTTGGGTACGGCGGTGGGCGGTGTCAAGATCCGGGAATGAGAGGAGGGATGCGAGATGGCGGGCAAGGAAGAGCTGATCGAACTCGAGAGCATCAAGGAGCTCATGGAGAAGGGGAAGCGGCAAGGGAATCTCACCTATAACGAGATCATGAACGCCTTGCAGGACATCGACCTCACCGCGGAGCAAATCGACGAGATTTATGAACGTTTCAGCAACCAGGGCATCGACATCTTGCCTGACGGCGGCGAGACGGCCGACGAGGTCAAGGACGATGTCGACGAGGGCGACGCCGTGGATCCCGGGGACGAGCGGGACGAGGATCTCGACCTGGACGTCCCGGAAGGGGTCGCTCTAGACGATCCGGTGAGGATGTACCTCAAAGAGATTGGTCGCGTCCCTCTGCTAACCGCCGAGGAAGAGATTGAGCTGGCGAAAAGGATCGAGCAGGGCGATGAAGAGGCGAAGCGCCGCCTCGCGGAGGCCAACCTCAGGCTGGTGGTGAGCATCGCCAAGCGGTACGTGGGCCGCGGCATGCTCTTCTTGGATCTGATCCAGGAAGGAAACCTCGGTCTGATCAAGGCCGTGGAGAAGTTCGACTTCCGCAAGGGGTTTAAGTTCAGCACGTACGCGACCTGGTGGATCCGCCAGGCCATCACCCGGGCCATCGCGGATCAGGCGCGGACGATCCGGATCCCCGTGCACATGGTCGAGACCATCAACAAGTTGATTCGGGTCTCTCGCCAGCTCCTGCAGGAGCTGG
>k87-1237869_pt1 | contig 14715 bp, 9 predicted proteins | sample MGYA00084031_6733416 | MGnify analysis MGYA00084031
ACCCTCGAGCCCTCCTGACGCGTCGCCCCCGAGGGCTCCCGACCGCGCAGTCCCCGCCCCGGCGCGGGCTCCCTCCGCGGCCGGGGCAGAGGTCACTTCAGCAGCCGGGACAGTCTGCGGTCGGCCAGCGGCTTGCCGCCCGTCTGGCAGGTCGGGCAGTACTGCAGGGACGAGTCGCTGAAGGACACCTCCCGGATGGTGTCTCCGCAGACCGGGCAGGCCTCGCCGGTGCGGCCGTGCACTCTCAGGCCGCTCTTCTTCTCCGCCTTCAGCCGCCCCGCTGCCACGCCCCGGGAGCGTTCCACCGCCTCGGTCAGCGTGGTGCGCAGCGCCTCGTGGAGCCGTGCGGTCTCCTCCGGGGTGAGGGAGGCGGCCAGTTTGAACGGGGACATCCGGGCGGCGTGCAGGATCTCGTCGCTGTAGGCGTTGCCGATGCCCGCGATCAGGCCCTGGTCCCGCAGCGCGCCCTTGAGCTGCCTGCGCTCCCCCGCCAGCAGCCCGGCCAGGCGGCTCACGTCGAAGTCGTCGGCCAGCGGGTCCGGGCCGAGCCGGGCCACCCCGGGCACCTGCCGCGGGTCCGTCACCACATAGACCGCGAGCCGCTTCTGAGTCCCGGCCTCCGTCAGGTCGAACCCGGCGCCGGTCTCCAGGGCGACGCGCAGGGCGAGCGGCCCCTTGCCGGGGCGGGGCGGGCCGCTGGGCAGCCGGTCCTTCCACCGCAGCCAGCCGGCGCGGGCCAGATGCGTGACGAACCAGGGGCCGCCGCCGGTGGCGAGCGCGAGGAACTTGCCGTGGCGCTCCACGGCGGTGACCTCGCGGCCCTCCAGGGCGGTGAGCGGCGGGTCGTAGGTCTTCAGGACGCTGATCGCCACGGGCAGCACCCGTACGATCTCGTGGCCGACCAGCTGCTCGGTGAGGAAGTCCTTGAGCGCCTCGACCTCGGGGAGTTCCGGCATGGGTTCCAGAATGCCACCGGTGCGGGCGGGGCGGTCAGTCCTGATCGTCGTCGGGGTCCACGGGAAACTCGCACCACACGCACTTGCCGCCGCCGCGGGCCTCCACGCCCCACATGTCGGAGAGCAGCTCGACCAGCAGGAGCCCCCGCCCGGACACCCCCGAGTCCCCCGCCTCCCGGCGGCGGGGCAGGGCGCTGGAGGAGTCCTCGACCTCCACCCGCAGCCGCCGCTCGGCGCCGGTGAGGACCCGCAGGGTGACCACCGCCGCGCCCTCGGTGTGCATCAGCGCGTTGGTGATCAGCTCGTCGGCGACCAGTTCGATCTCGTCCGCCTTGTCCTCCGCTCCCCAGGCGACGACCGCGGTGCGGATCATGCGCCGGGCCTCGGACAGCGCCTCGGGGTCGCCCGGGGCGACATGCTGCTGGAGCCGTCCGCCGGCGCGGGGGCTGTCCAGGATGCGGCGGCGCAGCACCAGCAGCGCCACGTCGTCGCCGCCGCTGCGCTCCTCGGCCACCTCGATCAGCAGGTCGGAGAGTTCCCGCACGTCCTCGGGGCCGGTCTGGACCAGCGCGGCGAGGGCCTCCATGCCGTCGTCGAGGTCGGCGCCCGGCTGCTCCACCAGGCCGTCGGTGCACAGCAGCAGCGTGTCGCCGGGGTCGAGCTCCATGGTGCCGACCGGGTAGTCGAGCTGCCCGAACTCGGCGGACAGCCCGAGCGGCAGCCCGCCGGGGACGCAGACGCGGCGGCAGGAGCCGTCGCCGCCGCGCCGCACCAGCGGGTCGATGTGCCCGGCCCGCACCATCTGCAGCACCCCGGTGGACAGGTCGGCCTCGGCGTACAGACAGGTGGCGGAGCGGTCCGTGTCGAGCTCGTGCAGGAAGCCCGAGGCGCGGGCCATCACGGTGGCCGGAGGATGGCCCTCGGCGGCGTAGGCACGCAGCACGATGCGCAGCTGGCCCATGACGGCGGCGGCGTGGGTGTCGTGGCCCTGGACGTCGCCGATGACCGCGCCGACCCGCCCGCCGGGCAGCGGGATGAGGTCGTACCAGTCGCCGCCGATGTCCCGGCCGAAGGTGCCGCCGATGCTGGCCGCGCGGTAGCGGACGGCGACGTCGGCGCCGCGCACGCTGGGGATGGTGCGGGGCAGCATCGCCTGCTGGAGCCCCTGCGCCAGGTCCATCTCCTGCTCGTAGAACATGGCGCGCTGCAGGCTCTGGGCGATGCTGCTGCCCAGGGCGACGAGGATGTTGCGGTCCTCCGGGGAGAAGCCGCGCCGGTCGCTGTAGAACAGGCCCATGGCGCCGATGGGGCGGGCCTGGACGATGAGCGGCAGGTAGGCCGCCGAGGTGATGCTGAGGTCGGTGATGTGCGGCCAGAGCGCCGGGAAGCGCTCGGCGAACTCCTCGGGCGACTCGATGTAGCAGGGGCTGAGGGTGCGCACGCACTCGCTCATCGGGTACGGCTCGTCGATGCGGGTGATCCGGGTGCCCTCCACATAGCTGCCCTCGGGTCCCTCGGCGATCAGCCGGATCCGGCCGGCCTCGATCAGGCCCAGCACCAGGCTGGTGGCGCCCAGGTGGGTGAGGCCGTGGGTGTCCTTGATGGCGTCCATGACCTCCTGCACCGTCCGGGCGTGGGCCAGGGCGGCGGTGGCGAGCTGGACGACGTTGGTCTGCTGCCGGCGGGCGTCCTCCTGGGCGGCCTGCTGACGGTGGGCCTCGTGGTCCCGCAGCTCCTCGGTGGCGTCCCGGATGACGCCGAGGATGCGGCGGGGCAGCCCGGTCTCGTCCCGGCGGATGTAGCCCTGGCTGTGGGTCCAGCGCAGGGAGCCGTCGCGGCGGCGCACCCGGAAGTACGCGCCGTAGTTCTCGCTGCCGTCCTTCAGCGCCTGGGAGACGGCGGAGTCCAGGCGGCCGGCCTCGCCGGGCGGGAGGCGCATGGCGAGGGTCTCGGGGTGGTCGTCGTACTCCTCGGGGCGCACGTCGAAGATCTCGTGGGCGAGGGCGTCCATCTGCATCAGACCGGTGTCCAGGTCCCAGTCGAAGCAGCCCATCCGGTTGAGCGCGAGGATCGAATCCGGGTGGTCCGGCCAGTCGTCCGGGAGTGACGGTGCGCTCGCTCCCCGATCAGCCATGGGCCCACCTTGCCAGGATTCATCCGAATCTTCGACTGGTGCGCCGGGTACGCGGGGCCACTCCGGTGCCGTGCGTGATCGGGGTATACCGGAGCCGTACGGAGCGTCACAGCAGGGTGTGCGGACAGGCAGGAGGGAGCGGCTGCCGTGGAGTGGTTCACCGCACCGGACTACTGGCTGAGCCGGCTGGTCTTCCAGCGGGCGCTCGCCGCGATCTACCTGGTCGCCTTCCTCACGGCGGCGCTGCAGTTCCGCGCGCTGATCGGGGAGCGCGGCATGCTCCCGGTCCCGCGCCATCTGCGGCTGGTGCCGTTCCGCAGGGCGCCGAGTCTGTTCCACTGGCACTACTCGGACCGCTTCTTCGCGCTGGTCGCCTGGTCGGGCTGCGCGGTGTCGGCGGCGCTGCTGGCGGGGGTGGACTCGCTGCTGCCGCTGTGGGGCGGGATGCTGCTGTGGCTGGTGCCGTGGGTGCTGTATCTGTCGATCGTCAATGTAGGGCAGACCTGGTACTCGTTCGGCTGGGAGTCGCTGCTGCTCGAGGTCGGCTTCCTCGCCGTGTTCCTGGGCAACGACGAGGTGGCCCCGCCGGTCGTGGTGATGTACCTGCTGTGGTGGATCCTGTTCCGGGTCGAGTTCGGCGCCGGGCTGATCAAGATGCGCGGCGACGAGTGCTGGCGGAAGCTGACCTGCCTGGATCACCACCACGAGACCCAGCCGATGCCGGGCCCGCTGAGCTGGTTCTTCCACCATCTGCCGAAGCCGCTGCACCGGGTCGAGGTGGCCGCCAACCATGTGACGCAACTCCTCGTGCCGTGGCTGCTGTTCGTCCCGCACCCGGTGAGCACGGCGGCCGCCTCGGTGATGATCGTCACCCAGTTGTGGCTGGTGCTCTCCGGCAACTTCGCCTGGCTGAACTGGCTCACGATCGCGCTGGCGCTCTCCGCGGTCCGGTTCCCCGCGGACCCGCCGGACACGCCGGACGCCCCGCTGTGGTTCGTGGTGGTGGTGCTCGCGGTGGCGGCACTGCTGGTGACGCTCAGCTACCACCCGGTGGTGAACATGATCTCCAAGCGCCAGGTGATGAACCGCTCTTTCGACCCGTTGCACCTGGTCAACACCTACGGCGCGTTCGGCAGTGTCAGCCGGATCCGCTACGAGGTGGTGGTGGAGGGCACCACGGACGAGCTGCCCGGGGAGGACTCCGAGTGGCGGGAGTACGAGTTCAAGGGCAAGCCGGGCGACCCCCGGCGCTGGCCGCGCCAGTTCGCCCCCTACCATCTGCGGCTCGACTGGCTGATGTGGTTCGCCGCGCTGTCCCCCGCCTACGCGGGGGCCTGGTTCGGGGCCTTCGTGGAGCGGCTGCTGGAGAACGACCCCGACACGCTGAAGCTGCTGCGCCGCTCCCCCTTCCCTGCGGACACCCCGCCCCGGTACGTCCGCGCCCGCCTCTTCCGCTACCGCTACACCACCTGGCGGGAGCTGCGCGAGACCGGCGCCTGCTGGCAGCGGACGTATGTGCGGGAGTACCTGCCGCCCACGCGGCTGGCGGAGACGGCGCGCAGCGGCTGAGGCGCCCCGCCTCGGTCACTGCGGTGAGGCGCCCCGCCCCGGCGCGCTCCGAGGTGTCCGGCGCTCGCCACGGGAGGGGCGCCCGGCCCGCCGCGGACACGACGGGTGAGGCGCCCCGGTCCGCCGCGGCTCAGGCCCGCTTCAGCCGCAGGGTCATCAGCTCGAACGGACGCAGCCGCACCGGGATCCGGTCGCCGTCGAGGGCCGGCGGCTCGGTGTCCGCGAGCGGCCGCTCCAGCAGATCGGTGACCTGCACCCCGGTGGCCCGGAAGCCGGTGGTGAGGGTGGCGCGGGCCCGGCCGCCGTGGGCCTCGTGGAAGCGGACGACCACGTCGCCGCTGCCGTCGTCGGCCAGTTTCACCGCGGTGATCACCACCGAGTCGCGGTCCACCGTGACCAGCGGGACGACCTCGCCGGCGCCGGTGAGCCGCCGCTCGGGCAGGTTGATCCGCCAGCCCTCGCGCACCGCGTCGCCGATCCCGGCGCCCACCACCAGCGCGTGCCGGAAGCGGTGCACGCCCTGGTCGGTCTCGGGGTCGGGGAAGCGCGGGGCGCGCAGCAGGGAGACCCGCACCGTGGTGGTCGTCCCGCGGTCGCCCTCGGTGCGGACGGTGCGGGTCACGTCGTGGCCGTAGGTCGAGTCGTTGACGACGGCGACGCCCCAGCCGGGCTCCTCCAGGTGCACGAAGCGGTGGTTGCAGGCCTCGAACTTGGCGGCCTCCCAAGAGGTGTTGGTGTGGGTGGGCCGGTGGAAGTGCCCGAACTGGGTCTCCGAGGCGTACCGTTCGGCGTGCAGGTCGAGCGGGAAGGCGAGCTTGAGGAACTTCTCCGTCTCGTGCCAGTCGACCTCCGTGTCCACCTCGAGACGTCGCTCCCCCGGCGCCAGCGACAGCAGCTGGGTGACCCGGGAGGAGCCGAAGGACCGCACCACGCGGACGCCGTCCTCGGTGGCGGTGAGCTCGTCGGCGTCGGTGAGGTCGGTGACGGTGTTGCGGTAGAACTTGTCGACGTCCCAGGCGTCCCACATGTTCGGGAAGTCCGGGTGCAGCTGAAGCAGGTTGCCGGCCTCGCCCGGTGCGATGGCCTCGCGGTCGGCCTCCAGGTCCAGGGCGGAGACGACCAGGCCCCGCTCGTCGATCTCGATCCGCACCAGCCCGTTGTCCAGGACGTACCCGCCGCCGGGGCGCGCCGCCGGCCGGGCGGGACGGTCCCCGCCCGCGGCCGCGGCGCCGCCCGCCGGGACGCCCGCGCGGGCGTGCGGGGCGGCGTTGAAGACCAGCGGGACGTCGCCCTCGCCGGCCAGGGCGCGCTGCGCGGCGTCGATGATGCCGTTCAGGTCGGCGGCGACCCTCTCGTAGGTGGCGCGCGCCTCACGGTGCACCCAGGCGATGGACGAACCGGGGAGGATGTCGTGGAACTGGTGCAGCAGCACCGTCTTCCAGATCCGGTCCAGCTCCTCGTAGGGGTAGGGGAAGCCGGTGCGGACGGCCGCGGTGGCGGCCCACAGCTCGGCCTCGCGCAGCAGGTGCTCGCTGCGCCGGTTGCCCTGCTTGGTCCTGGCCTGGCTGGTGAGGGTGCCCCGGTGCAGTTCCAGATACAGCTCGCCGGCCCAGACGGGCGGTTCGGGGTACTCGGCGGCGGCTTGGGCGAAGAACTCGGACGGGGTCTCCCAGGTGACGGTCGCCGACCCCTCCAGGCTGTGCAGCCGAGCGGCCTTGGCGACCATCTCCCGGGTGGTGCCGCCGCCTCCGTCGCCCCAGCCGGTGGGGGCCAGGGAGTGCCGGGCGGCGCCCTTGTCCTTGAAGTTGCGGACGGCGTGGGCGATCTCGCTGCCCTTCATGGAGCAGTTGTAGGTGTCTACGGGCGGGAAGTGGGTGAAGATCCGGGTGCCGTCGATGCCCTCCCACTGGAAGGTGTGGTGCGGGAACTTGTTCGTCTGCGACCAGGAGATCTTCTGGGTGAGCAGGTACTTGGAGCCGGCCGCCTTGATGATCTGCGGGAGCCCGGCGGCGAAGCCGAAGGTGTCCGGCAGCCAGGCCTCGTCGTTCTCGATGCCGAACTCGTCGAGGAAGAACCGCTTGCCGTGCACGAACTGCCGTGCCATCGCCTCGGATCCGGGCATGTTGGTGTCCGACTCCACCCACATCCCGCCGGCCGGCACGAACCGTCCGCCGGCCACCGCCTTCTTCACCCGTGCCCACACCTCCGGCCGGTGCTCCTTCACCCAGGCCCACTGCTGGGCCTGTGACATGGCGAAGACGAACTCCGGCTCCTCGTCGAGCAGCGCGGTCATGTTGGCGGTGGTCCGGGCGACCTTGCGCACGGTCTCGCGCAGCGGCCACAGCCACGCCGAGTCGATGTGCGCGTGGCCGACCGCGCTGATGCGGTGCGCGGACGGCACGGCGGGCGCGGAGAGCACCTCGGTGAGGCAGGAACGGGCACGCTGCGCGGTGGCGTTGACGTCCTGCAGGTCGACCAGGTCCAGGGCGCGGTCCACGGCGCGCAGGATCTCCCAGCGGCGCGGCGATTCCACCGGCAGCTCGGCCATCAGCTCGCCGAGCACCTCCAGGTCGATCACCAGCTGCCACACGGTCTCGTCCAGGACGGCGAGATCCATCCGGGCGAGGGTGTACTGGGGTTCGCTGCCCGCGGTCTCCTTGTCGCCGAGCGGGGTCGGCACGAAGGGGTGGTAGTCCAGGATGACGGGGTTGGAGGCCGCCTCGATGTGCAGACGCACCTCCTCGCCGCCCTCGGCGGGTGAGCCGATGCGCACCCACTGGTTGCGCGGGTTGAGGCCCTTCACCGGGGTGCCGTCGGGCCGGTAGACCAGCCCCTCGCACTGGAAGCCGGGCATGTTCTCGTCGAAGCCGAGGTCGAGGATCGCCTCGACGGTCCTGCCGGCCCACTCCTGCGGGACCGTTCCGGTGACCCGGAACCAGCTGGTGCCCCAGGGAGCGCCCCAGCGGGCGCCCACCGCGATGGGCTCCGGCTCGGCGGCGAGGCCCTCGGCGACGGGGACGGGCTCTCCGGGAGCGTGCCAGACCGCCACGTCGAGCGGGACGGACTCCGGGTACACGGCGGGGCGGATGCGCTCGTCGAGGACGCGCTTGAGGCGGGCTTCGACCAGGGTGCGGTCGTCATGCATACGGGATGCTCCGTGGGTGGGTGCGGGTGGTTACCAGGTGTGGGTCACGGTGACGGGTTCCGACGAGGTGTACAGCTCCCCCACCGCACGCAGTTCGAACCGTGCGGATCGCTCTCCCTGCTCGGGTTCGAGACCTCCGGCGAACCAGGCGTGCTGGCAGGTGCCGCCGAGGAAGCGGCGGGTGCCGTCCGGCAGGACGCGGTGCAGGGTGTAGTGGCGCACCGGGCCGCGGGCCGGCCGGTGCCAGGCGAAGCGCAGGTCACCGCCGCGCGCCGCGGTGATCCGCAAGGCGGTGGGTGCGGCGGGCGCCCCGGGTGCGAGGGCGCGCACGGCGAGCCGCCCGAGCCGCCAGCGCACGGGGCCCCTGGCCGCGGTGAGCCGGACGCCGATCGCGCGCACGGTGCCGGCCCCGCCGGGGAGCGGGACGGCCGTCCTCAGCCAGCCCCCGGTCCCGCTCTCCGGCAGCAACTCGCCCACCGGCACGAACGTGTACGGCCATGGCTCGCCCGGCCCCGCCGGGTCGGCGGTGGCCACGGCCAGCTCCAGGTCCACGCGTCCGGCATCCGTGCGATGTGTGAGCTCGACAACCGTCCCGGCGGTGACCGGCAGCCGGGTCGCGTAGAGGTCCACGGTGACCGGCGCGTCCAGGGCGCCGTCGACGAGGAGGCTGCTGCCGCCGTGCCAGGCGTCGGCGAAGTCGAAGCCGACGGCGGGCCGCCGTCCCCCGGTGCGCACCACCCATCTCCGCGACGGCAGCAGGTCCTGCAGTCCGAGGTGGTTCCAGGGATCCGGCGAGGTCACGGCGCCCCGCTCGTACCAGCGCAGCCCGTGGCCGGTGTTGAAGACGGTCGCGAACGGCACCGAGGTGACGGTGGACCGGTCGGCAACCGAGACGGCGGGCGCCCGCCAGGGGGCGGCGGGGTCCGGCCGGGAGGGGTCGCCCGAGGCGCCGGTCCAGAACCGGTCGTCGGCGGCGTGGAAGTCCGCCGGGGTGCGCCGGTCCTGGGGCAGGTGGTTGCGGGTCCACTCCGGGCGGTAGAAGCCGATGGAGGTGGTGTGCGGCCGGCCCGCCGGGACGATCGCGTCCCAGTCGGGGCGGGTGTTCCAGCCGTTCGCCTCGACGTCCACGCCCGCCCACAGCTCGTAGCGGCTGCGGCCGAGCCGCTCGGCCTCCTCGCCGGAGGAGGCGAGCCGTGCCGGGGTCCAGCGGAAGTCGAGGAACATGGCGTCGGCGGTCTGGTAGAAGGAGCGGTTGCGTTCGTCGAGCGCGCCCTGCCAGCTGACGGTGCCGTCGATGGTCATCGCGTCGTACCAGGTCACCCGCTTGCCCTTGGCGGTCGCGCGCTGCCTCAGCTCGCGCAGGAAGGAGAGCATGGCGGCGCCCAGGGCCGCGTCCCCGCCGCCGGTCTCGGCGTTGACGAACCAGCCGTCGAAGCCGTACGCCTCCGCGACGGCCACCAGCCGCTCGGCGAGCGGATGCCGGCCTGCGGCGTCCCGCTGCACCAGGTCCCGCGTCCACTGCAGCTGCCCGCCGTAGGCGGCCGGGGGCAGGAAGACGGTGCCGAGTACGGGGACGCCGTGCCGGTGGGCGGCGTCCACGATCGGGGCGTTGGGGGCGAGGATCAGGCCCTCGCCTGAGGAGCCGCCCCAGAAGACCAGCTCGTCGATGTACGCCCAGTGGGTGAGCGCGTAGTAGTCGGCGGTGGGCGAGCCCTGGGAGGGGTTGGCGGAGGTCGGGGCGAAGGAGACCAGGGACTGGATGCGGGCCTGCCCGGCGCGGGCCGTGGCGTTGGCGGGTGCCGGGGTGAAGCGGCGGGCGAGCGGCACGGTGGCCGCGTTGAAGGCGAGGTCGGGGTCCCGGTCGGCGCGCCAGGACCTCAGGCTGCGCCAGGTGACGCCCTCCTCGGGGGTGCCGCTCGGCAGTGAGTCGGGGAACCAGTAGGCGGCGTACGGCTGGAGCGGCGGGGCGGTCCTTGCCGGATTCCGCTCCGGACGGTCCCGGTCCGGGGCCGCGGCGGCGGGCGGGGCCGCGGTCAGGGCGGCCGTGGTGGCGGCGAGCAGGACGGTGCGCCGGGTGGGGGTCATGTGGGGGTTCCTCCGTCCGGTCCTGGCGGGTGAGGGAGTGTCTGCGGGTGTGGCAGTCCCCGCGGATGCGGGTGTGCCTGCGGGTGCGGGAGCACCTGGTCGGGGGTGAGCACGGTGGTGATGGAGCGCGCGGCGAGGTGGTCGCTGTCACCGGCGCGGGTGTCGAGGACGGTGGTGGGGCGGACGCCGTCGGCGACCAGCCGGAAGAAGGCGTCGAAGACGGGGCCGCCGGGCGCGCAGCGGGAGCGGGCTGCCGGGTCGGCGGGGACGACGAGCGCCGTGGTGCGGGGCGCGGGTGCGGTGTGCCGGTGCTCCCTGGCGGCGTCGGAGAGCACCCGCGCCAGGTCCTTGGGCTTGCGGTCGTTGGTCAGCAGGCCGAGGCCGTACTCGAGCTCCGGGAAGTCGGCGAGGTCGCGGGAGACGTCGTGGGAGCACCACCAGGTGATGCCCCACAGGTCGGGGCAGTCCAGGGCGTTGGCGACGGTGGCCTCGGTGAACCCGGCGGCGTCCTCGGGCGGCACCAGGGGGGCGGGGGCGCCGACCTCCTGGAGCCAGACCGGGCGGTGCGGCTCGGCCGCCCAGGCCTTGCTCAGCTCGACGAGGTAGGCGGCGTGGTGCTCGGCGGGGACGGAGGCGCGGCCGTGCCGCTGGGCGGTGCCGTTGAACACCCAGGAGTGCACGGCGGTCAGGGCCCCCCGGCGGGCGGCCTGGGCGGGGGTGAAGGGCTGGTCGTCCTGATACCAGGTGGCGTCGTACTCGGCGTGCAGGTGCAGCCGGCCGGGGGCGCCCTCCTCGCAGGCGGCGAGCATGCGCTCCAGCCAGGCGTCGGTCTGCTCGGGTGTCGCCCGGTCCGGGTCGGGGTGGGGGTTCGCGGAGAACTGGTTGACCTCGTTGCCGAGGGTCATGCCGAGGAAGTTGGGCCGGTCGGCGAGGGCGGCGGAGAGGGTGCGCAGATAGGCGGCCTGGCCGTCGATGACGTCCGGGTCGGTGAAGAGGTTGCGGCGGTGCCAGGTACGGGTCCAGGCGGGCAGGAAGTCGAAACTGCTCAGATGCCCCTGGAGTCCGTCCACGTTGACGTCGAGGCCGCGCTCGCCCGCGGCGTCCACCAGGTCGAGGAGCTGCTCGACGGCCCGGGGCCGGATCAGGGTGCGGTTGGGCTGGAAGTACGGCCAGAGCGGGAAGACGCGGATGTGGTCCAGGCCGAGCGCGGCGATGGAGTCGAGATCGGCGCGCACGGAGTCCGGGTCGTAGTCGAGCCAGTGGTGGAACCACCCCTCGCTCGGGGTGTAGTTGACGCCGAAGCGCACGGCAGGAGGCATGCGGATTCCTTCAAGGTCCTGGGGAGGTCCCGGTCCGGGCCGGCAGGGGGTCCGGGGGTCTCCGGGAGGGGCCGGTGGCTTGCGTGGTGTCCGGACGTGGCCGGTGGTCTCCGGGTCCGGAAGTGGCCGGTGGTTCCGTGGTGGTTCAGCCCTTGACCGCTCCCTCGCCGACCCCGCGGAAGAAGTACCGCTGGAGGCAGGCGAAGAGGAGGATCAGCGGGGCGACGGCGATGATCGTGCCCGCGGCGACCAGGCGTTCGTCGTTGGCGAAGGTGCCGTGCAGATAGTTGAGGCCGATGGTGAGGGTGAACTTCGACGGGTCGCTGAGCACGATCAGCGGCCACAGGAAGTCGTCCCAGGCACCCATGAAGGCGAAGATGGCGACGACGGCGAGGGTTCCCTTGACCGACGGCAGCGCGATGCGCAGGAAGCGCTGCCAGACGTTGGCGCCGTCGACGAAGGCGGCCTCCTCGATCTCGTAGGGCAGGCCGAGGAAGGCGTTGCGCATCAGCAGGACGTTGAGGGCGCTGACGCAGCCGGGCAGGACCACGCCGATCAGGGTGTTGTTGAGGCCGAGCTCCCGCATGGTGGTGAACTGGGCGATGACGATGCCCTCCACCGGCACCAGCATCGCCAGGATGAACGCCAGCGTGGCGACGCGCCGGCCCCGGTAGCGCAGCCGGGCGAGCGCGTATCCGGCGAGTGCGGCACCGACGCAGTTGGTGACCACGTTGGCGGCGGCCACCTTCAGGGAGTTGAGGGCGTAGTCCCAGACGGGAATGGTGTCGGCGACCCGCTCGTAGTTGTGCAGGGTGGGGTCGCCCGGCAGGAACCGCGGCGGGGAGCTGTAGATGTCCTCGGTGGGTCCCTTGAGGGAGGTGGACAGCTGCCACAGGAAGGGGCCGATGGTCAGGGCGAGCACGGCGAGCAGCAGGACGTAGCGCAGGGCGAGTTCCCAGACGCGGATGCGCCGTCCGTGCTCGTCGGCGATCCGCGGGCGGCGGGGCGTCTCGGGCCGCTTCGCCGGGGCGGGCCGGGCGGCCGGTGCCTTCTCGATGACGCTCATGACTCCTCCCGGCGGTCGGCGCGCAGCACGAGCAGCATCAGGGCGACCGTGACGACGAAGACGACGACGGAGATCGCGGAGGCGTAGCCGACCCGTCCGGTCAGGCCGGTGCCGGTGCGCTGCACCAGCATCACCAGGGTGGTGTCCTCGCCCGCGGGGCCGCCGCTGGGTCCGGCGAGCAGATACACCTCGGAGAACACCTTGAACGCGGCGACCGAGGAGAGCGCACCGACCAGCACCATCGTGGAGCGCACCGCGGGCACGGTGACGCTGAGGAAGCGGCGGACGGGTCCCGCACCGTCCACGGCGGCGGCCTCGTGGAGTTCGCGCGGGACGTTCCCGAGCGCCGCCAGATAGATGATCATGTAGTAGCCGAGGCCCTTCCACACCGTCACGGCCATGGCGCTGAGCAGCAGCAGCCACTGGTCACTGAGGAAGCCGATCCGTCCGGCGCCGACGGTCTCGAGGACCGCGTTGACCAGCCCCCGCTCGTCGAGCAGCCACACCCAGATCAGCCCGACCACGACGATCGAGGCGACGACCGGGGTGTAGAAGGCGGACCGGAAGAAGGTGATGCCGGGGATGTTCTTCTGCACGAGCAGCGCGAGCAGCAGCGGCAGCACGATCAGCGCGGGCACCACGCCGAGCACGTACAGGGTGCTGTTGCGCAGCCCGGTCCAGAACATCTCGTCGTGCAGCAGCTCGCGGAAGTTGGCCAGGCCCACGAACTCGCCCGGGACCAGGGTGCGCCGGTCGGTGAAGGCGTTGACCAGGGTGGAGACGAACGGGTACAGCACGAAGGCGCCGGTGATCAGCAGCCCGGGAGCGGCGAACAGCCAGGGGCTGCTCGGCAGCTGGCGCCGCACCCGGGGGACGGCGGTGGTGGCCATGGCGCGCTACCCCTGCTGGGCGAGGAGCCGGTTGCAGGCGCTGACAGCGTTGTCCAGGGCCTTCTTCGGGCTCTGCTTGCCCTGCAGCGCCTTGGCGACCTCGTTGCGCAGCGCGGTCTTCATCTGCTCGCTGAACAGCACGGGCGTGTAGTTGACGGCCGTCTTCAGCGACTTGGCGGCGGCCACCCGCACCCGGGTCTCGTCGGTGCCGTCCTCCTCGGTGAAGTACGGGTCGTCCAGCGAGCCCGCGGTGGACGGGAAGATGGCGACCTTCTTGGCGAACGACATCTGCCGGGTGGCGTCGGTGACGAAGTGCGCGAAGGCGACGGCGGCCGGGGTGCGCTCGGTCCGCGCGTTGACCATCACGCCCATCACATACATGTTGACGTGGCCGGTGCTGGTGATCTGGTCGGTGATGCCGACGTTCTTGTAGAGGCTGGGTGCCTGCTTCTTGAAGTTGGCCAGGTCGAGCGCGCTTCCGGGGTTCATGGCGACGGCGCCGGTGAGGAACTTCTTGCCCGAGGACTCCGGGGTGGCGGTGAGCGCCTGCGCGTCCAGGGCCCTGGCGTCGTACAGTTCCTTGTACCTGGTGAGGAGTTCGGTGCCCTTGGCGTCGTTGAAGGTGAAGGCGGTGCCCTCCTTGTTCATCAGCTGCACGCCGTAGCGGCCGAAGTCCTCGATGGTGGGCACATTGGCCAGGGTGGCGACCTTGCCGCCGGACTTCCGGGCCATCTGCAGGGCCTGGTCGAAGAGTTCGCCGTAGGTGGTCGGCGGCTTCTCCGGGTCGAGCCCCGCCTTCTTGAACAGGGCCTTGTTGTAGAAGAGCGGGCCGGTGTTGAGGTACCAGGGGAAGGCGTACGTGCCCTCCATGCCCGGGATCCGGTGGCTGGCCCAGGCGCCTGGCAGGTACTCCTTGCGGTACTTCCCGGCGGCCTTGTCGAGGTCGAGGGCGAGGCCCGCCTTGGCGAGCGGGGCGACCAGGTCGGGTGAGACGTTGACGACGTCGGGCAGGGTGCCGCCGGCCGCGTCGGCGCTGATCTTGTCGGCGTAGCCCTCGGCGGGCTGGTCGACCCACTTCACGCGCGTGCCGGGGTACTTCTTCTCGAAGTCGGCGATCACGCCCTCGAAGTAGTCCTTGAAGTTGGCCCGCAGGTTCCAGGTCTGGAAGGTGATCTCGCCCTCGACCTTGCCGGAGGCGCCGGCCGAGCCGCCGCCTCCGCCTCCGGAGCCGCATGCGGCGAGCGGCATCAGCAGGGCGGCGACGGCGGCTGCGGCGAAGGTTCTGCGCGAAGTGGGCACGGTGACACGTCTCCCTGGGCAGCGGGAACGGTGGGATGCCGCAGACCATGCCGAGGGCATTGCGGGAAAGTCAATGGATTCGCCGCCACTAAAGTTTGCTGCCCAGCATTAGTGCAGGTCACAGGCTGCCCGCGGAGGATATTGACCGTTTCGGCTAATGCGCTTTAGGCTTCCTGCACTCAAGCGCATTAGTGACCATCGCCGGTGCTCGCCCCGGGAAAGGGGAGATCATGCCTGCCAGACGGCCCGCCG
>k87-231791_pt1 | contig 14694 bp, 14 predicted proteins | sample MGYA00084031_6733416 | MGnify analysis MGYA00084031
ACCCGATGGCATGTACATGTTCCACCATGGCGGAGGCTGGGCGGAAGAGGGCGTGCTCACGCGCCCGGTGTGCCACCACGTGCCGCGCGCCACCCTGACGACGGCGCCACAGCCCGCCCCGGCCCGCTGACCGGCGCGGGCCCGCCGTACTGACCGCCGTCCGGCGCCCCTTCACCCCGGTTCACCCGGCGTGCGCTTCTGTTACCGGCGCGGGGCGCAGGGCGGCGGTTCACGGCCAGCCCTGGGCGCGCTCCCATCGGCGCACGGTGCTGGCGCGCACTTCCGGGCGGAGCACACCGACGCGCAAGAAAGCAAGAGAAACGATCGCAAGAAGCAGCATCAGGAACAGAAAAAGTCATCTCTTGACCGTTTCAACGAGAAGGCACCGGAACGGAATTGGCGCGAAGAAACTCTCCCAGCCGATCCCGTTGCCGAGCGTCCCTATTCTGTGACCATGCGCATCGGCACGCTGGCTCATACGGCAGGGGTGACCACCAAGACCATCCGGTTCTACGAGCGGTCGGGCCTCCTGCCCGAGCCGCCGCGCACGCCGTCCGGATACCGCGACTACCCGCCGGAGAGCGCGGAACGGCTCGACTTCATCCGCTGTGCGCAGGCCGCCGGGCTGAGCCTGTCGCAGATCCGCCTCGTCCTGCGGGCCCGGGACGACGGTGACCTCACGCCGGACACCGCCCGGCTGGTGCGGGAGCAGGTGCGCCTCATCGAGGCGCGCGTGAAGGATCTCGTACGCACCCGCGACGTCCTGCGCCGTCTGCTCTCCGACCCCTAGCTCAGCCCTCCGGCTTCACCGCCTAGCCGGCCGCGCCCCGGCGCTCGGCGCGGGCCTGGTGCGCCGTGAGGCCGCAGGGGCCGTCACGTGGCGGCCGAACCCGCGCGCCAGGCCGGAAGCAGCTCATCCAGCAGCGCCTCCGTCTCGGCCGGCAGGGACCGCCCCTCCCCGTAGAGCTGCCGGTGGTGGGCGACCAGCCACTCCGCCGCCCCCGTCAGCCACTCCCGGCGGCCGGTGGCGTGCGCCGCCCGCAGCAGCGCGTTCCACAGCCGCTCGTCCATCGGCGCCGCGCCCAGCGCGGTCCTGACGGCGGCGTACGCCTGCTCGCCCCGGCCCGCCGCGATCTGCTCGCCCGACAGCGTCAGCGCGATGTCCGCGACCAGCAGCGGGTACTGGGCCTCCACGATCTCGTGGTCCAGCCAGCCGTAGCCGCCCGACTCCCGCTGCCCGTCCAGCAGCGGCCCGGCGGCCATCGACAGCGCGTCGGACAGCTGCCGCTCGCGCTGCGCCGCCGGTGCCCCGGACCGGCCGCTGACCGCCTGGTGGTGGAGGGTGCGCAGCACGTCCCAGTCGGAGAAGACCCGCGGCGACAGCGTCAGCCGCCCGTCCGCCGTCCGCCGCAGCCGCGGCTCGCCGTCCGCGCCGGTACCCAGCCACCCCCGCAGCCGGTCTATCAGCGCGTCCCGCACGTCGTCGGAGACGCCGCGCGGCCACAGCGCGGCGGCGAGGACCCGCGGGTGCACCCCCTCGCGGTGCAGCAGCAGCACGGCCAGCGCCTCGCGCAGCTGCGCGGCGCGCTCCGGCTCCGGCTCGGGCAGCCCGGTCAGCTCGTAGCCGCCCAGCAGCCGGGCGTACACCTCCGGCTTGCCGCGCTCGGTGAGATCGACGGTGAACGCCGGGGCGGCGGCCCGCTGCCCGCCGTCTCCGGCGGGCGGCGCGGTCAGCTCCGTGAACAGGCCGACGACAGCGGCCCGGTGGGCGGCGGGAAGCAGCTGCCCGGACAGCTCCAGGTCCATCACCGGCTCCCGCAGCCGCCCGTCCGGGGTGATCTCGAACTCCCAGGCCGCGCCCGGCAGGTCCGGCCGGTCGGACGCCACCAGATAGCCGATGCCCAGCGGCGCCGACACCGAGGCCAGCCCGGCCAGCCGGTCGGCCTCCTCCTGGCTCGGCGCCGTGCCGATGATGACCAGGTGCGGCGCCCACTGCTGCTGCCGGGCGGGCCCGGTACGGCCGGTGAGGATGGTGTCGTGTCCGGCGTGACGCAGCGCGCCGCGCCGCAGGTTCGTCTCCGTCTCCATGACCTCCAGCAGCCCGGCCACGTCGTCCAGGCACCGCACGCGGGTGGGGGCGAGCGCGGTCAGGTCGGCGCCGAACCCGACGAGCGTGACGGTCATCCGGTCCGACCAGCCGCTCGTGGCCAGCTCCGCCGCGATCGACGCCAGCACCGCCTCCCGGTCCGCGGGCGTGCCCCGCACCGACACCAGCCCCGGCACCGCCTCCAGGTTGAGCAGCAGCCGCAGGCCGTCGCGCATGCCGAGGCTGACCAGGCCCGGATACGGCGCCTCGGCGCCGGGCTCGGGCGCGCCGTCCAGCCCGTCCCGTTCGATCATCCAGTACGTCTCGCCCTGCCCCGTCCGCCAGGGCTCGGGCGGTGCGCCGGCCGGCGCGGCGAGCTGGAGGTGCAGCTCCTTCTCCCCCAGCCAGGCCGCGTAGACCGGCGGCAGCGCCCGGCCCTGCGCGTCGAGCGCGGCCGACAGCACGCGCAGCGCCCGGTCCAGGAACGCCACCGCCTCCGGGTCGGCGCCGACCAGCAGGGCGTCGCGCGCGTTGAATGTCTCGGGTGTGCCCGGCGCCAGGCCGTCGCCGACGCCGCGGCCGAGCGTGCCGGCCGCCGCCTGCCACAGAGCGTTGCGCCGGGTGCGGCCCAGGGCCACCAGCAGCCCGGCCGCCAGCAGCGGCGCCGCGATCAGCGCCTCGGGCAGGCCGAAGCCTGCGGACTCGCCGGAGGCGTCGGACTCCCCGCCGCCGGAGCCGCCGGGACCAGCGGGATCAGCGGAATCAGCGGGATCCTCGATCACCGGCGCCTGCTGGGCGTTCTCGGCCGGGGCGTCACCGCCGCCGGTGCCCGGGCCACCGGGCCCGTCCGGCCGCGGCAGGTCGGCCCGCTCGGCGCTGGTCTCGTCCGCCGTCTCCCCGCCGGGGCCGTCCGGCCGCTCACCGCCACCGGTCCGCTGGTACTCCTCGTACTCCGCGGCCTCCTCGGCGGACAGCTCCTCCGCCTCGTCCGGCATCTCGACCAGTTCGCCGCCGTGCGCGTCCGCGGGCATCTCCAGGATCCAGCCCGGCCTGATCAGGCTCGCCTCGGTCAGCCGCGACCCGTCCGGCTGCACGCGGTCCTTGTTGAGCTGGTAGATCTCCTTGTACCGCAGCCCGTCGCCGAGGTGGCGCTCGGCGATGCCCCACAGGGTGTCATGGTGACGGCCCTCAGGCGGCTGGATCCGGTAGAACTTGGTGCTCTGTCCGGCGGTGTTCTCGCGGCCCTCCTCCGGCAGGTTCATCGCGGGATCGGCCACGGCCTGCCCCGGGCTCTGGCCGCGCTCCTGCCCCGGCGTCTCCTCCTGCTGCTCCGCCACCACGGACGGGCCGGAGGAGCCGAACGCCGAGGGCAGGTCGCTGAGCACCGGCGTCACCGAGGCCGCCGCCGAGCTGATCAGCAGCAACGCGCTGACCAGCTGCCGCGCCAGCAGCTGGCTCGGCCCGGCGCCGGGCACCCGGCGCGGCAGCCCGATGCCGGTGACGGCGGCGTGCACCTCGACCAGCACGCAGGCGGTGAACTGCGCCCAGGCCACCCACACCATGACGGCGAGCACCTTCAGCAAGGCGCTGGCCGTGATCTCGTCCTGGAGCATGTCCCAGGTGGGCGCCTCGTCAGGCAGCGGCCAGCCGATGAAGTAGGCGAGGGAGAGGGGGACACCGGCGACCAGGCAGAGCAGGGCGATGAACGCGAGGACCGCCTTCAGCACATCGCCGAAGCTTCGCCCGACCTTCACCTGCGCGGGCGTGCGGTTCCCGCCGCCGGAGGGGATGGGCTGCGCCATGACTCGTGCTCCCGTGAGTGGTCGGTGGTTCGTGAACTGCCCGGCCGCGGGCCGGTGTCAGCCGGTCTGGGCTTCGGCCGTGGCCTCGCCCCAGACCTGTAGGGGTTCGGAGAAGAGGATGCCGGAGAAGACCGGCCGGTAGGTCAGCCGGATCCTGACCGTGACCTGGTTGACGGCCGTGCCCGCGTCGTCGCAGTAGGAGGCGGCGATGTCGTCCGCGCTCATCCCGACCGACTCAGCGTACTCGGCGATGCGGTTCTCGCAGTTGCCGAAGTTGATGGGGGCCGGGCGCTGGCCCTCGCGCAGGGCCGCCTCGTCGAGGTCCTGGGCGGCGTACCGGGCGGCCTGTTCGGCGATGTCCATGGCGCGCTCGCGCTGCGAGATCGCCAGGCCGCCGTCCACGACGAACGCGGCGAGCCCGAGGACGACGAGCGCGAAGAACACCACGGCGATCGCTCCCGAGCCGCGGTCCGCCGCGGCCCCCCGCAGCCGGGCTCGCCAGCGGGCACGCGGCCGGGCGGTGCGCCTGGCGGTTGTCATCCCGACCTCCGGTACGGATCGATCGGCGAACTCGACTCGCCGCTCATCGTCGTTGTCAGGCCGAAGCCCATCAGGTCCAGCCCGCGCACCTGGCAGGACACCTCGACGCTGAAGAGCGTGCCCGGGGCGTGCCCGCCGCCGCTGGTGCGGCGCACGCTGACCGTGCCGTCGACGCACACGTTGCGCAGCTGGTCGTCGACGACCGCCCTGGCCTCGCGCATCGCGGCCGCGGTCGAGCGCTCCAGCGACCCGGCGCGCGCGGCGTCGCGGGCGGCGCCGTAGACCGCACTGCGGCCCGACACGTGCTGGCCGAACGACACCAGCACCAGGATGAACAGCAGGATCAGCGGCGCGATGATCACGATCTCCACCGTGGACAGGCCGCGGTCCCCGCGCCAGCGCTCCCGTCGGAACACCCCGCCGGTCACCCCCCGTCGTCGGGCACGAAACGTTCCACCGGGCCCTCGGAGGATGCCCGCACCGTCAGATCGAGCCACGGCAGGATCGACGGAACCCGGGCGGTGACCTCCACGCGCACGGTGTTGTCTCCCAGCCGCGCCGAGTCGACGTCCGGACGCGACTCGAACAGCCCGCGCCCCAGCTGGTCGATGTAGTCGTACGCCTTCTGCTCCGCGGCGCCGCTCCAGCCCGCCGGGTCGGCGTCCGCCTGGGCCCGGGCGGTCCGCGCCCCGGCCTGGGCAGCCGCCTTGGCAACGCTCTCGCCGAAGGAGTACATCGCGAACTGCACCGCGCCGAAGATCATGAGGAACAGCAGCGGGGTGAGGAAGACGAACTCGATGGCGCTGGCGCCCCGGTCGCTCCCGCCCGCGCGCAGCACGGCCCCGCCCCGGTCAGCCCCCTGGCTGAGCCGGCGGCGCAGGAACCCGGCCACTGTCCGCGTCACGGGTTGCAGTCCGACCCGCCGTCGATGCCCGAGATGCAGTCACCGACCGAGTCCGCCCGGTCCTCCAGCGCCTGCGAGATCACGACGGCCACGGCGGCCACGATGCCGACGACGACCGCCGCGATGACGACCCACTCGATGGCCGAGGCGCCCCGGTCCGTGCCGGCGGAACGGACCCGCTCCACGCGGGCCTTGAGGAAGGTGACCAGGAAGTCCGTCGCGGGATGGCGGAGTCTGGGCGGCGCCGCCTTCCGGAACGTGTGGAACATGTTGTTTCCTCTCCCGTTTGTGGTGCCGGCCGTCAGCCGCCTTCAAAGACACGCATGCCGGCCGGATAGATCAAGAAGATGAGGAATCCCACGCACAGCAGCAGCTGCGCGATGAGCATGGACTGGGACTTCTCCCCCGCGCTTCCCTCGATCTCCGCGAGTTCACGGTGGCGCATCGTCTCCGCCCGCGCCGAGAGCGAGGCACGCACTTTGGCTCCGTCGTCGGCGACCAGCGCCAGCGAGGTGGACAGGTCGCGGAGCTCCTCCACGCCGACCTCATCGCCGAGCCTGCCGAGCGCCTGCCACTGCGTGAGACCCGTGATCCGGGCGTCCGCCAGCGCCGTCCTGATGCGGCGCAGCGCCCAGCCGTCGCTGACCTCGGCGGCGGCCTTCAGCGCCTCGGGCAGCCCCCGGCCGCCCGCCAGGCTCATGGCCACCAGGTCCAGGTAGGCGCCCACCACGCGGCGGAAATCCCGCCGCTTCGCCTTGGCGTCCCGCCGCACCTCCACGTCCGGCAGGAAGAAGAACAGCGCCGCGCACGCCAGCGCCAGCCACACCGGGATCACCGGGCTGGTGCTGAAACCCGCGGCCCACGCGGCGGCGAACAGGAACGGGCCGAAGAACACCCCCACCCCGGCCAGCACCACCTTCGTCGCCAGGAAGCTCTCCCAGCTGCGGTCCAGCAGCGCCAGGTCGGCGCGGAGCGAGCGCTGCTCCCAGCCGCGTTGCAGGTAGATCTCCGCCAGCCGCTCGCCGATGCGGGTTTGCAGCTCGCGCAGCGCGCCGCTCTTCCCGCCGCTCTCGCTGGCGCGCAGCGGGTGGGTGCCGAACGCCGGCCCCGGGCCGCCGCCCCGCGCGCGCAGCGCGTCGATGCGGGCAACCGTGGACACAGGGCTGCGGCGGGACGGCAGCAGCGCGCGGATCAGCGCGTACACCCCGAGTCCGCAGACCGCCCCGGCGAGCACCGCCAGAGTGAGTTCGCTGTCCCTCACCGGGACCCCCTTTCCTGGCCGGGCAGCGTGCCCAGGCGCAGCGGCCGCTGCGCCCCGGCCGCCTCCTCGCGCGGGCGCAGCGCCGTCTCCGGCTCACCCCGCGTCATGAAGCGCTCGGGCACCTCGATCTTCGCCAGGCGCCGCATCCACCAGAACCCCAGGCCGAACAGGCCGCAGACGATGGCCAGCACGGCCTGCCCCAGCGGGTCGCCGAACGGCTCGACGAAACCCGGGTTGAAGATGGCCAGGCCCAGCGGGAACGCGACGCTGACGCCGACGACGATCTGCACGCTGCGGCGGGTGGAGGCGCGCTGCGCGAACACCCGCTGCCGCATGTCCACTTCCTCGCGCGCCGACTTCGCCAGCGCGCCCAGCACCTCGCGCAGCCCCGGGCCGCGCAGCCGCGCGTTCAGGATGAGCGCGGCGATGATCATGTCGGCCGAGGAGTCGTTCAGCTCGTCGGCGAACTCCTCCAGCGCGTCGGGCAGCGGCGTGCGCGCCCGGAGCCGGTCCACCAGGTTGGCGAGCGGCTCGCGCAGCGCCGGGGCGGCGGCGCGGGCCGAGGCCGGGATGGCCTGTTCCAGCCCGACGGCGCCGGCGATGGTGTCGCGCAGCGACTCCGTCCAGCTCGCGAGCGCCTCGACGCGGCGGATGCTGGCCCGCTCCTCGGCCGCCCCGCCGAACAGCTGGTTCCAGGCGAACGCCAGCAGCGCCGCCGCCAGAGCCGCCACCGGCCAGCGGGTCAGCAGCAGCACGGCCAGCGCGGCGAGCGAGGCGTAGGTGGTGCGCCGCCCGAGGAATGACGCCAGCTCCGCGGTGCGGCGCTGCGCCCTGGCCCGCTCCTCGCTGGTCCGGGGCGGGAAGCCACGGACCGCGGCGATGAACAGGGCCAGGCCGCCGCCGACCGCCACGCCGCACAGCAGCGCGGCGGCGGTCGTCAGCGAGAACAGCCCGGAGCCGGTCAGGCCGGTCATCAGGTCACCTCCCAGGAGCCCCGGTAGCCGTAGGCCGCGAGCTCCCGGGCGCAGCTGATGGCGGCGCTGGGGCGGACCTGGCCGTCGGGGCCCTCGGCGAACACCTCGCTGGACAGGACGCGGCCGTCCACGCCGTTGACCTCGCGGATGGAGCTGACGAAGCGCCGCAGGCCGCCGCCCTGGGCGTAGGTGTTGCGCCGCTCGATGAAGACGACGAAGTTCAGGGCGCCCGCGATGAGCATCTGGCTGGCCTCGATGGGCAGCCGCTCGGCGGCCTGGAGCGCGTAGGTGGAGATGCGGTTGAACACCTCCTGGGAGCTGTTGGCGTGGATCGTCGACAGCGAGCCGTCGTTGCCCTGGGTCATGGCGTTGAGCATGGTGACGATCTCGTCGCCGAGCACCTCCCCGACGATGACGCGGGAGGGGTTCATGCGCAGCGAGCGGCGGACCAGTTCGGCCATGCTGATGGCGCCCTGGCCTTCGGAGTTGGGCAGCCGCTCCTCGAAGGCCACGACGTTCGGGTGGAGGTCGGGGAACTGGTCCAGACCCAGTTCGAGGGCGCGCTCGACGGTGATGAGGCGTTCCTCGGGCGGGATCTCGTTGGCCAGGGCGCGCAGCAGCGTCGTCTTCCCGGCGTTGGTGGCCCCGGCGATCATGATGTTCTTGCGGGCGCGGACGGCGGCGGCCAGGAAGCTGCCTATCTCCGGGGTGAGGGTGCCGTTGCCGACGAGGTCGGCGAGGAACACCTTGCCGAGCCGGGCGCGGCGGATCGACAGCGCGGGCCGCTTGGTGACGTCCATGACGGCCGACAGCCGGGAGCCGTCGGGCAGCCGCAGGTCCAGCTGCGGGTTGGCGGTGTCGAACGGCCGGGACGACAGGCCGGAGTAGGCGCCGAGGACCTGGATGAGCTCGATCAGCTCCTCGTCGGTGTCGGCGACCGGCTCGCCGCGCACCTCGCGGCCGTCGGCGTAGCCGATGAACACCTGGTCGCAGCCGTTGATGTCGATGTTCTCGATCTCGGGGTCGTCCAGCAGCGGCTGGAGGCGGCCGACGCCGAACAGCGCGGCGTGCACCGCCGCGGCGTACGCCTCCTCGGACTGGGCGTCCAGCGGGGCGCGGCCCTCGGTGATCTCGGCGCGGGCGTACTCCTCCAGCACCTGCGCGATGACGGCGCGGGCGTACTGCCGCTCGTCCTCGGGGGTCATCGGGCGCACGCCGCTGGCCTGGTCGATGCGGCGCTGCTCGGCGATACGGTCGCCCGCCTCCTGGCGGAAACGCTTGACGAGCTGGTGGTTGACCTCGGTCACGGCGTCGCTCCCGGGGGTCCGGCGCCCGGCTGCCAGCCCTGGGGACCGGGCGCGTGGGGCTGCGCGGGCTGCTGCGGCGATGACTGCGGTGCCGACTGGGGTGCCGGCTGGGGTGCCGGCTGTGCCTGCGGCTGCGGCGGCCCGCCCGGCTGGCCGTACCCGCCCGGCCCGTAGGCGGGCTGGTCGTACCCGCCCTGCCCGTAGCCCGGTGCGGGCGGCGGCGCGGGCGCCGGCTGGCCCGGCGCGGCCTGCGGCTGCGGGGCGGGCGGGCGTCCGCCCTCGGCGTGGCCGCCGCCGGAGCCGCTCAGCTCGCCGCGGTAGGTCTGGTGCACATCGGCGACGACCTGCCGGGCGGAGCGGATCAGCAGCGACTTGTCGAGCCTGCCGCGGCGCCGCCCGGCCAGCTGCTCGGCCCCGGCGGGATCATCGGCGATCAGACCGACGACGCGGGCACCGGTGCGGGCGGCGATGAGCATCTCGTTGATCTGCGCGGCGATCCGCGAGCCGCGCTGCGGATCGGCCACCAGCACGACCCCCAGCTGCGGCTGCGCCAGCGTGGCGGCGCCGCGCTGCTGGCCGTGCAGCCGGGCGTGCAGGGCGGCGGCACGGTCGCGGACGTGCGCGATGTTCTCGGGCTGGGTGCGGGTCACCAGCAGCAGCAGCGCGGCGTGCGGCAGCAGGGCGAGCGCCGGCGACTGGGCCTCAAGCCGGCCGAGGTCGGCGATGACGTCCGCCGCCGCCTCCTGGTAGGGCGACTGCGCCAGCTCCGCGAACGCCTTGCCCAGCGCGCCCCACTGGCCCGACAGGCCGGCCGCCTGCTCGGACGTGGCCAGGCCCACGAGGACGTCCAGGCCCCCCGACAGGCGCTGGGCGTGGTCCCACAGCTGCTCGGCGGCGATGCCGCGGCGGGCCGTCGCGGCGAGCGAGAGTATCCCGGTGGCGGGGTCCAGCGGGCGGCCGTCGGCGCCCGTGGCGCGGTAGACGAGGTCGCCGCCGGCCGGATCGGCCTCGGCGAGCAGTGCGCGGCGCGGCCACAGCGCGGCCAGGGCGACGGCGGTGGTGGTGACACCGGGCGCCCCCTTGTCCGCGGCCAGTGCGATCAGCGCCATGACAGGTCTGCCCCTTAGGGATCGTCGAGGGATCGGAAGAGATCGTCAGTCGGAAGCGGGCACGATGACGACGGCCACCTCGCCGTCGGACGCCGGGCGGGCGAGCGCCACCGCGTCGTCGGCGTCCACCCGCAGCCGCAGCGACAGGGCGCTGGTGCCGTCGGCCTCGCCGTTGATCTCGGCGACGCGGGCGTTGTCCGCGATCAGTTCCTCGGGCGTGCTCCCCTCCGGTGCGTCACCGGAGGAGGCGTTGCCGACCCAGTAGGCATCGACGGTGTCGCCGGCCTGGAGGCCGGGCGGGTACTGGCCGGGCTGGAGCGCGAGGCCGACGATGACCTGGTCCTGGCCGAGACCGTCGTCCTCGGAGAGCATCGGCCCGACGAGGACGGTGCCCTCGACGAGGTCGGTGGAGGCCACCAGTCCCTGCCGCTCCATGATGTCGCGCTGGCTCCACAGCACGTAGTCCACGCCCGGCTCCTCGGCGACCATGACCGTCCGCATGGCGTCCTCGGGGATGGGCTGTCCCGCCGGCACACGCTCGGTGAGCTGGATCGCCTCGACCCGGTCGCCCGCCCGCAACACGAGCATGGCCGCACCGAGCGCCCCCGCCAGCACGAGGAGGGCGGCGAGCGCGGCGAGCGCCGGCTTGCGCTCGCGGGGAGGGGAGGGAAGGCGGTCTCCTGCCATGGGCCCGACCGCGGCCGGCTTCTTCGCAGCCGCAGATACCCGGTCCTCTGTCCTCATGCCACCAACCCCGCTATCACCGAGTTCCCCGCTGGGACTTCGCCAGTGAGCGCGCACGCTTCGCGCAAAGAAGCGATCTGATTACATAGCCAAGTCGCTGGAACGGTATCAGCCGCGTCAGCAGCCCTACAACGGCCAGGTCATCACGCCTGTGCAAACCTCAAAGGCCCCCGGGAACGCCTTCCTGGTCCTCGTCCTGGTCATCTTCCGCCACCCGCGCCCGGGCTTCCTTGCGCAGTTCCGCGACGCTGGCGCGGGCCGACTCGTCACTGGGCCGCCGCGGCGCCGGCACCACGGTCACGCCCGCCGCGCGGGCCGTAGCGACCAGGGACCGGGTGACGTCCGGCCGCATCGCGAGGAAGGCCGTGGTGTACATGCACGTGTGCAGGGTCTTTTCCTTGCCGAAACGGCCGCGGCAGACAATCTCCGAGGCGATCTCCAGGCCGGTGCCCGTGCCGGCGTCCGTGCCGTCCGGGGACGCCCCGGAGGTCTCCCACGGCAGCCGCTCGGCATGCTCCGCCACGTGTTCCAGGGCCGCCTTCAGCCCCGAAGCCGCTTTGCGCACCACCCATTTCCTTCCCGGAAGCGGCGGCAGCGCCTTGCGAATCCGCTCGAATTCCGCGTCGATGGACTGGCCGGCGAGCGTGGTGAGACCGTGGTGCAGCTGGACGCGCACGACCTTTTCCCAGGGCACGTCGTCGCCGTCGAAACCGGCTCCCTCAGGGCTCACGCGCACGCAGCCGAGCCCGTCGAGCGCGGCCAGCGGCCCGGCGAGCGCGGAGGGCACGCGCGGATGGGAGGCGATGAGCAGACCGAGGGAGAACTCCCAGGGCTCGGTGGCGGGCGCGTCCGGCCCCGGCATGGTGCGGAGCGTCTCCGCGACCCAGTCCCGCGAGGCGGCCGCGCCCGAGCGGCCCGCGTCGGCGCCGCGCTGCGCCAGCGCCCGGGCCGAGGTGCCGATCCCCCGCAGCCGTCTGCCGATCTCCATCCGGTCCTCCTGGTACTCGCCGCACACGCGTGGTGCGCATCCAACTTAGCCGCAGCCGCGTCCCCCCTTCCGAGCCAGGGACTATCGTCCAAGGCGAACCAAACGCGTCGATATCACTGCGGCCACACACCAGGAAGTTGAGTGCGATGCCCTCCTATGACCTCTCACGCGAACGATTCCGCCTTTCCCACGCGCACCTGAGCGTGCTCGGTGCGCTGTACGACGGCGAGCCGGTCAGCGAGGACCTCGCGCCCGCCCGCGAGGAACTCACCAGCATCGGCCTGGTGAGCGAGCAGGGCGAGATCTCGCCGGTGCTCGCGGACCTCGCCAACACCCTGTCCGCGCCCGTCATCCAGATCCTCATCGAGGCGACCGGGCCGCAGGGCATCCAGACCCACGGCGTCATCGTCAGCGACAACGCGGCGTTCTCCCACGAGGAGTGGCCGGGCACCGGCGAGTCGGAGTACGCGCGGATCGAGCCGGCGACCGTCGTGTTCGAACTGGCGCGCCTGGTGAGCCTGCGGCAGCGGGCGGTCGCCGAGGCGCGGCCCGAGGTGCTGGCGGTGACCAGCACGATGGGGGCGCTCGACGCCGTGCTCGCCGCGCTGGGCGAGCTGCCGGCCGAGGAGCAGCAGAAGCCGGACGCCGCGCGGGAGACGGCGCGCCGGGTGCTGGCCGAGTCCGCCCCGGCGATGGACCCGGCGCAGCGCGCGGTCTTCGCCGACCTGGTCGGCAACCTGCGGGCCAACTGGCGGATGACGGCGGCGTGGCCCACCCAGCTCGACGGCAAGCCGGGCCGGGGGGTCAACAGCTTCGCGGTGTGGGACTGCGGCCGGCTCGGCTACTGGGAGCGCAAGTCGCCCGCGGAGCCGATCGTAGAGGGGCAGATCACACCCGAGACCAAGCTGGAGCTGGTGCAGGTCCCCGTGAAGCGGGTCTGGAAGATGATCGGCGAGCTGTTGCCGAATCGCGACGAGATCCGTGACCGGGCCGCCTGACACTATCCCGTTTGTCCGCTCTGCCCGCCGGAGTTGCACAGCACTGTCACAGCGGGGTACCGGCGGTTCCATGACGGATATGCCGTGCGGTAGCGTGCAGGAGCGGATGGCGAAAGGCCCATCTGAGCACGTCGATATGGGGAGGAAAAACCGTGGACCGCGGTGCAGATCTTCAGAGGCTACGGGACCTTGCCACCACTTTCGGTGAGAAGGCCGACAACCTCCAGGAGCAGATCATCGACGCTCTGTCGACGCTGTGCGACGAGAGCACCGACTTCTGGAAGGGTCCCAAGGCCGATCAGTTCCGCTCGGAGTTCCAGGAGGTCAAGCCGACCTTCCAGTCGTTCGTCGACGCGCTCCGCCAGGCCAAGGAAAGCGCCAACACGAACGCCGACAACATCGAGCAGGCCACCTGATTCCCGGTTCTCGGGGGATCGGGAAACATCAGGCGAAGGACCCTGGCCGCGTTATCGCGCCAGGGCCCTTCGCCGTTGTCGTAATCGCCGTCCGGTGACGGCAATTGGCGAGCCCCGGTTCCGCCTGACTTGCCGGCGGAACCGGGGCACATGGCGCGCGGCTAATCGAGCATGGCGGACTGAATGGGCGTCAGTGTGCCGCCGGTGATAAGGACCCCGCTGCCGACCGGGCCGCTGCCGGTGTTGGCGGGCAGCCGCACGCCGAAGAGCTCACCCTCGCCCGGGGACCGCGGCCGCAGCACCAGGCCGTTGCGGGACTTGCGGGCCGTGGCCACGAACCCGCGGTACTGGGACGCCAGCGAGTCCAGCGTCCCGGCGGCGATCAGGGCGTGCTCGCCGTCCATGCCGGTCTTGATGATCTCTTCCAGCGGCTTGTCGAGCGGCCCGTCGTAGAGCAGTTCCGCGTCGTCCACGAGCACCGCGTACTGGCGGTCCTTGACCGGCTCGAGCGTCTCCAGCAGCTGGTTCTTGCTGGTGTCGGAGCCCAGCACGGCGAGCACGCCGTCCAGTTCGCCCATCTTCCGCAGCGGCGAGCGGCGCGGCGTGATCAGGACGATCGGCACGCCGGCGCGGAGCAGGCCGTGCGCCACGCCGCCGAGCGTGGTGGAGCGGCCGGACTTGGGCGGGCCGGCGATGACGAAGCCGGGGCCCATCTCCTCCAGGTCCACCCCGATCGGGTGCAGCTCGTCACCGCCGACGCCCAGCATCGCCCACAGCGGGGACGGCGGCTGGAAGCCGGGGTCGAGCGCCCACGCCTCCTGGAGCGTGATGCGGGTGGGCAGCGCGTCGACGCGCATCGGGCGCTGCGCGCCGCGCGGCTCCGGCCAGGTCTCGCGGGCGCGGCGGCCGATCTCCTGGAGCGCGGCGACCTGCGCCTGCCCGGAGCCGTCCTCGGCGAGCAGCGCGAGCTGGCTTTCGCGGACGCCCTCGTTGGCGAGCTGGAGCGCGCGCCCGGGCGGCATGTCGCTGGGCACGTCGCGCGGCCGGAAGCCGGCGGCGGAGTAGTCGTTGGGGTCGGCCAGGCGCAGGATCAGCTTGTCGGGGAACGTCGAGGACATCGAGCCGGTCATGCCCCGGCGGTCCGAGGAGACCACCGCCTTGAGCCCGACGGCCGAGCCCTCGCGGAAGATCTGCTGGATGCTGTCGAGCAGCTGCCCGTAGTTGTACTTCTCGAACGCGGAGACGTAGCCCTCCCAGGCGTCGAGCAGCAGCACCATCCACGGCAGCCGCTCCTCGGGCGGCGCGGTGGCCCGCTGCTCGGCCGCGCTGGCGGCGCCGCGCTCGGCCAGCAGCTGCTGGCGGCGGGATATCTCGGCGCGCAGCCGGTCGATGAGCCGGCGCACCCGGTCCGGCTGCTCGCGGGTGACGACGGCGCCGGTGTGGGGCAGTCCGACCAGCGGCAGCATCGCGTTGGAGCCGCAGTCGATGGCGTACAGGTGCACATCGGACGGCGAGGTGCTGCTGGCGATGGCGCCCGCGAGCGTGCGCAGGGCGGTGGACCGCCC